>Ga0214468_1000153_pt1 | contig 21167 bp, 23 predicted proteins | sample RVTome_9_FD_187334 | JGI IMG/M metagenome (GOLD analysis project Ga0214468, IMG submission 187334) | Soil microbial communities from uranium-contaminated site in the Upper Colorado River Basin, Wyoming, United States - RVT155D38 HiSeq ...
ACATCGCCGGTCGGAGATGTGCTGTCGACGCTTTTCTTCATCTCGATGCTCGCCTCCTTCGTGCTCAGTGGCGTCTCCCTGATCCGGCGCTTCGTTCACTCAAGCGGCGCGGAGCGAAGCCAGATCAAGTGGGTGGCGCTGGCCGGAGGGTGTGTGGCGTCGATATTGACCCTGCTACTGGTCGTCGTCGGCCTGGAGGCGGTCGACACGACATGGGGCGAGCTCCTGCTTGTCGGCGGGGTGGTGGCCATACCGGCGTCCGTGGCCATCGCCGTGCTGCGTTATCGCCTCTATGAGATCGACCGACTGGTCTCGAGGACCGTCGGTTACGTAGTCGTCGTCTGTGTGCTGACGGCGGTGTATGTCATCGGCGCGGTGTGGTTGCCCACCCGATTACTGGGCGAGCAGAGTCCGCTGTTCGTCGCCGCGTCGACGCTCACGGTCGCCGGGCTCTTCGGTCCTCTGCGAAAGCGTGTGGCGGTATGGGTGGATCGCCGCTTCTACCGGGCGCGCTATGACGCCGATCGGGTAGCGGAGGCGTTCTCGTCGAGACTGCGCGACCAGATCGATCTCACGGACCTCACCACTGATTGGGTCGGGGTGGTGACGGCGACATTGCGGCCGACGACCATAGGTGTCTGGCTCAGCGAGAGGTCCTCTGAATAGGCGCCCATCCGCTTGTGGTCGGCGAACCTTGATCAGGGCGCCCTGAGCCGACGATCAGGGGATCCCCCAATGGTGGCATTTCCGGTCGCGACGGAGACTTGGGTGCATGAGCACCTACAGATACGCCCTCGACCTGGCCGGGAAGACACCGACCAGTCGCAACCGCTATGTCGACTTCCTCCGCGCCGCCTCGATCCTCGTGGTGGTGCTCGGTCACTGGCTGATGGCCGCACCTCACGTGGTCCCGGGAGGGCTCGAGTACAACGTCCTGCTCTCAGAGACGAGCTGGACCCATTACCTGACCTGGATCCTTCAGGTGATGCCGATCTTCTTTCTGGTCGGTGGCTATGCCAACGCGGTGAGCTGGCGCTCGGCGATGCGCAGGGGCGAGTCCTATGGGATCTGGCTGAGGGCCCGGCTGCGTCGTCTCTTGCTTCCGGTGTTGCCGCTGCTGGCGGTGTGGACCGTCGCTGCCTACATACTGCTGCAGACCGGCTACGACCGCTCCTTGCTCCAATTCGGGTCGCAAGGTGCACTGGTCCCGGTGTGGTTCCTCGCCACCTACGTGGCGGTCGTCTCCCTGACCCCGATCACGCTCCGGCTCTGGGACCGGGTCGGCTGGAACGCTCTGCTGGTGACAGGTGGCCTGGCCGGGCTCATGGATTTCCTCTCATTGGGCAGTGCTGTTCTGAGCTCCGCCGGTTACCTCAACTATCTGTTCATGTGGGGCACCGTGCACAGCCTCGGCTACGCCTGGGCGGACTCCAAGATCGGCGGTGTCACCCAGAGGCTGGCGGCCTCCGCCGCCGGATTGCTGGCCACCGCTGCACTGGTCTTCTGGGGTCCCTATCCGGTGGCGATGGTCGGACTCACCACCCAGGGAGTGAACAACAGCCAGCCCCCCAAGGTGACCTTGCTCACCCTCGCCATCTTCCAGGCCGGTCTGATCCTCGCCCTGGAGGGCCCGGCCCGGCGCTGGCTGACCCGGGAACGGGCCTGGGCGGGCGTGGTTATGGTCAACGGCCGCATCATGACCCTCTATCTGTGGCACATGACCGCCATGGTGGTCCTCATCGGCGGCTCAATGATGCTCGACGGGGTCGGGCTCGGAGTGGCGATCGATACCAGGGAGTGGTGGCTGACCCGCCCGCTGTGGATCGCCACGCTGGCGGCGACGACGATCCCGTTCCTCATCATGTTCGGCCGATTTGAGCGGCCCAACCCCGACCATCGGCCCGCCCCGCCGGCGTGGCAGCCGGTGGCGGCGATGATCGCCGCCTGTGCCGGTCTCGGTCTCCTCGCCGCCCTCGGTGTGTCCGACCAGGAAGGGCTCAACGGTCTGGCATTGGCCCTTCCCTTCGCCGCCGCCGTGGCCGGAGGGGTCGGCGGAGCCCGCCGCTGGGAGCGGAGGAGCCGGGAGAGGGGCGAACTGCACCCGACGATGCAGGGATAGAGGGAACCTCGTCGATGTCCTCCGGGTGGCCGGCCCACCCGGAGGACGAAACGCTTCCTACCGGGTCACGAGCTCCCGCGCATTGCGCATGTTGTGGGCGCCTGGCGAGGCAGTGGCTGTGACACGACGCTCGGCCAGCAGCAGCATCACCATGAACGGGAGCATGCTGACACTCCATATCAGCTGGAAGCCCCCGAACAACCACAGGGCGAGATAGAACCCGATCACCCCGGCATAGCCGAATTGGGTTCTCCGTCCGCCACTGAGAATCAGGATCCCGACCGTCGCCTCGAACAACACCAGCATTCCAATGAAGAGCGCCTGGTTCGGGCCGACGACGGCACGCCATGCGTCCGTCACCCATGCGAAGTGAGCGGTGTCCGCAAAGTCTGCGTAGTCCACGTCTGAGACCAGGCTGATGAAGTTGTAGAGCGCGCCTCCGATGAGGAAGAGCCCGCCGACCGCTGCCCGCCCGATGTAGAGCCACCGCCGACTCCGACTCGCCAATACTGCGCCGACGATCGTCGCCGCCCCGCAGACCAGCCAGAGGACCTGCCACGGGCCAAATTCCATATCGCCTCCTTCTGTCATCTCCGATCCTGCGAGGTGGATTGCCGTTGGGACCAGTGCCGAACGTCACAGATCCACGGGACTATGACGCCACGGTCGCAGAGCTCGATCAGAGCAGGTCGAGTGGTTGCGATCCTTGGCGAGAGACGTGACGGTCACAACTCGTCCCTCCGCCAGAGCTATGTGAACTCCACGAGCGGCCGCCCCAACTCCTCGAGGCGAGGTTCCACCCCAAGCCCTGGGGCGTCGGATGCCCTCATTTCACCGCCATTCCGCCTCGGAGCCCCATCGGCCAGCCCCCTGGTGACATATCCATTGAGATCGGTCGAGGCAAACAGGTTGCGCTGCGGTGTGGATTGGGCGAGGTGTGTGACCGCTGCGGTTGCGATGTCGCCACCGCAGGTGTCTTCGATGATGAGACCGAGACCCATCTCGACGCTGAGGTCCCGTGCCCGTGCCGCTCGGGTCAAGCCGCCCAGCTTGCTGATCTTGATATTGACCATGTCCATGGCGGCGTCGGCGTGCCCACGGAGAAGTGCGTCGACCCCGTCGATGGACTCGTCGAGGATGAAGGGCAGTCGGGTCCGCCGGCGGATGGAAAGGCACTGGTCCCAGCCGCGGCATGGCTGTTCCAGGTAGACGTCGAGTCCTTGCAACGCGCCGGCCACCCGCGACGCTTGATGCTGGAGCCAGCCTCCGTTGGCGTCGGCGATGAGGGTTTCACCGGTTCCGAGCACCTCGACGACGGAGAAGATCCGCTGGATGTCCACGTCGGGCTCACCTCCGACCTTCAGCTGGAATCGGGAGTAGCCCTCGGATCGATAGTCGGTGACCCGCGACGCCATCCGCTCCGCAGAGTCCTGGGAGATCGCCCGATACAGAGGGATCGAGGTGGCGTCGCCTCCTCCGAGCAGCGTGGACACCGGCAACCCCGAGCTCTGTCCCAGGATGTCCCAGCAGGCCATGTCCAGTGCCGACTTGACGTAGGGATGGCCCCTCAAGATGGAGTCCATCTTCAGATTCAATGCGGTGACGTTGTTTGCAGCCTCCCCGATGAGATACGGGGCGATGTGGGCAATACCGGAGCGGACCCCTTCGGCGTAGGCGGGGAGATAAGTCGGTCCCAGTGGGCAGGATTCACCCCAACCGGTGACGTCTCCGTCGGTGTCGATACGGACCAGGGTGCTGTCGAACGCGCCCAACTCACCTCCTGACCAGGTGAAAACGCCCTCCTCGAGGGGAAGGTCGACCTGCCAGACCGAGATGCGCGTGATCTTCATGTGGGCTGAGTCAGGCCGGTCACAGTACCAGTTGGTACTGTGACGAGGGTGCGGCAAACGATCATTCCGGCAGACGCCCGATGAGAACCAGTCTGGTCACCGGAGCCGGCTCCGGAATCGGCGCCGCCACCGCCCGAGCGTTGGGTCGCCGGGGCGACCAAGTGGTGTGCGTGGATGTCGACCCGGATCGGGTGGCCTCGGTCGCAGCCGAGATCAGTGGTGCGATCTCGATGGTCGTCGACGTCACCTCCAAAGAGCAGACCGACTCGGCGATCCGACAAACGATGGAGCAGTTCGGGCGTCTCGACGCCGTGGTCGCCTGTGCCGGGATCGAATTAGGTGCCCCCGCCCTGGATCTGGGTGTCGACATCCTGAGACAGGTTCTCGAGGTGAACCTTGTAGCCGGCTTTCTCACCGCCCAGGCGGCAGCTCAGGCGATGCGCGATGGAGGGCGGGGAGGTTCGATCGTCCTCATCGGCTCGATCAACTCGCACATGGCCTTTCCCGGATCGACTGCGTACAGCATGTCGAAGGGTGGAGTGCTGATGTTGGGGCGGGGGCTCGCCGTGGACCTCGCCCCGTTCGGGATCAGGGTCAATGTGATCGGGCCCGGAGTGACCAACACCCCGATGAGTGGGGCCAGTCTCGCCGATCCCGAGCGCAGGGCCGCGTTGATGAGCCGTATCCCCCTCGGCCGCCCGGCCGAGCCCGAGGAGATCGCCGAAGTCGCTGTGTTCTTGACGTCGGACTCCGCCAGCTACGTGACCGGTGCGTTCATCCCGGTTGACGGTGGGTGGTTGGCGAGGTGAGCTGAGGCTCAGCGAGCACCCATGGCCACATCGACGATATGGCGTTTGCCCCCGGTGCCGTCCCGCTCGATTTCGGCGAGGACTTCGGGGACATCGTCGAGTGCCACCGTCTTGCCGACCATCGGCGCCACGTCGAGACGCCCCGACAGGTAGAGGGCGTTTCCCACGATGAAGTCGTGTCTGGTGAAGCCGAAGGTGGTGGTCAATCTCACCTCGCGGCGGACGAACTCGCCCAGATAGTCGTCGAATCCGATCGCAGTCGGGCCGTCGCAGATACCCATCAGTAAGGCGACTCCTCCCGGTCTGATGGCACGGGCTGTGAGGTCGACACTCGAGACCTGCCCGGCTGTCTCGAAGGCGAAGTCGACCCCGTGATCTGCACCTGCAAGTGAGCGCACGGTCTCGGCCACCTCTCCCGTCGTGAGCGAAGCGACATTGACGGTGGCGTCTACCCAGGGCGCCACAGCCTCGAGCTGCGAGTCGCTGACGTCGACGGCCACCACCGTGGTGGCGCCGAAGGCACGGGCTACCTGAGACACCGTGAATCCAATGCTCCCCGCCCCACTGACCAGAACCCGGCTCCCGGAGGTGACACCCGCCCTGGTCACGGCGTGAACTGCCGCAGGCACGGCCGAACCGAGCATCACTGACTGCTCGATGTCGATGTCACCCGGCAAAGGGAAGATGTTCGACTCCGGCACGATCACGTACTCGGCGAAACCCCCGTCGAGGTCGATCCCGAGATGCCTCATCCAGGGGCAGATGCTGTCCTCGCCCCGAATGCACCATTCGCACGCACCACAGCCGACGACGGCGTCCGCCACCACCAGCGTCCCCGGATCCGGGCTGGCCGGGGAATCGGCCCGCACCACCTCACCGACTATCTCATGGCCGAGGATTCGCGGGAGACCGCCGGTGTCGAGCATCCCCTTCGCCATCTGGGTGTGAAACAGACCCAACGCGGAGGCGACGACCCGGAGCTGGGCCCAGCCGGGTGGGGGCTCGGGGGCCGGTATCTCCTCGATCTCGAGCCGCCCGGGCGCGGTCATCAACAAAGCGCGCATCATGATCTCCTTCACCGACACCAGTCTCGCGGCATCCGAGCTCGCTACTCGATGATGTCTTCGGTGTCGAGCTCCCAGATCAGCTCGGAGTAGAGGTCACCACCGGGGACCCAATGCCTCCGCGAGTACCTGACGTTCGGGTTGTAGGCCTGGACGATGAACTCGTCGAGGTCGCAGTAGTTGGCAGAGAACTCGACGTCCGGTGAGTTGTCCCGCAGGTAATCGCCGATCGGGCAGTTGAGTCTCAGAACGTACTTCACCACGTTGCCGTGCTCGTCGTAGTAGCGCTCGGTGTCGTACTTGGGGGACCAGCGGAAGTAGCTCCAGAACTCATCGAAGAAGTTGCCCAGGCTGAGCGGCTTTCCCTTCGCCCGAACCTTCTCCGCCATCAGTCTGCCCATCTCTTCTCCTTGACGACGCCGGGCCCTGGCCACCGCGGCGCGGCCCTCTTCGCTACCGAGCTCGGTCTCGAATGCGTCGGCGAGCACCGAGAAGATCTTGGTCTTGGCATGGAACTCAGGTGCGTTCTGGTCCCACCCCTGTTGGATCGGGTCGGATGCGGACATCTCGCGGTACTTCTTCATGTAGCGCTCTTGACCTTTGAGGTCGGTCTTGACCTTTGTCCTTGCGTATCGATCGCCTGGGACATCCTCGACCGCGTCGGCCAGCTCCTTGAGCTCGGGGTGGGCGATTTCGGCCCTGTGGTATTCCGTCATATCGGCCTCACTTCCGCGATTCCGTCCTGGCCCTTCTTCTCCGAGTACCACTCAGTATCTACCACGCTAGCGGGCCGGGCCGGGAAACGAAACCGCTTCGGAGCGCTCATATCACCGGTGGCACCACCGGCACCGGGCCGGGCCCGCGGCGCGAGACCGCTACGACGGCGACACCCCCGATGACGAGGACCAAGCCGGCGAATTGGGAGAGCGAGAAGGTCTCGGCAAAGACGAGGAAAGCCCATAGGACGGTCAGCGCAGGCTCGAGGACCAACATCATCGACGACTCCCACGCCTCGATCTTGGGCAACACATAGGTGATGATCAGCCAACCGATCACCTGGGCACTCACCGCCAGTGCGAGCAGCCACCCGTGCGACGGCCAAGACGGCGTCAGGGAGAAGCCAGGGTCGATCGGAGCCAGGAGCAGGGCTCCGGCGGCCGCGCCGGCGGTGGCGTCGAGCAGGATCCGCACCGGCGAAGCCCCGCCCGTCCCTGCCTGTCGAAGGATCAGCACGAATATCACGTAGAGGATCGCCATCACCAACCCGACCAGGGCTCCGAGCACCGGGTCCTGACCTGCAACATCCTCGCCGACGACGCCGGAGATGAGCAGAACACCGACCAGCACGACAGGTGCCGCGGTGAGACCGAGCCGGCTGGGTCGTTGGCCGAGGAGGAGCCAGCCTGCACCCATCATGAACACCACGTGGGTGCTCCCAACAACGGTGGCCAGCCCGGCCCCCATCAACTCGATGGCGTAGTGCCACGCCGAGTTGTTGGCGGCCAGGACGATGCCGGCGACGAAGGCGAAGAAGCGGTGACGCCCGCTTCTGGCCGGGCCTTTGGCGGCGACCCGGCGTACCAGCAACAAGAAGGGCAGGGCGTACAGGGCCCGGAAGAAGGCCACGGTCACCGGCGACGCAGCGGACAGTCGGACGAATATCGCCCCGAAAGAGACGGTGACGACAGCGATCAGCAGGAGCCAATGGTGTCGGGCTATGGATGTCCGGCCCAGCACCGTCGGGTCAGCCAAATCGGCGTCGATTCACTGCCAGGAGGAACCGGTTTCGAAGAGCTCGAGAATCAGTCCGCCGACGGCACGGGTGTCGAAGTAGGCGAATCGACCCCCGTCGCTCAACTTGCCCTCGGAGATGACCTCGTATCCCAGCGCGGTCAGCTCCTCGACATCCCGCTCCAGGTCGTCGGTGTGGGCGCAGATGTGCACCACTCCCTCTCCGTGCTCCTCGAGGAAGTCGCCCTGGACCGTGCGCCCGGAAACCGGCTGGAGGAGCTCGAACTCGATGTTCCCCATCTGGGCGAGGCGCCCCTCGACCTTGGCATCGGTGCTCGGCTCCCCGTAGATCTTGCGTTCGATGGTGTGTGCCGACGGACCCTCCTCGAATGGCCCGATCCCGAGGCGCTCATAGAATGCGACTGCCTGGTCGAGGTCCCGCACCACGACTCCGACCTGATAAGCCCGATCCCAGATGCCAGACCTGGCGCTCTTCTCGTCGCTCATCACACTCCCATCGATGTGCTGGCTAGTACTTCGGGGTACTCTACCGATGAGGTTTCGAGGACACAGCTGCGAGGCATCTGAATGGAACATGATCCGACTCGATTGGCCGACCGTCATGCCATCGCCGAGCTGTTCCATGCCTATGCCCGGCATTTCGACCGGAACGAGCCGGAGGCGATCGTCGCATTGTTCACCGAGGATGCGACCGTCGATTACGGGCCCGAAGTGGCCACCGCCCACGGCATCGAGGAGGTCCTCGCCGGGATCAGCCATGGTCTCTCGACGATCTTCGCCGCCACCAGTCACCATGTGAGCAACATCTCAGTCGAGTTCGTCGACCCGAAAAACGCCACGGCCGTGGCCTATGTGTACGCATGGCACCGTTATCGGGACGGGGCCCCCGACGGCCATCTGTGGGGCCAATACCACACCCGTCTCCGCCTGCATGCCGACGAATGGAGGTTTGCCGAATTGGTGCTCGAGGCGGCGGGGACTTCCAACTTCCACCGGGCGGAGATGCACCCGATCGGGAGACGTGGTTGAGACCCCCAGACACCAGGGATCGGGTGTGGCCCGGGATTATCGTGCGGTATACCCGATGACCCCGAGACGACGTGACGGCGCCGCCACCGAGAGCAAGCTGCCCGACATCGACCACTCCAACGCGGACGAGGATCCCGTCCGTGACAACATCCTTCGCGTCACCCTGAACCTGTTGGAGAGACTCGGCTATGCGGCCGTCACCACCGATCTGATCGCCGCCGAGGCCCAGGTGAGCAAGACCACCATCTACCGCCACTGGCGCACCAAACAGGAAGTCGTGGTGGACGCGATGCGTCGCCGACTCCCCAATCTCGACGTCCCCGAGCTGGGGTCTGCGGAAGAAGAAGTCCGCTGGATACTCGAGCACCGGCTCGAGGACTATCGCAACCCGGGGACGGCACGTCTGGTGGGGGGTTTGGTCGGGGCGGCGGTCTCCGACCAGAGCCTGAAGCCGATCTTCGACGAGTGGGTGGAGAACCTGAGCCGGGCCATCCGCCGGGTCATCCAGCGCGGGATCGCACGGGGGGACGTCAGACCGGACATCGACATCTTCGCCCTGGAGACGCTGATCGCCGGTGTCGTCTCCCGCACCGTGATCCTGCAGAAGAGCTTCACCCAACCCACCATCGACGAGATCGTCGGGCTGATCGCCACCGCCTTCGCCCCGCGTTCCTAATGCATGGCGTCACGGATGCGTGACGCGGTGCATTGAGAATGCGATCGCTACCACCGGTTGCCCCTCAGTACTGTGTAGTACACTGAGTCGCCAGGCAACCCCGATGGTCAGTCACCCCCACCACGCCCGATGAGCACGATTCTTCTCTCAGGTGTCGGCGGTCTCGGCGGATGGGCACTCGAGCTGCTCGCTCGGACTCCCGGTGTCGACCGCATCGTCACGCTGAAGCGGGGGCCCTGGGTGGGTCCGTCGCTCACTTCGCTGGCCATGATCGGCTCCGTGTTCCAGGGTCACACCAAGAGCTTCCAGCATCACCAGGTCGATCTCGCCGACGAAGAGGCTCTGGTGCGGATCCTGAGAGAGGTGCGACCCGACGCCATTCTGCATTCGGCCACCGTGCAGTCACCTCGCCACATGATGCGGGCCGACCTCGACCCCGGCCTCCGCCAGACACTGGCGACGGCGACCTTCGGGATGTGGCTCCCCTGGCACCTTCTCCCGGCAACCCAGCTGACCGCCGCGGTGGAGAAGGCAGACATCTCCACTCATGTGGTCAACGCTGCCTTCCCCGACGTGGTCAACGTGGCCCTCTGGCGGAGGTTCGGCCACGGGCCGAGCGCAGGGGCGGGGAACCTGGAGGTCTGCGCCGCCCAAGTGCTCCGCCATGTGATGGAGGTCACCGGAGCCCCGGTCGGGGAGGTCGAGGTCTCACTGGTCGGATCACACGCCCTCCTCACCCACGGACCGGCCAAAGTGCCCCACCATTTCGGCCTCCGAGTCGAGGGCAGGGACGTCACCGCCGAATACGACCTCGAGAAGATCCTGTCCTCCTGGCCCGAGGCCATCGATTGGAGGAAGGTCGACGTCTTCTCGCTTTTTGCCGCCTCGGCGGTCAAGAACGTGATGGCCCTGATCGGAGAGGAGGAGGTGCGGACCCATGTCACCGCCCCGCTCGGCCTCCCCGGGGGATACCCGGCGCTGATAAGCGACGGACAGATCAAGCTCCAGCTGCCCGAGGGGCTCGGCAAAGAGGAAGCGATGGCACTGAACGAAGCGGCCCTGCGCTGGGATGGGATCGACCGGATCGAGATCGATGGCACCGTGGTCTACACCGCTGAGGCGGGGGCGGCCATGACCGAGCTCGGGATCCCGTCGGACCCAGTGGTCCCAACCGAGCTTCCTGAACGATCCGCCATCTTGAAAGAGCTCTATCACCGTCTCACCGCCGACAAGGAGAATCATGCCTGAGTTCGCTCGCAAGCCCCTCGTCGGGCTGTTCCCTCTGATCCCGCTGAGTCTCGACTTAGACGAGGAGATCGACTTCGACGGGATACGTCGAAGCATCGCCCTGGTCGCCGGGTCAGGCGCCCCGGGATGCATCGTCTTTGGCTCCATGGGGCAGATGACCAGCGTGTCCGAGCGCGAATTCGACGCCGTGTGCGATGTCGCGGTCGAGGCGGGCCACGAGGGCGGTATCGCCGTAGTGATGGGAAGCACCGCTTCCTACCAGCGGGAGGCGGTGAGACGAGCGAGGTATGCGGAGCAGGCGGGGGCCGACGGATCGATGCTCGCCGCCCCCTACGCCCTCCCCGTCACCCCGGCCTGGGCCATGGACTTCTTCGTGGAAGTCGCCGAGTCGCTCGACGGCGACATCGCGCTCATGCTCTACAACTACTCCCCCCTCAATGGGCTCAACGTCACACCACAGATGTGGGAGCGGTTGATCGAGATCGACAACATCAAGGCGATCAAGGAGTCGAACACGGCGCTCCCCCACTTCGACGAGGTCCTCCTCACCATCGCCGACCGAATCAACGTGTTCACCGGGAACGACCCCGCCTTCTTCCACGGATCGATGCTCGGCGCCACCGGTGCCACCGGGATCTTCAGTTGGGCGGGGATGAAGACGGGGACACGTTTCGTCGACGAGTGCCTGAAGGGAAACCACCAAGATCTCTGGGTGCGCTCGGCGTTCGAAGCCCTGCAGCATCTCTCCGCCGTCATCCGCAAACCGGGCATGCCGCTGATGCTCTCCTACGAGCACGGGTACCTCAATGCCATCTCCGAGTTGGGTGGCGCGGGCGCGGGCTCTCCGCGCAAGCCGTACCGGGATCTCCCGGACGAGGCGGTGGCCGAGCTGCGCAAGGCTGCCGAGCCTCTGATGGCAATGGAGGCGGAGCTGTGACCACCCCGGCGCCCGGGGAGATCCTGGTGATCTCCCGGGCCGAGGTCGAGAAGCTGTTGACCGCTGAGGCGTGTCTGCAACGTTGTCTCGACACATTCAAATGGGTGGGCGAGGGTGTCGTCGATCAGGTCAATCCGGTCAACCTCTTCGTGCACGACCGCTCACTGCCCGAACCGCCGTTCGGACATGGCGTGGTCCAGGCGTTCCCGGCGTTGATCCGGCCCTTGGACCGGGCCGCGGTCAAGTGGCTATCCAGCTATCGCAAGAACCCGCTGCGTGACCTGCCCGGTATCTCGGCCATCGACTTGATCACCGACACCGAGACCGGAATGCCGATAGCGCTGGTCGACGGGACGTCGGTGACGAACCTACGCACCGGAGGCCACGCCGCCGTCGGCGCCAAGTATCTCGCCCGGGCAGACTCGGAGACGGTGGCGGTGATCGGATGCGGTCACGAGGCCCGAACCCACATGCTGATGCTGAACGAGCTGTTCCCCATATCGAAGGTGCTCGCGTTCGACATCGCCGCCGATCAGCAAGACCGTTTCTGCGGCGAGATCCGGGACTCGCTGGGTCTCGCGGCCACACCTACCGAGAGCGTCGAGGCCGCGGTCTCCGAGGCCGACATCGTGTGTGTGGTCACCTCGGCCCGGGAGCCGGTGCTGATGGAGAGTTGGGTCGGCCCCGGCACCCACGTATGCGCGACGACCGGGTTCAGCGACGTCGACAAGAACTGCGCCACCAAGTTCGACAAGTGGGTGGTCGGTTGGTACGGCCGCGACCTGGAGTGGATCGAAGGCCCGGAGGTGGGGAAGCTGGGGGGATTGGGCTCCGGCGACCTGACCAAGGCCGACATCCACGCCGACATCGCCACCGAGATCATGCTCGGACTCAAACCCGGTCGTGAATACGACGAGGAACGGACCATCATGACCCATCTCGGGATGCCGGCCCTCGACGCAGCCGTCGCCTCGCTGGTCTACGACCTCGCCATCGCTCAGGGCGCCGGGACCATGATGAAGATCTTCTAGGAGCAGGAAGCGGGACATGGAACAGAGCTCGACGACTCCCCGGCATCAGGTCGACATGACCGCCCTCATGGACACCCTGGATTACATCCGCCCCGCCCTCCATGCCGACGGCGGCGATCTGATCTACCACGGTGTCGACGACGAGGGCGTCGTCCGTTTGGAGCTGCTCGGCGCCTGCGGCACCTGCCCGCTTTCGATCGTGACCCTGGTCTCGGGGATCGAGAGACTGGTGCTGCAACGTGTCCCCGGTGTCAGCGGGGTGGTGGCCCACTCCCCCGCCATACCCGAGCTCGCCGGGCTCGGCGAATGACGGCGGCTCCTTCCTAGCCCCGGAGCATCTCCACCGTTTGACGGGGACCGCCGTTATCCCAATTCACATCGACCACGACATCGGTGACCCCGACCTCCTGAAGTCCGGCAAGCTGTCCCGTCACCGAGGGCGTTGGCCCGGCAAGACGAATCACCACCCGACCTGGGATGACGCGGCCCACACGCGCCGACTCGGCGGCGATGGCGGCTACCCCGGCGGCGAGGACGTCGAGGTCGATCTCGTCGACGTGCTGCAGGGCCACCCAACCGTCGCCGATCCGCCCGGCACGACGAATCGCAGCAGGTGACATCCCCCCGATCAGAATCGGCACCTCATGGGCAGGAGTCGGGTAGGAGAGCAACCCCTCGGGGATCCGATAGTGCCGGTACTCCTTGGGTCGCGGCTCACCGGTCCAGCAGTCACGCATGATCTCGATCCACTCGTCGAGCCGCTCCCCACGGGTCTGGAACGGGGTGCCCAACGCGTCGAACTCCTCGGCGAGCCAGCCTGCACCCGCCCCAACCACCACTCTGCCGTCGCTCAGCGCGTCCAGACTCGCCAGCTGTTTGGCCAGGATCACCGGGTTGCGCAGGGGCACGATCAAGACAGCGACCCCAATCTCGACCCGTTTGGTGACCGCGGCGCACATCGCCATGGCGATCAGGGGGTCATGCCAAAGGTCCTCGGGGTCCCAGGTCATCTTCCCGTCGGGAGAGAATGGGTAGGGCGAGGCGTGGTCGCGCAGCATGACCACGTGATCGCTGACCCACACCGAGTCGAATCCTGCCTCCTCGGCGTGGCGGGCCGACTCCAGCAGGGGCACCTGGCGGGCGAGGGGCCCTGAGCTGGGCAACTTGGCGCCGATGCGGAGAGCGGGGCTCATCAGGTCAACCATCCCCCGTCGACGACGAGCACGTGGCCCGTGACATATGAGGCGTCGTCCGAGGAGAGGAATTCGACGGCGGCGGCCACGTCGCCCGGTGTTCCGAGACGTCCCAGCGGGATCAGAGCCTCCGCCTGACCGGCGAGGACCGCAGGGTCGGGGATCAACGATCGCATGAAGTCGGTCGCGACTGTGCCCGGTGCGACCGCGTTGACCCGGATGCCGAATGCGGACAGCTCCCGAGCCGCGGAGACGGTGAGCATGCGCACTGCTGCTTTGGAGGCGTCGTAGGGCACCATCGGGTTGCTGGAAGCGGTGAAGGCCGAGGTGGAGGCGATGTTGACGATCGACCCGTGGCGGCGCGGGATCATGACCCGGGCAGCCGCCTGGAGGACGAAGAAGACGCCACGGAGGTTCACGGCCATCAGCTCGTCGAAACGCTCCGGGGTCACCTCGACCAAGGGCATCGACCATCCCACCCCGGCATTGTTGACCACCGTTCGCAGCGGTGCGGTCTCATCGGCTTCACCGATCACGGCATCGATGGTCTCGACCCGGCGCACGTCCAGTTCCAGCGCATGCACCGAGAGACCCTGGGCGCTCAAGTCGTCGACGACGCGGGTGGCCTCGGCCAAATCCGAGTCGGTGAGGAAAACGACGTCGCCGCGGCGTGCCAGCCGCTCGACGATCGCCCTGCCGATGCCCCTGGCGCCCCCGGTGACGAGGGCGCCAGTCACATCGTTGCCCGCTTCCGCCATCGGGGCGTCAGCGAACCGGTCGGCTCAGCTGCACGGAGGAAGACCCTCGGTTGGGCCGATGATCTCCGTGTACAGGTTGTCCAGTGTGCCGTTCGAGATGTAGTACGACAGCCATCCATTGATGTAGTTCTGCCACATCACGTCTCCCCTGGGCAGCGCCCATGCGCCGTACTCCTGGGAGAAGGGGGCGTCCGGGTTGAGGATCGATGTGCCTTCGTTCTCGGCCACGAACGGGATCGCCTGGTACTCCTCGACGACGATGGCTGCGGCGCGGCCGGCCGCCACCTCGAGGAAGGCGGGCGCCTGCTCCAGCTCGACCAGCTCGGCCTCGGGGAACATGGTGCTGACCAGGTTGGCCGCCGTCGAACCGATCAGAGCGGTGATGGCCACGTCGGGGCTGTTCAGGTCGTCCAGGGATGTGATCCCCGCCTCGTCGTTGACAACGACCACCTGCCGGTAGGGGACGTAGGGGCAGCTGAACCACATCTGCTCGAGACGTGGCGGACGGCCCACCAGACCCACCGACACCATGTCGTACTGGTCGGCGAGAAGACCGGGGATCAATGCGTCGAACTCCTGGTCGCTTATCTCCAACTCGACCCCGAGGTCGGTGGCCAGCATGTTGACCAGTTCCACGTCGTAGCCGGCCGGCTCGTCGTTCTCGTCCCGGTACATCTGGGGCTCGAACTGGAGAGTCATCCCCACCCTCAGCGTCCCGCGCTCCTTGATGGCGTCGAAGTGGTTGCCCTCGAAGCCTTCGGGAGTTGCGACGGTGGTCGACCCACCCTCGCCCCCGTCGGCGACGGTGGTGTCCGACCCCTCATCGGCGTCGCATGCGCCCAGCACCAGGGCCAGCACACTCATCAGCATTACCCATCTGATACGTCGTCTCACTGCTGTGAGCTTCCTTTCTCTCGCACGGACCCTGGACGCGTGGGCGCCAGGCTTTCTCCGTCGGCGGCACCAGGTGACGTGTCACCGACCGAAGCTGATGGGGGGCCGGACGAGGCCCGAACCGTCTCTTGGAGCTCGCGCAGATGAGCCGCCCGGCGATGGGCGAACGGTGCGAAGGCCTTCGCCTTGGTGTTGAGCAGGTCGACCAGGGCGAAACGACGCTCCAGATACTTGACCAGGAAGTACACCGCGGTGGTGAGCACCAGGTAGATGAGAACGGTGCTCAGGTAGACCTCGAAGTAGCGGAAGGTGCGGTTGGCGAGACGGTTGCTGACCCTGAGTAGCTCGGGGACACCGATCAGATAGACCAGCGATGAGTCCTTGATCATCCCGATGAACATGTTCCCGGTGGGTGGGATGACGATCCGGGTTGCTTGGGGGAGGATGACCGTGAGAAAGGTCTGTGGCCGCCCCATCCCCACCGAGAGGGCGGCCTCACGTTGGCCGTACGGGACAGCCTGGATCCCGCCCCGGAAGATCTCGCCGAGCCATGCCGAGTACTGGAGGGTCAGGGCGAAGATGCCGGCTTGGATCGCCGAGACCTGCAGGTTGAAGGAGATGGCGACGCCGTAGTAGACGAAGAGAATGAAAACCAGGAGCGGGATGGCCCGGAACAGATTGATGTAGCCGGCCATGATGGGCTGCAGGATCCGCGACTTCGACAGCCGGAGCAGCGCCACCACGAGCCCGAAGACGATGGACAAACCGAAGGCCACGAGCGAGATGAAGATGGTGATCCTCACCCCATCGAGGAACAGCGGCATGTTGTCGAATATGAAGTCCCAGCTGATGTCGATCTGGGCGAAGGGCATCGTCATCAGAGCACCGCGTCGATGAAGGCTCGGGTTCGGGGCTCGCGAGCGTCGGTGAATATCTCACGGCCGCCTTGTTCCACGATCAGGCCGTGGTCCATGAAGATGTTGGTGTCCCCCACCCCCCGGGCGAAGCCCATCTCGTGGGTGACCACCACCATGGTCATCCCCGACTCGGCCAAGGCCTTCATCGTGCTGAGCACCTCCCCGACCAACTCTGGGTCGAGCGCCGAGGTCGGCTCGTCGAACAGCATCACCTTCGGCTCCATGACCAGAGCTCTGGCGATGGCGACTCGCTGTTGCTGACCGCCGGATAGCTGGGCCGGGAAGCTGCCGATCTTGTCGAGGAGCCCGACGCGATGGAGCGCCTGAGCCGAGCGCAACTCCGCCTCGTCACTGTTCACCTTCTTCACCCTGCGCAGACCGAGGGCGACGTTGTCGAGGGCGGTCAGGTGGGGAAACAGGTTGAACTGCTGGAAGACCATGCCGATCTGCTGACGAAGCAGACGGGACTTGCTCCGGGAGCTCGACTTCTCCCCCGCCACACCAGGGCCGAACTCCGTTCCCTCGAAGCGCACCGAGCCCGAGTCGGGCTCCTCGAGCAGGTTCATGGTGCGCAACAGGGTCGACTTGCCCGATCCGGACGGTCCGAAGATCACGATGTGCTGACCGCGTTCGACTACGAGGTCGATACCTTTCAAGACGTGGTTGGAACCAAACGTCTTGTGGATCTGGCGGAGACGCACCACCTCTGAGCTGTCGGTACCTAGTGACACACCTCGCCCCTCACCTCGTTCACGTGCGAGGGCGGGTCTCTGTGTCGAGACCGTCGGCAGTGGGCCGGTCCAACGTTGCTCCTCCCAAAGTCGGCCTGCTCGGTGACAGCGCCAGTACTATAACGTACCCGATCTGTCCTTGCCGAGTGATTGGGAGTCCGTCGGAAACCCCCTTGCTGTCGTTACTTGAGGGTTAGCGGTCCTGGCCCGGACCGCTACCGCCGCACCGGCAGACGCGGGATTCATCTGGTACGGCCCCGTATCGGAGCCGAGTGTCGGATCAACTACGGCGGCACTTGACGACTGGACGGGTCAGTCCGTCTCGAGCACGGAGAGGATGTTGCCGGCGGGGTCGGTGAACCAGGCGATGGCCGGGCCCTCATCCCCTCGGGCGACACCCTTCTCGTCCTGTTCGAATCCCTCATAGCGCTCGAATGTGACCCCTCGCTCACTGAGCTGGTCGACCGCCTGGTCCACGTCGACGACCGGGAAGTTGAGGATGGTGAAAGTGGCGGGGGTGTGGTCCTCCTTGGGGTAGATGATGATGTCGCCGCCCTGGTCGATGTGGAGTGTCAACATCCCGTACTCCTCGGTGACGTCGAGACCGAGGGTCTCTCCGTAGAACTTCTTGGCCGCGGGGATGTCGTCGACCGAGAACCCGCTGAATGCCTTGGTCTTGTTGAACATGATTTCTCCTATCGCTGGTTCCGCCGTATGGGTACAGACTGGGCGGCGCCCGAGAACTCATCGGATCGGGTGACCCGAGGGGCGGTTATCGTCGGGATCGATGGTGACCGAACGGATCAAACAGATCACGGCGGCGAACGATACGTTGCTGTCGTTCCTTCCCGTCTGGGAGGCACACCGTCACCAACCCGGGATCGCCGACCTTGCCTTCGGAAACCCCCAGGAGATGGCGGTGGACGGATTCGCATCCGCTCTCGCCTCGGCGACGACGCCGCTGGGAAAGGACCACTACGCCTACAAGTTCTCCGAGACGGACTCGCAACGGACCGTGGCCAGCCATCTCACCGAGTGGCGGAGCCAACAGTTCGACGACCGCGATGTCGCGATGACGCCTGGAGCGTTCGCTGCGATCGCTGCCGCCCTCGGCGCACTCGTGGATGTCGGGGACGAGGTCGTCTACTTCGACCCGTCGTGGTTCTTCTACCGGTCGATGATCCTCTCGGCAGGGGCGACCCCGGCCGCTCTACCGGTCCGGGACAACGACTACGACCTCGACCTGGATCGGCTTGCCGCGGCGCTTTCGGAAAAGACCCGGGTGGTGCTGGTCAACACCCCTCACAACCCGACGGGCCGTATCTACCCGCCTTCCACCCTGGAAGATCTGGCCATGGTCCTCACCGAGGCGTCCGATCGATTCGGATCACCCATATACCTGCTGTCCGACGAGCCCTACTCCAAGCTGGTATTCAGCGACGCCTCATTCACCAGCCCCGCCCGGTACTACCCGCACACGCTGATCGCCTACAGCTACGGCAAGATCCTGCTCACACCGGGTCAGCGCCTCGGCTGGCTCGCCTGGACACCGCAGATGCCCGACCGGGAGTCGTTGCGCTCGGCGGTCTTCATGGCCCAGATCGCAGGTGGGTGGTTGTTCCCCAGCGCCATCATGCAGTACTCGATCGCCGAGTTGGACCGGCTCTCCATCGACCTCGTCGAGCTCGAGCGCAAGCGTGATCTCCTCGTCGACGATCTGGGACGGGCCGGTTATGACCTGCAGCCGCCGGAGGGGACCTTCTATCTCTGGGTCCGCTCTCCCGACCCGAATGACGTCGTCTTCGTGGAGACGCTGGCGAAACAGGGTGTCCTGGTGTTGCCGGGCAGCACCTGTGGCTCGCCGGGGCACTTCCGCATCTCCCTCACCGGCACCACCGACATGATCGAGCGCAGTCTCCCCGTCTTCCGTAGCGCTGCGGGCAAGACCGGCTGACCGCTCGGGCCTCCGGGACGAGGGATGGCCGACCAGATTTGAAACATTGCATGGCGGGCAAGGAGACGTCTGATCAAAGGAGCGGCCGGTGGTGGAGACAAAGCTGTACTGGGAGACATACCTGAACGACCATCTCGCCGGAGCATCAGCTGGAACGGCTTTGGCCAGACGGATCTGGCGTGGCAATCGCCGCACCCAGTGGGGCCCAGTCCTCGAGCAAGTCGCCGACACGATCGAGCAGGACCTCGCTGTCTTGGAACAGGTCCGGGCCGCGGCCGGTGTCTCGGGAGGAGATCTCAAGAAGACGGCAGCTCTGCTCGCGGAAAGAGCGGGCCGTCTGAAGTTGAATCGCCATCTCCTCACCTATTCGCCCCTGAGCAGGGTCTTGGAGCTGGAGGCGCTCATCTCGGGCATCCAGGGCAAGCAGAGACTGTGGGTGGCTTTGCGGACCGCGACGCCGTCACATCCCGAGTGGTCCGACTTCGATTTCGCCGCCCTCGAGCAGCGAGCAACCGAGCAGTCGGAGACGCTGGGGCAGGTCCACGAGTGGGCCGTGACCGAGCTGATGGGCGCCGGGACCTGAGCTCATCCTGCCCGAACAGGCCGTCGACCATCCTCGACCGGATTGGCGTCGCTCCCGAAGAAGTACCAGGCCCCTCAGACGGCCGAGCCGACCTGACCGTCGGTATCGTGCAACCCGAATGGTGAACAACTGAGCCAGACAGACGCCCCCTCCGTAAAGGGAACCTTCACCATCCTGTTCACCGACCTGGAGGGCTCCACCGACCTGCGGGTCAGGCTCGGCGACACCGCGGCCAACGAGGTGATCCGCGCCCACGACGACCTGGTCCGCTCCTGCTTGGAGATGGCCGGTGCCATGGAGCTCAAGTCGCTGGGAGACGGCTTCATGGCCCTTTTCACCTCGGCGAATCAGGCGATCGAGTCCGCGATATCCATCCAGCGCTCAATCGAGGAGCACAACCGATCCGATCCCGAAAAGCCGGTCTCGGTTCGCATCGGGCTCAACAGCGGTGACGTGACCCAGACGGTGGGGGATGCCCATGGCACCGCGGTCCATGCTGCGTCGCGGATCGCCGACAAGGCCCAGGGTGGTCAGATCCTGGTGTCACAGATCGTCCACGATGTCGCCGGAACCCTCGGAGACGCCAGGGTCGTCGACCGCGGCCTCTTCTGGCTCAAAGGATTTCCCGAGAGGTGGCGGCTCTTCGAGGTCCTATGGCGCGACAAGGACGGCGACACCCCCCGCGCCACCAGAACGGTACGCGCAGAGTCGGCGGCTGCGTTCGCCGCAGACGCTCCACGAGCAGCGGCTCCTGTGGTCGGGAGATCCCGAGAGCTCAGTGTCATCGCAGAGCAACTGGCGACCCCCGCCACCGGCCTTCGAGCCGTAGTACTCGAAGGAGAAGCCGGTATCGGCAAGACCCGGATGCTCGAAGCCGCCGCGGATCTCGCCTCGGATGCGAAAACCCCGTACTGGGTGCTCGACGTCAGCGCCGATGAGGAGTTGAGAGGGCCCTTCCTCCTGTTCCGATCGCTGCTCAACTCACCCCGCACCTCGTCCATCGCTCAGCAGGCCATGGCGCTCGAGCAGCTGGACCGCGCCCAGGAGGCCGTCGGTGGGAGAAGTCCCCGGGCCGAGGGGCTCTCCCCGCAGGAGCTGATGCTGCGGACCTTCGACGAGGTTGCGTCTGCCTTCCTCGCCCTGACCAGGGAGCGCCCTCTCGCCCTGCTCTTCGACGACGTGCAGTGGGCCGACGACGACAGCATCCAGCTGATCCGCTATCTGGTGAGGACGTTGGCCTCAGGCCCGATCTTCATCCTGATCAGCCTCCGGCCCTACTCCGACTCCGCTTCCGGCGGTGCCGGCAAGCTGATCGCCGATCTCGACCGGATGCGGGTCACCATGATGCTGAGACTGCAGCGGCTGAGCCGGCTCGAGACCGGCGAGCTGCTGGGGAACCTGCTCGGAGCTGCCGTGGACGAGGCGACCGTTGCCAGCTTCCACGCTCGATCCGAAGGGGTGCCCTTCTTCGTCGAGGAGCTGGCCCGGGCCTATCGGGAGGCCGAGGCCCTGCAGCTCATCGACGGAACCTGGACGATGACGAAGTTGAGCGGGCCGGCGGTGCCATCCTCGATCCAATCTCTCGTCGAACGACGACTGGCCCAGCTGGAGGAGGAGTGCCG
>Ga0214468_1000155_pt1 | contig 21147 bp, 20 predicted proteins | sample RVTome_9_FD_187334 | JGI IMG/M metagenome (GOLD analysis project Ga0214468, IMG submission 187334) | Soil microbial communities from uranium-contaminated site in the Upper Colorado River Basin, Wyoming, United States - RVT155D38 HiSeq ...
CCAACGCCCGCAGTGCGGCGACCGAGGTGGTCAGCAGGCACGGCTGGGTCTGCCGGGTGTCGTTCAGGAACGCCTCGGGCCCGTTCCAGGCGGCCTCGCTGATCGACCAGCCGAGGGTCGCATCGGCCTCGTCGAAGGCGGCCCGAGCTGCGGGCGAGGCATCGGCCAGGTCGCGGCCCATGCCGACGGCCTGCGAGCCCTGTGGGCTGAACAGCAGGGCGAGACTCATCGGGCGCGCTCCGCCGGCTCGATCTCGACCACGGTCTGCCCGTACTCCACCGCCTCCCCGCTCTCGGCGACGAGGTGGCGAACCGTGCCGGCCCGCGGGGCACGCACGTCGTGCTTGACGCCGAGCATCTCGACGTGGCCGAGGGAATCCCCCTTCGTCACGTCGATCCCCGGCCCGAGGCCATCGGCGTAGACGAAGAACCCGACCGCGGGAGAGACGACGCTCAAGGTCGCCGATGCGGCCGGCGACGTCGCCGCCGGCTCAGCCGGTCGGTCGCCGGCGTCCGCGTCCCGCGCGATCGACGGCGCGGCCGGAACCGACGGCGATCCGGCAGCCACGCGCAGCCGGAGGTCGCCGCGGGTGATCTCGATCTCGCCCAGCCCGTGACGGGCCAGCCGCTCGGTCAGCTCCGGCACGAGGTCGGCGGCCGCGCGGGCGATCGCGTCGAGCCCGTGGTCGGTATCGGTCATGCGCCTCGCTCGCTCTCGTCGTCTTGGTCGTCGCTCGGCCAGATGTCGCTCCAGCGCGGCCGCCGCGGAGCACCGGGAAGGCGAAGGATCCGTCCCAGGCGTCGGCGCAGCGATGGCGCCTCCGGCGGAAGGCTCGGTCCGGCGCCGGTCTCGAGGTAGGCGCCCCAGCCGCGCATCCGAGCATAGCGGGTGGCGAGCAGCTCGGCGGTGTCGCCGCTGGCGATGCGACGCAGAGCCGACAGGATGGCGGCCTTCAACGCCCTTGCCGTGGCGGGGTGATCGGTGTGCGCCCCCTCGCCCGGCTCGGCCACGATCGCGTCCACCACCCCGAGGTCGACCTGGTCGTCGGCGGTCATGCGCATCGCCGCCGCCGCCGTGCGCGCCTCGTCGCGGGATCGCCACAGGATTGAGGCGCAGCCCTCGGGGCTGATGACCGAGTAGACCGAGTTTTCGAGCGCCAGGACGGCATCGCCGACGCCGATGGCCAGCGCGCCGCCCGACCCACCCTCGCCGAGCACGATGACGACGATCGGCACCTCGAGTCCCGTCATGAGCTTGATGCTCGCCGCGATCGCCTCCGCCTGGCCACGCTCCTCGGCCGCGGGCCCCGGGAAGGCGCCGGCCGTGTCGAGGAAGGTGATCACCGGCAGGCCGAGCTTGTCTGCCAGGCGCATGAGGCGCTGTGCCTTCCGGAACCCCTCGGGGTGCGGCGAGCCGAAGTTGCGCAGGATGTTCGACTCGGTATCGGTCCCCTTCTGGTGGCCGATGACCATGACCGGATGGCCGTCGAGCAGGGCCGGTCCGCCGACGATCGCCGCGTCGTCCCCGAAGGCCCGATCGCCGTGCAGCTCGAAGAAGCCCGCGAAGATGAGGGGCACGAGATCGAGGGTGCGAGGCCGCTGGGGATGGCGCGCCAGCTGGACGCGTCGCCAGGCGGCCTCGACCGCCTCATGGCTGGCGGCAGCGGTCTCGATCACCGGTGCATCGCTCACGGCTGGTCCTCGCCGTCGGGCCGCGTCGTCACCGGGCGGGCGGGACGGTCGCCGTTCGTGTCCGCGGCGGCGTCGGTGTCGATGCCGATCGTCTCGCTGACCGCGCCGCCGAGCCGCTCGGCGAAGCCGGACAGGGCGCCGATCGGGCCCCAGGTGCGGTCCTCGTCGTCGGCTCCGTCGTCGCGGCCGATCGCGGCCACCGGCAGCAGGCGCACCAGGCGGGACAGCGCGGCGCGCAGCTCGCCCCGCGGGACGATGGCGTCGACGAAGCCGTGCGCCAGCAGGAACTCGGCGGTCTGGAAACCCTCGGGCAGCTCCTCGCCGACCGTGTCCGAGGCGACGCGCGCGCCCGCGAAGCCGATGAGCGCCTTGGGCTCGGCCAGCACCACGTCACCCAGGCTGGCGAAGCTGGCCAGCACGCCGCCGGTCGTCGGATCGGTCAGCACGGCGATGAACGGGATGCCGGCCTCGTCCAGCCGGACCAGCGGTGCCGTCGTCTTCGCCAGCTGCATCAGGGAGAGCGTCCCCTCCTGCATCCGCGCGCCACCAGAGGCACTCACCACGATGGCCGGGATCCGCTCCGCGAGCGCCGTCTCGAAGCAGCGCGCGAGCTTCTCCCCGACGACCGCGCCCATGCTGCCGCCCATGAAGCGAAAGTCGAAGATCGCGATCGCGACGCGCTGGCCGTCGATGCGGCCGACGCCCCACACCACGGCGTCGCGGAGGCCCGTCTTGATCCGGGCCGCCTCGAGGCGATCGAGGTAGGGGCGGTCGTCGTGGAAGCCGAGCCGGTCGACCGCCTCGAGTCCACTATCACGCTCCTCGAAGCTGGACGGGTCGAGGAGCAGGTCGATCCGCTCGCCGACCGACATGCGGAAGTGGTGCCCGCACGAGGGACAGACCCGCTGGGTGCGCTCGAGCTGGCGGCTGAAGACCTGCGCGTCACAGCTCGGGCACTTCGTCCAGGCGTCGGACGGGGCGGCGCGGCGGCTGAACGGGAACTTGATCGGCAATCGTGTCTCCCTCAGCGGTGCAGGATCCGGCCGGAGTGCGTCCGGCGGCTGCTCCGCCAGACGGCGTAGGCGGTCACCCCGACCCCGACCGCCGATCCGACGGCGCCGGTGACGATCAGCCGGCCGGGGTGGCGCAGCGCCCAGGCCATGGCGTCGCGCGGGGTGGCGGCATCCGACAGGCGCGCGCCGAGCCGCGCCTCGAACCGCGGCGCGACCGCCGGCATCAGGTGCGCCGAGCGCACGCGATCGGCCAGCTCGACCAGCGCCCGGCCGTCCTCGTCGAGCCCAGCCGTGGCAGCCGCGACCGCGGGGCGCGCGCCGGCACCCATCTGCTCGAGGGCACGGTCGAGCCGTTCGGCGACCGAGGGAATCTGCTGCATCACGCTCCTGCCAACACCGCGGAGCCCGATACGTTACACCTGCCCCGCGGCTCAGTCCTCGACGCCGAGGATCCCGGACAGCTCCCGCAGCGCGCGATGCTGGAGGACGCGCACGGCGCCCTCGCTCCGTCCGAGCACGGCACCGATCTCGCGCGCCGAGAGGCCGTCGACGAAGCGCAGCACGACCACCTGCCGCCGGTCCTCGGACAGCTCGGCGAGCGCGCTCCGCACGCGACGAGCGTCCTCGGCGGCTCCCGCCTCCCGGCCCGGATCGACATCGGCAACCGGTTCCGGCACACCGTCCAGCGGGGCCGTCCGGCGCCGGGCGCGGCTCCGCAGGGCGTTGGCGATCTGGTTGTGGGCGATCGTGAACAGCCAGGAGCGGAACGTCGCCCCCTCGTCGCGGAAGCGCTCAATGGCCCCGAGCGCGGCGAGGAACGTGCGCTCGGTGGCGTCCTCGGCGTCGTGGTGGTCGCCGAGCAGGTAGAACGCATACCCGTACACGCGGTCGAGGTAGCGTCGGTAGAGCGCCCCGAAGGCCGCCCGATCGGCCTGTGCGGCACGGACGTCGTCGCGATCCGGGTCGACCGTCGGGACAGCGCGAGGTGCCGGCAGGTCCGTCATGCCGGCACCACGGGCCGCACGCGGACGACCTCGCCGCTCGTCACCGTCTCGCGGCCCGACGCGGTCTCGATGACCAGGGCGCCGGCCTCGTCGAGCGCCGCCGCCACGCCCTGGATCGTGCGGGTTCCGACCTCGACCGTCACCTCGCTGCCCAGGGTCCGGCAGGCAGCGCGATAGCGGTCGAGCGGTGAGCCGCCGGCCTCGATGGCCGCGATCGCGGCGTCCAGGCGATCGAGCAGCTCGGCGAGCAGGGCGCCGCGGTCGGTCCTGGCGCCGGCCAGCTCGGCGAGCGATGTCGCCGACCCCGCGATCTCGGCCGGCATCTCGGCGGCCGCCCAGTTCACGTTGATCCCGATGCCGATGATCGCCGCGTCCACGCGCTCGCCGTCGATCAGCGTCTCGACCAGCAGGCCGCCCACCTTGCGCCCGTCGTCCGCGATGAGGTCGTTCGGCCACTTGAGATCGATCGGCGCGACCGTTCGGCATGCATCGCGGGCGGCGAGCGCGACCGCCAGGCCCAGCCGCCACGCGTCCGACGCCGTGAGCGCCGGTCGAACGGCCACGCTGACCATCAGGTTGCGGCCCGCCGGCGAGGTCCACGTTCGGCCGCGACGGCCCCGCCCGTCGGTCTGGAGCTCGGCCACCACGGCCGTGCCGGCACCGCCCGGCACCGCGAGCAGCTCGCGGGCCCGGTCGCTGGTCGAGCCGATGGTCTTGTGCAGCTCGACGGCGTGCCCGATCCGCCGTCCCGGACGGGCGATCGCGGCGAAGGGGGTCTCGAGGCGAACCATGGGCACGAACCATAGCCCGGGGCCGCCCCGGACCGCCAGTTGGGGTGCGCTACACTCGCCGTCCGATGAGCCAGACCCTTGCCGCGAGCACGCCAGACGCGACCGCGCGCCGCGAGCGCGTCTTCAGCGGCATCCAGCCGTCCGGGTCGTCGCATCTGGGGAACTACCTCGGGGCGCAGCAGAACTACGTGGCGCTCCAGGACCGCTACGAGGCGATCTACGGCATCGTCGACCTCCACGCGCTGACCACCGTCCACGACGGGTCCGAGCTGCGCCGTCTCGGCCACGAGATGGTCCTCGACCTCCTGGCGGTCGGCCTCGACCCGGAGCGCTGCGCCCTCGTCCGCCAGTCCGACCTGCCCGAGCACACCGAGCTGGCATGGATCTTCGACACCTGCGTGCCGGTGTCGTGGGCGGAACGCAACCCGACCTACAAGGAGGCGCGCGAGGAAGGCAAGGAGAACAGCCTGGGCCTGCTCACCTATCCCATCCTGCAGGCCGCCGATATCGTGCTCTACAAGGCGAGCCGCGTCCCGGTGGGCAAGGACCAGGCGGCGCACCTCGAGCTCTCCCGTGAGGTCGTCCGCGCCTTCAACCGGCGGTACGGCGAGATCTTCCCGGAGCCGCAGGCCGTGTTCACCGAATCGCCGATCGTGCTCGGCACCGATGGCGTGCGGAAGATGGGCAAGAGCGCCGGCAACACGATCCCGATCTTCGCCGAGCCCGACGAGATCCGCCGGCTGGTGATGTCGATGGTCACCGATCCGCAGCGCATCAAGCGCACCGACCCCGGCCGTCCGGAGATATGCAACGTCTGCCAGCTGCATCGGTTCTTCGGCGGGGACTACCTGCAGATCCAGGACGGGGAGCGCACGGCGCGCACCGGCTGCGTCGAGACGAAGCAGCTGCTTGCCGAGCGGATCATCGAGTTCTTCCGGCCGATGCGCGAGAAGCGCGATCGGCTTGCCGCCGACCCGGCCGTGGTGGAGGAGACGCTCGCCGCCGGGGCGGCGAAGGTCCGTCCGATCATCGACGCGACGATGCGCGAGGTGCGCGACGCGGTGGGCATCGGTCCACGCCGGGAGCTGTAGGCATGACGGGGCCGGCGACGGGCATCGGTCCGCGCGAGCGCCGCTGGCTGGTCGTCTTCCTCGTCCTCGGCAGCGCCTACTTCGCGATGCTGATCGTCGAGCGCGTGCTCGGCATCGTCGGCGGCTTCGGCTCCATCCTGCTCATCCTGTTCCTGGCCTGGCTGCTGGCGTTCGTCATGGCGCCGGTGGTGTCGGGGCTCGAGCGGCGGCTCCAGGCGCCGCGGGGGCCGGTCGTCATCGGCGCCTACCTGCTCGCCCTGGTGATCTTCGGATTCGTTCTGTTCTACACCGGGGCGGGGATCACCCAGCAGGTCGCCGATCTCGCGCGCAGCTACCCGCAGGCGGAGCCCGGGATCCTCGCCACGCTCGCCGACTGGGAGCGCAGCCTCCAGTTCGGGCGGCTGCGGATCGACCTGACCGAGCTGTACGCGGCCGCGGTCGCGCAGGGCGAGCAGCTCGGCGCCGAGATCATCGAGCAGGCCCAGAACATCGCCGGGGTGACGATCGCGGCGCTCGGCTCACTGCTGCTGATCATCGTGCTGTCGCTCTACATGCTGATGGACTCGCGGCGCATCCTCGGCCGGCTGCGCGGCGCGGTCCCACGCCGCTACACCGACGAGGTCAAGCTGCTGGAGCGCAGCGTGTCGCGCGCGTTCGGCGGCTTCCTCCGCGCCCAGCTGATCCTGGCCGTGCTTCAGGCGGTGCTGGTGGGGGTGGTCGGCACCGCGTTCGCGATCCCCTATCTCTTCCTGTGGGGCACGATCAGCGCGCTGGCGATGCTCATCCCCTTCTTCGGGCCGCCGCTGGCGCTCATCCCGCCGATCGTCGGCGCCGCCCTGTTCACCGATGCCGGCATCCCGGTGGCGGTCATCCTCTTCGTCGTGCAGACCGTGATCGTGAACTGGCTCCAGCCGCGTCTCATGCGCGGCGCGCTGGGGCTGCACCCGATCCTCGTGCTCGTGGGACTGCTCCTCGGGGCGCAGATCGCCGGGGTGTGGGGCGCCCTGTTCGGCATCCCGGTCATCGCGGTGCTGTGGGTGTTCGTCAGCTACCTGGTGTTCCGCACGGTGCCGAACGCGGCCCTGCCGGAGACGGAGCAGCTCGCCGACGTCGACGAGCACGTGATGGTCAGCGTGGAGAAGGAGCAGGTCGGCGACGAGACGCACCCGCACATCCACGTGACGCGCACGCGGCGCCCCGACGGCAGCGAACAGGTGGAGATCCGCACCGATCCCATCCCGCGCTCGGACCCTGTGCCGCGATCGGAACCCTGAGGCCCACGGACAGGGAACGTCGCCCCGTCAGCAGGGAGGCGGGGCGACGTTCGTCGTCTGCGAGGCCGGCGTGCGACCGATCAGCGGTTGCGCTTCTCGCCCGGTCGCTCGTCGCGCTCGCGAATGCGAATCCGCGCGTTGCGCTGCCCGTCCTGCGCCCGGCCCCTGCTCATCGCTCGTGCCGCGGCGATGTTGGGCATGATCAGGTGGCCCTCGGTGTCGTCCTGCTCCTCGGGGATCGCCTGCGACTCGCCCTGGGCCTCGTCGCCGGTGGTCTTGTCGGCCATCTTCCCTACTCCGTTCCCCGGACCTCGGCGGAACCTCCGCGCGCATCCGTTCTCGCGACCAGACTGACGGGTCGGTCAAGCGCCCGTCAACATTCGACCTGACACCGATCCTGTCGCCCAGCCGACACCCGCGCAGCTCATCCGACGCTCGACGAGGACCCGGGCCCGGAGGCGTGCTCCGAGGCCGATGCCGGGACATGCGGCACCACGAGGCGCCGCCCGGCGTCGGTGACGACGGTCTCCACGGCCACTCCGTACGCATCGCGCACGATGTCCGCCCGCAATGCCTCCTCCGGCGGCCCGTCGGCCACGATGTGCCCGGCGTGCAGGACGGCGATGCGCGGTGACCACGCGCTGGCCAGGACGAGGTCGTGGAGCACCATCACCGCGGTCAAGCCGCGCAGCTGACGGAGCCGCGCGACGCTCGCCAGCAGCCACGCGGCGTGCGCGATGTCGAGATGCGTCGTCGGCTCGTCGAGCAGCAGCAGCGACGGCTCCTGGGCAAGTGCCAGGGCGACGAGCACGCGCTGGCGCTCCCCGCCCGACAGCTCCGTGACCGGGCGGTCCGCCAGGTCGGCAGCGTCGGCGTCCCGCAGCGCGTCCTCCACGGCGCGCAGGTCGCCGGGTGTCCAGCCGAACCACCGCGCCCCATGCGCCGTGCGGCCCATCGCCACCACCTCGGCGACGCGGAAGCCGGCCGGCAGCTCGAGGGACTGCGGCAGTACGGCAACGGATCGGGCGATCTCGCCGCGCGACCAGCTCGCCAGCGGCCGGCCGAAGAGCTCGATCGCGCCGGCGGACGGCCGGATCGTGCCCGCCATGACGTTGAGCAGCGTGGTCTTGCCGCTGCCGTTGGCCCCGAGCAGGGCGACCATCTCGCCGCGGTCCACGGTCAGATCGAGCCCGTTCAGGACGCGCCGCTCACCCCCGGCGCCGCGGTACCCGGCCTCCACACGGTCGAGCCGGATGGCGGTCCCGGTCACCGGCTCACCCAGCCGCCGGCGATGCTCCGGCGCAGCAGCCACAGGAAGAATGGTGCGCCGATGAGCGCCGTGACCACGCCGACCGGGATCCCGCCCGCCATCCGTGCACCGAGATCGGCCAGGACCAGCAGCGCCGCCCCGTACAGCATCGAGGCGGGCAGCAGGAGCCGATGATCGGGCCCCGCGGCGAGCCGCACGAGGTGGGGCACCACGAGGCCGACGAAGCCGATGGTCCCCGAGATCGCCACGCCCGCCGAGGTTGCCAGCGCCGCCAGCGCGACGAGGATGCGCTTCTCTCGCTCGACGTCGAGGCCGATGTGGGCCGCCTGCGCCTCACCCAGCAGCAGCGCGTTGAGCCGCCGCCATCGGAGCAGAAGGAGGGTGAAGCTGATGATGATCAGCGGCGCCGCGAAGCCGACGCGCGCCCAGGAGGCGCCGGCCAGCGAGCCGAGCAGCCAGCTGATCACCGCCCCGAGCCGCTCACCGGCGTTGAAGATCATCACCGCCACGGCGGCCGACAGCAGTGACGAGATCGCGTAGCCGGCCAGGAGGAGGGTGACCACCGGCGTGCCGCCCCGACCACGGGCGACGGTGAAGACGACGGCCACCGCGGCAAGGCCGCCGACGAAGGCCAGCAGCTGGACGAGGCCGAGCCCGAGCCAGCCGGCCAGCGTGACCGGCAGCAGGAGCGCCGCCACCGCGCCGAGGGACGCGCCGGCAGCCGGCCCGATGATGTACGGGTCGGCGAGCGGGTTGCGCAGCAGGGCCTGGAACACCGCCCCGGCGCACGCGAGTCCGGCGCCGACCACCATCCCCGCCAGCACCCGCGGCAGCCGCAGCTCCCACACGATCGTCTCGGCCGATGACGGCCAGGTGACGGGCCCGATGCCCGTCAGCCGGTGGACCACGATGGCCACCGCGTCGCCGATGCCGATGCCACTCGTGCCTGCCAGCACGGCGGCCGTTGCGGCGACCACGACCAGCACCGCCCCGAGACCGAGCGTCAGGGTCGTTCGACCCGGTGACGGGCCGAAGGTGACGCGGCGGACGGCGGTGGTGGCGCTCATCGGCTACTCGAAGCGATCCGGGTGGATCGCGCGGGCCAGTGCCTCGAGCCCGTCGACGATGCGCGGGCCGGGCCGCGTGGTGGTGATGTCGTCGAGGTACGGGACCACCGCCGCGTCGCGCACGGCCGCCAGGTCAGCCCATCCCGCCCGGGCTCGCACCGTCTCGAGCGCCGCTTCCGGCTCGGCGAGCGAGGGGTCGTAGCTGGCGGTGCCGAGCAGGATGAGCTCGGGATCGGCCGCCACGAGGGACTCGGCGTCGATGACGCCCTGCGCGTCACCGACCAGCGGGATCGCGCCAGCCAGCTCGAGCAGCGAGGCGAGGAAGGACCCCTCGCCGGCGGTGTAGGTCGTCCCCTCGGCGTGGAAGACCTCGTACAGGGTGAGCGGCCGCTCCGCTCCCTCGACCGCGGTCACCACGTCGGCGACGCGTGCCTCCATCGAGGTCACCAGCTCCGCGGCGGCCGGCCGACGACCCAGGGCGGCACCGATCAGCTGGATGTCGGCATACACCTCGTCGAGCGTCTCCGGATAGAGGACGAGGACCGGCAGCCCGAGCCCGTCGAGCTGCTCGATCACCGCCGTCGGGGTCAGCTCGTTGCCCGCGGCGAGGACGAGGTCGGGCTCGGCCCCCACGACCAGCTCGACGTCGACCGATGCCGCGATCACCACGTCGGGGACGTCGGCGACCTCCGCGGGATAGTCGTCGAAGTCGGTCACCCCGACCAGGCGGTCGCAGGCGTCGAGCGCGCACACGATCTCGGTGTTCGAGGGGGCGAGGCTGACGATCCGCATTGGCTCCGCGGCGATGGTGAGCTCGCGCCCCGCGTCGTCGGTCAGCTCCACCGGGAACGGCGCGGCGCTCGTCGAGGCGGCCGGACTGGGGGTGGGACTCTCGGCGTCGGTCGAGCCGGGCGGCGTGGCCTCCGGCGCTGCGGTGCATGCCGCGGCCAGGACCAGGGTGAGCAGGAGGGAGAGGAAGGTGAGGCGAGGCCGGTCCATGAGTGATGCCGTTCCCTTTCACACGAGGGTGGTGACATCGCGATCCGGCTGGTCGACCTGGCTCCCACGCCCGAGTCCGGTTCGACCGGGGCGCGGATACAGTAGCGGGACTGCGCCGGCATCTCACCGGCTTCGCCATTTACCCGTCCGCCTTTCGGGGACGGCACCGAGCGCTTCGTCTTCAGTTGACCCGCCGATGCTAGCACGGCGGCATGGTCATCGGCCCAGGACCGGGCTCATGACCGGGAATGAACGTTTGGCCGCCGAGATGAGTAGCGTTGATTAGGGTGCCCGGAGTACCGTGTGCCCCGCCGTGGTTCCCGGAGGGTCGGTTGCGCGTCGCGCGCCGGTGCCGCCCGGAACTTGCGGCTGCCGCAGCGTGGAGTCTATGCTCCACCATCGACACGCGCGGTACACGCGCGCGTGTCAATCAATAGAGGGAGATTCGATGACAGCAGGGAACACCCAATGACAGCATTGAGAGAGAGCGCGTCGTTCATGCGTCTGTTCGCTCTCGTCGCCATCCTCGCCCTGGTGGCGACGGCGTGCGGCGGAGAGACGGCGACGCCGGGCGACTCCGAGGAGCCGGGCGACTCCGAGCCGCCCGCCGAGTCGATGGCGCCGGGAGAGTCCGAGGCGCCGACCGGTGGCGATCTCGGCACCTACACCCTGGGCATCTTCCAGGACGTCACCACTGACAACCAGTGGAACAGCATCGACACCGCCGGCAACACGGTCTGGAACAGCTACTTCCTGACCCCGATGCTTGCCTCGGCCTACACCATCGCCATGCCGGGCATCGAGCTCCAGCCGCAGCTCGCGGATGGTGAGCTCCAGCCGGCCACCGAGGACGGCGACTCCTGGGTAGGTGAGATCACCCTCCGCGACGGGCTCCTGTGGTCCGACGGCGAGGCGATCACCGCCGAGGACATGGCCTTCACCTGGCAGACCGCGGTCGACTTCGAGCTGACCGCCAACTGGCAGGACTACACCGACTCCGACATCGTCACCTCTGTCGAGGCTGTCGATGACACCACGGTTCGCGTGACCTTCAACGCCCAGCCCGGTCTGGCCGTCTGGGGTCCGGGCACCGGCGTCGCCCTGATGCCGTTCATGCCCGAGCACTTCTGGGGCCCGGTGGTCGAGGCTGCTGCCGCGACCGAGGACCCGCGCACCACGCTGCTCGCCGAGTCCGGCGCCGAGGCGCCGAGCGCCGGTGGCACCGTCTATGCCGACCGTCAGGAAGGCAGCTTCGCGGCCAGCACGGTCAACGAGAACTACTACGACCAGGGCGCCGAGCTCTCCTCGGGTGACGTCACCTATACCGAGGGCCCGTATGCCACCGACTTCCAGTTCCCGCTCTACGGTGGGCAGGAAGCGGCCGTCCTGGCGCTCGCCAATGGCGAGGTCGACTATCTGCTGAACCCGCTGGGGATGCAGCGTGGCTTCCAGGACCAGGTTCAGGAGAACGAGGAACTGACGGCCATCGTCAACCCGACCAACGGCTATCGGTTCATGGCGTTCAACCACTCGCGCGCTCCCATGAGCGACTCCGCCTTCCGTGACGCGCTGACTGCGCTGATCGACAAGGAGTTCGTGACCGGGAACCTGCTCCAGGGCGTGGCCTTCCCGCTCTACGTCATCCTGCCCGAGGGCAACGTGGCGTGGTACGACGAGGCGACCGCCGAGGAGCTGGCCGAGGTCGGCTATGCCGGTCTCGAGCAGAACGACCGACGCCAGATCGCCATCGACCTGCTGACCGATGCCGGGTACACGTGGGATACCACTCCCGCGATCGACGCTGAGGGAACCTTCACTGCCGGCGCCGGCCTCCGCGGCCCCGACGGCGAGACGATTCCGCAGCTGAAGCTGGTCACCCCGACGGCGTCGTACGACCCGCTGCGGGCGACCTTCGGTAACTACATCTCCGGCGTCGCGCAGGAGATGGGCATCGATCTCGTTGCGATCCCGACGGACTTCAACAAGATCGTCGCGGACGTGTTCGCGCTCGACGCGGACAACAACTACACGTCTCCGTTCGACCTGTTCATCCTCGGCTACTCGCTGGGGAACGCGGCATTCCCGACGTTCCACTGCTCCTTCTTCTGCACGGGTGGTGATTCGAACAACACCCAGTACAGCAATGAGGACTACGACGCCGCGGCTGCCGAGTTCGACGCTGCACAGACCCAGGAAGAGGCCTATGCAGCCATGTGGGAGATGGAGCGGTTGATCGCTCGCGACAAGCCCCACGTTCCGCTGTTCGACACGGGCATCCTGGAGTTCTACAACGACCGGGTTGCGTATCCGTTCACGGACACCCTTTCGGGCCTGCAGTTCATCTCCGGACAGCAGACCTCGGTGACCGCCAGGTAGGCGGTTCCCGGTAGATCTGGCGGATGGGGGCGGTCCGATGACCGCCCCCATCCCCTACACTCTCCACCTCGCCTGAGCTAGACGGGAGGATCCGTACGCGCATGATCAAGTTCCTGCTTGGCCGACTGGCGCAGATGGCCGTCCTGTTCGTCATCTTCCTCAGCCTCGTGTGGCTGATGCTCCAGCTCATGCCCGGCGACATCAGCGACACCCTCATCGGCAACCCCGATATCCCGCTCGAGGCACGCATCGACCTCCGCGAGCGGCTCGGCCTCGACCAGCCGCTGTGGAACCAGTACCTCACCTACATCACCAACTTCTTCCAGGGTGAGATGGGCGTCAGCTTCAGCCGCTACCCGCAGGACGTCTCGGTCGTCCTGTGGCAGGCGCTTCCCCGCACGCTCGTCCTCTTCCTGACTGCCACCATCCTCGCCTTCTGGCTGGGCTTCAAGACCGGCAAGCTGATCGCCTGGCGCCGCGGCGCCGTCACGGAGCAGGGGCTGATCACCACCGGCATCTTCCTGCAGACGGTCTTCTACCCCTGGTTCGCGATCGTCATGCTGTGGCTGTTCGGCTTCTTCTTCGGATGGTTCCCCATCGGCCGCTTCATCGATGCGCGGCTCTGGCAGGGAGCGCCGTACGACGCGAACGACCTGTTCTTCCAGATGATCATCTCGGTGATCGTCGTCTCGGTGATCTACGGCATCGGTTCCGTGCTGATCCGTCGCTACTCGCGGAACCTGGTCACCCAGTCGCGCCTCGGCCGAGCAGTCGGCCTGGCGAGCATCGGCGGCCTGCTGCTGTTCTGGTGGATCAGCCCCGCCACCGAGTACGTCGCGGACATCGCGCACCACACCATGCTGCCGGTCATCACGCTCGGCCTGGTCGCCTTCGGCGCCACGATGCTCCTGACCCGCAGCGCCATGCTCGAGACGCTGGGCGAGGACTACATCCTCACCGCCCGCGCGAAGGGCATCCCCGACACGGTGATCCGCGATCGACACGCGGCGCGCAACGCCATGCTGCCGGTGACGACCTCGCTCGTCCTGGCGCTGGCCTTCGTCATCGGCGGCGGGATCGTGACCGAGACCATCTTCTCGTGGCCCGGGATGGGCCTAGTGTTCCTCCAGGCGATCAACGTGTCCGACATCCCGCTGGCAGTGGGGGCGCTCTCCATCACGGGCGTGCTGGCGCTGTTCGGCCATCTGATCGCCGACATCCTCTACGCTGTCCTCGACCCCCGGATCCGCATTACGTGAGCGTGCTCCCATGACCATAGACAGCAACAAACAAGCAGCCGAAGCCGATCTCGGCGTCGCCGTCGGTGGCGTGACCCCGGCCGACGTCCAGGGCGGCGACCTGATGAAGGTGCCCATGTGGAAGATCCGCTGGCGCCTGTTCAAGCGGTCGGCCGGCCAGACCTGGGGGATGTTCAGCGAGAACCGGATGGGGGTCTTCGGCCTTGCGCTGATCCTCCTGTTCGCCGTCATGGCGATCATCCACCCGATCCTCATGTCCACCATCTGGGATCCGCGGGTCTACGACCCGGTCAACGGCTACGACGCCGTCGTGACCGAGTACACCGTCGTGGAGGGCGAGCCGACCGATCCGACCTCCGAGATCGCGCTCACCGAGGCCAAGCTGCGGCTCAACCCGACGATCAAGGCCGGCGAGACCGTCTCGATCCCCACGCAGCCTGCGCCGCCATCCATGGACGGCGAGTACGCGCACCTGCTGGGGACCGACGCCCGCGGCCGCGACATCCTGTCGCAGCTGCTGTACAGCACGCGCGCGGCATTCTTCCTCGGCGCCGTGGCCGCGCTGACGACCGTGCTCATCGCCACCACGGTCGGCGCGATCGCCGCCTACTTCGGCGGCTGGATCGACGGCAGCCTGATGCGCTTCGCGGACCTGATCCTGCTGATGCCGCTCCTCCCGGTGCTGATCCTGCTGAGCGCCATGCTCGAGATCACGATGGTGACCCTGGGGGTGATGATCGGCGTGCTCTCCGGGTTCGGAGGCGTCGCCATCGTGCTCAAATCGCAGGCACTGTCGGTCAAGGTCAAGTCGTACATCGATGCGGCCAAGGTGGCCGGCGGCAGCGACTGGCACGTCATCTTCCGCCATATCGTCCCCAACGTCCTGCCGCTGAGCTTCCTGTTCATGATGTTCGGCGTCACCGAGGCGATCGCCATCGAGGCGACCCTCTCGTTCTTCGGCCTGCTCAACGTCCCGATGACCTGGGGGATCATGATCAACAACGCCCAGACCAACGGCTATCTCCTGAGCGGCACGTCGTACTGGTGGCTGCTCTTCCCCGCTGGCCTGGCGGTGTCGTTCCTGTGCTTCGCCTTCTTCCTCGTCGGCAGGGGCATGGACGAAGTGATCAATCCCCGGCTCCGCGCCCGGTGAGCAAGCAGAGGAATACATGACGATCTCCGTGGAGGACCTGGCCACACGCCAGGTTGACCCCACCAAGCCGCTCCTTGAAGTGGATCGGCTGGTCATGCGATACAAGATCAAGGCCGGCGAGGTATCGGCGGTCGAGGACGTCTCCTTCACGGTCCACCAGGGCGAGGCCGTCGGCCTCGTGGGTGAGTCGGGATGCGGCAAGACATCGGTCGCGCTGTCGTTGCTGCGCCTCCTGCCGTCGAACGCCGAGTACGTCTCCGGCGAGATCCGCCTGAACGGCGAGGACCTGCTGTTCCTCAGCAACGAGGAGATGCGGCAGCGGCGCTGGAAGGAGATCTCGATGGTCTTCCAGGGCGCGATGAACTCCTGGAACCCGGTGTACCGCGTCGGCGACCAGATCCGTGAGACGCTCGACACGCATTACCGCGGCGTCATGAACTACGACGACCAGCGCACGCACATGGAGAAGCTCTTCAGCGCCGTCGGCCTGCCGCCGTCGATGCTCGATCGGTATCCGCACGAGTACTCCGGCGGCATGCGGCAGCGCGCCGTGATCGCCATGGCCCTCGCGTGCAGCCCGCAGCTCATCATCGCCGACGAGCCGACCACCGCGCTCGACGTGATCGTCCAGGACCAGATCCTCAAGGAGCTGAAGCGGATCCAGCAGGACCTGGGGATGTCGATCATCTACATCAGCCACGACATCGCGGTCATCGCCGAGGTCACCGACTCCCTGGGCGTGATGTACGCCGGCAAGCTCGTGGAGTACGGGCCGACCGCGTCGGTGTTCGCTCGCCCCCGGCACCCGTATGCGTACCTGCTCCTGCGGTCGACGCCGTCGATCAGCGGGCCACGCCGGCAGCTGGCGCCCCTCGAGGGAGAGCCGCCCGACCTGCTCGACCCGCCGACCGGCTGCCGGTTCCACCCGCGCTGCCCATTCGCGACCGACCAGTGCGTGCACGACGAGCCACCGCTCGAGGAGATCGGCGGCGGCCACCGGGTCGCCTGCTGGCACCACGACCAGGTTCCGGAGCTCGAGGGGGCCCTGCAACGATGACCATGACCGATGCCACCCGGACCGACCGATCGGCTCGGATGAACGGCCAGCCGCTGCTCGAGATCCGCGACCTGGAGATGAAGTTCCCGATCTCGCGGGGGCTGTTCCGGTCCCCGACCGACTTCGTCCACGCAGTCGACGGGATCAACTTCCAGATCGCGCCCGGCGAGAGCCTCGGCCTCGTCGGCGAGTCCGGCTGCGGCAAGTCGACCACCGGCCGCATGCTCGTCAAGCTGATGGAGCCGACCGGTGGCAGCATCGTCTTCCGCGACGGCGACTACGAGCGCGACGTGGCGAAGCTCCACGGCTCCCAGGTCAAGGAGTTCCGGCGACGGGCCCAGATGATCTTCCAGGACCCGTACGAGTCGATGAACCCGCGCCGCACCATCTTCGACACCGTGTCGGAGCCGATGGCGGTGCAGAAGATCGGCACCGTGCCCGAGCGCGAGCGCCGCGTCCTCGAGCTCCTGCGACTCGTGGGGCTCACGCCACCGGAGAACTTCCTGTTCCGCTACCCGCACGAGCTGTCGGGCGGCCAGCGCCAGCGCATCGCGGTCGCGCGTGCCCTGGTGATGAACCCGAGCTTCGTGGTGGCCGATGAACCGACCTCGATGCTCGACGTCAGCATCCGGATCTCGATCATGGAGCTGATGACCAAGCTCGCCCGCGAGCTCGGCGTCTCCTACCTGTACATCACCCACGACCTGGCGGTGGCGCGCTACATGTGCGACCGCATCGCGGTGATGTACCTGGGCAAGATCGTCGAGATGGGGCCGACCGAGGAGATCCTCGCGCGACCGCAGCATCCGTACACGAAGGCGTTGCTGTCCGCCGTGCCGGTCCCCGACCCCTCGATCCGCCGCACCCCGGTCGAGATCAAGGGCGGCATCAGCAAGGCGATCAATCCACCGCCGGAGTGCCGGTTCATCGAGCGCTGCCCGTTCGCCGCCGAGGAGTGCCGCACGAGCCCGCACCCGCCGCTCGAGGAGCGCGGCGACCGGCACCTGGTGGCCTGCTACCGCGTCGACGAGATCAACCGGGAGCTGGAAGCCAAGCAGCGGGAGCTCGACGCGCAGGCCGTCTGACTCGGGCGGTCCTGCAGGCCGACACGACGAAGGCCCGGCGATGAGCCGGGCCTTCGACATTCTGCGGTGGCGCGCCGGGTCAGGCCGGGACGGGCTCCTCCTCGGGCGCCTCGACGTGGCGGTAGAGCGGCGTCTCGCGCGCATCGTCGGTGAGCATCGGGTCGAGCATCTTCTGCATCGCCAGGGTGTGCGTGCACCCGCCGGCGGACTCGAAGAGATGGCAGTCACAGTGCCACGCATCGGCGGCGAGGGACACGGTATGGGTGCCGTTGTCACCGGCGAACGTCGCCTGGAACGAGGCAAACGTCACGCGGTCAGGCTCGTGCGCGTAGCGCATCGCCTTCTCGACCTTGCCGATCATGCTCGATTGCACGTCGCGGATACCTCCATGGCGCCGGCCCCGGCGCCCTACGTCGAGGGGCTCGTCGGGTCGCTTCCGGTTGCCCTGGCGAGCCGCTCCTTCAGCATTGCGAGCAGTGTAACCGGGGTCGGGTCGGTCTGGTAGAGGATTGCGAGATACACGCTCACCAGGTCGCCGTAGGCGACCGTCGTGAGCACCCGCGCCAGCGGCGACGGGCCCTCCGACCACACCTCCGAGCGGTTGGTGGCGCGCTCGCCGAGGAGCTCCTCCACCACCCGGTAGCGCTCGGCGATGTCGGGCGGCTCCTCGCGGTCACGCAGCTGCACGATGTACGGCGCATCGCCGAGCTCGCGTGGATTCAGCGTTCCCTCGATCGCATTGTGGTTCGCCTCCGGCATCGGCTCCCAGGTGGCCCACGCCTTGGCGTTCTCGTTGAACTGCGTCTTCCAGCGGTGGGCGACGGCGGCCATCGGCCCGTGCCCGAAGATGATCGGCGTCCGGCCGAAGATGGCCCACGCCAGCTGTTTGGCCGGGTTGGCATCGGTCTCCACCGATGGCGCCATGCGCTCGAGCAGCCCCTCGGCGGCGGCCGCGGCGGGTGCCATCGCATCGGGGTCCTCGATCAGGCCGAGCCGCGAGAGGAGCTCGTGGAGGAGCCCCACGCCGAAGCCGATGGCAGCACGTGGCTGCCCGCCGAGCTGGTACCGGTAGAGCGGATGTCCGGCGTCGCTGGCCGATGCCGCCAGCCGGCCACCGGTGGTGATCGCCACGGTGGGCAGACCCCGCTCCCGCGCGAGCGTGTACCCGGACAGCGTCTCGGCGGTCTCCCCCGAGTGGCTGGCGGCGACGATGAGCGTCCGCGGCCCGGCGCCGGCCGGCAGGCCATAGTCGCGATGCACGATCAGCGGGACGCGGAGGCGATCGCCCGCGGCCGCGGCCACCAGCTCGGCGCCGATCGCCGACCCGCCCATGGCCAGCACGATGACCAGGTCGACGTCCCGGAGGCTCTCGTCAAGCTCGACCGAGGCCGCGACGCGTCTGGCCTGGGCGAGCTGGCGGGGCAGCTCCGCGACCCGGCCGAGCATGTCCTCGGGATCGATCCGTCGCAACGCCTCGCGATCGTCGAGCGTGACCGCGTCCTCGAACAGCGGGACCCGCTGGTCATCGGCGCCGTCGTCAGGGTCCGGACGACCGGGCTCCTCGTCGGGATTCTTGTAGCCGAAGAAGTCGCGAGCGTCCATCAGCCGCCGGCCGCGGCGATCCGCCGCCCCTCCGCGAGAAGCGCGTCCACGTCCTCGGGCGAGCGCGCCTCGGCGTAGACGCGCAGCAGGGCCTCCGTGCCGCTGAAGCGGATCAGCGTCCAGCTGCCGTCGGTGCGGTAGAACTTGAAGCCGTCGCCGGTTTCGAGCGCCACCCGCTCGACGACGTCCTGCCCGGCAAGGACCGTCGGCGCCTCATCGGAGAGGCGCGCGAGCGTGTCGCGCTTCACCGCGTCGTAGCCGTCGCGCGCGAAGCGGATGTCGATCCGGTTGTAGTACGAGGGGCCGGCCAGCGCCTGGAGCTCGGCAAGCACCTCGGACGCCTTCCTGCCCTTCGTCAGCCACAGGTCCAGCAGGAAGAGGCCGGAGGCGAGGCCGTCGCGCTCGGGGATGTGCATGCCGAATCCGAAGCCGCCAGACTCCTCGCCGCCCATGACCGCCTTCGTCTCGGTCATCTTCGGCCCCACGAACTTGAAGCCGACGCCGGTCTCGTGGGCCTGCGTGCCGTAGATCTCGGCGAGGCGCTTCGCCATGCTGGTGGTGGTGACGGTGTAGACGGCCGGCCCGACCTGGCCCCGGACATCGAGCAGGTACCAGTAGAGCAGGCCGTAGACCTGGAGCTGGTTGACGAAGACGCCCTCCTCGGTCGCCATGCCGACGCGATCGGCGTCACCGTCGAAGGCGATGCCGATGTCGGCGCCCCAGCGCGGGATCTCCTCCAGCCACTCGTCGACGTTGGGGCGGATCGGCTCCGGGTTCACCCCGCCGAAGAACGGGTTGCGCTCGGTGTGCAGCTCGCGCACCGTGAGCCGCCCACCCCCGATGAGGCGCGTGTACCAGCCGGCCCCCGAGCCGTAGAGGTTTTCCACCAGCACACGGCGGTCGGCGGCGCGGATGCGCTCGAGGTCGACGATGCTGGCCAGCTGGTCGCGGAACTTCGGGTACGGGTCGAAGGTCTCGACCAGCCCGGCGGCGACGGCCTCGTCGTAGTCGCGCCGCGGCGGCTGCTCGTCCTCGGCGTGGGTGTCCATCGTGGCCTCGATGGCGGCCAGCATCTCCGGCGCGGCGGCGCCGCCGGTGTCGGCCTTCACCTTGAACCCGTTGTCGGTCCACGGGTTGTGGCTGGCGGTGATCACGATCCCCGCGCCGGCATTCATCTCCCGGGTGAAGTAGCTGCCCACCTGGGTCGGAACGGCGTCCTCGGGGGCGTACGTGCGGATGTCGTGCGCCGCGAGGACCTCGATGCAGGCGCGGGCGAAGTGCTCGCTGGCGAAGCGACGGTCGTGGCAGACGACGACCCCGCGATCTGCCGCCCCGGTCTGCTGGAGGTACTCCGCCACGCCTCGGGCACAGCGCCGGACGTTGTGGAAGGTGTACTCCTCGGCGATCGCGGCCCGCCAGCCGTCCGTCCCGAACTTGATCCTGCTCACCGGGTCAACCGATCCTGCACGTGGTTCTCGCTCCTAGGCGCTGCATAGGCCCGCGCACGGGGCCGACCAAGAGTGTATCCGTTCGGCTCGACCGCCCAGCGCTCCCTGGCGTCAGCCGAGGATGCCCCCGGAGCGCGGGTCGAGCGCCTCGCGCAGCCCGACGCCGATGAGGTAGAAGGCCGCGGCCAGGAGCGTGATGGCGCCGGCGCCGGCGAGCATGATCCACCATGGCGGCGGGGCGATGCCGGCCATCAATGACGACCAGACAATGCCGTCGTAGACCATGAGGCCGAAGCCGTAGTCCTCCCCGACCGCGCTGCGGAAGCTGAGGAACGCGTCCGCGATCACGGCCCCGGTGGCGCCGATCATCGCCTGCACCGCGGCGTGCGAGTAGAGGTGCGGCAGCACATGCCGCGTGATGATCCATCCCCCGCCGCCACCCGCCACCCTGGCCGCCTCGATGAACGGGTGCGCCGCCACGGTCATCGTCGCCGCGCGCACCGTCGCCGTGGCCGGACCGAGCCCGTAGAGGACGCCGAAGGTGAGCCCCACCTGGAGGGAGCCGAACTCCTGGTTGGAGCGGCCGATGCCGACGATGAACACGGCCACCATGGCCGGCAGCAGCACCATGGCGTCGCTGAGGTGGCTGACGAAACCATCGACCCATCCGCGTCGATAACCGGCGATCGATCCCGCAAGGAGCGAGACCGCGGCGATCGAGGAGGCGGCGACGACGGCGATGAGCAGCGTCGGCGGCGTGGCGTGGATGAGCATCGAGAACACGTCGCGGCCCAGCGAATTCGTGCCCAGCCAATGGTCGAGCGAGGGGGCGGATGGGTGCGTGATCCCGGTGTCGAACCCGAAGCGGGGGTCGTAGACCTGGGGTTGATCGGCCCAGACCGTGGCGCTCAGCAGCGGCTGGGCGACGGTCAGCAGCAGAAAGAGACCCAGGATTCCGATGCCGAAG
>Ga0214468_1000156_pt1 | contig 21098 bp, 18 predicted proteins | sample RVTome_9_FD_187334 | JGI IMG/M metagenome (GOLD analysis project Ga0214468, IMG submission 187334) | Soil microbial communities from uranium-contaminated site in the Upper Colorado River Basin, Wyoming, United States - RVT155D38 HiSeq ...
CCCCCACCCAGCCGAAGCGCCCTGCAGGCGGCCGCGAGCCCTGTCGCTTCCCGCGCGGAGCAGCTAACTTCGCCCCATGCGGCCGTTCGTCTGCGTGGTCGAGGTGCGGCTTCACTTCGGCGCGTCCCATGACCTCAAGGGGAAGCGCAAGCAGCTTCACTCGCTCAAGGCTCACCTGCGTCAGCGATTCGGCGCCTCGGTGGCCGAGGTGGATCATCACGACACCTGGCAGCGCTCGACCTTGGTCTGCGCGCTGGTCGGGGACGCGTCGGTGCGGTCGCGCGCCGACGAGCTGGAGCGCTACATCGAGTCGCGGTGCCCGGACGGCTGCGCCTTCGAGCGCGACGTCCTCAGCCTCGAAGACGTGCGGGGCCTTTAGCCCCTGCTGTTAGATTGATCGCGCGATGACCACTGAGCGCATGAGGCGCGTCAACCAGGTCATTCGCGAGGTGATCGGGGACGCCATCTCCACCGAGCTGGACGATCCCCGGATCGGATTCGTGACCGTGACGGCCGTAGACACCAGCCCAGACCTGCGCTCGGCGCGGGTGTACGTAAGCGTGCTCGGCGACCAGTCCGAGCGCGAGGACACCCTCACCGCTCTCGGCGCGTCGCACGGCCTGCTGCAGTCGCGGATCGCGAGCGAGATGCGGATCAAGTACACGCCCACGCTGTCCTTCCACTACGACGATGGCCCCGAGCGCGGCGTGCGCCTGGCCCGCCTGCTGGACGAGTGAGCAAGCCCGCGTCCGCGACGGTGGCGGACTCGTCCGCGAAGGAAGCCGACCTGCACGCCGCAGCCGACGCGCTGCGCTCGGGGGAGCGGTTCCTGCTCACCACGCACGAGAACCCGGACGGGGACGCGTTGGGCTCCCTGCTCGCGCTCAACTCGATCCTGGCCCAGCTCGGCAAGGACTCGGTCATGTACCTGGCCGCGAAGGAATTCCCGCTGCCGGTGGAGTATCGCTTCCTCCCGCTGGCCGAGGTCTTCCACGAGCCACCGGCCGACGTGGTCGACCGCACCCTCGTGTTCCTCGACTGCGGCAACATCGACCGCACCCCGGAGGGCTTCCTCCGCAACCCGGCAGCCCGGTCGGTCAACATCGATCACCATCACGACAACACCCGCTTCGCCAGCATCAACCTGATCGACCTCACCGTGTCCTCGACGGCGGAGATCGTCTACAAGCTGGCGAAGCTGCTGGGCGCCGAGGTGACCCCGGAGATCGCCGGCGCCCTGTACGTGGGGCTGGTAACCGACACCGGGCGCTTCTCCTACGAGAACACTGCGGCGGACACCCACCGCCTGGCCGCGGAGCTGATCGAGGCCGGGGTGAACGTGGGCGACACCTACCGGCGCCTGTACGAGCGGATTCCGCTGGAGAAGCTCCGGCTGGTCTCACGCGCCCTCGACAAGATCGAGCTGATCGAGGGCTGCGATCTCGCCGTGACCTACATCTCCGCGGCCGACTACGCCGACACCGGAGCCAGCGAGCCGTTCACCGAGGGCATCATCGATCACGTGCGCGCCCTCGAGGGAACCCGCGTCGCCGCCCTGGTGCGTGACCGCGGCGAGGAGGCCGGCTCGGCCAGGAAGGTGAGCCTTCGCTCCAGCGACGGCGCGACCGACGTATCCGCCATCGCGCGCGACTACGGCGGCGGGGGCCACCAGCGCGCCGCCGGCTTCTCCACCGACCTCCCCTACGAGGAGATCGTCGAGGCGCTCTGTGCCAGGCTCGAAGCCGACCGGTAGCGACGCGGCCGGGGTCCTGCTGATCGACAAGCCGGCGGGCGTAACCTCCCACGACGTCGTCGGGCGCGTTCGCCGCGAACGGGGGGTGAAGACCGGCCACGCCGGAACGCTCGACCCGTTCGCCACCGGCCTGTTGATCGTGCTGCTGACCCGCGTCGCGACCCGCGAGCAGACGCGCTTCATGCGCCTCGCGAAGACGTACCGGGCCGTCGCCCGCTTCGGCGCGATCTCGACCACGGGGGACCCCGAGGGCGAGATCACCAAGACCGGCGTCCTGCCGAACGGGCCGCTCCGGCTTTCCGCTGGAGCCATCCGCCAGCGCCCGCCGGCATTCTCGGCCGTCAAGGTCGGTGGCGAGCGCGCGTACCGGCGGGCGCGCCGCGGAGAGGAGGTGCTGGTGCCCGAGCGGGAGGTGACGATTCACCGTTTCGTCGAGCTGTGGCGGCGCGGCGACCGCGCGGCATTCGAGATCGAGTGCTCGTCCGGCACCTACGTGCGCAGCCTGATCGCGGGTCTCGGCGATGCCTACTGCGAGGAGCTGCGGCGCACGTCGATCGGGCCGTTCAGCGTCGAGGAGGCCGCTCGCGACAGGCCCCTGCCTCTCGAGGACGCACTGAGGCGCGTCGAGGCGGCCGCGCCTGGCAGAGTTCCGGGCCGATGAGCATCGAGGTCACGCAGCTCCAGGATGCCGGCCGGCGTCCCCGCCGGGTCGCCATCGGCACCTTCGACGGCGTGCACGTGGGGCACCGAGCGGTGATCGGCGATGCCGACACGGTGCTGACCTTCGAGCCGCACCCGCTGAGTGTGATCCACCCCGAGGCGGCGCCGAAGCTGATCATGCCCTTCGACATCAAGCGCGACGTCGTCGAGGGGCTCGGTGTCCAGGAGCTGGTGGTGATCCCTTTCGATCGCTCCTTCGCCTCGATCGAAGCCGAGGAGTTCTGCGAACGCATCCTGGTGGAAACGCTCGCAGCCGAGCAGGTGTCGGTGGGGGAGAACTTCCGCTTCGGCCGCAAGGCGAGGGGGGACGCCGAGATGCTCGGCTCCCGCCCCGAGTTCGAGAGCCGGGTGGTGCCGCTGGTCGAGGTGCAGGGCGAGACCGTCTCGTCGACGCGCATTCGCGCCGCCGTCGCGGCCGGCGACATGGCAACGGCCACCGCCTGCCTCGGAGCACCGTTCCTGCTGGAGGGCGAGGTGACCCAGGGCGACAGGCGAGGCCGCACCTTGGGCTTCCCCACGGCGAACATCGTCCCCGACGACGAGTGCGTCGTGCCGGGCCACGGCGTCTACGCGGCGTTCGCGAACGGGGTCGCGGCGGCGGTCAACGTCGGGGTGCGCCCCACGTTCGAGACCGGTCGCGGGCTCCTGGTCGAGGCCTACCTGATCAACTACGAGGCCGATCTCTACGGACGGCTGCTGCGGGTGGCGTTCGTCGAGCGACTGCGGGGCGAGAGGAGGTTCGCGGCGCCCGAGGAGCTGATCGCCCAGATGCACCGCGACGTCGAGGACGCCCGGCGGGTCTGCGACTCCTACTCGCCCCCCCGGATACCGGCGCCCGACCGCTAACCTTCCCGGCCGCGATGAGCATCACCAGCGAGAAGAAGCGCGAGCTGGTCGACCGGTTCGGCCGCTCCTCCGACGACACCGGTTCCGCCGAGGTTCAGGTGGCGCTTCTCACCGAGCGCATCAACGAGTTGACCGAGCACCTGCGCTCGCACCGCAAGGACCACCACTCCCGGCGCGGCCTGCTGATGCTGGTGGGCAAGCGCCGGCGCCTCCTGCGCTACCTGGAGCGCTCCGACATCGAGCGCTACCGCAGCCTGGTCGGCGAGCTGGGCCTGCGCCACTAGACGACGAGTCCCTGGCGCTGATGGACCCGGGCACCGAGTGGCGCCCGTGGCCCCTTCGCTACCATCACCCCGCACGAGAACGACAAGTTCTGAGAGAGAAAGGCCGCCATCCGGGCGGCCGAAAGGACATTCGAATACATGAGCATGTTTGACCCGAAGCGCGTCTCCGCAGACGTGGGCGGCACCGAGATCACGTTCGAGACGGGCAAGCTCGCACGCCAGGCCGGCGGCGCCGTGGTCGTGACGAGCGGCGAGACGATGGTGCTGTGCACCGCGACCGTAGGCGGCGATCGCGACGTCGACTTCCTCCCGCTGACGGTGGACGTCGAGGAGAAGCACTACGCCGCGGGCAAGATCCCCGGCTCGTTCTTCCGCCGCGAGGCCCGCGCCGGCGAGAAGGCGACCCTTACCTGTCGCATGATCGACCGGCCGATCCGGCCGCTGTTCCCGAAGGGCTACCACCGCGAGACCCAGATCGTGGCGCAGCCGCTGTCGGTGGACCACGTTCACCCCTACGACATCCTCGCGATGAACGGCGCCTCGGCGGCGCTCGCGATCTCCCCGGCCCCGGTGGAGACCCCGGTCGGCGCCGTGCGCGTCGGCAAGCTCGACGGCGACTTCGTCGTCAACCCCGACGAGGAGACCCTCGACGACCTTGACATGGACCTGATCGTCTCCGGCTCCGAGGAGGCGATCCTGATGGTCGAGTGCGGCGCGACCGGGGTCACCGAGGCCGAGGTCCTCGACGCGCTAGACATCGCCCACGGCGAGATCAAGAAGATCGTCGCCTCGATCAACGAGCTGCGAAGCGTCGCCGGCAAGGAGAAGATCCAGGTCGACGTCCCGCAGGTGGACGAGAGCCTGCTGAGCGAGATCAGCTCGCAGTTCGGCTCGAAGCTCGACGAGGCCACGCAGGTGCCCGAGAAGCTCGCGCGTCAGGATGCGATCGACGCGGTGGAGGAGGAGGCGCTCGAAGCGCTCGTCCCCGAGGGCGATGACGACGAGGCCGGCGACCGCCGCGCCGAGGTGAAGCAAGCCTTCGCCAGGCTCGAGAAGGACGTCATCCGCAGGCGGATCGCGGTCGACAAGAAGCGGCCCGACGGGCGCGCCGAAGACGAGATCCGCCCGATCGAGACCGAGGTCGACATCTCGCCTCGTGCCCACGGCTCGGCGCTGTTCACCCGCGGCGAGACCCAGATCCTGTCGACCACGGCGCTGGGCACGACCCGCATGGACATGAGGGTCGACAGCCTTGGCCTCCAGGAGTCGAAGCGATTCTGGCACCACTACAACTTCCCGCCCTTCTCGGTCGGTGAGGCGGGGTTCATGCGCGGCCCCAAGCGCCGCGACATCGGCCACGGCGCGCTCGCCGAGCGGGCGCTGGCGGCCTCGATCCCCGGCGAGGAGGAGTTCCCCTACGTGATCCGGGTCGTGTCCGACACGCTCGAGTCCAACGGCTCGTCCTCGATGGGCTCGGTCTGCGCCTCGTCGATGTCGCTGATGGCGGCCGGGGTGCCGGTCTCGGACCCGGTGGCAGGCATCGCGATGGGGCTGATCAAGGAGGGCGACGACCACGTCGTGCTCAGCGACATCGCCGGCGTCGAGGACCACCTCGGCGACATGGACTTCAAGGTCGCCGGGTTCGAGGGCGGGATCACCGCGCTTCAGATGGACATCAAGATCTCCGGAGTCACGTTCGAGATCCTCCAGCAGGCGCTCGAGCAGGCCCGCCAGGGCCGGCTGTTCATCCTCGGAAAGATGGCCGAGGCGATCTCCGAGCCGCGCGAGGAGCTGTCCGAGTACGCACCGGCGATCGAGTCGATCCAGATCGACCCCGACAAGATCGGCGCCGTGATCGGCAAGGGCGGCGAGACGATCCGCTCGATGCAGGACGAGTTCGAGGCCGAGATCGACATCGACGACGACGGAACCGTTCGCGTCTACGCGCCCTCCGGCAAGCTGGTCAAGGGGTGCATCGATCGGATCGAGTCGATGACGCGCGAGGCCGAGATCGGCGACACGTTCAAGGGCAAGGTCGTGAAGACCACGACCTTCGGTGCCTTCGTCGAGCTGGTCAAGGGGACCGACGGGCTGCTGCATATCTCGAACGTGAAGCCCGGCGAGCGGGTGAACGCGGTCGAGGATGTGCTGTCGGCCGGCGACGAGCTGGACGTGACCGTGGTCGAGGTCGACCGCGAGCGCGGCCGCATCGGCCTGCGCCTCTCCGACGACCCCTCGATCGAGGGCAAGTCGCCCGAGGAGCTGGCCACCGTCGGCAGCAGCGGCGGCGGCCGTGGTGGCGGCCGCGACGGCGGCGGTCGGGGCGGCCGGGGCCGCGAGCGCCTCGACGGCGGCGGCGGCCGCGGCGGGCGAGGCCGCGAGCGACGCTAGGTTGCCCAATCTGCCCGAGAACGTCGAGCTGACAGAGGTCGGCGGCCTCCGGGTGATCACCGAGGCGGTGCCATCGGTGCGATCGGTGGCCCTCGGCCTCTGGGTCAGGACGGGCTCGCGCGACGAGCAGCCGGGGCAGGCCGGGCTCTCGCACTTCCTCGAGCACCTCCTGTTCAAGGGCACCAAGCGCCACTCGGCGATCGAGATCTCCGAGCTGTTCGACGGCATGGGGGCCGCCGCCAACGCGGCGACCTCGAAGGAGTCGACGCACCTGCACGCCCGCTTCCTCGACGAGCACACGGCAGGTGTCTTCGACCTGGTGTCGGAGATGTTCCTGGCGCCTTCCGTGCCCGCCGATGAGATCGACCCCGAGCGCGACGTCGTGCTGGAGGAGATCGCGATGTACGAGGACGAGCCCCAGGACCGCGTCCACGACGTGCTGGCCGAGGCCGTCTACGGCGATCATCCGCTGGGGCGCCGCGTTCTCGGGGAGGCCGCTGTGATCGCCGGTGTTCCGCGCGAGGACATCCTCTCCTATCACTCGGGCCGGTACACGGCCGGGAACATCGTGGTCAGCGCCGCCGGTCACCTCGATCACGACGAGATCGTCGAGCTGGCGCGCGCGCACCTCAGCCAGGCCGGGGAAGGCTCGAACGCCGTCATCACCGGCGAGAGCGAGGCGGAACCGCCGCGGCTTCGCTTCTACGAGAAGGAGACCGAGCAGTACCACATCTGCTTCGGCGGCCACGGGATCGCGCGAAGCGACGAGCGGCGCTACGCCCTGGGAGTGCTCGACGCCATCTTCGGCGGCTCGTCCTCCTCGCGCCTGTTCCGCGAGATCCGCGAGAAGCGTGGCCTCGCCTACTCGGTCGGCTCGTACACCGAGCAGTACGTGGATCGCGGCATGGTCGCGATGTACGTGGGGACCCGCGAGGAGAACGTGGCAGAGACGTGCGAGATCATCGGGCGTGAGCTGGCAGCCCTGCGGGACGGTGGGGTGAGCCAGGAGGAGCTGGCCCGCGCCAAGGAGCATGTCAAGGGCCGGATGGTGCTGACGATGGAGTCCACGAGCTCCCGGATGACGCGCTTGGCGCGGGCCCTGCTGTTCGGACTCCCGGTGCTCTCGCTCGACGAGATGCTCGAGAAGGTGGACGAGGTCACCTCCGAGGATCTGGCCGAGCTGGCCGTGGACCTCTACGACCCGGCGCACCTCTCCGCCGCCTGCATCGGCCCCTCGGAGGAGCGCTTCCGAAGCGCCGCCCCCGTCGGCGAGGAGCTCGCGGCGTGATGCGCGTGGTCGTCAGCGGGGCCGCCGGCCGTATGGGTAAAGCCGTCTGCGAGGCCGTCGAGGGGGCCGCGGACATGGAGCTCGCCGGCCGGGCCGATCCTGCCCTGGACGCCCCGCTCGGCGACCTTCTGGGCGACGCCGACGTGATCGTCGACTTCACCACCCCGGAGGCGGCGCCCGGGAACGTCCTCGAGTGCGTGCGGGCCGGCGTCCACGCCGTCGTCGGCACGTCCGGCTTCGACGCCGATGACCTTCGCGCGCAGGTGGAGCGCGAGCGCAGCGACGACGCCAAGGTGCTGTTCGCTCCGAACTTCGCGATCGGCGCCGTCCTGATGATGGATTTCGCCCGCCGCGCAGCGGAGCACCTGCCCGAGTCGGAGATCGTCGAGCTGCACCACGACGGCAAGCTCGACGCCCCGTCCGGAACCGCCAAGCGGACGGCCGAGCTGATCCGCGGGGCCGGGGGCAACGTGCACGCGCCGATCCACTCGATCCGGCTCCCGGGCCTGGTGGCTCATCAGGAGGTCGTATTCGGTGGCCCGGGGCAGACGCTCACGATCCGCCACGACTCGATCGAGCGCTCCTCGTTCATGCCCGGCGTCCTGCTCGCGGTACGCGGCGTCGCCGAGCTGCGTGACCCGTTCACGATCGGCCTTGAGTCGCTTCTCTAGGGTCTAGTAGGTGGATTCGGTGAACCGGGAGCTGGCAGCGGTTGACGCGACCGCGCAGGCGGAGCTCGTGCGCAACGGCGAGGCGACGCCGCTGGAACTCGTCGAGGCCGCAATCGAGCGCATCGAGGAGCTCAACCCGCACCTCAACGCGGTGATCCACGAGCTTTACGCGGAGGCCCGCGAGGCCGCCTCCGGCGAGCTGCCCGACGGCCCCTTCCGGGGGGTCCCGTTCCTGCTCAAGGATCTCGGCGCCGCGTTCGCCGGGCAACCGCTCCACATGGGCATGAGAGCCCTGAAGGAGGCCGGGTTCAGGTCCCCGGTCGACACCTATCTCGCCCAGCGGTTCCGGACGGCCGGGTTCGTGGTGGTCGGCAAGACCAACACCCCCGAGCTGGGCATCCTGCCGACAACCGAGCCGGACGCCTACGGCCCCACGCGAAACCCCTGGGACACCGACCGCTCGCCCGGCGGCTCGAGCGGCGGCTCCGCCGCGGCCGTCGCCTCCGGCATGGTCCCCGTCGCGCACGCCAACGACGGTGGCGGCTCGATCCGGATCCCGGCCAGCGCCTGCGGTCTGGTGGGGCTCAAGCCCACCCGCCAGCGGATCAGCGAGGGGCCGCTGATCGGCGACGTGATGTCGGGGCTCACCGCCGAGCTGGTCGTCTCGCGCTCGGTTCGTGACACCGCCACGATCCTCGATGCCGTGCATGGCGCCGCACCGGGCGACCCGTACGTGGCACCGCCGCCCAGCCGCCCCTACGCCGAGGAGCTTCGAACCGACCCGGGCCAGCTGCGGATCGGGCTGACAACGATGTCGCTGACCGGCGTCGACGCGACCGCCGACGTGGTCGGGGCCGCCCGCGACGCCGCGACACTGCTCGAGTCGCTCGGCCACGCGGTCGAGGAGAGCTCGCCGGAGGGCCTCGAGGCGTTCGACCTGGTGGAGACATTCCTCACCCGGTGGAGGGCCGGACAGGCGGTGACGCTGGCGCAGCTCTCGGCGGTGCTCGGCCGCGAGCTGGGTCCCGGCGACGTCGAGCCATGCACCTGGGCGCTGGCCGAGGAGGGGCGGCGCGAGGGCGCCGCTGACTACCTCGGCGCGGTCAGCCAGCACCAGGCGATGACCCGGATGGTCGCCGCCTGGTACGAGCAGGGCTTCGACCTGCTGCTGACGCCGACGCTGGGCGAGCCCCCGACCCCACTCGGCACCTTCGACGATTCCGGCCCTGACCCGCTGGCTCCGATCGCGCGCGCGCGCCAGACCGTGACGTTCACGGCGCTCCTGAACGCCACCGGCCAGCCGGCGATCTCGCTGCCACTGGGCTGGAGCGCGGACGGCCTTCCGCTGGGCGTGCAGCTGGTCGCCCCCTACGGACGCGAGGACCTCCTGATCCGGGTCGCGGCCCAGCTCGAGCAGGCGACGCCCTGGGCGGATCGCCGCCCACCGCTGTTCGCAGGCACTCCGGTGCCCACCGCCGGTTGAGCCGGCGAGTTCGCCGGCGGCCTCATCGGGGATAATCGACCCGATGGCGACGATCTCAGGCGTAATCACGGCGATGGTCACTCCCTTCGACGCGGAGGGAGCAGTTGACCACCCGGCGGCCCGGGCGCTGGCCGCCCGCCTCGTCGACCAGGGCTCTCACGGGCTGGTCGTCGCCGGCACCACCGGCGAGTCCCCAACCCTCTCCGACGTCGAGAAGCTGGAGCTGCTGAAGCAGGTGAAGGACGAGGTGGGGGACCGCGCCACCGTCATCTGCGGCACCGGCTCGAACGACACGGCCCACACGGTGGAGCTGACCCGGGGCGCGTGCAAGCTCGGCGCCGATGCCGTGCTCGTGGTCACCCCCTACTACAACAAGCCGAACAGGGCCGGCCTTCGGGCACACTTCGAGGCCGTCGCGAAAGCCGCCGGCTCGACGCCCGTCGTCCTCTACAACATCCCTTCCCGCTGCGTCGTCAACCTCCCGGTTGAGTTCATGGCCGAGCTGGCGCGCGAGGTGGAGAACATCGTCGCGGTGAAGCAGGCCAACAACGAGGAGCTGGGGCCGATCGAGGGCCTGGACGTCCTCGCCGGGAACGACGAGATCTTCCTGCGCACGCTCGAGCTGGGCGGGACCGGCGGCATCCTCGTCGCCTCGCACCTGGTCGGGGCCGAGATGCGAGCCGTCCACCAGGCATTCACGTCGGGGGACGCCGGCCGCGCGCACGAGCTGGAGGCCGAGCTGATCCCGGTGTTCGAGGCGCTCACCGTGACCGCCAACCCGATTCCGGTCAAGGCCGCGCTCGAGATGATGGGCGTGATCGGCGGCACCCTACGCCTGCCGATGGTCCCGGCCAGCGCCCAGGAGCGCTCGGTGGTGCGAGCGGCTCTCGAGCGCCGCGGCCTGATGGTCGCCGGCGCGGGCCCCTAGGCTCCCCGGGTGGGCTCGAAGCTCAAGATCCTGCCCCTGGGAGGGCTCGGCGAGATCGGCAAGAACATGACCGCCTTCGAGATGGACGGGCGCATCGTGATCGTCGACGCCGGGGTGATGTTCCCCACGACCGAGATGCTCGGCATCGACCTCGTGCTCCCGGACTTCTCCTCGCTTCGCGAGCGCGGCGGCGACGTCGAGGCGATCGTGCTCACCCACGGGCACGAGGACCACGTGGGGGCGCTGCCGTTCGTCCTTCGCGAGCTGGGAATCCCCGAGGGCATCTACGGCGGGCCGCTGACGATCGGGCTCGTGCGCTCGAAGCTCGAGGAGCGCAAGATTCGCGAGGCACCGCTTCAGGTGCTCGAGCCCGGCGAGCGCGTCAGCGCCGGGCCGTTCGAACTGGAGACGATCCACATGGCGCACTCGATCCCGGACGCGCGGGCGGTGGCCCTCCACACCCCGATGGGCGCGGTGCTGGTGACGGGCGACTACCGCTTCGACCAGACGCCGGTCGACGGGCGCCCGGCCGACATCGCCCGGCTCGCCGAGCTGGGCTCCGACGGGGTCCTGTGCCTGTGCGGCGACTCCACCAACGCCGACCGGCCCGGCGTGGTCCCGTCCGAGTCCAGCGTGGGCCCGGCGCTCTTGGACGAGTTCTCGCGCTGCGAGGGCAGGATCATCGTCACCTGCTTCGCCTCCAACGTGCACCGGGTGCAGCAGGTGGTCGACGTCGCAAGGCAGCTCGACCGCAAAGTGGCCCTGGTCGGGCGTTCGATGCGAAAGAACTTCAACATCGCCTCCAACCTGGGGATCGCGAGCGCGCCGGACGGCCTGCTGATCAACCCGAAGGAGATCGAGGACTTCCCGGACGAGCAGGTCATCGCGGTCTCGACCGGGAGCCAGGGCGAGCCGCTCTCGGCGCTTCGCCGGATGGCCTTCAACGACCACCGCGACGTCGAGCTTCACTCGGGGGACACCGTGATCTTCTCCGCGTCGCCGGTTCCCGGCAACGAGCGCTCGGTGAACGAGACCGTGGACAGGATCTACGAGATCGGCGCCAGAGTGGTAACCGCCGCGGATGCCCCGATCCACGTCTCCGGCCACGGCTCGCGTGAGGAATTGAAGCTGATGCTCAACCTGACCCGCCCGAGGTACGTGTTCCCGTTCCACGGCGACTACAAGCGAATCCAGCTCCACGCCGAGCTGGCCGAGGCGGTCGGGGTCGATCCGGCCAACGTCTTCAAGGGCCGAAACGGGCTGCCGCTGGAGATCACCGAGGGCGGCGCGCGCTTTGGCGAGGACCTCGAGGCGGGCATGATCTTCGTCGACGGGGTCGAGATCGGCGACCCTGACGACGTCGCCTTGCGCGACCGCCGGATGCTCTCGGCCGACGGGATCTTCATCGTCGTCGCGACGGTCTCATCCAATGACGGCTCGCAGGTGGCCGACCCGGAGGTCATCTTCCGTGGCGTCCCGTTCATCGAACGCGAGGACGCTGACGACCTGGTGGATGAGCTGTCCGGCGTGGTCGAGCGCTCGCTCAAGGCCGCGGCGGACAAGGGTGTGACCGATCCGATCCTGCTCGAGGAGGACCTACACGACGACGTGGCCGAGTTCGTCTACGAGCGCCTGCGCCGGCGCCCGATGGTGCTTCCCGTGGTCGTCGAGGTCTAGCGCCGCTGCTAGCCTGACGGGCCGGGACCGGGGAGAGCGGGGTCTGTGAGCATGAAGCGCGTAGGGCTGTTGACACTCGTTGCGACCGCGGTGGCGGTTCTCCCGGCTGCCGCAAGCGCTGCTCCACAGGCGCTGAAGCGGGCCGAAGCCCCCGCGGCGCAGCTCGAGCGGGTCGACCTGACTGAGCTGCCGGGAGGAACGGTCGTCAAGCGCTTCGGCCAGGAGGTCGGGGGCATCCCCGTGGTCGGCGCCGGCGCCGTGGTGGTGGACGCACCCGGCGAGCCGGCCGAGCTGCTGTTCGACAAGTCCGTGGGCGATCTGAGGGCGCCGGGCGACCCTGCCGTCTCCAGGCGGGACGCGCTCGCCGCGGCGCTCGAGGCCATCGGCCGCCCGAGCGGCGGGCGCACGGCCGCCCGGCTCGTGATCGCCGCCGACCACGGCAACCGCCTTGCCTGGGGGGTCTCGCATGTCGATGGCCGGCCGATAATGGACTGGCTGGTGATGGTGGACGCCGCCGACGGGGCGGTGCTCGCGACGGTGGATCTGGTTCGGCGGGGCACCGTGACCGGCGAGGCGAAGCTGTTCGTGCCCAACCCGGTCGTCGATCAGGGGAGCTACGTCAAGCTCCGCGACCGGGGCGACCGCAACAGCCGGCGGCTGACCAGGAGCCGCGAGCCGGTCGACCTCGAACGGATCAAGGAGGGACAGACCTGCCTCAGGGGCCCGTTCGCCCGGGCGAAGCTCGGGCCGAGCCGCACCAATGTCTGCAAGGACTCGCTCAAATGGAACAGCATCAAGCGCCGCTCGAACAAGTTCGAGGCGTTGATGGCGTTCTTCCACCTCACCAGCGCCCAGCAGTACATCCGCACCCTGGACCTCCCCGCGATCAACAAGCGTTCGCAGGTCGTCGTCGCCAACGCGGTGACGGAGGACAACTCCTACTACCTCCCGGGCCGGGACGAGATCCAGCTCGGCACGGGGGGCGTGGACGACGGCGAGGACGCCGACGTGATCGTGCACGAGTACGGGCATGCCGTCCAGGACGACCAGAACCCGGACGCCTTTCGCGCGTTCGGCAATGCCGTCGGCGCGATGGGCGAGGGCTTCGGCGACTACCTGGCCGCCGCCCACTCGACGGAGCTGGTGGGCTTTGACCCCGAGTGGACTCCCTGCATCATGGAGTGGGACGCCACGTCCTACGACGACAACTTCGAGCCGGGCATCTGCCTGCGCCGCGCGGACATCAACGGCGTCGACCCCGGGGGATGGGACGATGCCGACACCGTCTCGGAGCGCCAAGCATTGTGCGGCGCCTTCAACATCCACTGCGTCGGCCAGGTCTGGTCGAGTGCCCTGTTGAAGCTGCGGCAGGCCCTCGGCGACGATGCAAGCGGGCGCAGCATCATCGACCGGATCGTCCTCGGGTCGCACTTCATGCTGCCCTCGAACCCGGACTTCGCGGAGGCGAGCGCAGCGCTGATCGCCGCCGATGACGACCTCTACGGCGGGGCCAACTGCGCGGACCTCGAGGCCGAGCTCGAGGCGCGCGAGCTGCTTCCGGCCGGCGATCCCTGCTGAGCCGGGAACCCCGGCAACAAAGATCGGGCCCGCCGGACCAAGGGAGTGGGGTCCGGCGGGCCCATGCTTGGCTCTTGGCCATGCGCCCGCCGGCGTTCATCGGGGGTGATGTCCGGCGGGCGTCTTGTCTCGTCCCGGAGGGGACATTAGGGGCCGGCCCTAAACGCGACCTAAGACCCGGTGGCCGCCGCAGGCAGGGTCACCGTGAAGCGCGCCCCACCCTGTACCGAGGAGCCCACCTCGACCGCTCCGCCGTGCGCGCCCGCGACGGCGCGCACGATCGCCAGCCCCAGCCCGGTGCCCGAGTCGGCCAGCAGGTCGGCGGGCCCGCCCAGCCGAGCGAAGCGCGAGAACACCTGATCGCGCTCGGCCTCGGGAATGCCGGGGCCGTCGTCGGAGACCTCCAAAACCGCATGCCCGTTGCGGCCCTCGACTGCGATCTCGATCGTCGAGCCGGGGGGTGTGTGGCGAATGCCGTTGTCGAGCAGGTTGACCGCCAGGCGATGGAGCTCATCCGCGTCGGCCTTCACCGAGACACCCTCGCCGGCGCGCAGCTCGACCGCGTGGCCGTCGGCAACCGGCCTCACCTCGGCAACCGCGGCCTCCGCGATCTCGGCCAGGTCGACCTCGCGCCGGGTGCCGGTGCGACCGGCGTCGGCTCGCGCGAGCAGCAGGAGGTCGGCGATGAGTCTCCGCATCCGCTGCGACGAGGCGAGCGCGCCGCTCACCATCTCGCCCCGCTCGCCTTCGTGCTCGGTCGCGCTGAGCTGCTCGTCGAGCAGCTCCAGGTTGGCCAGGATGCTGGTCAGAGGGGTGCGCAACTCGTGCGAGGCGTCGGCGATGAACTCGCGCTGGGCCTGCATGATCTGCTGGGTCTCCGAGCGCGCCGCGTCCAGCTCGCGCAGCATCTGATCGAGCGTCCGCGCCAGCTCCGCCACCTCGTCGTCGCGCTGCGGCTCGGGGATCCGGCGGGAGGGGTCGCGCGTGGACGCGATCTCGCGCGCGGTCGCGGTGAGCGAGGCGATCGGCCGCATCGCCCGGCCCGCGACCGCGAAGCCCGCGAGGGCCGCCAAACCGGTGCCGGCGATGACCCCGCCCACCAGCAGCAGCCAGAGGCGGTTGATGGTGGCGTCCAGCTCGTCGTGGCTTCGCGCGTACTGGATGAAGGCCGGCGGCGTGCCCGCGTCGTTGACGATCGGGAGCGTGGCCACGTGGTACCCGTTTCGCCGCTCCACCCCGGGGGCGGGAGGGCCCAGCTCCGGCGCACGCGGCGTCGCCTCGATCGGCTGGCCGGTCGCGAAGACGATCTGGGCGGCGGCGTCGCCCGCCATCGCGAACTCCTCGAGCTTCGGGCCGCGGTAGGCGACCTGGCCGAATTCCCCCGTCGGCGCCAGCTCGATCTCCAGCGCCAGCTCGCTGGCCGCCCTGCGCAGCTCGTCCTCGAAGTCGCTGCGCAGCCGATCGGTCGCGAGCTGCCCCACCACGGCGGCGAACGCGATCAGGATGACCAGCGTGAGCCCAGCAGAAACGCCAGCCAGGCGCCAGCGGATCGGCCACCTGGCAGGCCGCAGCAGGAGCCCCGGCCGCAAGCGCTCCGCGCCGCCGCCGGGGCGGGGCCGCCCGTTGCCTCCCTCAGCTGCGCTCATCGTCGGCACGCGGTGCCTTGACGACGTAGCCGGCGCCGCGCTTGGTGTGGAGGACGCGCGGCTCCCCGCCCGCCTCGAGCTTGCGGCGGAGATTCGAGATGAAGACGTCGATGGTGTTGGTCATCGCCAGCGGGTCGTAGCCCCAGACCTCCTCCAGGAGCCGCTCGCGCGAGACCACGAGGCGTTCGTTTCGCATCAGGAACTCGAGCAGCTCGAACTCGCGGTTGGTCAGCTCGATCTGCCGCTCGCCCCTGGCGACCTCATGGCTGTCGGGGTTGAGGCGAAGGTCGCCAACCGTGAGCGAGGCGCTGCCGCGTGGGGGCCGGCGCCGCAGGAGGGCGCGCAGGCGCGCCAGCAGCTCCTGGCGCTCGAACGGCTTCACGAGGTAGTCGTCGGCCCCCGTGTCGAGCCCCTCGACGCGGTCGCCGGTCTCCGTGCGCGCGGTGAGGATCAGGATCGGCACGTCGCTCTCGGCGCGCAGGCGCTTCAGCACCTCGACCCCGTCGAGCTTCGGCAGCCCGAGGTCGAGGACGACCAGGTCGGGGACGAAGTCCGCCGCCGCCTCCAGCGCCTCGACGCCGTCGCCCGCAGAGCGCACCTCGTGGCCCTCCTGGCGCAGCGTGCGGCGCAGGACGTCGGCGATCGAGACGTCGTCCTCCACCACCAGCACCCGGCCGGTGCTCTCATCGCTCGTGAGCATGTGGACAAGGGTAGAGCGCGATCCCGCGACCTCGGCGAAGTCTTAGGGCGAATTTAGGCACGGGCCCCGCACGGCTTCCGCCTCGGCTCCGGTCGAGCCCACCGCCGGGCAGGGGAGGGGCACTGGGCGTCGAAGTCAGGCGTGAGCCAGGCACGGCAACCGGCCGTGCCTCGGAGCATGCGATGAGAACGCCCTTTGCTCGCAGCCGCAAGCCAGCCAGGCGCCGCCCGGCGCGCGGTGCCTTGCGTGGGCGCGCCGCCGCGGCGCGCCGTCCGGCGGCCCGTGACCTGCGGGCCGACGCGCGTGACGCGCTCGCTCGGCTCGAGCAGCGACACCTCGACGTGATCGGCATCGCCCTGGCCGCCGTCGGCCTCTACCTCGGTTTCGTCCTCTACGGCGACTGGGACGGGGGGCGGGTCGGCGAGTGGGCCGAGACCGGCCTCACCCACGTGGCCGGGAGGGTCGCCTACGTCGTGCCGCTCGCGCTCGCGGGCTGGGGCCTCTCGCTGATGCTGCGGCCATTCATCGAGGCGCCCGCCGCGATCAACGCCGGCGGCATCCTCCTCCTCTGCGCGCTGCTCCTCGCCTTCGCCGCCGAGACCGCGGGGCTCGGGCCCGATCGGCCGTTGCGCCACGACTACTTCGAGCCCCGCTTCTACACCGAGCACGGCGGCGCGGTGGGGGAGGGGCTCTACTGGGTCACGACCACCCTGTTCCAGCGCCTTGGCGCACACATCGTCGCCGTGGTCATGTTCGTCAGCGGGGCACTGCTCCTGAGCGGGGCGACCGTCGCCGGGCTGCTCGCCCGCGCGGGGCGGGCCGCCCGTCGGGCCCACGAGGGAACGCGCGAGATGGCCGCGACGGTTCGGCCCCGGGTGCCCGCGGAGCAGGACTGGGACGCCTCGGAGGATGGGATCGCGGTCACCCGCGCCGACCCGACGGAGCCGCTGATCACGCGGGGAGCCCAGCCGGACACAGAGGACGACGCCGTCCCGGCCGAGAAGGAGTGGCCCGACGGGGAGGTGACGATCGCCCAGGCGCCCGACACCTCGCAGTACGCCTACGGCGAGGAGGAAGGGCCTCCCGAGCTCGTCGAGGACCTCCCCGACCACGGCACCACGCCCATGGGGGGCCGCCGCGAGGCGGACGGCATCACCACCTCGGACGAGATCAAGTACGCGCTGCCCCAACCGAAGCTGCTGGAACGCGGCAAGGGCGATCAAGGCCCGGACACGCGTGATCGCGACGCCGTCTCCAAGGCGCTGCTGGAGTCGCTCGAGCACTTCGGCGTCGAGGCGCGGCTGCTCGGGGTGGTCTCGGGCCCTCATGTCAGCCGCTACGAGCTTGCGCTCGCGCCCGGGACCAAGGTCTCGAAGATCGCCCAGCTCAAGGATGACCTCGCCTACGCCCTCGCCTCGACCGACATTCGCATCCTCGCCCCGATCCCCGGCAAGAAGGCAGTCGGCGTCGAGGTGCCCAACCAGCGCCGCCGTCTGGTTCGCCTGGGCGACATCTACGACGGCCGCCCGAAGGGCGCCTCGCCGCTGGCGGTGTGGCTCGGCAAGGACGTATCGGGGCAGGCATCCTGGACCGACCTGGCGCTGATGCCGCACGCGCTGGTCGCCGGCACCACGGGCTCGGGCAAGTCCGGCTGCATCAACGCGATGCTCTGCTCGATCCTGCTCCACGCCTCGCCGAACGAGGTGCGGATGGTGCTGGTCGACCCCAAGCGGGTCGAGTTGAACCACTACGAGAAGCTGCCGCACCTGCTGACGCCCGTGGTCACGAACCCGCGGCTTGCCGCCAACGTCCTCGGCAACCTCATCGGCGAGATGGAGAGCCGCTACCAGGTGATGGGCGAGGCGCGCGCCCGCAACCTCCAGGAGCTGAACAAGGTCCGGCGCCGCGCGGGCGAGGCGCCGCTTCCCCACATCCTCTGCGTGATCGACGAGCTGGCCGACCTGATGATGGTCGCCCCCGCCGAGGTCGAGGACTCGGTCATCCGGCTCGCCCAGAAGTCGCGTGCCGTGGGAATCCACCTGGTGCTCGCGACTCAGCGCCCCTCCACCGACGTGATCACGGGCACGATCAAGGTCAACATCCCGGCCCGGATCGCCTTCGCCGTCGCCTCGCAGGTCGACTCGCGCGTGATCCTCGACCAGGGTGGTGCGGAGAGCCTCCTGGGACAGGGCGACATGCTCTTCCGGCCGATCGGCACCTCCAAGCTGGGGCGCATCCAGGGCGCGTTCGTCACCGAGGAGGAGATCGCGCGGCTCACCAGGCACTGGTCGCGGCAGGGCGAGCCCGAGTTCGACGTCGAGCTGCTCGAGGCGCGCCCGGACCCCGAGGGCACCCCCGGTGACGACGGCGAGTTCTCGCCCGACGAGGACGATCTGCTGAAGGACGCTGCGCGTGTCGTGGTCGAGTCGGAGACGGCGTCGGTCTCGATGATCCAGCGACGGCTTCGCGTCGGCTACACGCGGGCCGGGCGGCTGATCGACATGCTCGAGCGCCGGGGCATCATCTCCGGCTACGAGGGGTCGAAGCCGCGCCAGGTCCTGGTCTCCATGGCCGACCTGCCGCGGATTCTCGAGGGCGATGGCACTTCGGCCCGCAACGGCGAGCCGGGCGAGCGCCCCGACACCGAGACCGATCTCGAGCCGGTCCCCTGAACGTCGTCCAGGCGGGCACACCGCACCGGGCACGCCGGCGGGCGAGAATATGCCGCCATGGCGCGCAACGGCGAAGGCGACGGAGTCCGGATCGGCGAGGTCCTGAAGCAGGCGCGAACGCGCCAGGGCCTGGAGATTCGCGAGGCGGAAGCTCGGACCAAGATCCGCATCAAGTACCTACGCGCGCTCGAGGCCGAGGACTGGGAGGTGCTGCCCAACCCCGCGTACGCCAAGGGCTTCCTACGGACGTACGCGCAGCTGCTCGGCCTCGACGCCGAGGTCCTGGTCGACGAGTTTCGACTCCGGGTGGCGGGCAGTCTCGAGCCTGAGAATCCGCTACGAGTGGGCGAGCCGGTGCTGGAGGCGCGAAGACGGCCCGGCGACCGCCCGCCGGGGCGCTTTCGCCCGGCCGCCCTCGTGGCCGTCGGGCTGGTGGCAGCCCTCGGAGTGCTCGCGGTGATCGGCCTGGTCGGTGGCGACGACGATGGCGACGAGCGCGAGCGTCGCGCCGCGGCCCGGCTGGAGGCCAAGCGCGAGCGGCTGGCGGAACGGCGCCCAAGGGAGCGCAGGGAGCGCAGGCAGCACAGGGAGCAGGCGCGGGAGGAGAACACCGTCGATCTGGGCCTTCAGGTGGAGAGCGACGTCCAGGTCTGCCTGCTCTCGGGCTCAGGCGAGGTGCTGATCGCGAGTCAGGTGCTGAGCCCGGGCACGGAGGAGCGCTTCAAGCGCAAGCGCTTCGAGCTTCGCTTCCCCTCCGGGTACGACCGCGGCCAGTTCAGGCTGTCGCTCGACGGGGACGTCATGCGGCTCCCGGAGCTGTCCGGCGCGGCGGCGTTCGCGATCGAGCCGGGCGCGCGCCCGCGCCAGCTCGACGCCCCCGAGACTGGCTGCCCGTGAGCGTCCGGGCCGGCATCCTCGTCACCGGCACCGAGGTGGTGACGGCGACGATCGCCGACCGTAACGGCCCCTGGCTGTCCGAACGCCTGGCGGAGCTTGGCGTGGAGGTCGCCTACATCCTCCAGGTCGCCGACCGCCCCGAGGACATGCGGGCGGCGCTTCGGTTCCTCTCCGACGAGGGCGTGGATCTGATCGTCACCAGCGGTGGGCTGGGCCCGACGGCCGACGACCTCACAGCCGAGATCGTGGGGGAGCACGCGGGGCGCGAGCTGGTGCTGGACGAGGCGATGGAGGAGCGCATAGCGGCGATCCTGGCCGAGTTCGCGAGGCGGATGAACTTCGACGCCGATGCGCTGCGCGAGGCCAACCGAAAGCAGGCGATGGTGCCCGAGGGCGCGACGCCGATCGACCCCGCGGGCACCGCTCCAGGGCTCGTCGTGCCCGTGGAGGGCGGGCCGACCGTGATCGTGCTCCCGGGCCCACCGCGCGAGCTGAGGCAGATGTGGCCACAGGCGCTCGAGACGGCGGCCGTCCGCGAGGCTCTGGGGCGCGCCGAGCCGCTCGAGCTGACCACACTGCGGCTGTTCGGCATCCCCGAGTCGGAGATCGCCCAGACGCTGCGAGAGATCGAGCAGGAGGCCGACATCTCCGCGCTTGAGATCACCACCTGCCTGCGCCGCGCGGAGCTTCACGTGGACATCCGCCACCGGGCCGGGGCCGAGGCGGCGCTCGAGGCGCTCACCGACGGCATCGTCGGGCGCCATGGGCGCTTTCTCTTCTCCGACGACGGCTCCTCGATCGACGAGCAGGTCGCGGCGCTGCTGCGCGACGGGCACCGCGTCGGCCTGGCCGAATCGTGCACGGCGGGGCTCCTGGCCGCGCGACTGTCGGAGCCGCCGGGCGCCTCCGAGTACCTGGCCGGGGGTGTCGTGGCCTACTCGAACGACGCGAAGGCCGAACTGCTGCGGATCCCGGTGGAGCTGATCGAGCGCCATGGAGCCGTGTCGCCCGAGGTGGCGGAAGCGATGGCCGACGGCGCGCTGGCCCGCTTCAACGCCGACATCGGGGTAGGGATCACCGGCATCGCCGGGCCCGAGGGCGGCACCGAGGAGAAGCCGGTCGGCTACGTGTGCATCTGCGTCAAGGACGCCGGCGGGGGGATGATCGCCCGCGACCCGGTGCTTCCCGGCGACCGCGCCGACATTCGCGACCGCGCGGCAACCGTGGCCATGCACCTCCTGCGCCGGCTGTTGCGGGGCGAGGACTTCCCGCTCTAGGCGAGCCGATGTCAGCGCGACGGAGAAGGCGCCGTGGGCTGGTGCTGGCCGTGGGCGCGCTCGCGCTTGCGCTCGCGGCGATCGCGCTGCTGGTCGCGCGCCCGGCTCGAGTCGTGGGAGTGAGCGAGGGACCGCTCGCCGACTCGCTTCTCGCCGAGCTGGACACCGAGCGCACGGACTGCCTGGAGATCGAGGGCGGGCGCCCCGCGGGCACGGTCTGGCGGTGCACCGCCGGCCGCACCGCTCTCTACGCGATTCAGGCAGACGATTGGGGCTGCTGGAAGGGC
>Ga0214468_1000157_pt1 | contig 21096 bp, 26 predicted proteins | sample RVTome_9_FD_187334 | JGI IMG/M metagenome (GOLD analysis project Ga0214468, IMG submission 187334) | Soil microbial communities from uranium-contaminated site in the Upper Colorado River Basin, Wyoming, United States - RVT155D38 HiSeq ...
TGACGGAGATGTACCGCTCCGAGGTTGGGGAGCTTCATGATCCCCTACCGGCAAAGACCCTGCCGAGTGTCTTCCTTGGGCTGTTCGGTACCTGCGACCGGGCCAGAATCGACATGCACCGTGATTTGGGCCGGTTCCTCGGCTCTTGGGACGACTGGATGGACCTCGACGAGGACCTGCTGGCGGGTTCGCCTAATGTCTTTCTTGGCGTCCCGGGGGGCGGGGCCAGCTATGTCGGACGCGGTCTGCGCTTCGTGGTCTCCGGCGGCGATGGGATGGCGGCGCAGCGCCTCGGCGACGACCTGGCGAGCGTCATCGAAGTGGTCATGCAGCTCGACCCTCTGGCCCGCTCACGCACCCTGGGGTTCATCGACGCCTTGCTGCGATGAGGCTGTCTGATCTCGGGTCGGCGGCCCGGCTCTCCGTGGCGTCCTCGGCGGATCGGGTACGGGCATGGGGGCACCGGCTGCAACGTCTTCCTCTTGCCTGGCCCGATCCGTCGTTGCAGGTGGCGGCAGATGCAGTTCGACTCGGCTCCAGATTCCTCTCCTCCCGTCAGGGGGAGGACGGGAGCCTACGCGGGTTCCAGCTGGCTCCGGGGGCATCCGTGGAATGGGTGACGGCTCATGTGGCGCTGGTGACCGAGCCGGTCGCCGAGCTGGCAGAAATGCGGCGCAAAGCGGCCCAGTACCTGCTCGGTCTCGCTCCCCTCGACGCAGGCTGGGGTTACAACAGAAGGGTGGGGCGGGATCTCGACTCGACAACGCAGGCCCTCATGGTATGCGAAGATCAGGAACTGGAGGCCCCCGGGTTCATCCACGACTGGGTGCGGGACAACCAGCAACCGGACGGCTCGTTCCCGACCTACGCGACGAGTGACGCTTCGATGGCGACGGGATGGCATGCCTCCCATCCCGAAGTGACCCAGATGGCCGCCTGGTATTTCCGCCGCAGGGGGGATGAGGGGTCCTACCGGAAGTGTCTGCAATGGCTCAACGACGCGGCTCGGCCGGGGGAGCGCCCTTCGTATTGGTGGCCCGGGTATGGGTACAGCCTATGGCTGGACCGTCACATCGAACCCGATGCCCCCCTAGCTGCTCGGGCTGTCGAAGAGCTGAGCGGGCCTCATGGAGCGCCGCAGCTAGGGTTTGCTCTCGGCTCGGCGGTGGGAATCCTCGACCGTGACCTGATCGAGGGCGCCATGGTTCGACTCCTAGCCCAGCAGCTGGCCGACGGCTCTTGGCCTTGTGGCCCCTGCCTGCGGGTCACCGCCCGGACGGTGAATCACGCTGCGCCTTCGGCGCCTGGGACAGTGGCCGCAGACCCCTACCGCGTCTTCTCGACGGCACATTGCGTCGCGGCGATCACCGCAGCCCACCTTTGGTTGCTCAACGAAGGGTGAACCGGACAGCTCGTGTACGGAGACCGAGCGCTGAATGTATCTCGGATTCGATCCGGTGCTCCTCGGCCTAGTGGTGGATCTTCGCGCTCTCAGTCGTATAGGTCGAAGCGCCTCATCGGCTTCTCGCAGAATTCAAGGTGCTTGTCTCGGATGTATCGGACATATGCTGCTGTCCTGGCGCGGAAGGCGTACGAGTCGCTGGTGTCATTCAGCCGCTTCTCCCACAGCCCCTTGCTTCGAGGTCGAGCATGGGAGAGCTGTTCGGGATCGTCGGAGAACCGCGCGTTGGTTCGGTCCACCTGGCATGTCGGAGAGGGCACACGATCCTCAGTGGCCCAACTGAAGCTCCCATCCTCTCGCCAGGGACGGGGAGGTGCTGGTTCACAATGGCTACGGGTTGTCGCGCTCTGATGACGGCACGCCCGTGAGCGCCGACACTGCGTTCCCAGTGGGGTCGGTCAGCTCTTTGGCCGCCGTCGAACGACGGGAGAGGCGCGAGGGACGGCTACATGCCCATTACTGCCAGCGCGATCACCAGGAGGCCACCGCCAATTCCGAGAAGCACCGCGGTGAGCACGATCACCATTGCCAGACGATCGGTCTTTCGTGCCCTCTCCGACATGGGCGGTGCTTCGGACCCGGCGGCCCGGCGTCGCGCCCTCCTGGTCACCGACGCGAAAAGCAGACCCACTGTCGGGAGCAGCAGGAGATTCCCGACGTGTGCCAACCCGAGGACGCTGAGGAAGAGGGCGACCTGCTCCACTCCGAACTCCAGGCTCTCGGTCGCGGGAACAAGAGATGCGGCCTCGGTCAGGTCGAGACTGGAGAGTATTCCGCCGCCGAAAAACAGGTAGTAGGCGATGTCGAGGAGCCTGGAGAACCGCTCACCCGTCGCCGGGCTCATGTGGAAGACCTCGGCGAGGTATGGCTGACCGAGACGTCTGATCGCGGGCCCGAAGACGACGAGACACGAGGTGAGCAGGGCGAACACCACCACCTGCATCGACCATTTGGGCAACACGAGCACGCCGTCGGGATCGCGATCGGCAAGCTCGATCAGGAACGTCGCCAGGATGGCAAGTCCGGCCACCACTGCGGCGGTCCCTCGTCGTATCCGACGCCGATGCTTCTTGTCTTCCTCGATGCTCCGGCTGAGTCGGGCGAAGAGGTCGACGCTCGGTTGGTAGCCGTCGCCCTGATGCAATGCTTCGGTGAGGCGCCTCTCGAGACTCACACGTCTCCTCCCAGAACCGTGGCGAGAATGGCCATCCCTCGCCGACAATGGGTCTTCACCGAATTGGGCGAAATGGCCAGCGTCGATGCGATCTGTTTCTCGGTGAGATCCATGTAAAAGCGGAGGACTAGACAGTCACGCTGACGGGGGGAAAGATCGTTCAGGGCATTAATGACCGCAGCCTGGCTCTCGGATCGAACCGCACGGTCCTCCGGCATCTCGGGCGTCCCTCGATCGATCATCGAGTCCTGATGACGGAGGGAGAGGAGCCCGCGACGGTTGTGATCCCGGGCCAGGTTGAGCACGATGGAGCGCAGATAGGCGGCGCTCTTTTCGGTGTCCTGGATCCGGTCCGCGGCGTGATAGAGCCTGATGAAGGCCTCCTGGACGATGTCCTCCGCACCGGTGCGGTCATCGGTGAACAGACGTGCCAAACGCACCAGGGAGACCGCCTCCTGGTGGTAGAGCCTCTCCACAAGGGATGCACGAGCCAGCTCCTCCGATGTCCACGCCGTCTTACCGGCCGCGACTACCGCCAGCCAGAGCACGTGTCAGCCGACGACCGGCGTGTCCTCGTCGAGATGCCTGCTCAAGCCGAGCAGCCTCCCTACCAGCGGGAGACTGAGCACGTTGAGACCGTGGAGCACCCCCATGAGGAGGAGCATGCCGCCGATGCGGGACACCTCATGTTGAAGCTGGTCGCCAAGTGCATCCCGGGCATTCGGCCCCCATGGAGCAGGTTGGCTGAGCGTCACCGTGAACAAGACATAGGCGGTGAAGATCAGGTAGTACGCCACGTCCATCAAAACGAGGTAGCTCTTTCCTGTCCGCGGGTTGCCCCTGAAGATGTCGCCGGCGTAGGCCCGGCCGAACCGCTTGATCAGGGGACCGAGGACGACCACCACCACGACCAGGATCACATTGGTGATTAGCTCGATTGCCCACCAGCTCATATCTCGAGACCCCTCGGGTTGGAAAGTGTCATCGTGGCACTCTGGGCGGCCTCGTGACGTGCCTTCTTCTTGATACGCCTTGTCTCGAGCCGGGTCACGACCCGGTTCCACAATGCCCCGTACCCAACGGCCGCGGCGCCGAACATCGGGATGTTGAGCCAGGGCCCGGCTCCGAGCTCGACGATCTCGCCGCGGAGCTCGCTGTCGAGACCGATCATCATCATCACCAGAAGGGCGGGGATCAGGCCGGCGGCACCCGAAGGTATACCGAATCCGCCGCGGGCGACGTTTCCAATGACACCGAATATCCCTCCCATCACGGCTCCGATGCCGATGATGATGAACAGGGTCCCGCCGACGGTGAATTCAGGGGATCTGACCGGGTCGAGGATGGCGACCACCCGCATCGCAATCCGCAAACCCGGCCCGAGGACGAGCAAACCCGCCATCACGCCGCCGATGGCTCCGTACAGTGAGCTGGCCCAGAAGCCAGGGACCATCAGCCAGCCCGCTCCAATCCCGACGAGGACCACGGCGATCGACCAGACGGGGCCCATAAGCTCGGAAACGGCGAGCGGTATCGCCGCGATGAAGAGAAGAGCGCCCAATGCCGGCTTCCATCTCATGGATCATTCTCCTTCGACTCGTGAAAGGGACAACAAGTGCGTTCTGTTTGGTGGATTTCTGTGCGGGTCGGCGGGCTACTCCGCCAACCCGCACCAGAGGATCAGCTGAGATCGGCGCAGGCGATCTTTGCTCCGCCCGGGGCATGAATCACCACAGAGACCGCAGTCGACCCGGCGGTGGCTCCGACCACGGTCCAGCCCACAACGTGGCCCGCGGCGTTCGCGGTGAACGGCCCCGGCCATATCTCCGACCCGTCCAAGGCGCCGCCGGGTACGCCGAACCCGAAGCTGTAGTGCCCCCCGCCGTCGCCGTCGTCGCAAGCCTGCTTGTGGACATGCGACCCGTACGTCTCGCCTGGTGTCAGACCACTGGCTGTGACCACGACGATCGTCTCGCCCGACGAGGTGCGGATCATCGTCGCCTTCCCCTCGACGTCGCCGTAGTCGGCGTGACCGGCGCCGGCTGCGAACGATTGGAGCGAGCCCCTTGTCACCTCCGCTCCTAGCGCCGAGAGCGGCGCTGCCATCAACACCACCAGCATCGCGGCCACTGCGAGGGTCCCTGTCTTCTTGACCAGAGAGTTCATTTGGTCCTCCTCGAACCTTGCTACTAACACACAGACGAAGGGGTGGTCGTTTCGGGTGACAGCCGGGTTGACCGGGCACCCGACGGCTCTATCGACTGATCGAAGTTGACGGCATACGGGACATAGAATTCTCAACCGACGGAGCAGAGGGAGGCGACTGGGTGGCCTCAAACATCGACGGGGCGCTGTACCGGGAGGTGATCGGACCTGCCGGCGCGCCGCTCATGGTTTTCGTTCACCCGAATCCCATGGACAACGCCGCCTGGATGTATCAGCTTGCCCACCTCTCAACGTGGTACCGATGTGTCGCTGTTGATCTGCCTGGTTACGGACGCTCGCCCCGGGCACGGCCGGGCGTCACCCTCTTCGACCTGGCCGAAGCGTGCTGGGATGCGGTCGAGGCTGAAGGTGCTGGCCCAGTGGTATTGGTGGGCTGCTCGATCGGCACCAACGTCGTCCTGCATATGCAGCACCTCTCCCCCGAGCGCACCGCCGCCGTCGTCGTGTCCGGAGCCGGCTTCGCCACCGAGAAGCCCCATCTGCAGCGCCACGTCGACGCTTACCGTCGCGACGGAGTCGAATACCGGAACCGCTATGCCCTCCAAGACTTCTCACCGGCCTTTCGTGCCACCCCGCTGGCGGAGTGGATGGCCGGGTTGTGGACCGAGCGCAACGAGATGGCCGACGTCCCCTCGATCCTGGCGATGTTCGATGCGCTCATCCAGGGAGATCCTCCCTGGTTCGCAGACGTGAGGGCGCCGGTGCTGATCCTGACGGGCAGCGAGGACGCCGCTCATCAGCGGGCATTCGCCCTTCGTGACGTGCTACCTGAAGCCGAGCTGATCACGCTCGTCGGCGCCGGGCACGCCTGCCAGCTCGAGCTGCCATGGGAATTCGACTGGCACCTACTCGAGTTCCTCGACCGCCGAGTTGGATTACCCGGCATCGCCCGCCCGGCGCAGCACCCCAGACACTGATCCTCGGCCCGCCCTGGTCGAGGCGATCAGCTACATGGTCGCGGCGATACGAGCTCGAGCTTCGGCTTGAAACGCGGGCGAGCCCGGAGCGGTTAGCTGGTCGGCGTCGAAACACCTCTCTCTTCGAGAGGTGCTTCGGACCCCGATCCTGTGGCATACCCGTGGAGCGGGCTGTGGCGCGTATCGCCGAAACGCTCCTCGGGCCGAGATCAGGCTCGGGCATTTCATCAAACGCCACAAGGCGCAATCGGTGGAGCTGACGGGATTCGAACCCCCGACCCCCCTCGTTGCGAAAGATGCGGTCAAACCTCGCTGACCTGGGGAAACAGGGTGCTCTCAAGGCCCTGAGGGGCCGGCGAACGACGTGAGACGTGGTGAGCGAGAGAGTGACTGTGACGCGAGCTGCCTGAGAGCATGGGTACGTCGGGCGCACGGTTCCAGGAGCCCGCGCTGAGCTACAAGTAACCCATATCCTGGGCCTTGGCGAACGCCTCGGTACGGTTTCTGGCCCCGAGCTTGACGATGGCGGACGACAGATAGTTGCGTACGGTCCCTTCGGCGAGGTGGAGCCTTTGCGCGATCTCGATGTTGGGATGTCCTTCACCGACCTCTCGCAGGACTTCTCGCTCCCGGTCAGTGAGGGGGTCGCTGCCGGCCCACGCTGAAACCGCGAGCTCCGGGGCGATCACGCGATTACCGGCTGCCACTCGCCTGAGGGTGTCGGCTAGATCATCGATGGGTGAGTCCTTGAGAACGTATCCAGAGACGCCGGCGTCGAGTGCCCGTCGCAGATAACCGCTTCGGGCGAAAGTGGTCACGATGACGACTCGGACCGTCGGATGGTCCTTGAGACGAGAGGCCAGCTCGAGTCCCGTCATTCCTGGCATTTCGATGTCGGTGAGAAGGATGTCCGGCTGGTGCTCTGCGACAGCTGCCAAACCCTGCTCGCCATCTTCGGCGACAGCGACCACGTCGATGTCCGGTTCGAGGTCGAGGAGTCCCGCAAAGGCTCCTCGCACCATGGCCTGGTCTTCGGCGAGGACGACGCGGATCATGAAGAACTTCCACCGAATGGCATGTCGATCCGTAGCTCTGTCCCGCCTGTCACCCCGGGTCCGAACGTGAGGGTTCCCCCTGCGGCGATCACACGCTCGCGCATCCCCTGAATTCCTGAGCCGGTTCCCTTGGCAGGTCCGATCCCGTCGTCAGTCACCGTCAGTGACACTCCCCCGTCCTGGCTGTCGATTCGGGCCGTCACCATGCCAGCGTTGGCATGGCGCAGAACATTGGTGACCGCCTCGCGAAGCCCCAAAGCCAGAACGTTCTCGACCGAAGGTGCCAGATCGACCTCCAGGTCTCCGAGCGTCTCCAACTCGGTGCCTGCCGCTGCGAGCGCATCGCGGGCAACGGCGAGCTCGTCGCGCAGCGACGCCTGATGCCATCCGGCAACGCTTTGCCTGATCGAAGCCAGTGCATCGCGAGCTATGCGTTCCACCTCATCGGCTTCCTCTGTGGCGCGACGCTGGTCCGACGGGGCCAGTCTTTGGACGAGTTGGCTTCGCACGATGATGGCGGTGAGGGCCTGGCCTGCAATGTCGTGGACGTCGCGAGCGATCCGTTCCCGCTCGGCGATGGTGGCGAGATGAGCGACTCGGCGGTTCTCAGCCCGGAGCGCCACCGCGCGATGGTCACGTGACACATCATGGAAGACGGCCGATCCAATGACCCAGATCATGATCACCGGGATGAATATGAACACCCGAAACGGCCAAGGGATCGAGCTCATGAAGAGGCCGGTCAGAGTGAGGACGGTGATCACCGACAGTCTGAGTCGGAGCGTCTCCTGAGTGGCTGACCTGGCAACGAGAGCGGCGGCGTAGATGGGCAGCGCCATGATTGCTGTCGAATCGAAGGGTGCTGTCGCTAGTGCCAGCAGCATCAGGACACTTGCTCCCCCGATATCCCAGCCTCGTATTTCCGAAACGACAAAGGTGGGGAGGGCGACGGCAACCACTCCGACAGCGAAGGCCCAATCCTCGGGATCGGCGTCGGGGGAGAAGATCGGTCCGATGAGGATGAATGCGAAGAAGACCAGGGGTGCCCAACGCGAGAAACCGGAACGCCTCGTGTCGAGGCGTTCCGAGTTCGCGAGTCTGACTGTCGTATCGTTCACACTTCCGCGGAACGGTACGCCAACGCTGCTGCGATCGCTCCCACGATCGTTGTCCCCACGAGATAGGCGACGTGACCCCACACTGCTCCGCCTTCGACCTGCGCCAGCGCCAGTTGTGCCAGGTGATAGGGCGGGAGGTACACCGCGATCTCTCCGAGCCATGTTGGGAGCATCTCGAGCGGAAACCAGAGGCCTGACAGAATCACCGAAGGAACGAGCACCGCGTTGAGCACCGATACTGCGCCGTTGGTACTGAACCTCGCCCCAACAGCAAGGGAGAACAGGCTGAATGGCAAGGATCCGAGTAACAGCACACCGATGACACGCAGGACCTGAACTACGTCCAGAGGTCCAGTGGTGAGACGGGCGACCAGGGTTATCCCTGCCAGGGTGACGATCGCATACGGCAGGGCTGCCGTGACTTTGGCGGACAGCGTCACGGCAAGGGGCGTACCGTCCGCTCGCTTGACGCGGAGCCAGCCCCGCTCCCTGGCATCGGCGAGGCCGATACCCGGGTTCGTCAAGACCACGGACAGCACACCAAATGCCCCGTACGTGGCCAACGACTCAACGCCGAAGCCGCCGTCGCCGCCGAACATGGTTGCGAACAGTGCGAAGAATGCCACTGGCATCAGCACCGAGAAGAAGAGAGCGGTTGGCTCCCTGACGATTCCCAAAAGCTCGTGTCGCACCTCTGTGCGAAAGATTCTTGTGTTCATATCAGTACCTCCTCATGGTGGGTCATGGCGACGAGGACCTCTTCGAGGCTCGCCGTCGCCACGGTCAAATCGTTGACCTCGGGGTCGAGGTCGAGCAGCGTCCTGACGACCTGCTCACTGTCGGTTGTTGCGATCACGGTGCGGCCGTCACGAAGCTCCACCGCTTCCACCGAGTCGAGCGCTCTGATCACACTCGCCGGTACCTTTGTCTGGACTGAGATCCGGCGGTCGGGGAGCGTGCGGCGCAGCTCGTCTGGCGTCCCTTCCGCGACTACTCGCCCGCGATCGACCACGACGACCCGATCGGCGACTGCTGCCGCCTCGTCCACGAGATGCGTCGTGATGAGCACACCGGCTCCGTTGTCGAGACGTCGCCGAATCGTGTTCCAGAACCGACGCCGTGCCTCCACATCGAGTCCTTCGGTGGGCTCGTCCAGAACCAGCAGAACCGGATCCGCCACCAGCCCCATCGCGAGCTGCAGCCGCTGCTGCTGACCGCCGGAGAGCTTGGCCGCCCGCCGTTTCTCCAGGCCGGCCAGGCCCATCTCGGCGATGGCTTGGCTGGCTGCTTCCGGGGGACAACCCCGGCGGGCGGCCGCACCGCCGACGATCTCGCCGACGGTGAGTGACCGCGGAAAGCCGACCGCCTGTTGGACGACACCGAGCCTGCGGCGGGTCTCGGCGCTACGAGGATTGCCACCTGCCACCTCGATGAGGTCGGCGCTGCCTTCGATCAACCCGATCACATTGCGAACGAGGGTCGTCTTACCGGCCCCATTTGGGCCGAGAAGGGCGACACATTCCCCCGACTTGACGGTCAGATCGACTCCGACGAGAGCCGTGTGGTCACCGTATCGGTGAACGAGACCTCGTACTTCGAGCACATGTTCCATCTACTACCTCCTTTGACACCGATCATGCGGAACGACCGGTGCGGCGGGTAGTGCGATCGATCACGATCTCGACGTGACAGATGTCATCCTGACCAAGCCAGGCCTTCCAATCTCGGCCTTGGCGCCAATCACATGGGCCGCTGGCTGGCGGGTGAGGGACTTGGTGGGCGCACCCCTGCGTCAGCGCCAGCCGAGCCCCGGTGCGACGTACTTCACGATGCTCTCCAGGGCATGAGCGTTGTATTCGACCCCTAGCTGATTGGGCACGGTGAGCAGGAGCGTGTCGGCGGCGGCGATGGCCTCGTCGTCAGCTAATTGCTCTATGAGGACATCCGGCTCGGCTGCGTAGGAACGACCGAAGATGGCTCGGGTGTTCTCGTCGATGTACCCGATCTGATCGCTCTCCTGCCTGCCAACACCGAAGTAGGCGCGGTCCCGATCGTCGACGAGAGCGAAGATGCTCCTACTGACAGATACCCGGGGCTCTCGGGTGTGACCGGCTTCTTTCCAGGCTTCCCGATAGGCCTCGATCTGCTTGCGCTGTTGGAGGTGGAGCGGCTCGCCACTCTCGTCGAACTTGAGGGTCGAGGTCTGCATGTTCATCCCCTTCTGAGCGGCCCAGACCGAGGTGTCGTTCGACCCTGACCCCCACCAGATCCGATCGCGCAAGCCTCCCGAGTGCGGTTCGAGCCGAAGTAGGCCGGGTGGGTTGGGGAACATCGGTCGCGGGTTGGGCTCGGCGAATCCCTTGCCCTCGAGCAAATCCAGGAACACGTCGGTATGTCTTCGCGCCATGTCGGCGTCGGTCTCGCCCTCAGCCGGCGTGTACCCGAAATGGCGATAACCGTCGATCACCTGCTCCGGCGACCCACGGCTGATCCCCAACTGGAGTCGCCCACCGGCGATCAGGTCGGCCGCCCCGGCATCCTCGAGCATGTAGAACGGGTTCTCGTACCGCATGTCGATGACTGCGGTGCCGATCTCGATCCGGTTGGTTCGTGCGCCGACAGCCGACAGGAGAGGGAACGGTGAGCCGAGCTGTTGGGCGAAGTGGTGAACGCGGTAGTAGGCGCCGTCGACACCGAGCTCCTCAGCGGCGACGGCGAGCTCGATCGACTGGAGGAGGGCGTCGGAGGCGGTTCGAACTTGAGAGTGGGGTGAGTCCGACCAGTGGCCGAACGAGAGAAAGCCGATCTTCTTCACGATGCGATCAGTTTGGCGCGTTCTGATTTGTGGTGGTCAGGGACGGCGTCGACCCGTCGACCTCCGGTTTCTTGGACCAGCGCTCAATTTCAGTCCGATGGCTGTGAACAAGGTCTAGGTGCGACCCAAAGTCGCCTCGATGCCGAGACGCATTGTCAGCGTTCCAACCGAAACACTCTCCACCGAGTCGAGATTGACAGCAGACTGAAGCGGGATCGGATCCTCACCGGGCTCTAGGAGCACCTCGCTCGCCAGCCCTCGAATCGTCGTCGTGCATGGAGCAATCAGCGCGCGTCTAAGTCTGGGAGAAGCTGCGTCCCGAGACAGAACCACGACAGGGCGGCGACTGATTTCCGGCAGCTCGCACCACCACACCTCCCCCCGCCGCAATCGGGGAAACGCTGAGACCACTCGGAACCTTTTGCCCAGCAAGTATCGGGAGGGGGCCGCTAGACGACCAATTCTTCAGGCGGTGGCCCCGCTGATCCGTACATCAAGCGATGTGACCGGCCTTCAACTCTTCGATTGGCGGGATCTCTCGGGGAATTGACCGACCTGCTGGTCGCCAACTCGATAGTCGTACATCCAGGAGAGCGACTTCTCGGTCACCGCGTAGCGAAACACCAGACGCAGCATGGCATCTCGGACCGCGCTGCCGATGGGTCCGGGGGTCTTGGAACTGCTGCTTCGCGCTCCTTGGGCAACGATGCGCTCGACCCGACCGCGTCGGGAGGCTTCGTACGCCGCAAAGGCGGCATCAGTCGTATTCCTTGTCAGCTCCGCATTCCCGAGGAACCGGCCGAGGAGGACGGCGTCCTCGAGCGCCATGGAGGCCCCCTGCCCCGAGCTTGGGGCTGGTGCATGGGCAGCGTCGCCGATCACGATCATCCCATCCCGGAACCACACGGGAACATGTCGAAGGTCGTAGGTGTTGTCTGCTGCCAGCTCGAGCCGGCCCGACCGGATCAGGTCAGCCGCCGGAGAGTCGTCCTCCTCGAACAGGGCTGTCAGCTTCGCCTGCCACCGTTCATTCGTGGTGGAGGCGCGCTCCTCCTGGGTAATTTCGGGACCCGGAGCATTGACGAACCAAACCACGTCGCCGCTCGGGGTCGGATGCGCCCCGAAGAATGCATGCTTCCCGAACCAGAAACGCCAAGCCTCTTCTTCCAACTCCACAGCGACCGCTCCGCCGGGGGTGATGCCCCCGAAGTTGGTGAGTCCGACGTAACGTCCCTGAGGTGCATCATTGTCGATGAGCCGCCTGACGACGCTATGCACACCATCGGCGCCAATCAGCACGTCGGCCATCTCTGTCGCTCCGTCGGCGTAGTTCGCCTCTATCTGGTTCCCGGCCCTGATCGCGCCGGTAAGACGACGTCCGTGATCGACCGCGATACCCCGGCGCTCGGCCTCTTCGGCGAGACGCAACGCCAGTCGCGACCGCTTCATAGTGAGCGCCGGCGTGCCGTCAGCCAAAGGCGTTCCCAGGGGCAATTCGCCCAGCACCTTGCCCGCTCCGTTGCACATCACGTTGCGCCGCGTGGCAAAACCCGATTCGACAGCACAGTGCGAGGCGGAGACCGAGGCAAGAGCATCGAGGCCGTTGGGCGTGATGGTGAAATAGGAACCGATCTCCCCATCCCCTCGCGGGTACGCCTCGGTCACCCGGGCCTCAATTCCCATTTGTTGCAGCGTCATGGCGGCGACCGGGCCCGCAATGCCTCCTCCGACAATCAAAGCCTTCATGTTGATATCCTTTCCCACGACTTTAGAATATCGTGATTATCGAATCTTTCGATTTTGGAAGGATATTGCCATGACACGCACTCGTCAAGCCGTCATTGCCGAGCTGGGCATCGCCATGCAGTCATACCAGCGAAGCAATGCCGAGTTCGACGACGAGGTCGGTCGCCTACTCGACGTCAACCCAACCGACCTACGTTGTCTTGACTGGCTCATCGGAGGGCGCATGTCCGCAGGCGAGCTGAGCCGGGCGACCGGGCTCTCCTCGGCTGCCACAACTTCCATGATCGATCGGCTCGAACGCAAGGGGTTCGTACGCCGGATACGGGAAGCAGACGACCGGCGCCAGGTCCTTGTTGAAATGACCGAGGACGGAAGCGCACGCGTGTGGCGACTCTATGGTCCCCTAGTCGAGGAGGGCGCAAGACTGTTCGAGCGGTTCACCCGAGCCGAGCTGGAAACGATGCTCGACCTCATCAAGAAGATGCAGACACTCGCGGTCGAGCATCGCGAAGCGCTTCGCGACATCGTGCCGACTAATCCGGTCTCGGGTGGAGCTGACGGGACTTGAACCCGTGACCCCCTCATTCGCGAAAGATGCGGTCAAAACGCTGTGACCAGGGGAAACCGTATGCGTTAACGGGTCTGTGGCGCGGAGGTGGGGCCAGCGTTGTGAAACGTGGTGAGACGTGGCAACAAGTCTCGTGCACCTGACAGGGTCTATAGAAGCCTCTGTCGCTACGAAACGTACGACCAGCCGTCTCCTTGCCTCAATCCGGCGAGACCACCGATCCCTTGGCTGAACTTCCTTCGGCCCGTGCTCGGTGAGTGCCGCACTACGGTCGCGCCTCATGGATGAGTTGTCCCGTCTGGAGGTGGCATCGAAGGCAGGGGTCCCACTCGAATATGTCGAGCGGTTGGTCGAACTGGGCTTCATGACACCTGGTGTCGGAGACACATTCTCATCGGGGGACGTGCTGAGGGCCCGTTGGATTCGGAGTTTGGAACGGGCCGGATTGCCGCTTGAGGGAATGGCAGATGCCGTGCGCGTCGGAGCTCTCTCGTTCTCGTACCTCGATTTGAGTGCTTTCGACCGGTTCGCCGGTCTCAGCGCCACCACCTTCCGGCAGGTGAGCGATGAAAGGGGCATCCCTTTAGACCTCCTGTCGGTGGTCCGAGAAGCATTCGGATCCCCCGAGCCGAAGGCGCAGGACTATGTCCGTGAAGAGGAGTTGGCGGTGATTGACGCCGTGGAGTTTCAACTCTCCAAGGGATTTCGGTCGATAATGATCGAAAGGTGGCTACGGGTCTACGGTGACAGTTTTCGGCGCATCGCCGAAACGGAGACTGACGCCTACCAGAGTGAGGTCGTGGTGCCTCTGCTCGAGACCGGTATGTCAGAACGCGAGATGCTGGATGTCCAGGCGCATCTCGGTTCCGAGATGGCCCCACTCGTAGAGCGGGCGCTTCTGGCCATCTACCACGGACGGCAGGAATACACGTGGACGAGGACATGGGTGGAGACCGTCGAGGGAGCCCTGGAAAAGGCAGGCTTGCCAAGCCGGATGCACAGCCCGCCGGCGGTCAGCTTCCTCGATCTCACTGGATACACACAGCTGACTGAGGAACGCGGAGACGATGCGGCCGCAGATCTCACCGCGAGACTGCGGGCTGTCGTGAGGCAGATATCCATTCAGCATGAAGGAGAGTCAGTCAAGTTTCTCGGTGACGGTGTGATGTGCTACTTCCCAAAGCCGGCCCGGAGCGTGGAGGCAGCTCTCGACATGGTGGAGAGAGCCGCCAACGAGTCCCTTCCTCCCGCTCGCGTTGGCATTCACGCCGGGCCGGTGGTCTTCCAGGAGGGTGACTACTTTGGTCGGACGGTGAACATCGCCGCCCGGATCGCCGATTATTCGAGACCGGGCGAGGTGCTCGTAAGCCGGGAGGTCGTCGAATCAGCCTCGGGAAACAGCCTCACCTTCAATGAGATCGGGCCGGTTGCGCTTAAAGGGGTGGCTGGTCCGATTGATCTTTTCAGGGCACACCGGGAAAACCTCGCCGGCAGTGAGGCCATCGACACGTGATGGGTGGCGCTGACAAATGCCAGCTGACCCGTATGTCGTGAGGCTCTTTCACGGTGTCGGTGCGGATGGGTATCCGGGACAGGGATCGGTGGAAACCGGCGTCTCCTCGCCGACACCCGACGCTCCATCAAATGAACGATTGGCGGGCCCGGGAGGACACCCAGGGACGACTCTGACTCCAGCGTGGCCGGCTCACACCCTGAAACACCGGCTCTTCGGATAAGTCACTTCCCGGACCCAACACCAACACTACGACCAACCCCCGCACCGAGACAGGGGCCAATCCCCCGCGTCCAGAACACGCCCCAAAACCGCACTTGACACAAAGAGGCATCGATAGCGGACGGTGTCAGATATGGGCGGTTCCACAACAGATTGATCGTTGTGTGGCGTGGCCGGAGCCTCGAGATCTAGGTCAGTGCATGCGACTTGGGCTCATCAATCAGCTCCACGGCCGCCCGGATGGCACCACACCCGCACCTTCCTGGAAATCGATCAGCGAGCGTGCAGCCGCGGCGGAAGCAGCTGGGTTCGACATGTTCGTGTTTGAAGATGCTCTGCGGTTGGTCCGGATGCCCCATTCTGGCCGCACAGGGTGACCCCGGTGGTGTAGGTTCGCGGCCGAGGCTAATTGAAGACGGCGATTTGCCAGACCCGATTGCCTGCACCATGGGCCGTTGCGTCAGGTGAGCGTTCAGAGTGTTCAGGCCTCAGGCAATGCTCGCAAGGGAGAGGAGATCCCTGATGCGAAGGTTTTTGAGCCTGATTGTTGTGGCGCTTCTGGTTGTGGTCATGCCCACAGCTGCGATGGCAGCCGTCGAGAAGAGCGTCAATGAGTTCGACGACACCTTCGAAGACCCGTTCGCTGCTGAGTTGTGCGGTGTGGACCAGGTGTTTGTCCACATTTTCGGGACTGAGAAGGTTACCGAATTCCTCAACACGGACAGCGAACTCGTCAAGATACACGTCCAGGTCACCGGCAGGACTGAGGTCACAGACGGAGACGGAAATCTGTTGGCCTGGGAGAACTTTGCCGAGATGATCATCATCGATTTTGAAAGAGGGACCGTCACCGAGAATGGGAACGTGTTCAATATTCACGTGCAAGGCAAAGGAGTGGTCGTCAACGACTCGGGCAAGATCGTCTTCTCACTCGAAGACGGCTCTCTGCTTGACGTGAAAGGTCCACATGAGGCGTTCTTCACTCCGCCCCCAGTTCTCATCTGTGAGGCTCTGACCGGCTGACGCCGTTTGAGACAGACTTAAAGAGCACAGGGGACTCGGCAGAGAACCCGAAAGAGGTAACACGAGACAACCCGATCGTGTTGAGATGTGCGGGCTATCTCGAAACGGTTTGACCGGTCGATATCTGGCAGTTCCGGGTGGCTGGCCCCGATCTGCACGTGCCGATCCCGGACGGTTTCAGACAATGTGCGGTTTTGCTCAGGATCTGGTGATCCGCGCTGCGCCAGTACCGGTCTGTTGAGGTAGACGAACGGCCACCGGTCAAGAAGCCCACAAGCGAGCCTCCAAACCAAATAGCCAGAGCCGTCTATCGGCGAAGACGTTGACCATTGCCGACGAATCACCCCCACTTAAGAATCGAGGCCTGCTGCAACGAATGCCTCGGGCACCCCGGCGTTGCTTATCAACCGCTTTAGAACTGGCAATGCGGGCCGTGGCGTTGACTCTGGCAGCATTGCTGATCTCCTCGTGCGAAACCGGTCCGCTGCCGACCAGGTTCGAGTGCGACTCCAGCATCGTCGATATCAACTTCTGGCCGGAAGGCCACGGGGTTATCGCCTCGATCAACGCACCCGAGGCTAGAGATCCACACGTGGAGATCGCCGTCGGCAATCTCGAGGAGGTCTTCTACTTCGATGCTGACGGTGAGCTGATCCGAGGAGTGGCCTCTTGCTTCGAATCGACAGCATTGCTTCCAGACGGCTCCGTTGATGAGGGAGCTGAGGAACATTCAGCCGCCCGACTCATCTGCAATACAGATACGGAGGCGGTGATCTGGCGGAGCGGTCCCGACGATACGCCCATCGTCGTAGTCACCGCCAGGGACACGGTCATCGTTCGTGTGATCCTCGCACCGGCTGACTCCACTCTGACATACGACCCCGAAGCGTGCACCCTGGCTGCTCTTCCATCCTGACCGGCGTGGCCGGAGACCCCCAGTTTTCATAGATGCGCACACCAAGCCGGATTAGCTCGATCACGCTGAGTGGGCTCCCAATCCGTCGTCATCAACCACCCGGCCACCCGCCACGAGACAACCGCACCGCACGCCTAGGTGCCGATCGAGAGCGGGTCTGCGAGGGGGGCGTTATCGCTCGATAACGCTTGCGCTCTGGCCATAGAATCCCTGAGTGGCCAGGATCTTCACTGCCGACCAGCTGGCTCGTGAGGCCGGTGTCAACCCCGACCGCATCGAGTGGCTGGTGAACATTGGGATCCTCGAGCCCAGTGAGTCGGCCACCTTCAGCTTCGGTGATGTTTCACGGGTGAAGCTGGTCACCGCGCTCCTGCAGGGTGGGTTCACGTCGGACCAAGTGGAATGGGCGGTCTCAGAAGGCCACCTCGATCTCGATCGGTTCGACGAGTATCCGTTGGTGGTCCCGAGCCCTCGGTCTGAGCGAACCTTCGCCGAGTTCATGGCCGAGGCTGGTCCGAGAGGGTCGCTGCTGCCTGCGGTGTACGCCGCTCTGGGCCTGACCGAGCCCGCCTTCGCGTCTCCGATCTCCACCGATGAGGAGGAGCGGCTGCAGCGGTTTCTGCGAGGATGGGACTCGGCCCCGAGCGAGGAGACCCTGATTCGGGCGGCCCGGCTCGTCGCGGAGGGAGCGCGAATGGCGGCGCAGGGATGGAGTGACCTGATTGATGAGCAGCTGGTCGATCCTGCCAAGGAGCGCCTCTATAGGGGAGAGATCGAGCGGTTTCCTGAGGCGGTGCGGGAGAGCTACAGCACGCTTCTCAGACTTCTGCCCTCCATGATGGAGTGGCTCATGGACCGATATGAGGAGCAGCGACGTACAGCCGACCTGGTGGAGGGGTTCGAGGAGTTTTTCGCCGCGCGGGGGCTGGGTCCGCCCCTCCCGCCAACGGCATTTCCCGCGGTGGTGTTTGTCGATCTGTCCGAGTACACAAGACTGACGGAAGAGCGCGGAGACGAGGCAGCCGCCGGCTACGCCGCCACTCTCCAGCGAGAATCCGAGGCCGTGGCAGCGGCGAACGAGGGGCGCTTGGTGAAGCTTCTGGGCGACGGGGCCATGCTTCAGTTTCCCGACGCTGAGAGAGGTCTCAACGCGGCCCTCGCACTGGTCCAAGTGCTGAGCAAGGACGGTCGCGTCGCCGCCCACGCCGGCGTACACGCGGGCCCCGTGATCGAGCGGGACCTAGACCTGTTCGGACGAACCGTCAACCTGGCCTCACGTCTGGCCGAAGCAGCGGGGCAGGGAGAGGTGCTGGTCGGCCAAACAGTGCGAGATTCCGTCGACAGCCCGACTGTGCGGTTCGAACCCGCCGACAGAATCGTGCTGAAGGGGATCATCGAGCCGGGTCCCATATTCCGTGTCACTGTCGACCGAGGTTCGTAATCGGCCAGGTCATCCGATCGTCGCTGCGATCCGCGGAGCAAATAGCAGGACAGCTTCATTTCTCGGCCCCCCTTCCGACCATCTCAGGCTAGGAGAAACGTCTAGGGAAGAATCACAGAGACCTTCGAGCCACGCCGAGCAGGATGTGCCGATCCAGTGCGGTCTCAGACATGGGTGGTTTAACTCGAGATCGATTGACCTGTTGGGGATGCGTGCATCACCTCTCACTAGCCCGGCTACCTGGGCTTTCGTGATCGCACGGTACGTTTGTATCACATCTGTTGCACAGTCTCCTGGCTCTCAATCGGCGAAAGGGGGATACCCGGGAACACGGATAACTCGTTGGGAGGCTGGCGGTGACGGGACGAGGTCTACTCTTCTGCCGCTGTGGGAGTGGTTGGACTCTTCGGAAGCCGACACCATGCCACGATGCCATCCGGCGAACCCAGCCAGCGGTTCCGAGGAAGGGGAATTGTGTGCTTTCAGTTCCATCCGATACGGACTCTGATTCCCCGGGGCTGAACAGCGCGGAAAGAAGGCAAGATATGAATACGTCGGCCTCTTCATCGGGGATAAGAACTGTTACTCGTGAGGAGCTGCTGGAACTATTGGAGAGAAGCGACGACAGGTTCAGGCTGGTGATGGCCCTCAACGAGTGGGCGTTTCGGGCCAAGCACATCCCGGGTTCCGAGCACTTCAACACCGCACAGGAACTCTTCTCTTCTTTGAGTCCAGAGGACGACATCGTCGTTTACTGCACGAGTGATGACTGCCATTCCAGCGTCGCCCTCTACCACGCTCTTGTTGATCACGGCTATCCGAATGTCCGTCGATACTCAGGCGGATTGACTGACTGGGAGGCCGTTGGCCTCCCCCTGGAGGGCGAGTGGGTGCCGTGACCGTTGAGCACCGCGACAGCAACGGAGCCTGCGGTTAAAGCATGTAGTCCAGCCCAGAGGGGAGAGCTGACCGCCGTTCCTTTCCCGACCGGTACAACATCCCCGACCGTGCTACGAGCCGAGCCATCGAGTGGCCTGGTTCTCCGGCGAATGGACAGTCGACAACACGTCCCAGTGTTGCCAACGGAAGCTCATGCCGAACCCGTGATCGATTCGCTTCGACGGGGCAAAACGCAGTATGGATGACCCTGTCGACCGTCCTCGAAGGTGTCGCCTTGACGTTGCTGGGCGACGCCGAGACCGGGCTGTCGATGACCGACAAGAGGATCGAGATGTCTCAGGGGATCACCGCGCCAACCATGTGGCCGCTGATCCTCCACCTTCGCGGTCTGGTTCACTCCTATTCAGGTCATCCTGACCGAGGGCTGGCTCTCATCGACGAGGCCGTCGCGCTGGTCGGATCGGACGACTTCCCCGATATCTGGATCAGTCGGGGCGACGTCATGCGTCTGTTGCCGGCCCCAGACCTCGAAGGGGCCGAAGGGTGGCATCGGGATGCCATCGAGGCCGCGAATGCGAAACGACTGCGGACACATGAGCTGCGGGCCCTGGACCCGGCTTGTCGACCTGACGCGGGCTCAGGGGGTAAGTCCCGATGGGAGCGATGAGCTGCGGGCTGTCTGTGACACGTTCACGGAAGGTTTTGATGAGCATGACCTGGCCAAGGCACGGACGGTCTTCGGGCTGGATCCAGTCGGCGCCACTTCTCCTCGATGAGACCAGGTCGGTGACGACTACCGTCGGAACATTCCCGCGGTCGATCGGGTGGAAGCCACAAAGTTCATGATCACGTAATCCCTTCGAGCAACGTGCTCATGCTTCGGCGGTCTTCAGATAATCATCGATGGCCCCGCGGACGTGGATCCGAGCGCTATTCAGTGCTTGTGCCCCGCGTGCCTTGCTGACGCGAAGCGCTCTCGCGGCATCGTCCAGAGAGACGCCCTCAATATCCACGAGGGTGATCAACCGCATCCCTGCTTCTGGGAGTTCGTCGATTGCTGAATCCGTCACCCCGAACAGCTCGATAGTTGCGACGTCGTCCTCAGGCGCCAAACGAAACGCCTGTCCCCAGGCGTTAGGCGAATCGACGAATCGACCCGCATCCGGGCCATCTTCGTAGAACTCGGGGTAGAACAGCTCAGCAGTCTCACTATCCGGGTCGTACGCGATGGAGTCAGAGTCAGCCTGGTCGAGGCTCTCGGTGGGGTGGCCTCCCATTTCCTCCGCAGCACGCGTCAGCCGATCGATGAGCGCGCCGGAATCCAGAGTCGCTCCCTCACTGACCGCATCAAGAAGGGTCTGCTGCACCAGTTCGTCGGCATCCCCGACACCGAGGGCAGCCGCGACGCGGTAGAGCCTCTCGAGCGACGGCTCAATGCTGCTATCGGCGAGTTCGGATTGGGATTCCTTGAGGACGTCGGCTATTTCAGCAGTCAGTTCCGGCGCCGGCGTGGCGGCGAGAAGGTCGCGTGTTGAATCCAGCTGCTCCTTGAAGAGTCGGCAGTCTGGGCATTCGCTGAGATGTTCAGTAACGACCTCTGCGTCGGTCTCTGGAAGCAATTGAAATTCGACTTCGGCGAGGTGAGCGACACATTCGGCGCATGCAAGGTTGGTTATCGTGGTGGACTCTTGTTCTTGCACGAATGCAGCGTAGCGGCGCTTGGCCACCAGATAGACACGCCGGACAGTCGAATCACGAGCCTCAGCGCAGCTCCCAGAACCACAGCCCACTATCTGGCCCCGTGCCGCCATCGAGCGGTAGTCGTAGCACACTCCACGGCTCGGCGGCCAGAACGTCCAGAGACCGCTGTCGTCTACACAACTCTCCTAGGTCTCACGACCGCTCCTCCAGATGGGTGGTGGCACCCCAAAGTCGAACACTTGAGTAGCGCCGTCGTCATGTACGAAGCTGCCAGATGTCAGAGCCTTGGAGATCATCCC
>Ga0214468_1000158_pt1 | contig 21042 bp, 15 predicted proteins | sample RVTome_9_FD_187334 | JGI IMG/M metagenome (GOLD analysis project Ga0214468, IMG submission 187334) | Soil microbial communities from uranium-contaminated site in the Upper Colorado River Basin, Wyoming, United States - RVT155D38 HiSeq ...
GGGGGCGCCGGTCTTGATCTGGCCGGCGCGGGTGGCCACCGCGAGGTCGGAGATCGTCGTGTCCCGCGTCTCGCCGGAGCGGTGGCTGATCACGTTCGCGTAGCCGTTCGTCTTCGCCAGCTCGACGGCGGCGAGGGTCTCCGACAGGGTGCCGATCTGGTTGAGCTTGACGAGCAACGCGTTGGCCAGGCCGTCGCCGATCCCCTGGGCGAGGATCTCGGGGTTGGTGACGAAGAGGTCGTCGCCGACGAGCTGGAGGCGGTCGCCGAGCCGCCGGGTGAGCTCGGCCCAGCCGACCCGGTCGTCCTCGGCCAAGCCGTCCTCGATCGACACCAGCGGGTAGGCGTCGACGAGCTCCTCGTACCAGCCGATCAGGTCGCCCGCGGCGAGGCCGCTCCGCCCCTCGCCGGCGAGCGCGTAGACGTGGCCCTTCTTCCGGCCGCCGCCCGACTCGACGAGCTCGCTCGCCGCGACGTCGAGGGCGAGGGCGACCTCCCGGCCCGGCTCGTAGCCGGCGCGCTCGATCGCCGCGACCAGCAGGTCGAGCGCCTCGCGGTTCGAGCCGAGGTCGGGGGCGAATCCGCCCTCGTCGCCGACCGCGGTGACCAGACCCTTCTCCTTGAGAACGGCCTTGAGCACCTGGTAGACCTCGGCGCCGGCCCGCAGCGCCTCGGAGAAGCTCTCGAAGCCGAGCGGCACGACCATGAACTCCTGGACGTCGACCGAGTTGTCGGCGTGCGCGCCGCCGTTGAGCACGTTGAGCATGGGCACCGGCAGCACGGTCGCCGTCGGGCCGCCGAGGTAGGCGTAGAAGGGGAGGCCCGCCGCCTCGGCCGCCGCCTTGGCGACGGCGACCGACACGCCGAGCATGGCGTTGGCGCCGAGGCGTGACTTGTTCTCGGTGCCGTCGAGGTCGCGCAGGGTGCGGTCGATGAAGACCTGGTCGCGGGCGTCGAGCCCGTGCAGCGCCGGGGCGATCTCGTCGCGGACGTTGGCCACCGCCTGGAGCACGCCCTTGCCGCCGTAGCGCGTGCCGCCGTCGCGCAGCTCGAGCGCCTCGCGCTTGCCGGTCGAGGCGCCCGAGGGCACCGCCGCCCGCCCCCCGGCGCCGCTGTCGAGCACGCAGTCGACCTCGAGCGTGGGGTTGCCGCGCGAGTCCAGGATCTCGCGCGCCAGGATCTCTTCGATGGAAAACATGGCGCCTCCTCGCGGCGGATCATACCCTCCGCTCCGTCCCCTCCGGCCGCCGGCTCCTGTCCTGGCAGGCCGCCGGCTCCGGCCGCCGCGGCTGCTAAAGTGGCCGGCCCATGGTGCTCAGACTGCGCCGCCGCGTCCGCCGCGCCGCCCGCCGCGCGGCGGGCGACGGGCCGGTCCGCCTGCACGTCGGCGCCGGCCGGTCGCCGCTCGCAGGGTGGGTCAACCTCGACGTCCAGGACCTGCCGGGGATCGACGTCGTCGCCGACGTCACCCGCGGGCTGGGCTTCGACGACGTCGAGGCGATCTTCGCCGAGCACTTCCTCGAGCACCTGCCGCTGGACGAGGCGATCGACTTCCTCGTCGAGTGCCACCGCGCGCTGCGCCCCGGCGCCTGGCTGCGGCTGTCGACCCCGAACCTCGAGTGGGTGTGGATCACCCACTACGACCTGGCGGCGCCCGACGCCGCCAAGGAGCGGATGGCGCTCGGCGCGAACCGCGCCTTCCACGGCTGGCGCCACCGGTTCCTGTGGAATCGCCCGTTCCTCGGCCGCGCCCTGCGATCCTGCGGCTTCGAGGAGGTGCGCTGGTGCCGCTGGGGGCGGAGCGAGTTGCCGCTGTTCGACGGCCTCGAGCGGCACGAGACCTATGCCGACACCGACGAGCACCCCCACGTGCTGATCGTCGAGGCCCGCAAGGGCGAGCCGCGGCCGGCCGAGCTCGCCGCGCTGCGGGCGCTCTGCGAGGCGGAGTTCCTCGGCCACCTCGACGACTGATCTCGACCGGAGACGCCGCGACCGTGACCTCCCGCCGCGCCGCCGCGTCCTCCGCCGTGCTACCCACCGTCGTGCTACCCACCGCCGTGCTACCCACCGCCGTGCTACCCACCGTCGTGCTGCTCGCCGCCGCGGCGCTGGCCGGCGGCTGCCGCCCGGCCGTCGAGCCGCCTTGGAACGTCGTGGTGCTCCTCGCCGACACCCTGCGCGCCGACCACCTGGGCGCCTACGGCTACGGCCGCGACACCAGCCCGGGGCTCGACGCGCTGGCCGCCGAAGGGGTGCTCTTCGAGAGCGCCCGGGCGCAGGCCCCGTGCACCTTCCCCTCGGTCAACTCGATGCTCACGTCGCGTGACCCGGCGCGCTTCCTCGGCCGGCCGCCCGGCCTCCTGGGCATCCCGGAGGGAGTGCCGACCCTGGCCGGGACCCTCGCCGCCCACGGCTACGCCACCGCTGCGGTCTCCGCCTCGCCGATCGTCCGCGCCACGCCGACCGAGGTGAACCGCGAGGGCGGCTTCGACCGCGGCTTCGACGCTTTTGACGAGGCGTGCCTGTGGCGCGAGGCGGAGTGCGTCAACCTGCGGGCGGAGGCGCTGCTCGCGCGACTGCCGCAGCCGTTCTTCCTCTTCCTCCACTACATGGATCCGCACGACCCCTACCGCCCGCCGGACGGCGCACCGCGGCGCTTCGCCGGCGCCTACCGCGGCGAGCGCGGCTGGGTGGCCGAGGGGGACCCGAACCCGCTGGCCGAGTCGCTCTACGGCGAGGGCGGGAGCGCCGGGAGCGCCGCATACGGCGTGGGCGGCGAGACCGCCGATCGCGACGAGGGCGTCGACCTCGCGGCGGTCCTCGACGCCGGCGACCTCGCCCACCTCGTCGACCTGTACGACGAGGAGATCGCCTACTGGGACCGCGAGGCCGCGCGGCTCCTCGCCCGGCTGGCGGACGCCGGGCTGCTCGACCGCACGGTGGTCGCCGTCGTCTCCGACCACGGCGAGTCGTTCCTCGAGGCCGGGCACCTCAAGCACTGCCGCACCCTCGACGACCGCGAGATCCGCACCCCGTTCGTCCTCCGGCTCCCAGGGAAGGCCGGCGGCCTGCGGTCCGATCCGCAGCCCGTAGCCGGCCTGCGGTCCGATCCGCGGCCCGTAGCCGGCCTGCGGTCCGATCCGCAGCCCGCAGGCGGCCTGCGGATCGGGGCCCCGGTCGCCAACCTCGACCTCGTCCCGACGCTGCTCGCCGCGGTGGGGATCGAGCCGCCCCGCGGTGTCGAGGGCCGCAACCTCCTCCCCTGGGTCGAGGCCGCCGCCGCGGGCGCCGCGCTCCCGGCCGGCGACGAGAGGTTCGTGTTCAGCGCCATCGGCTCGAAGCGCGCGGCGACCGACGGCCGCTTCAAGCTGGTCCGCGACCTGCGCACGGGCGGGGGCGCCCTCTACGACCTGTCCGCCGATCCCCAGGAGAGGCTCGACGTGTGGGCCGCGAACCGGCGCGCCTACCGCCGCCTCCACCGCGCGATGGACGACTGGCTGGCAGGGCTCGACCGCGAGCTCGGAAGCGGATCGGGAGACGGCCTCGCGGCCGGCGAGGAGGCCCAGCGGCGCCTCCGGGCCCTCGGTTACCTCCAGTGAGCGGGCCGCGGCCCCCGCCGGCCCGGGCGCGGCGGTTCCGAGGCGGCTCGCGCAGGTCGTTCCCGCCGGGCGGCTCGGGGCGGCGGGCCGGCGGTTGTCGCGTCGCCGTCCCCGCTGATACGATGGAGGTTCGGTCCGCCGGCGGCGCGTGCGCACGCTCCCCCCCGCAGTCTCGTTTCCGACAGGTCCAGCTCGACACGCAAGGTCCACCGATGCTCAAGTCTTTCCGCGACAACCTCAAATCGTTCCACTGGGTGCTGTGGGTGGTGATCGCCGCCTTCATCCTCCTCGCCTTCGCCGGCATGGGCGGGCTCGGTCCGGAAGACCCGGACGTCGCCGCCACGGTCGGCGACCAGTCCGTGTCGTTCAACGAGGTGCGCCGGGAGTACCAGCTCCTCGAGCAGCAGTACCGGCAGATGTTCGGCGACCAGTTCACCCCGGAGATGGCCGAGCGGTTCGGGCTCGAGAGCCAGGCGCTCGAGCGGCTGATCAACCGCAAGGTGCTGATCGAGGAGGCGAAGCGGCTGGGGCTGCGGGTCAGCGACGACGAGCTGCGCCAGGAGGTGCTCGACCAGGGCTTCACCGACCCGGATGGCGGCTTCGTCGGCGGCGAGCGCTACGCGCAGATCCTGCGCTCGGTCGGCTACACCCCGGAGAGCTTCGAGGAGATGCTCCGCGAGACGGTCCTGCAGCGCAAGGTCGGGCAGATCCTGGCCCAGAGCCTCTACCTCTCCGACGCCGCGGTCGAGCGCGCCTACCGCGACCGCGTCGAGCGCGCCGCGATCCGCTACGTCCAGCTACCGGCCTCCCGCTTCGCCGCCGAGGCGCAGGCGACGCCGGAGGAGCTCGCGGCCTACCTCGCCGGCCACCCCGACGAGTTCCGTCTCCCGGCGCAGCGCCGGGTGGCGTACCTGCTGGTCGACGAGGCGCGGCTGCGCGGCGAGATCACCGTGCCCGACGCCGAGCTCCGCAGCGAGTACGAGGCGCGCCGCGACGAGCTCGCCCGCCCCGAGCAGCTACGCGCCCGCCACGTCCTCGTGCGCACCGGGCAGAAGAGCGTCGAGGAGGCGCGGGCCGAGCTCGCCGAGGCGCGCCGGCGGATCGAGGGGGGCGAGGACTTCGGCGCCGTCGCCCGCGAGACGTCCGAGGACCCGGGCTCGGCCGCCCGCGGCGGCGACCTCGGCTGGTTCGGGCGCGGCCAGATGGTGCCGGCCTTCGAGGAGGCGGCGTTCGGCGCCGCCGAGGGCGAGCTCGTCGGGCCGGTCGAGAGCGACTTCGGCGTCCACCTGCTCGAGGTCACCGGCCGGCGCCCGGCCGGCCAGGCGGCCTTCGAGGAGGTGCGCGACCAGATCGAGCAGTCGCTCCTCGTCGAGCGGCTCGACGACCTCGCCCGCTCGCGGGCGGTCGAGCTCGCCTCCACCCTGCGCGGGGGCGAGAGCTCGGTCGAGGAGATGCGCGCCCTGGCCGACCGCTTCCCCTATGTCGTCTTCCAGGAGACCGAGCCGTTCGGCCTCCAGGACCCGGTGGCCGGCATCGGCCGCTCCCCCGCGCTCAACGAGGCCGCCTTCGCGCTCGTCTCGGGCGCCGTGTCCGAGCCGGTCGAGGTGCCGCGGGGGTGGGCGGTGCTGCGCGTCCTCGAGACCCTCGAGCCGCGCACCCCCGAGCTGGCCGAGGTCGAGCCGAGGGTGCGCGCCGCGGTCGAGCGGGAGAAGCGCTCGCGGCTGGCCGGCCAGGCGCTCGAGGAGGCCAAGGCGCGGCTCGAGGGCGGCGGCGCCCTCGACGAGGTCGCCGCCGAGCTCGGGGTCGAGGTGGGCGACAGCGAGGAGTTCGGCGCCCAGGGCCAGGTGCCCGGCCTCGGCAACGCGCCGCAGGTGACCCGCGCCGCGCTGTCGATGGACGAGGGCGAGATCGGCGGTCCTTTCGAGACGCCCCAGGGCGCCGTGCTCTTCGAGGTCACCAGCCGCACCCGCTTCGACCCCGCCCAGCTCGCCGCCGAGCGCGACAGCGTCCGCGATCAGCTCGCCGCCGAGCGCATCAACCAGCTCCTCGCCTCGCTCATCGAGCAGCGGCGCGAGGAGATCGGGGTCAGCTACAGCCGCCAGGCGGTCGAGCTGCTCGCCCTGCAGCCGGCGGGCGAGCCGGCGTCGTGACGGCCCGGCGGTCATGAAGGCCGCGGGCCGCCCGGGCAGGGGCCCGTCGACCCGCGCCGTCCACGCCGGCGAGCGCGTCGAGCTGCCGCCCCGCCGCCCCGCTACCGTCCCCATCTTCCAGACCGCCCCCTGGAGCTTCGACACCGCCGGCGAGCTGGTCGAGGCCTTCGGCGGCCCGGGCCGCCAGGCCCTCTACAGCCGCTACGCGAACCCGACCGTCCGGGTGCTCGAGGAGAAGGTCGCGGCGCTCGAGGGCGCGGCCGACGCCGTCGCCTTCGCCTCCGGCATGGGGGCGATCTCGACCACGCTCGGGACCCTGCTCTCTTCGGGCGACCGCCTCCTCGCCTCCGCCGACCTCTACGGCGGCACCGACGGCTGGCTCCGCTGGCTCGGCGAGCGCCACCCCGAGGTCGCGGTCGGCCGCGAGCCGCTCGCCACCCTCCTCGACCGGCTCGAGCGCGAGGCGGGCTCGGCGGCCGGCGACCTCGCCGCCGTCCACCTCGAGACCCCGTCGAACCCGCTACTCGCCTGCTGCGACCTGCGCCGCGCCGCCGAGCTCTGCCGGCGGATCGGCGAACGCTCCGGCCGCCGCCCGCGCCTGGTCGTCGACGGCACCATGGCCTCGCCCGCCGTCCAGCGGCCGCTCGCCCTCGGCGCCGACCTCGTCGTCCACAGCGCGACCAAGTTCCTCGCCGGCCACAGCGACGTCACCGCCGGCGTCGTCGCCGGCGACGCCGAGACCTGCGAGGCGATCCGCCGCTCGATGATCGTCGGCGGCGCCAGCCTCGACCCGCACGCCGCCTTCCTCGTCGCCCGCGGCACGAAGACCCTCGCTCTGCGCCTCGAGCGCCAGTCCGCCAACGCCGCCCGCCTCGCCGAGCTCGCCGCCGCCCATCCGGCCGTCGACCGCGTCCACTACCCCGGCCGCGACCCGGTCGGCCGCGCCCAGATGTCCTCCGGCGGCGCCATGCTCGCGATCTCGCTCGCCGGCGGCGCCCCGGCCGCCCACGCGCTCCTCGATGCCTTCGAGCTCGTCCGCATCATCCCCAGCCTCGGCGGCGTCGAGACCGGCGCCATCCTCCCCGCCGCCACCTCCCACCGCGGCCTCACCGCCGAAGAGCGCGCCGCCCGTGGCATCGGCGACGGCCTGGTGCGCCTCTCCTGCGGCATCGAGGACGGCGAGGACCTCGAAGCCGACCTCCGGCAGGCGTTGGACCGGGCGGCGGCCGGCTGATCCGGCTCGGCGAGCTCTCTCTCCGCCGCCGGTATGATCCGGCCCCGATGATCGGCTTCCTCCAGGGGACGGTGCGGGCGACGAGCCCGGAGCGGGTGCTGCTCGACGTCGGCGGGGTGGGGTACGAGCTGCTGGTGCCGGTGTCGACCCTGGTCGAGGTCGAGCGGGCCGGGCGCGACGGGGAGGCGGTCGGCCTGCACGTCCACACCCACCTGCGGGAGGACGCGATCACGCTCTTCGGCTTCTGGAGCGAGCGCGAGAAGATCCTGTTCGAGAAGCTGATCGCGGTGTCGGGGATCGGGCCGCGGCTGGCGCGGGTGATCCTGTCGGGGATGGCGCCGGAGGACCTGGTGCCGGCGATCGCGCAGGGGGACGCGGTACGGCTGGCGACGATCCCCGGGGTGGGCAAGAAGACCGCCGAGCGGATGGTCCTCGAGCTGCGCGACAAGGTCGGCCCGCTCGCCGAGGAGCTGCCGGAGCGCGAGGGCCGGGCCGCCGAGGGCGGGCAGGACGTGGTCTCGGCGCTGGTCAACCTCGGCTACAAGCGCGGACCGGCCGAGCGCGCGGTCGTCGAGGCTCGCCGCGCGAACCCAGGCGGCGCCTTCGCCGAGGTCCTCCGCGAGAGCCTCAAGCGCCTGTCGCGGGCCTGAGCTTCCCACCCTCACGGACAGGTCGCGAACCCGTCCGTGTCCTGGACGGCCTCGAACGCCCTCCCGAGGGGATTGAAGTAGGTGAGGGTGACACCGGCGTGGGGGGCCGATGCGGCCGGGCTACAATCCCGCCCGATGACCGCCGACCGGCAGATCCTGTCCGCCGCCCGGGTGCCGGAGGACGCGGGGGCCGAGGTCGCGCTGCGGCCGCGGACGCTGGACGAGTACGTCGGCCAGAAGAAGGTGGTCGAGAACCTCGACGTCTTCATGCGCGCGGCGCGGGGGCGCGGCGAGAGCCTCGACCACGTGCTGATCTTCGGCCCCCCCGGGCTGGGCAAGACGACGCTCGCCCACATCATCGCCGAGGAGATGGGGGCGTCGCTGCGGGTGACCGCCGGGCCGGTGCTCGAGAAGGCGGGCGACCTGGCGGCGGTGCTCGTCAACCTCGAGCCGGGCGACGTGCTCTTCGTCGACGAGATCCACCGGCTCGGGCCGACGGTCGAGGAGATCCTCTACCCGGCGCTCGAGGACTTCATGCTCGACCTGGTGATCGGCGAGGGGCCGGCGGCGCGCACGGTGCGCCACCCGCTGCCGGCGTTCACCCTGGTCGGGGCGACGACCCGGGCGAGCCTGATCTCCTCGCCGCTGCGGGCGCGCTTCGGGATCGTCCACCGGCTCGACTTCTACAGCCCGGCCGAGCTGACGACGATCGTGCGGCGGTCGGCCGGCATCCTCGACGTGCCGATCGACGACGCCGGGGCGGCCGAGCTCGCCGGCCGCAGCCGGGGCACGCCGCGGATCGCCAACCGCCTGCTGCGCCGGGTGCGCGACTTCGCCCAGGTCCACGGGGACGGGACGGTGGACCTCGAGCGCGCCCGCTCGGCCCTGGCGCTGCTCGAGGTCGACGAGTACGGCTTCGACGACCTCGACCGCAAGATCCTCGGGACCTTGATCGAGCACTACGGCGGCGGCCCGGCCGGGATCAAGGCGCTCGCCGCGGCGGTCGGCGAGGAGGCGGGCACCCTCGAGGACCTCTACGAGCCGTTCCTGATCCAGGAGGGCTTTCTGCAGCGCACCCCCCGTGGCCGCGTCGCCACCCGCCGCGCCTACCACCACCTCGGCTACCCGCTGCCGGCGGCGGGGGCGGGGCAGTCGCGCCTGTTCGAGTGACTCCCGGTCCGCTGTCGCACTCCCATGACCGCCCGTCACGAGAGCGCGTAGCGTGCGATCCGCGCTCCTCGTGTTCAACCCGACCGCCGGCCGCCGGCGCCAGCCGGCGCTCCTCGCCGAGCTGACGAGACGGTTCGACGCGGCCGGCGTGGCGGTCGAGGCGACGGGCACCGAGTCGCCCGGCCACGCCACCGCCCTCGCCCGCCGCGCGGCGGCCGAGCGCTACGACGCCGTCGTCGCCCTGGGCGGGGACGGCACGGTGCGCGAGGTGGCCGCGGGGCTGATGCCCGGCGACGGCGAGCCCGCCGCCCCGGGCGGCGACGGCGACCGGCGCCCCCTCCTCGGCATCCTCCCGGCAGGGACGACGAACGTCCTCGCCCATGCCCTCGGCCTCCCCGCCGACCCGCTCGCCGCCGCGTCCCTGGCCGCCCGCATCCTCGCCGCCGGCGCGCCGCCGCGCCTCCTCGACGTCGGCCTCGCGGCGGGCAAGCCGTTCCTGATGATGGCCTCGGCCGGCTTCGACGCCTTCGTCCTCGAGCGGCTCGACCCGGCGTGGAAGGCGCGGCTCGGGCGGGCGGGGATCGCCCTCGCCGCCGCCCGCGAGCTCGTCCGCTACCACTACCCCCAGCTCGAGCTCGAGGCCGACGGCGAGCCGCTCGCCGCGAGCTTCGCCGCCGTCTGCAACGTCCCCTTCTACGGCGGCCGCTACGCCCTGGCGCCGCGCGCCTGCTGCGACGACCGGCGGCTCGACCTGGTGACCTTCGCCGGCTCCGGCTACCGCGACACCCTCGCCTTCGGCCTGGCGCTCGCCCGCGGCACCCACCTCGCCCGCCCCGACGTCGCCGTCCGCCCGGTCGACCGCGTCGTCGTCCGCGGCCCCTCGGGCGCCGCCGTCCAGATCGACGGCGACCCCTCCGGCGCCGAGGTCCCCGTCACCGTCGAGCTCGCCCGCGACCCGCTCCCGGTCCTCGCCCCGTCCGCTAGTCTCGGTCCGCGATGACCGACCGCCCCGATCTCCCGCCGCGCTCGCTCGACCCGATCTTCTCCCCCCGCTCCGTCGCCGTCGTCGGCGCCTCGCGCGACCGCGGGTCGATCGGCTTCGCCATCCTCCACAACCTGGTGCTCGCCGAGCTCGGCGGGGCGATCTTCCCGGTCAACCCGCACGCCGACTCGGTCCACTCGCTGAAGTGCTACCCGTCGATCGCCGACGTCCCCGACCCGGTCGACCTGGCGGTCGTCGCGGTGCCGAAACGGGCGGTGCGCGGGGTGGTCGAGGAGGCGCTGGCCAAGGGCGTCGGCGGGCTGGTGGTGATCACCGCCGGGTTCTCCGAGACCGGCCCCGAGGGCGCCGCGGCCGAGCGCGAGATCCGCGACCTGGTGCGGGAGGCCGGCGCGCGGATGATCGGCCCGAACTGCATGGGGGTGATCAACACCGACCCGGAGGTGTCGCTCAACGCCACCTTCGCGCCGATCCCGGCCGAGGCCGGCTCGATCGGCTTCGTCAGCCAGTCGGGCGCGCTCGGCGTGGCCATCCTCAACGTCGCCCGCGACCTCGGGATCGGGCTCACCCAGTTCGCCTCGATGGGCAACAAGGCGGACGTCTCGGGCAACGACCTCCTCGAGTACTGGGAGGACGACCCGCGCACCCGGGTCGTCGCCATGTACCTCGAGTCGTTCGGCAACCCGCGGCGGTTCACCGAGATCGCCAAGCGGGTGGGGCGAAAGAAGCCGATCCTGGTCGTCAAGTCGGGGCGCACCGCCGAGGGGGCGCGCGCTGCCTCCAGCCACACCGGGGCGATCGCCGGCACCGACGTCACGGTCTCCGCCTTCCTCGACCAGTGCGGGGTGCTGCGGGCGAACACGATCGAGGAGCTCTTCGACGTCGCCCGCGCGCTCGACCGCTGCCCGCTGCCCGCGGGCCGGCGGGTGGGGATCGTGACCAACGCCGGCGGTCCGGCGATCATGGCCACCGACGCCTGCGTCAACCTCGGTCTCGAGATGGCCGAGCTCGCGGACGCCACGCGCGAGGAGCTGCGCTCGTTCCTGCCGCGCGAGGCGAGCGTCGACAACCCGGTAGACATGATCGCCTCGGCGACCGCGGAGTCCTACACCCGCGCCACCCGGGCGCTCCTCGCCGACCCCGGGGTCGACCTGGTGATGGCGATCAACGTCACGCCGCTCCTCACCGACCCCGACTCGGTCCTCGCCGCGGTGACCGCCGCCGCCGGCGGGGCGCCGAAGCCGGTGCTCGCGGTGATGATGGCCTCGGACGACTTCTACGAGCGGATCAAGCACGATCCCGACCACCCGCCGGTCTACCGGTTTCCCGAGTCGGCGGCGCGGGCGCTGCAGATGCTCTCCCGCTACGCCGCCTGGCGCCGCCGGCCCGACCCCGGCCCGGCGCCCGAGTTCGCGGTCGACGACGACGCGGTGGCCGAGCTGCTGGCCACGGTCGACGAGGGGTGGCTCGAGGCGGGCGACGCCTTCCGCGTGCTCGAGCACTACGGGATCGCGGTCGCTCGCTGGCGCACCGTGGAGCTCGACGGCTCCGCCGCCGGGGTCGACGACGACGCGCTCGCCGCCGCCGTCGCCCGCGCCCGGGCCGCGGCCGAGGAGATCGGCTACCCGGTCGCCGCCAAGGCGCAGTCGCCCGACGTCGTCCACAAGAGCGACGTCGGCGCCGTCCGGCTCGGCATCGCGGACGGGGACGAGCTCGAGGAGGCGCTGCGCGGGATCGCCGCCTCCCTCGCCGAGGCGGACGCCGGGCTCGACGGCTTCCTCCTCCAGCAGATGGCGACCGGCGGCGGGCACGAGGTGATCTTCGGCATCTCGACCGACCCGCGCTTCGGGCCGCTGCTGATGTTCGGGCTCGGCGGCAAGTACGTCGAGGTGTTCCAGGACGTCCGCTTCGGGGTCATCCCGCTCGACCGCCACGAGGCCGAGGACATGGTGCGCGGCATCCGCGGGGCCAAGCTCCTCACCGGGGTGCGCGGCGAGGAGCCGGCCGACCTCGACCTGCTCGCCGAGATCCTGCTCCGGCTGGCCCAGCTCGCCCAGCGCCACCCGCGGGTGCGCGAGCTCGACGTCAACCCGTTCCTCGCCGGCCCCGACCGCGACTCCGCCCTGGCGGTCGACGTGCGGATCGCGGTCGGCCCGGAGCCCCGGCCGCCCGACGAGGCCTGACCGGGGCGCCGGGGGGTGCTACATTCGAGCCGTTCCGAAGGGCCTGCACATCCACCGCCGCCCGGCCGCCCGCGCCGGGCGATGACCCCGGGCGCCCCCCGCGCCCGGAAGGAGACACGCGCATGGCGAGCAAGTTCCTGGCGACGGGAGACCACGTCCACGGCCTGATCCTTCGGCTGACCCTGGGGATCGTCATCTTCCCGCACGGGGTGCAGAAGCTGCTCGGCTGGTGGGGCGGCGGCGGCTGGTCGGGCACGATCGGCTACTTCGAGCAGGCGTGGGGGATCCCGGCCGTCGTCACCATGTTGATTATCATCGCCGAGTTCTTCGGCTCGCTCGGGCTGATCTTCGGCTTCCTCACCCGCCTGTGCGCCGGCGCGATCGCCCTCATCATGCTCGGCGCGATCTACTTCCAGCACGCCGAGGTCGGCTTCTTCATGAACTGGGGCGACGACCAGGGCGGCGAAGGCTTCGAGTTCCACCTGCTGGCGATCGGCATCGCCGTCACGCTCCTCGTCGTCGGCGCCGGCAAGGCCTCGGTCGACCGCGCGCTCGCCGGACGGCGCTGAGGGGGGTAGGGCGGCGGAGGCCGGCGCCTGCGGGGACTCGGCGGGCGTGGGGCGTGGTCTCTCCTGCGGACGGCACGAACGACCCGAACGATCCGGAGACCGCCACCGTGAGACGACCTGCCGCCCCGACGCTCGCCCTCCTCTTCGCCGCCGTCCCGGCCTGTCTCGCGGCCGCCCAGCCGGCTGCCGCGGAGGGTGGAAGCGATCCCTCAGCCGTGGCCGGCCGCTGGGAGGGCGCGATCGAGACGCCGGGAGGCAAGCTCGGGGTCGGCGTCGACCTCGAGCGCGGCGAGTCCGGCTGGGCCGGCACGATCGACATCCCCGCGCAGGGCGCCGCGGACCTGCCGCTCACGGGGATCGAGGTGGCGGGCGGGACGGTCCGCTTCCGGATCGGCGGCGTGCCCGGCGAGCCCACCTTCGAGGGGACGCTCGGCGAGGGCGAGATCCGCGGCACCTTCCGGCAGGGCGGCGCCGAGATGCCCTTCCGGCTCGGCCGCGAGCCGGCCGTCGCCGGAGTCGCGCCGCCCGCCGCCCCCGCGCGGCCCCAGAAGCCCGCGCCGCCGTTCCCCTACCGCGAGGAGGAGGTCGTCTACGAGGGCCCCGGCGGCGTCCGGCTCGCCGGCACGCTGACCGTGCCGCCCGGGGACGGGCCCTTCCCCGCCGTGCTGCTGCTCACCGGCAGCGGCGCCCAGGACCGCGACCAGACGATCTTCGGCCACCGCCCCTTCGCGGTGATCGCCGACCGCCTGGGCCGCGCCGGGATCGCCGTGCTGCGGGCCGACGACCGCGGCGTCGGCGGCTCCGCGGGCGTCCCGGCCGCCGCCACCCTCGACGACCTGGCGGCCGACGCGCTCGCCGGCGTCGGCTTCCTCGCCGCCCGGCCCGAGGTCGTGGCGGGTCGGGTGGGCCTGCTCGGCCACAGCGAGGGCGGGGCGGTCGCCGCGCTCGCCGCCTCCCGTTCGCCGGCGGTCGCGTTCCTCGTCCTGCTCGCCGCGCCGGGAGTGCCGGGCGCCGAGATCACCGCCCGGCAGATCGAGCTGCTGAGCCGGGCGGCAGGCGTGCCGGAGGAGCAGGTCGCCGAGCAGGTGGCGCTCAACCGGCGGCTCACCCGGGCGCTGACCGGCGACCTCCCCGAGGAGAAGGTGCGCGCGGAGGTGCGCGCGGTCGTCGCCCGGCAGAAAGAGCTCGGCGGGCAGGTCGCGCCCGAGCACGTCGAGGCCCTGGTCTCGGCCACCGTGAGCCCGGCGATGCGGAGCTTCCTCCGCTTCGACCCGGCCGAGGCGCTGGTCCGCGTCACCGTGCCGGTTCTCGCCGTCGGCGGCTCGCTCGACCTCCAGGTCGACCCGGAGCAGAGCCTGCCGGCGATCGAGCGCGCCCTGGCCGAGGCCGGCAACGATCGGGTCACCGTCCGCCGGATCGAGGGCCTCAACCACCTCCTCCAGCCGGCCGGGACGGGTGGCCCGACCGAGTACGCTCGCATCGAGACGACGATCTCGCCCGTGGTGCTCGACCTCCTCGTCGAGTGGATCCGCGAGACCGCCGTCCCGGAACATCGCACGGCGCGTTCCGTATCCTTCCCGAGGTGACCCCATGCTCGAGACCGTGACCGACCTCTGGCCCTTCGGGGCCGCCGCCGCCCTCGTCGTCGGCGCGCTGCTCGTCCTCGCCGGCAGGCGTCTGTTCTGGCTCGCCGTCGGCACCATCGGCTTCCTCGCCGGCTTCGGCCTGGCCGGCGGCTGGGCGTCGGACGCCGGCGCGGTGGCCATGGCGGTCGGCGTCGTGGTCGGCCTGCTCGGGGCGCTCCTCGCGGTCGTCCTCCAGAGGCTCGCGGTGGGCGTCGCCGGCTTCCTCCTCGGCGGTCTCGCCGCCGTCGCCCTGGCCGCGGCGCTCGGCTGGGACGCTGGCGGTCTCTCCTGGCTCGTCTTCCTCGCCGGCGGGATCGGCGGCGCGATCCTCGCCGGCCTCCTTTTCGACATCGCGCTGGTCCTCGTCACCTCGGTCACCGGCGCGGCGCTGGTCACCGACGGCCTGGCCCTGGAGGGCCTGGCGGCCGTCGCCTCCTTCCTGCTCCTCACCACCCTCGGCGTCTTCGTCCAGGGCGCGATCGGTCGGCGCGGGCCCGCTTCCGGTCCGCCCCCCGAGCCGCGCCGCCGCAGACTCCGCGACTCCCGCCTCGCCCGCCGTCTTCGCGCCTGAGCTCGCCGAGATTCGCGGCCCGTACCCTGCCCCGCCGCCGCGTGCGGCGCAGGGCGGCGACGGAGGTCGGCACCGCCGGGCGCGGGCGTCGCGCGACTTAGCCCCATTTCTCACCACGCTTCTGCTGCGCCGGCGAATCTACCCGCGTCTGCTGCGTTGTCGGGCCATCGGCGTCCTCGACGTACTACCAGTACGCCTGCGGCGCCGACTCGCCCGACGCCTTGCATCCACGGGCATCTTCGCCGGCTCGCGACGAACCGTGGTGAGAAATGCGGCTCAGGCGAGCTCGCGCAGCACCGCGAGCAGCCGCTCCACGTCCTCCGCGTCGTTGTGGACGTGCGGCGCGACGCGGATCGAGTCGCCGCGCACGCTGACGTGGACCCGCGCCTCGGCCAGTCTCTCCCGCAGCCCCTGGGGCAGGCCGCCCGGGAAGCGGACGCCGACCAGGTGCCCGACCCGCCGGTCGTCGGCGAGGACCGGGCAGCCGAGCTCTCGCGCCCCCTCGGCGACGCGGTCGGTCAGCCGGCGGACCGTCGCCTGGACGCGGTCGACGCCCCACGCGAGGAGCTGCTCGAGCCCGGCCCGTGCCATCGGCGCGAGGACGAACTGCGGGTACTCGCCCATGTCGAAGCGCCGCGCCCCCGGCTGGTACTCGTCGACGTAGCCGACGAGCGCCGAGAAATCTTCGGCCCCCGCCCGCGTCAGCCACGACTCCTCGATCGGCCGCCCCTCGCGCCGCCAGCGCGGGCCCGCGTACAGGTAGCCGAGCCCGTACGGCCCGAGCTGCCACTTGTAGCCGACCGAGACCAGGAAGTCCGGCCGCACCGCGCGGACGTCGATCGGGTAGGCGCCGAACGACTGGCTCGCGTCGACGACCAGGCCGGCGCCGACCGCCCGCGCCCGCTGCCCGACCGCGGCGAGGTCGACGAGCGCCCCGTCGGTCCAGTGGCAGTTCGGCACCGCGACCACCGCGGTGTCCTCGTCGATCGCGGCGAGCACCGGCTCGGTCCACGCCTCGGCCGGGCCCTTGCGCACCGTCCGCAGCTCGCCGCCCGCCGCGCGCGCCCGGCCGCGCCACGAGTAGACGTTGGACGGGAACTGCTCGTCGAGGACGACGACGTTTTGTCCCCGCCCGACGGGCAGGTTCGCCGCCGCGACCGCGATCCCGTAGCTCGCCGCCGGCACCAGCGCCACCGAGTCCGCCTCGGCCCCCATCAGCCGCGCCGCCGCCGCCCGCAGCCCCTCGGCGTCGGTGAACCACTCCGTCTCCCACGGCCGCGCCTTCCGCCCGACCGCCGCGAGGCCGGCCGCGGTCACCGAGCGGAGCTGCGGCGACATGTACGCGCAGTCGAGGTAGGCGACCTCGGCCGGGAGGTCGAAGAGGTGGCGCTGGGAGGGGAGGAGAGGGGATGTGCTCACCGAAGGATCTCGGAGGAGCCAAAGAGGAGGAGGATACGGCGCTGTCACCTCTGGCGCCTCCCTCAGCGATGCTTCGACTCGTACTCGCCGATCGCCTTTCTGATCATCGCTGAGTATTCGTAGATCTCGCCCGGCTGGGGGGCTGGTGGCTCGTCGACGAGTGCGACGGGGCTACCGTCGTTTCCGCACTCGACCACCACGATCCCGAAGGCGTCGAATCCTTCCTCTGTGGGCCGCGTTCGGCGCGGGAGCTCATGAAGCTTGTCGAGCACGCGCTCCGTAACCTGAGGCTGCCTGTGCGCCGTAACCTTCGGCGACGTGACACCAGGATCGAGCTTGTTGATGTCCGTGCTGATAAAGCTCTCGGCGAAGTTGATCATCGTCACACCAACTGCGACAGCGTGATTGGCGGCCCCGTGAACAGTGAGGTGGCTCGAATTGAGCTCGTCGTAGAGACGCGGCAGCGCCTTGACGTGCTCGGTCATGCACGCCTTCGCTTCCAACGCCATTCGAACCGTTCCCACCGGCGCTTCGCGGACGGGCGGCAGCTTGCGCAGCAATGCCTGCTCCGACGGCGTCAACACGATCCCGTACTTGGTTGTCAGGTCGGCGAGAGTTCTACCGGTGCCCTCGTCGCGGGGCGTGCAGACGACGAGATCGAGACTCTTGCGGCGGTTGACGCGGAAGTCCCGCATTTCGTGGTTGACGCCAAAGGCGACCAGACCGTCCGCGAAATGTTGCTGCAGGACGACCGAATGTCGAACGAGATCGAACAGAATTCCCCAGCAAGCGATCTTCGAGTGCCGATCACTGCGCGAGTGATACTGCCAGAGGTGCTCGGTTCCCTTCTGGCGAACGGCTGGCCGGGAGAGGCTCCGTACGAGTATTTCGGGTCCGTGCACGACGGCGAGAAGTCTAGCAGCGATGGGCGTGGTTAGTCCGGTAACACCATTGCGAGCCTTTCCTCCAGGCTTGCAAGGTCATCGACCTGGCACTCCCAGATGACCACTACCGTAAAGCCGGCTTCGCGGAGGCGAGCCTCGACACGCTCGTCCCGCAGACGGTTCGCCCGGAACTTCTCCTCCCAGAACTTCCGGTTGCGCTTCGGCAGCGTTGCTCGCGGACAGCCCGGATGCTGATGCCAATAGCACCCATGGACGAAGACTGCCCATTTCGCCGTTCGGTTAGCGGCATCCGGTGAACCCGGTAGGTCGCGATTGCCGAGGCGAAATCTTCGCCCCATCCGGTGGAGCAGTCTGCGGACGACCAACTCTGCACGGGTATCGCGTCGTCGCTGTCGTCGCATTCGACGAAGCGTCTCGGCGTCTGAGGCAGGGGGGGTGCCACGGCCCATGCCCCTATTCTGGCGGACGCGCCTTCAGAGCGAAGCGAGGTGCTGCTGAACGAGATCGAGGAAGCCGGGAGGGAATCGAAGCTTGGCCCTCTGGGCACGAGAGTAGAAGCCGGCGGTGGCTTTGGCGGATAGCGGCTGGGCCGGAAACTCGAGAAACTCTTCGAGCGGTGTCGTCGGAACCCTGCGAGGCCAGGCAGAAACCTCGGCCACGTAACGCTGACCATCGCCGAGTCCCCAGGCAGCACGAGGCCACGAGCCTCGGCGCAAGAGCAGCTCGTCGCCTTCGGGATCGTAGAACCCGGGCTCGGCAAGGCGCTGACCGATCCATTCGGCGACGTCGACGGTGACGGCATTACCTACCAGCTTCCAACGGTGACCCGATCTCTGTACGTCTTCCGCGGGAATCGTCCAATCGACGGGAAATCCCTGAAGACGCTCCGCGTCCCGAATGTCGGGCTTCACGATCGCACCCGACGTCAGGACGATGGCCGGCGGAGACGGTATCCCGATCGTCGAGCCTCCCTTGAGGGTAGGGACCGCGTCATCGGCCCATCCGAGTCCACGCAGGCCCTCGGTCCAGTAAAACCCGCAGGCGCGCTGGCGCCACGACTGGCGAGAACGCGGCTCGGGTTCCCCGGCATCGTCTACGAAGAGGACATCGCGAGGGTCACCCTCTCGCGAGGCGAGCAGATAGACCCGCTCGCGTCGTTGCGGGATTCCGAACGAGCGAGAGTCCACGACGCGGTAAGCCCAGCGATAGCCCAGCTGCTCGAGCGCCGTAACGATATGGTCGAGAGCCTCACCTCGCTTGAGCTGCAGCATGAAGGGGACGTTCTCGAGGAGAACCCAAGGGACGTCGTGTTCACGAATGAGCCGAAAAGCCTCGTCGACCAGCCCCGAACGCCCGCCATGGATGCCAGCGGTCCTTCCGGCTTGTGACAAGTCCTGACAGGGAAATCCGCCGGCGAGGAGTTCGGTGCCCGAGGGGAGCTCGTGGAGGTCCCGAACGTCATCGTGTAGCGGCACCCCCGAAAAATGCTCGTGGAGCACGGCCTTGGCTCCCGGCTCGTTCTCGCAGAGGAGCAGCGTCTCGTGACCCGCTCGGTGAAGTCCGAGCTCGATACCCCCGATGCCGGCGAAGAGCCCGGCCGCACACAAGGGACGTCCCGAGGTAGGAGGTCCTCCGTTGCGGGGTCCTGCCGTGAACATGCTTTGCTGGTTTCCCTCGAACCACTCCATCTACCACATGTAGACGGAATTTGGCTTCCCGGTTAGCTCCTAGTCTAGCGGCTAGTGATATTCGTCTAGGCCAGCTTAGGCGGTAGTGCGGCGTATGTCAACCTCTGAGAGGATCCTTCGCCAAGACCGGGTGGACACGCGACTTCTTCGCCCCGATCGGGGTGTAGGCTCTTTGGTCGACTACTTTCATGGCGTGTAGGGCGACAGCCAGTCCTCCCGCTCGATCACGTCGCGGAGGCCGTGGGCGTGGTCCTCGTTCCACGGGTTGGTGCGGCACCACTCGCCCAGGGCGGAGACCTGGAGGGCCAGGCAGCGTCGATCCATCGCCCACTGGACGCGGGCCGGCGAGCAGGGGCGCGGGTCGTCCGGGCCGCCGCCGGAGTAGCTCGGCCCGGTGGTCGAGCCGCCGTAGCGGGCGAGGACGCCGGCAGGCTCGGCGAGACGGTCGGCGGCGCCGCTCGTGCCGTCCGGGGAGACGAGGTACGCCCGGCCGAGCACCATGAGGACCATCGGGTCCGGCCCCTCCTGGCTGCCGCACACGCAGTTGTCGAGGCCGGGCCGCGGCTCCGGCGGCTCCGGGCAGCTCGTGTATACCCAGTGCGCCTCGATCTCCTCGCCCGCCCGCACCGGCCGGTGCTCGCCGGACCCGCACACGCCGGCCGCCGCGCCGCCGCCCCCCTCGGACGCCACCGCCGGGCACTCGGCGATGCCCGCGTGCTCGGCCGGACGATGGAAGTGCACGTTGCACAGCCGCGGCGGCCGCGTCCCGTCGCCGGGGACCGGCAGCCGGTTGGTGCCGCCGGCCACGGCGAGGTCGCGCGGCGACTGCGGCCCGCAGACGGCGGGCTCGTCGTCGTCTGCGGCGTAGGGCTCGCCGGTCGCCACGGCGGCGGTGGGCTCACCGCCGGGCGCTTCGGGCGGCTCCGGGCAGCGCAGGGGCGACGTCAGCCGGTAGGCGTGGTCCTCGCCCGGGTGCTCTTCGAGGAGCAGCCGGTCGCCTTCGAAGCGGAAGGGCCACTCCGTGACCTCGCCGTTGGCGCGGGTGAGGTGGAGCGTGCCGTCCCGCACCCAGAAAGAGCCGCTCTCGCGGATCCGTCTCGTCAGCACCCCGACCTGGACCCGATACTTGCAGTCGCAGCCGAACGTGAAGCGCATCGAAGCGGGACCGAAGAGGCTCACGCGGGTGCTCTTCCACGTGCCGGCCAACCGCGGGTCGAGCTCGCAGTAGAACGGCACCAGGCTCCGCGGCGCCTCCCCCAGGTTGGTGACGCAGCCGGTGATCGCGAGCCCCAGTGCGAGCCCGAGCGCGAGCGCCGGGACGAGGCTGGCCCACGCCCGGCGGATCCTCGCGCCGTCCCTGCCGTGGTCGTCGGCGGCCGTCTCGGACATTGCGGAGCTCCTTTCCCTCCGAAGGACGAATGTCGAGGGCCAATCTACCAGCCGGCCGGCCTCCCGCCGGGATAGCCTTCACCCGATGGACCGCTCCGCCGTCCCCGCCCGCCGCTCGCCGCTCGCCACCCTGCGCGTGGTGCTCGAGATGATCAAGTTCGAGCACACGCTCTTCGCGCTGCCGTTCGCCTTCCTCGGGATGGTGCTGGCGGCCGGCGGGTGGCCGAGCTGGCGGACGGTGGGGTGGATCGTCGTCGCGATGGTCGGGGCGCGGAGCGCGGCGATGGGGTTCAACCGGCTGGCCGATCGCCGGTTCGACGCGGCGAACCCGCGCACGGCGACGCGGGCGATCCCGGCCGGGGAGGTGTCGCCGGGCTGGGTCGCCGGGTTCGTCGCGGTGAACGCGGCGCTGCTCGTGGTCGCCGCCTGGCGGCTCAACCCGCTGGCGCTGGCGCTGTCGCCGCTCGCCCTGGCGATCGTCCTCGGTTACTCGTGGACCAAGCGGTTCACCTGGGCCTCGCACCTGTTCCTCGGGATCGCGCTCTCCGGTGCGCCGCTCGGCGCCTGGATCGCGGTGCGCGGCGATGTCGCGCCGACCCCGTTCGCCCTCGCCGGCGCGGTCGCCCTGTGGGTGGCCGGCTTCGACGTTCTCTACGCGCTCCAGGACGCCGACTTCGACCGCCGCACCGGCCTCCACTCGGTCCCGGCCCGCTTCGGCACGGTCGGCGCCCTCGTCGCCTCCGGGGCGCTCCACGTCGGCACCCTCGCTCTCCTCGCCGCGATCCCGGCCCTCTACGCCGCCGACGCCCCCGGCGCCCCGGCCCTTGGCGCCGTCTACTGGATCGGCTGGGCCGGCTGCGCCGCCCTCGTCGCCTGGCAGCACTCGATCGT
>Ga0214468_1000159_pt1 | contig 20983 bp, 26 predicted proteins | sample RVTome_9_FD_187334 | JGI IMG/M metagenome (GOLD analysis project Ga0214468, IMG submission 187334) | Soil microbial communities from uranium-contaminated site in the Upper Colorado River Basin, Wyoming, United States - RVT155D38 HiSeq ...
TCACCCACCGTCTTTCGCGTAGAAGGCGAATCTGTCATACCCGTTTCGTACCTTGACCTGAGGAGGTGCGAATGCTGATCGATTGCGAACAATGTGCGATGCAGGGGACGAGTGCATGCGACGATTGTGTGGTGACCTTTCTCCTCGCCGATGGGCCGGTCGACCTCGACCCGTCCGAGGTGAACGCCCTGGCCAACCTGGCCGGGGAGGGTTTGGTCCCACGCCTCCGCCTGGTTCCCACCGAGAGACACGTCAGCTGAGCGCGGCGGTGCAATTACCCTCGCCCGCACATGGTCAAGTTCTATGCGATCTGCCTCGCCCTCGGGATAGCCGGGCTTCTGGTCGTCGTGCTCGGTGGGGCCTTTGCCGAGAACGTCGGGCGACCCGAACGCGATCCGGGGCGGCGGATCGGTGCATGGGGCCGATCACTCATCGGCGGCTTGCTCGGATTCGGTATGGCCGGGATGTCGGCCGAGTTCTCCGCCTCCAATCTGAGCTGGCAGACCGCCCTGCTCGTGGCCATGGCCGGGGCCGGGGCCGGGGGGGTGTGGGCCTGGTACGGGTCTGCCCGCGATTCCGGATCCGATGCTGGTCCTGTCTGACATCCATTTCGCCTTGGAGCCCCTGCGACGGGTGGTGGCCACGGGCGAGACCCTCCTAATCCTCGGCGACCTGGTGAACCTCACCGACTACAGGACCGGTGAAGGCGCGGTGGCGGACGTGCTCGGCATCGAGTTCGCCCGCGCCTCGGCCTCGGCGCGTGGAGCGGGCGACTACCAGCGGATGCGGGGCTTGTGGCAGGAACAGGTCGGAGACCGCGCCGATGAAGTGCGAGCCGCCATCGGCGCGGCGATCGAGGCCCAGTACGCCGAGGTCGCAGAGGCGCTGCGCGGAGGCCACGGTTACGTGATCCACGGCAACGTCGACCGTCCCCGGGCGTTGGAGCGGGCACTGCCGCCCGGCTACGAGTACGTCCATGGTGAGACCCGGGACATCGGCGGTGTCCGCTTCGGCTTCGTCGGCGGGGGAGCCGCCACCCCACTCCAGGCGGAGGGCGAGATACCTGATCAGGGCATGGAGGAGCTGCTGGAGACACTCGTCGCGGTCGACATCCTGTGCACCCATGTCGCCCCGGCCCTCGATCCGCTCCAGACCGATGTCGTCACCGGGCGCGCCGAGCGCGGCTCGGCCCCATTGCTCGACTTCATCAGGGAGCACCGCCCCCGACTGCATCTTTTCGGTGATGTCCACCAGCCCCAGGCCAGCACCTGGAGGATCGGGCCCACCCGCTGTCGCAATGTGGGCTACTTCCGGGCCACAGGACGCGCCATTGCCCTCGATCCCGGCAGGCTCGAATAGACCCGCTCCTGGCTAACCTCGGCGCAGGCCCGCACCAACAACAGGTCATGACCGAAGGAACCTTCCAGACTCTCGAGATCGACGCCCCGGCTGAGGCCCTCTACGACGTGGTGGCCGACATCGCCACCTACCCGGAGTGGGCGACAGGGGTCAAGGAGGTCGAGGTCCTCGAGCTGAATCGGGAGGGACTCGTCGAGCGGGCTCGTTTCGTCCTCGAGGGTTTCGTCAAGGAGATCGAATACGTGCTCCGCTACACCCACGACAGGCCGAACCGGTTGAGCTGGGTGGCAGAGGAGGACTCGAAGGACGTGAGGATGCTGGAAGGGTCGTACAGCTTCAGCCCGGTCGACGGTGCCACCGAGGTGGTCTACGCCCTCACGGTGGAGCCGAGCTTCACGCTTCCGGGGTTTCTCAGACGGCAGGCCGAGAAGCAGATCGTGACCACGGCGTTGCGCGGACTGCGCAAACGGGTCACCGATCGGGTCTGAGGATGAGAATCGTCCTGGTCACCGGCAAGGGCGGAGTGGGCAAGACGACGGTCGCAGCGGCCACCGCCCTGGCCGCCGCCGACGGGGGGAGCCGCACCCTGGTCACGTCCACCGATCCCGCCCATTCGTTGGCCGACGCCTTGGCGGTGCCTCTCGGATCCGAGCCGGGCCCCATCGTGGCCAATCTCGATGGGCAGCAAATCGACACCCAGCGCCAACTGGATCGCTACTGGGGCTCGATTCGCCGCCAGCTCATGGATCTCCTCGATTGGGGTGGCGCGGGGGGCATCGAGGCCGAGGAGTTCCTGGTGTTTCCCGGGATGGACGAGTTGTTCGCACTGCTCGAGGTGAATCGACATGCCAGGTCCGGCGCCTACGACGTGATCGTCGTCGATTGCGCCCCCACCGCGGAGACCCTTCGCCTCCTCTCGCTTCCCGAGGTGTTGAGCTGGTACTTCGAGAGAGTGCTGCCCACCGAGCGAAGGCTGATGAGGGCCGCCCGCCCCATCCTCACCCGGATCACGGACCTCCCCATCCCCCAGGACGAGGTTTTCACCTCGGCCCAGTCGGTGTTCGAGTCGATCGAGGGGGTAAAGGAGCTGATGTCCGACCCCGAGGTCACCTCGGCCCGCCTCGTGGTCAACCCCGAGAAGATGGTGATCGATGAGGCGAGGAGGACATACAGCTATCTCAGCTTGTTCGGCTACGGGGTGGACGGGGTCGTCGTCAACCGAGTCCTTCCCCAAGAGGTGGCCGATCCCTACTTCGAGCGATGGAGGGCGATCCAGAAGGGCCACCTCGACACGATCGATGACGCCTTCGCCGAGGTGCCGAGGCTCCGTCTCCGGCTGTTCGACGACGAGATGGTCGGGGTCGACCGCCTCCGCTACATGTACGCCGAGCTGTACGGCGACCGACACCCCATCCTCGGCTTCACCGCCACCCACCCCTTCCGCATCGTCGACTCCGAGGGGGGGATAACGATGGAAATGGACATCCCCTTCGTCGACAAGTCCGAACTAGACGTCTATCGCACCGGACACGAGCTCTACATCCGGGTCGGGCCCCACCGGAGGTCGTTCATCCTCCCCGACGCCCTGCACCGTAGAGAGGTGACCCGGGCCCGCCTGGAAGGGGGCACCCTCACCGTGTCCTTCTCCGACCCGGACGGCCGATCGTGAAGGAGCAGTCCGAGGCGATGGAGGCGCTCGGCCGGGCCGGGCGGCGGGCGGTGTACCACTTGCTGCAGGCGCTGATCGAGGGGCTGAAGGCGGTGGAAGCCGTCATCGAGGAAGTAGGCCGGATCGGAGACGATGATGAGGCCGGCAAACCGGAGCCTCGAACAAGAATCGAGATCGAATGACAGACGAAGCGAGACGGATCCGACCCGATGACGTGATCCCCCCGGACGGGGGGTCGGTCCAGGCTCGGCAACTGCTCCGAGACGCCGCCCTGATGCTTCCCAACCTGGTCAAGTTGGTCGGCCGCCTGCTCAAAGACCCACGGGTTCCCCGTCGCTCCAAGGTCGCCCTCGGCCTGGCCGCTGCCTACGTGGCCAGCCCCGTCGACCTGGTACCCGAGTTCATTCCGGTCATCGGTTGGGCCGACGACGTGATCTTCATGATGTTCGCCATCGACTCGCTGATCGAGCGCGCCGGGGCCGAGGTCGTGGAAGAGCATTGGGACGGCCCCGGTGATCTCCTGGGCATGATCAGGGAGGTCCTGGGCGTGGCCCGCAACATCGTCCCCAGCCGTCTCTCCCGCGCTCTTGAGCGGCTGACGGGATAGGCCACAGGCCTGAAGAGCGCTCTGCCTCGTTGCTCGTAGCTCGTTGCCCGGAGCTCGTAGCTCATCGCGGCTACTTTGGACCTCGCATGGTCGACTTCCGCCGCATCGGCTCCCTCCCGCCCTACGTTTTCGCCACCATCGACTCCCTCAAGCTGGAGGCCCGGCGGAGGGGTGAGGACATCATCGACCTGGGCTTCGGGAACCCGGACATCCCCTCGCCCGAAGCCGCGGTCGAGAAGCTCTGCGAGGCGGCCCGCAATCCACGCAACCACCGTTACTCCTCGTCCCGGGGTCTGCCCAATCTGAGACGAGCGGTCTCCGATCGGTACCGGCGTCGTTTCGGAGTGGACTTGGATCCCGATACCCAGGTGATCACCACGATCGGCGCCAAGGAGGGTCTCGCCCATCTGATGTGGACTCTCGTCGAGCCCGGCGACTCGGCCGTCGTCCCCGATCCCAGCTATCCGATCCATCTCTACGCCGCCTCGCTGGCCGGCGCCCAGACGTTGCGGGTCCGACTGGATCAGGGGCCATGGGTGTTTCTCGAGGGTCTCCGTGAGGCGCTCACCCGGGCGGAGCCGCCACCCCGGGTCATCGTCGTCTCGTTCCCCCACAACCCGACCACCACATGTGTCGACCTCGGCTTCTTCGAAGAGCTGGTCGAACTGGCCCACCATTGGGGGGCGTTTCTGGTCCACGACTTCGCCTACGCCGATATCGGTTTCGACGGGTACACCCCGCCTTCGTTGCTGGAGGTCCCCGGCGCCGAGGAGGTGGCCGTGGAGCTGTACACCCTCACCAAAGGGCACTCCATGGCAGGTTGGCGGGTTGGTTTCGTGGTCGGAAACGCCGCGGCGGTGGCCGCCCTCGCCAAGCTGAAGTCACACCTCGACTACGGGACCTTCCAACCGATTCAGATCGCGTCGATCATCGCCCTCAACGAGGGGGATCAGCATGTCGGCGAGGTCAACGAGGTCTACCGGAGCCGCCGTGAGGCCTTGCTCACCGGGCTGGATCGGGCGGGGTGGAAGCTGGAGCCTCCTCGGGGGACCATGTTCGCCTGGGCAGGAATCCCGGACTCCTTTGTCGAGATGGGCTCGCTCGACTTCGCCATCCGTTTACTTGGAGAGGCCAAGGTCGCGGTGAGCCCGGGAGTCGGCTTCGGCCCGGCAGGGGAGGGGCACGTCCGCTTCGCATTGGTGGAGAACGAGCAGCGAATCACGCAGGCCACGAGGGGAATCCGCCGCGCCCTGGAGCGGATGAGCTGAACCTCCCCCGGCAACAGGCATAGCCTTGGGCCAATGGCCTTCCCCGACGGCACTGCCGACTTTCGATCAGACACCGTGACCCGCCCCACGCCGGCGATGCTCAAAGCGATGACCTCTGCACCGCTCGGGGACGACGTGTACTCGGACGACCCCACCGTCAATGCCCTGGAGGAGGAGTCCGCCGCGGTCACCGGCAAGGAGGCCGCCGTTTACGTCCCGACCGGGACGATGGGCAACCAGCTCTCCATCATGGCCCAAACCAGGCCGGGGGAGGAAGTGCTCGCCCATGAGGGGAGTCATGTCCGCAGCATCGAAGCGGGGGCGCCCCAGGCCCTATCCGGTGTCGGCTTCCGCACCGTGAGCGGCGACGGGGGCCGGATCGAGCCAGAAGACGTGGAACGGGCGATGGCCATGTCCGGCTTCTTTCCCAGGATCGGCCTCATGGTGTGGGAGAACACCCACAACCTCTCCGGGGGCCGAGTGGTCCCCATAGACATAATGGAGAAGACTTCCGCCGTCGCCCGTGGCCACGGGCTCAATATCCACATCGACGGCGCCCGCATCTTCAACGCCGTGGTCGCGAGTGGCGTAGCCGCAGCCAGGTACGCGGCCGTCGCCGACACAGTCCAGTTCTGCTTCTCCAAGGGCCTGGGTGCCCCGGTCGGGTCCATCGTCTGCGGGCCTGCCGACCTGATCGGCGAGATCCGCTATCTGAGGAAGCGGCTCGGGGGCGGTATGCGCCAGGCAGGGGTGATAGCCGCGGCGGCTCGGGTGGCGCTGGCCGACAGGGATCGTCTCGTGGAAGATCATGCTTTGGCGCGTCGACTGGGCGATGGGATCTCCGAGCGTTTCCCCGGGGCTGTCGACCCGTCGCTGGTCGAGACAAACATGGTCCGGGCCCACTTCCCGGCGTTGAGAGTCGACTGGCCCCAGTTGAAGACGCGTCTCGACGGGGCCGGCGTGAAGGCGAACCGTCCGCTGGGGGAGGGATGGCGGATCGTCACCCACCGCGACGTCGACTCCTCCGACGTCGACCGCTTGCTGGCGGTCCTCACGTAACCACCGCCGGGTCGTCGGAGTCGGATAGGCGTGCGTGGTGTCGGCATTCTGTTCCCGGGCCAGGGAAGCCAGTCCGTGGGCATGGGTGCCGACCTGTTCGAGGCGAGGCCGGAGCTGTTGGGGGAGAGGGCCGACGAGATCCTCGGATTCTCGCTGCGCACGCTCTGTCTGGAGGGCCCCGAGGACCGGCTCACCCGGACCGAGCACGCCCAGCCGGCGTTGTTCGCCCTCTCCTACGCCCTGTGGGACCTGGTCGACTCCGAGACCGAGTTGAGCCCCGCGGGCGCGGCCGGCCACTCTCTCGGTGAGTACACCGCCCTGGCCGCAGCGGGAGTGTTCGACTTCGATTCGGCCTTGTCGCTGGTGGCCTTGAGAGGTCGGGCAATGGGACGTGCCGCCGACCTCGAGGACTCGGGCATGGCGGCCCTCCTGGGCTCTGACCGGGACGTGGCCGAGGACGTCTGTCGGATCCGCCGCGAGGAGGGTGGGAGGCTGGACGTGGCCAATGTCAACGCCCCGGGCCAGGTGGTGGTGGCGGGGGCGAGAAAAGACATCGATTGGCTTGCCCAGCATTCGAGCCGGCTCGGCATCAGGCGGGTTGTCCCGCTCGCCGTGGCCGGGGCCTTCCACAGCGGCTTCATGGCTCCTGCCCAGGCGGAGCTCGCCGCGGCTCTCGAGTCGAGCAGCATGGGGGATCCTCGTTTCCGCGTCTGGTCCAACACGAGCGCCCAGCCACATCGAACGGGCGAGATCGCCGACCTCCTGGTGCGCCAGCTGGTGGAGCCTGTGCTCTTCTCCGACTCGCTGCAAGATATGGCCGCGGCCGGCGTCGACACCTTCGTTCACATTGGGCCCGGCGACGTGACCGCCGGCCTGGCTCGAAAGACGGTCCCGGATGCGAAGGTGCACTCGATCTCGAAGCGAGCCGACATAACGTCGGTCCTGGATGCTCTCGGTACCATGGGCCGACACTGAGGAGACGAGAATGCGCAACGCCGAGATAACTGGCTGGGGCAAATGCATGCCTCCCAACGTGCTCACCAATCGGGACCTGGAGCAGCTCGTCGATACTTCCGACGAGTGGATCACGACCAGGACCGGGATCAAAGAGCGGAGGATCAGCCACGTCGAGGCCTCGGAGCTTGCGGCCGTGGCGGGGTTGCGAGCATTGGCGGCGGCAGGCAAGACGGTCAACGACGTCGACCTCATCCTCGTAGCCACGTGCTCCGGTGATTCGATAATCCCCTCCACGGCCTCGGTGGTGCAAAGCCGTCTCGGGGCATGGAACGCGGCCGCAATGGACCTCAACGCCGCTTGCTCCGGATTCGTCTACGGGCTGGTTGTCGGAACCAACATGATCCGGGGCGGGACCAACAACACAGTTCTCCTCATCGGGACCGAGAAGCTGCACTTCGTCACCGACTACACCGACCGCGCTACCTGCGTCCTCTTCGGAGACGGAGCGGGAGCGGTGGTGCTCGAGTCGACCGACGAGCCGGTCGGTCTCCTCTCCTCGGAGCTGGGGATGGACGGCTCGGTGGGGCACATCCTGAGCGTGCCTCGTGATGGCACCCACGGCGATCGGCGCCCGGTCGACCCCAGGGAATGCGCCATCGGCATGGAAGGGCCCGAGGTTTTCCGGCGTGCCGTGACCACCATGGGCGACTCGGCGGCGCGGGCGATCAAGGACGCCGGGCTCTCCCTCGAGGACATCGATCTTCTCATCCCCCATCAGGCCAATGTCAGGATCATCGATGCAACCGCCCGCCGCCTCGGTTTCGACGACGACAAGGTGTTCGTCAACATCCAATCTTATGGGAACACCTCGGCGGCGACCATCCCGGTCGCCTTGACCGAAGCACTCGAAGCAGGGCGGATACAACCTGGTGCCAACATCGCCTTCACCGCTTTCGGCGGAGGCCTCAGTTGGGGCTCGGCCGTCTATCGCTGGGGACGGCGTGTCGAGCCGTTGGGTGAGAGTGATGCGCATCTGCCTCCGCCCGATCGCACCACCATGGAGCTGCTGCAGCCCAACTTCGACTTCTTCGGCCTCCCCGAAAAGCTCACGTGACGGATCTCGCCCAGGGGAGAGTCGCCCTGGTCACGGGCGGTTCCAGGGGAATCGGCAGATCGATCGCGACCCGGCTGGCCGCCTCCGGTCTGCATGTCGCCGTGAACTACTCGAGCAACGAGGCCGCTGCCGACGAGGTGGTCGGCTCCATCACCGACGAGGGAGGCACTGCCGCCGCCTATGGGGCAGACGTATCCGACACCGCCCAGGTCGAGGAGATGTTCGACGCGATCGCAACAGACCTGGGCCCGGTGACCGTGTTGGTGAACAACGCAGGCATCACCAGGGACAACCTCCTGCTCCGGATGAGCCCCGAGGACTTCGACCTGGTCATCGCCACCAATCTGAGATCGGTCTATCTGTGCACCCGGCTCGCCATGCGCTCGATGCTGAGGGCGCGGTGGGGGAGAGTGCTTTCGATCGCCTCGGTGGCCGGGATCACCGGTAATCCCGGTCAGGCCAACTACGCCGCCTCCAAGGCGGGGATCATCGGGTTCTCCAAGGCCATCGCCAAGGAGGTGGGATCACGCGGGATCACCGTCAATGTCGTCGCCCCGGGCTTCATCACCACCGATCTGACCCATGACCTGGGGAGGAAGGTCAAAGACGAGGCAGAGGGGGCGATCGCACTCGGGCGATTCGGGGTGCCCGACGAAGTTGCGGGCGCAGTCGACTTCCTCGTCTCCGACGCCGCCTCGTACATATCGGGTCAGGTATTGGCCGTGGACGGCGGCCTCGCCTTGTAACTTTCCGCCAGCATTCCGTTGAAAGGAGGAATACGTGGAGAGAACTGAAATCGCCGGGCGCCTCAGTGAGGTCCTGGTATCGGAGCTCGGGCTCGAAGAGTCCAAGATCACCGAGGATGCCCATTTCGAGGAGGACCTCGATGTGGACAGTCTCGGGGTCGTCGAGCTGCTGATGGCGCTCGAAGACGAGTTCGGGGTGAAGATCCCCGACGAAGAGGCCGAGTCGATCATGACCGTGGGCCAGGCCATCGACGTCGTGCACGGGAAGCTCGGAGGCTGAGTGATGCCACCCGAGCGACGGCGAGTCGCCGTCACCGGGCTCGGGGCTGTCACCCCTCTCGGTGAGGACGTCGGGTCGACCTGGGAGGGAATGCTGGCGGGCCGGTCAGGTGTCGGGCCGATCAGCTTGTTCGATAGTGACGGCTACCGAACCACCATCGCCGCCGAGGTCAAGGGATGGGAGCCGGAGAAGCACTTCGACCGTCGTGAGGTGCGGAGACTCGATCGATTCGCCCAATTCTTCCTGGTGGCGGTTCGCCAGGCCCTGGAGCAGGCTGGTCTGTCCTATGCGGAGGACGATCCGGAGGCGGTCCGGGCCGGTGTCGTCGTCGGCGCCGGCTTCGGGGGGATGGGCACCTTCATCGACGAGATCGTCACCCTCAGCGAGAGAGGGCCGGATCGGGTGAGCCCGACCGGCGTTCCCAGGATCATCCCGAACATGGCCGCCGGGCTGGCTTCGATCGAGCACAACCTGCTCGGCCCTGTCACCTGCGTGGTCACCGCCTGCTCGGCGTCTGCGAACGCCATCGGCGACGGTGCCGAGATGATCCGGCGCGGGGCTGCAGACGTGATCGTCGCCGGGGGCTCGGAGGCCACCATCACCAGCTTCGGTATCGCGACCTTCGCCCAGGCCAGGGCGTTGTCCAGCCGCAACGACGAGCCGCAACGGGCCTCACGGCCCTTCGACGCCGGACGAGACGGGTTCGTCATGGGTGAGGGCGGCGCCGCCCTCGTCTTGGAGGACCTGGACCATGCGTTGGCACGGGAAGCCCCGGTCCTGGCCGAGCTGACCGGCTACGGGATGTCCGCCGATGCCTATCACATAACCCTGCCACGACCAGGCGGGAGCGGTGCGGCGCGATCCATGGTGAACGCCATGGAGGACGCCGGGCTCGCCCCTACCGAAATCGGCTACATAAACGCGCACGGCACTTCAACCGAGGCAAACGACGCCACGGAAACTGCAGCCATCCGGATCGCGATGGACGAGGCGGCCGACTCCATACCCGTCTCCTCGACGAAGTCGATGACCGGGCACACGCTCGGAGCGGCCGGAGCGGTCGAGGCCGTGGCCTCGATAATGGCCCTGCGGGACCAGGTCCTGCCGCCGACGATCAACTACGAGGTGCCCGACCCCGAGTGCGACCTCGACTACGTCCCAAACACCAAGCGGGAAGCCGTCGTCGAGCACGCCCTCTCCAACTCCTTCGGTTTCGGGGGTCACAACGTCTCTCTGATCTTCAGCAAAGCTGAAGATCAGTGAGTAGTCGGTGATCAGTAGTCGGTAATCAGTGGTCAGTATTCAGATATCCGAATACCGAATACCGAATACCGACTACTGACTGTTGACTACTGACGACCGCTTCCCTCTCTCCATTCGGCGAGAGAGCGATAGACCAGCACCAGGATCAATGCGACTCCCACGGTCACCACTGCGAACGAGGCGATCGCGGCCAGCGCCGCCCAGCCGGTGCACGTGGTGAAGCCGCCGCTCCCGTCGGGCTGACGGCAGCTGACATCGGTCACCACCCAACCCAAGGCACCTGCGAGCAGGCCCAGCGCCACGGAGGGAACCGCGATCCACGGATTGGGTCGGCGTCTCACCGCCTGGGTCGGCCTCTCTCGTCGAGCTCGGCCGTGTCGAGGACCTCCCGTGGGGTCAGCTCGGGAGGAATCGGGTGGGCGGTCCCCAGAGTGCGGGGCGGGTGAAATGCGACCCTCACCGAGGAGTGCCACGCCAGGAGGGCTACGGCCACTCCTGCCGTGAAGGAGACGAGGGCGGGGACCACCCATTGAGTGAACGCAAGCCCGACGGCGAGTGCGGGCCACCCGACCCGGACCGCGAGCAGGCCTCCGGGGAGGACCCGGGCATACCAGAGCGCGGCAAGCGGTGCGGCAGACCCGATCACCGCGGTACCGGCCGAGGGACGGTCCCAGGCGCCGAGACCGAGCACGAAGGGAAATCCGATGAGGAAGAGCGGGATGAGCACCGCCCGCAACGGCGGGCCGCTCGCTGCGGGTAGCCGGCGGATCCCTCGGGTCATAGTGGGGGAGAGGAGCACGACACCCCCGAGCAGGGAGCAGAGAAGGGCTGCGACCCACCAGCCGTCTACGGGGCGCACCACAGCCAGCACCAGTGTCGCCACCAGGGAGCCGAGAGCGGTTCGGTGGGCCCAACGGCCACCGGTGACGGTGATCCCCACCATCCCAACGGTCGCCGTTGCCATTGAACCGACCGCGACGAGGACGATGGAAACCGGAGCGAGATGCCCGGGAGCGGCGGCCAAAGCACCTGCCCAGAGGATGGCCGCCAGCAGGGGGACGGCGGAGAAGAGGGGCATTTTCACGGGCAGAGTGTCGCAGCGACCCTGCTCAAGCCGAAGTTGGATCCTCGGGGGTCTCCGCAGCTTGAAGGACCCTCAGCCCCGACTTCTCACCGAACCGGGGTGACTCGCCGGGCTCCCAGACCGTCTCCACTCGCCACGCCGGTCCCGGGCGAAGAGTCACCACCGTCCCGTGACCCGGCTGGTCCTCATGGAGCCCGGACAGCGACGCTCCGATCAGCTTCAGCTTGCCCGCCTGTATCGGCGTTTGATGGGAGACGATGACCACGTCGCCATGGGGATGCTCCGAGTCGAGTCTCTTCGCTGTGGCTGCGACCCGCTCCGCCAGATCCTCGGCTGTCTCCTCGGGGAAGGGGAGGTTCTCTGGGTGCTCGAGATAGGCCTCGAGCTCACCGGGGAATGCCTGCGGCACGTCGCGCCAGGAATGGCCTTTCCAGCGTCGGACCACCTCCCACTCGGTGAGGTCGGGATCCACCTTGACCGGGACGCCGGTGCGGGCAGCAATCTCCTCGGCTGTGCGAAGCGCCCTCTCCAGGGGGGAGGACCAGATCGCAACTACCGCCCTCGGCCCCAGGTAGCGCCCCACCCTTCGTGCCTGCTCGACGCCATGGGGCGACAAGCCGAATCCGGGGAGGTCGGCGTAGACGAGGTGGGTCGGGTTGTCCACTTCGGCGTGGCGAACGAGATGGACCAATGCAGCCATGGCGTTGCATTGTGGCCGGAAGCCGGTCCGTCCACGGGTAACTTCGAGTGGGCATGTGGACCGAGCCGATCCTCCATGTCGATATGGATGCCTTCTTCGTAGAGGTGGAGAGGCTGGCCGACCCTTCCCTCGTGGGCAGACCTGTCGCCGTGGGCGGGACCGGGAATCGCGGGGTGATCGCCAGCGCCTCCTACGAAGCCCGCGTCGATGGCGTGCGCTCGGCTCAGCCTACGGTGACTGCTCTCCGGCTCTGCCGGGACCTGATCGTGGTCCCGCCCTCGCATGGCCGGTACGGGGAGATGTCGGCTCGAGTCTTCGAGGTATTCCGAGAGTTCACACCTCTCGTCGAGGGCTTGAGCCTCGACGAGGCCTTCCTCGACGTGTCGGGGCTGCGGCGTCACTTCGAGACGCCCGTCGACGTCGCCGTCGCGGTGAGATCAGAGATCCGAACTCGACTCGGGCTCCCCGCCTCGGTGGGGATAGCGAGCTCGAAGTTCATGGCCAAGCTGGCCTCGGAGTCGGCAAAGCCCGACGGCTTCAGGCACATTCCCCGGGAGACCGAGTTGGAGTACCTCCACCACCTCCCGGTGGAGGCGTTGTGGGGGGTGGGGCCGGCGACCTTGGCCGGATTGCAGCGTCTCGGCGTGGTCTCGATCGGCGACCTGGCCGAGCTTCCCGAGGCGACGGTTCTCGGGGCGATGGGGCGGTCGCAGGGCCTGCATCTGCTCGATCTCGCTCGCGGCATCGACCCTCGCCCGGTGGTACCGGACAGTGAGGCCAAGTCGGTCTCGGTGGAAGAGACCTACGAGCGGGACCTGGTCGGCAAGGAGGTCGTCGAGACCGCGCTGCTCGCCCATGCCCAACGTCTCGCCGATCGTCTTCGCCGCTCCGGTCTGGCGGCGCGGACCGTCACCCTCAAGGTCAGATACGACGACTTCACCACCATCACCCGCAGTGTCACCGCAGGCGGGCTGATCGACAGCCCGCGTGATCTCTACGCCACGGCCACCGAGCTGATGGGCACAGTCGATGCCCGGCGTCCGGTCCGGTTGCTCGGTCTCGGCGGGTCGGGGCTCGAATCGAGTCAGGAGCCAAGGCAGCTCCTGTTGGGCACCGACCCGAACTGGGTCAGAGTCGCCGACGCCGTCTCGGAGGTGAGGGAGCGGTTTGGCGCGCACTCGGTGGAGCCGGCTCGTCTCCTCGGCCGGCGTGACTCCGACGAAGAAGCCGGCGAGTGAACTGTCTCCGGGTCAGGTGTATTGTGTCAATGGGTGCTGATCGAAGTTGAGAGGTTGAGATGGCCCTCGATGATCACGAACAGAAGATCCTCGCTGAGATCGAGCGACAGTTCTACGAGGAAGATCCGGAGCTGGCCCGCGCCGTACGGCAGATCTCCAAGCCCACCCGGATCGGGATCCGGCTCGCCGCGGTCGGGATGCTGGCCGGTCTGGCCGTCGTGATCGCGTTCTTCGCCACCAGCACAGTCATCGCCTTCCTCGGGTTCGCTCTCCTGGTCGGGTCGGCGGCCGCTCTTGTTGCCGGGCTCCGGTCGCGGGCATGGCGAACCACTGTGGACGAGCGGCAGGGTGAGGAGCCCGGCTCCGGCTGGCAGGATCCCTTTCGTCGCGACTGATTCCAACCGGCTATTGTTCCCGCCCCCAGCGGTAGTCTCGGGAGGTTCCACCGCTTGAGGAGAAGGACATGACGGCTCACGACTCTGGGTCGGGTCTGTTGGTTTAGGAAGGGAAGCGTGGACCAGTCATTTACGGCCGAGCAGGCATGTCGGCTGACGAACTGCACACATCATCAGCTCCGATACTGGGACCGAGTAGGACTGGTCAAACCTTCGATACAGACAACAGGCGGCAGGCCAGGAGTGCGTCGCCTGTATTCGTTCCGCGACCTGGTGGCGCTACGGGTGGTGCGCAGCCTCCTCGACAACGGCATGTCCTTGCAACGGGTGCGGCGCGCCTGGGATTACCTGCGCCGGGAAGGTGAGATGGACGACCATCTCGCCGAGGTCAAGCTGGTCACGGATGGCCAGACCATCTTTCACGTCGGCTCCGACGAGGGGGAGCTCATGGATGCCCTGCGCCAGGGCCAACTCGCCTTCTTCGTGGCCATCGACGAGATCGCCCGTGAGGTCGAGGAGGACGTGACCCGATTCGAGCTCGATCGGAGCCGGTTCCTCGACATGTTGCGTCGCGTCGAGGATGACATCAGCGACGAGCGGACGGCCGCAGGAGGTTGACGCTCATTCCCGGTTGAGCAGGGAGCGGGGATTGAAGGCGGCCATGGTTCGCTCGCCGCCCTCGTAGCGGAGTTTGATCCAACTCTCCACCTGGGTCAGGTCGGAGACCTGGCCCAACCCGTTGCGACTGCCGTAGACCGCTGCGGAGTACGACGAGGCCAGAGGGACCAGTGAGCGGTCCGTCCCGCGGGCGAACTCGAGTGGCGTCTGATGGGACGGGACCGGGAAGCGGAGATCGGTGAGACGGTCGACTATCTCGTCCCACGCCGCCGTGATGTCGCCGTCGGCGAGCCTTCTCAGTCGTGTCCGTCGCCGCAAGACCTTCAGCAATGGGATGAGGAAGACGAGCAGGACCAGCAACGGGACGAGGAGCCAGACCCAGGTGATCTCGATTCCCCGGTCACCCGCCACACCCAGATCGCTTTCGTCGAATGGACTGAAGGGATCCCCCTCGTTGAAGAACCCGGGCTGATCGACGGTGATCGGGCCTTCTCCGGGCGGGGGCAGGTAGGGGGCCGGGTCGAACTGGGCGGTGACGCTCTCGGGGGTGGCCCCGTCACCCCGCGGAGTCGGGTCGAATCGGACCCATCCAAAGCCGTCCATCCACATCTCCACCCAGGCGTGGGCGTTGTTGTCACGGACGACGATCACGTCGGTGCCGTCCGGCTGCTGCTCCGCGCTGCCCGGGGTGAACCCCCACACCACCCGGCTCGGGATGCCCACGGCGCGCCCGAGGACGGCCATGGCGGCAGCGAACTGCTCGCAATACCCGACCCTGTAGTTGAGGCTCGACTCGTCGGTGAGCCAATCCTCAAGATCGAGGCTGGCATGACCCGTCGACACGTCGGTCGAGTACTCGAATTCGTCGCTGTCCCTGAACCAATGCTGGAGGAGCCATGCCGCCTCGAATGCGGTCGCCGCCCCTGCCGTCTGAAGCCTCGCCAACTGGAGGACGCCCGATGGCATCTCGGGTAACTCGGTGAACCTGTCGATATCGGATGGCGGGGTCACATCGCCTGGAGTGGCCCCGGGCCGAAGTGAGGTGGCCCCGTCTTCAGCCGCCTTGGCGAAGAGAGGGCTCAGCGTCCCATCGGGCAGGGTGGCCAGGGCGCCCAGGTCCTCGCCGTCGAGCGTCAGAACCGCGTGCACCTCGTATTCATCGCCTTCGTCCAACTCTGCCTGGTAGATGACGGACCCGTCGGGTGTGATCTGGAAGGCGGCCACGTTGACCGACTCGGAGCGGAAGAACTGGCCGACCCCAGCCGTCGGGACTACCTGCGACCTGAGATTCACGATCTTCACCCTCTGGGTGATCTCCTGGGACGTGCCCCGGTAGGCGTGATCGGGGTCGCCACCCCCGATCCCCGGCTGGTAGAAGTCTGCCCGGTCGGCCGAAGGGCGCCAGGCGGTGCCGTCGAACACGTCCAAGCTCTCCATCCTCCAGTAGATCTCGTTGGCGGGGGGAGCCTCCGGGTCGAGGGTGGCCAGGAAGACGGTGGCGTTCGAGCGCCTGATGATGCTCTGCTGGAGGTCGGCGAGGCGGTCGAAGGTGATGCCGCCGAATCCCGGCCCGTATCCGCCCCCGAACCGCCAGCGGACATGACCGTTCGGTGGCACCAGCGACGAGGCGCGGTCGGCGACGAACAGGGAACCGGTGGCGACGAGGACAGCCAGGATCAGGGCCATGCTGCCGGCCCGCCGGGCCAAGGGGCGACCATCGAGATCGCGGACCCGCCCCGACTCTTGCCGGCGTTCGATCCCGATCGAGGCCAGGGAGAGCGCGATCACGGCGGCGACGGCCCCCATCCAGCCCCTTCCCGCAGGCACCCTGTCCATGACGGCAAACTGGAGGTAGAGACCCAGAGCGGGGCCGAACATGGCCATGGCCGGGCCGCCCGTGGCGCCCCAAACGAAGGCGGCGCCGGTGAGCCACATGAGGAGTGAGAGGATGGCGACGATGCCCGACGTGGGGAAGACGGGGGCCACCCCGAATCGGATCAGGTCGAGCGCCTGTGCCATCTCCCGGCCGAGGGCGCCGAGAGTGTCCGGGGTGGGCAGGAAGCCGGCGAAGAGGGTGTGGGAGACGGAGATTCGGAGAAACAGGGCGAGACCGGCCAGTGCGAAGACGGCGACGACGATGCGCCGGTTGCTGAGCGTCTGGGTGAGGAGCCACCAGATCACACCGCCGAGAAACGCCGAGGCGACCATGATCAGCTGCCAAGCCGGCGCCTCGGCGCCAGAGTCGAGAAGACGCCCCAGCCGAAGCAGCATCAGGACGAAGGCGGCGATGCCGGCTAGCCGGCCGAGACCGTTGTCCATGAGTTCCTCATTGCAGCCATCCAGGCCGGGGCCCAAGCTCCGTCCGGTGTGACCGAGATGGTGGCGACGCCCATCCTGTGGAAGCCGACCAGGGTTTGGGAGGTGGAAGCCGAAGCGGTCATCAGCACCGTGGTGGGGTAGTCACCGGCCAGGAGCTGCTGGACGCTGAGCAGAGCGCGGTCGGCCACACCGGTCACGATGACGAGAGCGCCGCCACCCCCTTTCTGCCGGATCCGACTGGCGACGGCGGCGATGTCGATCGCGGGGTCTGGTTGGACCAGTGCCAATCGCTCCATCGCCGACGTATAGCGCGTAGCGTCGATCGGGTCGGCGTCCCCGGCCCAGAGGTCGGCGTCGAAGCCGGCCCCGACGAGGTGGGTGACGATGGTGGCCGCTCCCGACACCGCCTTCTCGAACGCATCCTGGGACTCGTAGCTCGAAGTGCGCACGTCGAGCAGGACCAGTGCGCGTGATTGCCACGGCGTCTCCAGCTGTCTGATCATCAACTCGTCCGTCCGGGCCGAGGAGGGCCAATGCACCCGGCGCAAGTCGTCGCCCTGCTGGTATTCGCGCAACGTGTAGAAATCCTCGCCTCCCCTCCTGGCGTGCTCGGGGCGGGAGGCCTGCATGGCCGGGTCCTGGCCCCGGACGATGGGGAACCCGGTCAGCTCCTCGACGGCCGGGTAGACCACGATCCTGTCCACCGGCCCTGTACCCGCGGAGATCTCCGCCAGCCCGAGGGGATCGTTGGTGCGCACATTGGTGGGGCCGACGCGGTACACGCCCCGAGGGCGGCAGGTCACCCGGTAGGTGGCGGTGGTCGACTCCCTCTTCTTGAGCCGAGCCACCTCGAAGGTGGCGACACCGAGTCGGTTGACGTCGTCCTCGATGGTCAGGTGGCTGATGGCGTGCCGGGAGAGGTTCTCGACGAGGAGAGTCACGGTCGTGGTCTCCCCGTCGTGGACCGTGGAAGAGCCGAGACGCCGGTTCACCTCCAATTGAGGCCGACGATTCCTCACGTAGACGAGGGCGACCGCCTGGGCGAGGAGGAGGATGATCCCGGTGAGGAGCAGCTCCACCTCACCCAGGGCGTACCACAGCAGGACGAGGGCGAGACCGGCGCCCGAGAGAGCCCAGCCTCGCAGGGTCGGCATCAGGTGGCGATCCTCGAGGTGGTCCCAGGCACACGCAGCCTCGTCATCAGCTCGTCGATGGCCTCGGGCAGCGACTCGCCGCGCATCTGCGCCTCGGGCCGGAGGGCCATCCGGTGCTCGAGCACCGGATGAGAGAGCGCCTTGATGTCGTCGGGGGTGACGTACTCCCGGCCCTGAGAGGCGGCCCGTGCCCGTGACAGGCGCTGGAGGAACAAGGCGGAGCGGGGCGAGGCGCCGAGCAGGACGTCGGCGTGACTCCGTGTCCCCTCGACCAGGTCGACGATGTAGGTCTTCACCGATTGTGAAACCGTCACATTGCGGGCGACGGCGATCATCTCCTCGATCTCCGAGACCGACACGACCGGCTCCAGATCGTAGAAGGTGGAGCGGACCCCATGAGTGTCCAGGATCTCCAGCTCCTTCTGTCGGCTGGGGTAGCCGATGACCACTCGCATCATGAATCGGTCGAGCTGGGATTCGGGCAGCGGGTATGTGCCTTCGTGCTCGAGCGGATTCTGCGTGGCCATCACCATGAAGGGCAGGGGAAGGGGGCGGGTCACGCCGTCGGAGGTCACTTGCCGCTCCTCCATCGCTTCGAGAAGGGCCGACTGGGTCTTGGGGCTGGCCCGGTTGATCTCGTCCCCGACCACGATGTTGGCGAAGATCGGGCCCGCCTTGAACTCGAACTCGTTGCGGTTCCGATCCCAAACGGAGACGCCGGTCACGTCGGAGGGGAGGAGGTCGGGGGTGAACTGGATTCTCTGAAAGAGGCTGTCGATGGAGCGCGCCACCGATTTGGCCAGCTGGGTCTTGCCCACACCCGGCACGTCTTCCACGAGCACATGGCCCTCGGCGACCAGAGCGAGCAGAACCAGCTCGACCACGTCGCGCTTTCCCTGGATCACCTTCTCGACATTGGAGGCGATCCGATCGAACCTCTCGCTGAACGCCTCTATCTGCTGCGCTGATACTTCGGACAAATGACGCTCCCGGATCGCTTCCTTGGGCCGCGACTCTACCGAGACACCCCCGTTTTGGGCACTAGAGTCTGCAGAGGGAGTGTCTATCGATTCATGAGCATCGGGCGGGGTCTGGTCAGAGACCTGCTGACGCTGGTCGCCAGGCCCGTTTTGCTGTGGGAGGCGTTGCGGGTAAGTGTCGCCATGCGCCGTCATCGTGGGTTCCTTCCCTCCTCCGAGTACATCGCCTGGAGGTTTCATACCGCCTACGGCGAGGGCATGTCGGAAACCCGACAGGAGGATGTGGCGTCATATCTTTCGTGGCGTCGAAGGATGCGGGCACTTTCATGAGAGAGAAGCTGGTCGAGAGACTTCAAGACATACCCGGAGTGGCCTCGGTGTCGCTGAATCTGGAGGACGTGGAGGCAGGGATCCGGGTCAGGCTCGACGAGGACGCCGACGAGGCCGAGGTCCTGGAACGCGTGCGCGCCCTGCTCGTGGCCTATGGAGTCAGGTCGCCGGATCAGGGGACCATGGAGATCGGGAACCGTCTCGCCCAGGCTCGCGCCGCCCTGGGGGTCGATGTCAGGATCAGCCCGGTCAAAGACGGAGCGAGAGTAGAGGTCGTCGGCACCGCCATCCGATCGTTTCGCCTGGTGCCGTCCACTCCGATGGCCATCGCCCAAGGACTGTCCGATGCCTGGTGTCAGGTCCTGGGCAGGATCCCGCTCGAGGTCGCCCGCGTCTCGCTCTCCGACAAGGGTGTGTTGAGCGTGGTCGCCACCGACGGGAAGAAGGAGAGGACCGGCCGCGCCGACATCGTGGACGGTTGGACCATGGCCATCTCACTCGCGGTGGGGCGGGCGATCGGCGTGGTCGACTCCGATGCCATGGTGGGAAACGAGAATATGTCCCACACGGATTGGTAACGTCCCATCCGTAGAAAAAGCTTCTGATGGCACGGGTTCTCGTATTAAACGCCAGCTATGAGCCGCTCTCGGTGGTCACGGCACGTCGAGCGGTGGTCCTCGTCCTCAATCAGAGGGCAACCGTGGTCGTGGGCAAGGACGAGACCTGGGTCTCTGAGAGCCTCATCGTCGACGTGCCTTCGGTGGTCCGCCTCAATCGTTTTGTGAAGGTCCCCTACCGACGGTCCGCCCCGGTGACGCGCCGAGCCGTGTTCGGGCGTGATGGGCACCGCTGTCAATACTGCGGTGGCCCTGCCGAGTCGATCGACCACGTCCTGCCCCGATCCCGGGGAGGCGATCACACCTGGGAGAACGTGGTCGCCTGCTGCCGGCCCTGCAACATCTCCAAGGGAGACCGCCTCCCGGTCGAGGCCGGGCTACGGCTCAGCACCAAGCCGGGACCTCCCCGTCGCTACGCCTGGATCTACGCCTCCACCGGCTACCAGGTCGACCCCGCCTGGCACCCTTATCTCGAGGTCGCCTGAGTGTGCCCCGGATCCGCCCGGCGACGGTCGACGACGCCTTCCGGCTAGCCGCCATCTACGAGCCTGTCGTCCGCGACACCGCCATCTCCTTCGAGCTCGCGCCTCCCGGGCCGGCGGAGATGGCGCGGCGCATCGACAACGTCGTCTCCGGATTCCCGTGGCTGGTGGCCGAGGAGGGCGATGTCGTGGTCGGATACGCATATGCGGCGGCGTTCCGGGATCGCCCCGCATATCGGTGGTCGGTGGAGACCACGGTGTACATCGATGGGGAACATAGGGGTCGTGGGTTCGGACGCGCCCTCTACTCCACCCTGCTCGAGCTGACCGAGATGTGGGGCTTCGCCAACGCCTACGCCGGGACCGCCCTTCCCAATCCAGCCAGCGAGTCGCTGCACCGATCTGTCGGCTTCTCCTTGATCGGCGTCTTCCCTCGCGCCGGGCACAAGATGGGGGAATGGCACGACGTCGCCTGGTGGCATCGCCCCTTGAGTGACGCCGACCCGCCCCATCCCCCCGCCCCTCCTCCCGAAAGGTTGGTGGCGGCTCTCCTCGCTCCGCGCTGAGCCTGCTGCCCGCGTGCCCCACGGTGGTGGGCGCTCCCCGGCGCTGCGGAGCCCCCCCCGGTGGTCCGACCTGAATGCGATATGGGCCCGGGTGGGGGAAAAGGTTGACAAGTGGGGCGAAGTGGGTCATAGTGGCGGACGACCCGTGAGAAGGGGTTCAGCGACATGAGGACGGACG
>Ga0214468_1000163_pt1 | contig 20846 bp, 20 predicted proteins | sample RVTome_9_FD_187334 | JGI IMG/M metagenome (GOLD analysis project Ga0214468, IMG submission 187334) | Soil microbial communities from uranium-contaminated site in the Upper Colorado River Basin, Wyoming, United States - RVT155D38 HiSeq ...
TCCTCCGCGAGGGCGCTCCGCGCCGCCTCGCCGAGCTTCCCGGGCGGCACCTCTTCACCGTTCGCGACGCGCCACGCCGCACGTAACGCGCGGGCCATCTCCCGCGCGATCTCGGGGTCGTCGACGACCTCGGTGCCGCTCCGCCCCGTCCAGCGCTCCACCGTCCAGCGCGGCTCGCAGGCGGTGCCCGAGAGCGGCAGGGTGCGGTCGAAGGCAGCTTCGAGGCGGCCGAAGATCCGGTCCGGTGGCTCGGAGGGGGGCGGCTGCGGGCGGCCGCCGAGGCTGGCGATCCGCGCCCGGTAGTACTCCGGCTCGGGGTCGAGGAAGCAGGAGGTCCAGCGGAGCTGGCGGCCGCCTTCGACGAGGGAGAGCTCGTTCGTGCCGTTGCCGAGGTAGAGCTCGGACAGGGCCGGCACGGCGGCGGGGCGGAAGAGGCTCGGCGCGGCGCCGGGCGGGGGCGTGCCGCCCGCCGCCTCGACCAGGGTGGCGAAGAGGCGGGCGAGGGCGGGGCGGGCGGTCTCGGGCGGTGCGATCTCGCCGCCGAAGCCGCGCGGCAGGTCGATGCCGAGCGTTACTTCGACGAGCTCGCGGCCGAGGTTGCCGCCGTGGGCGAGCTGGCCGTGCTCGCCGAGCTCCTCGCCGTGGTCGGAGGTGACGACGACCAGGCTCTCGTCCCAAAGGCCCGAGTGCCGCAGGCCGCCGACGAGCTTGCCGAAGACGTGGTCGGCGAAGGCGGCGTTGAGCCGGTAGAGCGCCTCGATCTCGGCCAGCTCGCCGGGCGGCGGGTCGAGCGCCGGGTCGAACCAGCGCTCGAGGTCGAGCGGCCGGACGGCGGCCGGCAGCTCGGCCGGCGGGGCGTCGAGACGGTCGAGGAACCGGTCGTGGCGCCGGTAGGGTGTGTGCGGCAGCAGCAGGTGGACCCAGATGAATCGCGGCCGCTCTTCGAGGGTGGCGAGCGCGGCGAGGTACTCGGCCGGCCGAGCGCCGTTCGCGCCGCTGCGGCGGAAGACGTCGAACCCCTGCCGGTAGCCGAGCTTCTCGGACAGCCAGTGGTTGCTGCGGTAGGCGACGGTCTCGTAGCCCGCCGCGGAGAGGGCCTCGGGCAGGGTGTCGAGCTCCTCGGTCAGCCGGGCGCGGCCGGGGTGGATGATGCCGTGACTCCACGGCTGGAGCCCCGTCCACAAGCTGGCCATCGACGGCGCGGTCCAGCTCGACGGCGCGACCGCGGTGCCGCCCCAGTCCGCCTCGGCGAGGAAGCGTGCGAGGTGGGGTGTCAGCCGCTCGTCGACGACGTCGGCGCGGAGGGCGTCGAAGGTGACGAGGACAATAGGCCCGCGGTGGGGGGCGAAGGAGGCTCCGGCGGCCGGGGCGTCGGCCGGGGGCGCGCCGCGCCCGCAGCCGACGAGCACGGCGAGGGCGACGACGGCGAGCGAGACGGCGACGCCCGCCGGAGCCCGCGGACGACCTCGTGCCGCCTCCAAGGCATCTGTGCGCTCGGGCCGTCCCCCCCGCTCGCCGCCCATCACCGCCGTCGGGAGCCGCGGCGCGCCCCCCCGCCCGCGGCGCGGCCCGATCGCCGCGCCGCAGGCCTTCCGCGACCTCCCTCCTGCCGCCGCCCCGGTCCGCCCCCGCCGCCCGCCCCGGCGAGCCGGGCGACGAGGTGGGACAGCGCGGTGTCCGGGTCGCCGCTCTCCCCCTTGAGCTCGAGCTCGGTGGCGAGGACGCGGGCGGGGAGCGAGTCGACGAGGTCGGCCGGTAGGCGGCCGGCCGCCAGGTAGGCGCGGTGGAGCCGGTAGGGGTGGAGGCCGGCGAGCGGGTTCTTGCGGCCGCCGGGGAGCTCGGCCTGGAGGCGGGGGGCGACCTGGTCCTTGAAGCGCGGGTAGTGGCCCATCCCCGGGCGGACGCCGGCCAGGGTCATCATGCCGCGGACCGCGGTGAGCTGGCGGCAGAAGCCGGCGAGGAGGGTGAAGAAGCCGAGCCGGGAGGCCACCGGGTCGGCCGCGCCGGCGAGCAGGCGGCGGAGCCGGGCGAGCGCCTCGCCGCCGCGGCCCTCGCCGATCGCGTCGAGGAGCTTCCAGACGTCCTCCTCGCCGCGGTCCTCGACCGAGCCCTCGACGAGCTCGCGGCCGATCCGGGCCGCGCCCGAGCCCTGGGCCAGCTCGGCGAGCTTGCGGTACTCGCCGGCGAAGCGGGCCGCCGAGTCGGGGTCGGCGCCGCGGTCCTTGCGCCCCTCGCTCCCCTTGAGCGTGCGGCGGGCGAGCTCGCCCAGGGCGTCGCGCACGATGCCGACGCCGGTCTGCCGCTCGAGCTCTTCGGCGAGAAGCGCCAGGCCCTCCCAGCCGCCGCCCCGCTCCTCCTCGAGCTCGCCGACCCGGGCGATGAGGCCGCGCCCGGCGAGGGCGTCGACCAGGGGGTGGCCGGGGTCGGCCGAGCGCTCGGCGAGGACCAGGGCGTGGCCGTCGGGCATGCCGCCCTCGAGCAGCGCGGCGAGCTCGGCCTGCTCGCCCTCGGCGGCGCCGGCCAGGCCGAGTCCGCGGGCCGCGGCGAGGAGTGCGGCGAGCCCGTCGGCGAGCTCGGCGGCCTGCTTCTTGGTGCGGCCCCGGCCGCCGCGGCGCTTGCGGAAGGCGGCGCCCCCCTGGAGCGCCCAGTCGGGGAGCGCGGCGACCGCCGCCTCCGGCTCGCCACGGTCGGGGTCGATGCCGAAGAGCCGCAGCGCCTGGAGGAGACGCGAGGCCGCCGCGCGCTCCCTGGCCCCGAGCTCGTCGCCCGCCGGCGGCGCCGCCTCGGCCGCGTCGTCGACCAGCTCGGCCGCCGCCGCGCGGTCGGCGAGCAGCGCCGTGTCGACGAGCAGCACGACCTTGGCGGTCGAGAACAGCGAGTAGGTGCGCAGATCGGCGAGGAGCGGGGCGACGCGGGCCGGCCGGCGATGGACCTCGGGCGTCGTGCCGGCCCGCCGCGCGAGCTCGGCGGCGAGCCGCTCGGCGGCCGGCTCGGCGAGCACCATCTCGCCCGCGACGAGGTAGATCGGCCCGGCGGGGGCCGTGTCGAGGGCGGTGAGGAGCGGCTCGATCGCGATGGGGGAGGGAACCTCGTGCCGGAGTCGGGTCTCCGGCTCAGTCGGCCGGCTCGAGCATGCCCTGCTCGGCGAGCTCCTGGCAGTCGACGCAGAAGCGTGCCCAGGGCACGGCCTCGAGCCGCCGCTCGCCGATCTCGCGGCCGCAGTTGGCGCAGCTCCCGTAGCCGCCCTCCTCGATCCGCTCGAGGGCGCCGTCGATGTCGAGCAGGCGCTGGCGCTCGGCGTCGGAGAGCGAGAACATCAGCTCGCGGTTGTACGAGTTGTTCGCCCGGTCGACGATGTCCTCGGTCCCCTCGTCGGTCGAGGCTTGACCGGCGCGGACGTCGCTCTGGTAGAGGTCCATGATCTCGCGCCGCTGCTCGACGAGGCGCTCGCGGTAGGCCTCCACGGCCTTCCGGCTCTGCTGGGTCTTGCGCTTGGTCGTCGCCTTCGCCACCTGTGGTCTCCTTGGTCTCTGCGCCCCGGCCGATGACGCTGGCGCGCGTCCCCGTGTCGCTCGGCAGGCCCCGGCGTTTCACGAAGGGGGCCAATGATAGTCGGATCGCCCGGCGCGGGCAAACGGCCGGCCCGGTCCCGCCCCTCAGCCCCGGTGGTAGCCGGTCCCCGCGTGGATCGACGCCGCGCGGTAGAGCTGCTCGTAGAGCACGACCCGCGCCAGCTCGTGCGACAGGGTCAGCGGGCCGAAGGAGAGCACCCGCCGCGCCGCCGCGAGGACCGCCGGGTCGAGCCCCACGTCGGAGCCGAGCGCGAAGCCGACCGCGTGCGGCCAGTCGCGGCGCAGCCGGGCGAGCTCCGCGGCGAAGGCCGGCGAGGAGAGCGCGTCGCCCGCGGGGTCGAGGGCGACGAGCCAGACCGGCTCCGGCAGGGCGGCGAGCAGCGCCTCGCCCTCCGCCCGCCGCCGCTCCTCGTCCCCGCCGCCGCCCTTCCCCGTGCCGCGCACCTTGACAGGCAGCTCGCGCACCGGCGTGAGCCGCGCGATCCGCTTGCGGTAGCGGCCGCAGATCTCGTCCCAGGCGGGCCGCTTGTGGCGGCCGGCCCAGGCGATCACGTACTCACGGCCCAACGGGCGCTCCAGGCGGTCCGGAGAGATCCCTCGCTCCGCTCGGGGTGAGGTGGCCGGCTGTCATCCCGAGGAGCAGCAGCGACCGAGGGACCTCCACGGAGCTCAGACGACGGCGGCGAACTCCATCCCGTCCTCGGCGGTGAGGTAGCGGTCCCACTCGGCCGAGAAGGCGAGCGACCGGAGGTCGCGCATCCGGTCGACGAACAGCATGCCGTTGAGGTGGTCGTACTCGTGCTGGACGATGCGCGCCTCGACGCCGCTGGCGACGTAGTCCACCGAGGCGCCCGCGCGATCGAGCCCGCGCACGCGCACCGACGGGTGGCGCGGCACCAGCCCGCGCAGGTCGGGGATCGAGGTGCAGCCCTCCCAGTCGTAGACCAGCCGGCCCGGCTGGGCGACGATCATCGGGTTGATCACCACCTTCAGCGGCACCGCGTCCGCCGGCACCGCCGGGTCCTCGGGCACCTCGTAGACGAAGAGCTGCGAGCCGATCCCCACCTGCGGCGCGGACAGGCCGATCGACTCGGCGCGGCGCATCGTCTCGACGAGGTCGTCGATCAGCCGCTGGATCTCGGGGCTGGCGATCTCCTTCGGGGGGACCGCCTGCGCCGGGGTGCGCAGGGAAGGGTGGCCGAGGCGTACGATCTCTAGGGTGGCCATGAGACGCTCTCCGATCTCCGGATATCCTAGCAGCCCGTGGTGAAAGTCCGCGGGGTCGCGCGCAAGGAGCTTGCAGTGCAGATGCCAGAAGCGAGGAGGAGGCGATGCCGAGCCATCGTCGACGACGAGCGACGCCGCAGATGCCTGCAACCTCCTTGCGCCCTTCGGGTTGCGGTCCGCGCAACGCGACCCCGCGGACTTTCATCACGGGCTGCCAGCCCGCGCCAGGCAGCCGGACGCGGGGCCCGGGGAACGGCCGACCGTCCCCGAGGATGCACGACACGAGCCAGACGACGTCCGCCAACCGCCCGATGAGCCCCCGTTTCCCCGCCGTCCCGACCGGCTACCCGTTCCCCCGCCTCGAGCAGGAAGTCCTCGCCGAGTGGGCCGAGCGGGGCACCTTCGCGAAGACCCTGGAGCGCCCCGCACCGCGCGGCCAGTGGGTCTTCTACGAGGGGCCGCCCACCGCCAACAACGTGCCGCACGTCGGCCACGTCGTGACGCGCGCGGTCAAGGACCTCTACCCGCGCTACCGCACCATGCGCGGCCACCGCGTGCCGCGCAAGGCGGGCTGGGACACCCACGGCCTCGCCGTCGAGATCGAGGTCGAGAAGCGGCTCGGCTTCTCCGGCAAGCGGGAGATCGAGGACTTCGGCATCGCCGCCTTCAACCGCGAGTGCCTCGACAGCGTCCGCACCTACGAGCGGCAGTGGCGGGCGATGACCGAGCGGGTGGGCTACTGGACCGACCTCGACGACCCGTACTTCACCTTCGCCAACGAGTACGTCGAGTCGGTCTGGTGGGCCCTGAAGGAGCTCCACGGCGCGGGCCTGCTCGAGGAGGGCTACAAGATCCAGCCCTACTGCGCCCGCTGCGGCACGACCCTCTCCTCCCACGAGGTGGCGCAGAACTACCAGGAGGCCGACGACCCCTCGGTGTGGGTGCGCTTCCCGGTGCGGCCCGGCCAGGAGCTGCGGACGGCGGACGGCGGCACGTGGACGACGGAGGAGGGGCTCGCCCTGGTCGCCTGGACGACGACCCCGTGGACGCTCCTCTCCCACGTCGCGCTGGCGGTCCACCCGGAGCTGGTCTACCGGGTGATCGACGACCCCGCGCGGGCAGGCGGCCGGCTGGTCATCGCCGAGGGGCTCGAGGTGCCGGTGCCGGCGGTGGTGACCGGTGCGGACGGCGAGCGGCGGGAGGTCGACCTGCGGGATGCGCCGGCGGTGGCCCGCGTCCGCGGCGTCGACCTCGAGGGGCTGCGCTACGACCGGCCGTTCCGAGCCGAGTGGGCCGGGCGGCTCGCCGAGCCGGACCTCGAGCCGACCCCCGGAGACGAGGCCGGCTGGGCCGTCGTCCTCGGCGACTACGTGACGCGAGCCGACGGCACCGGCATCGTCCACACCGCACCGCTCTTCGGCGAGGACGACTACGCGACCGGCCTCCGCTACGGTCTTCCGGAGATCCGCGCCATCGACGAGGCGGGGCGCGTGCGCGTGCTGCCCGGCATCGAGCCCTTCGCCGGCGAGTGGTTCAAGGACGCCGACCCCGCGATCGCCCGCGACTTGAAGGAGCGCGGTCTCCTCCTCCACCAGAGCCGCTACCGCCACAACTACCCGTTCTGCTGGCGCTGCGACCGGCCGCTGCTCTACTACGCGACCCGCTCCTGGTTCATCCGCACGACCCAGCGCCAGGCCGAGCTCCTGGCCGAGAACCGGAAGATCGACTGGCACCCCGAGCACGTCGGAGAGGGCCGGTTCGGCAAGTGGCTCGAGGGGATGGTCGACTGGGCGCTGTCGCGGCGCCGCTACTGGGGGACGCCGCTCCCGGTGTGGCGGTGCGACGCCTGCCCGCACCTCGAGGTCGTCGGCTCCTACGAGGAGCTCTTCGAGAAGGCCGGCCGGGAGCTCCCCGCCGACCCCTACGACCGCGACGTCTTCGACCCGCACCGCCCGTTCGTCGACCGCGCCTGGCCCGACGCGCCGGAGGGATGGCAGCCGTTCACCTGGCCGTGCGCCGAATGCGGCGAGGGCCAGATGGGCCGGGTCGAGGACGTCATCGACGCCTGGTTCGACTCCGGCGCGATGCCCTTCGCCCAGCACCACTACCCGTTCGAGAACCGCGACCGCTTCGAGCCGGCGGCAGGCCGCGGCTTCCCGGCCGACCTGATCTCCGAGGCGGTCGACCAGACCCGCGGCTGGTTCTACACCCTGCACGTCCTCGGGACCCTGCTCTTCGGCTCGCGTGCCTACGAGCACTGCATCGTGCTCGGGCTGGTCTCCGACGAGTCGGGGCGGAAGATGTCCAAGCGCCTCGGCAACGTCGTCGAGCCGATGGCGGTGATCGAGGAGACCGGCGCCGACGCGCTCCGCTGGTACTTCTACGTCAACAACCCGGAGGCCTCGGCGCGGTTCTCGGAGCGGCTGGTGCGCGAGGCGGCGCAGCGGTTCCTCCTGCCGCTGTGGAACGCGCTCTCCTTCTTCACGATCTACGCGAACCTCGACGGGTGGCTGCCGCCCGGGGCGCGCGAGGGCGGGGACGGCGGCGGGCCGGACCTCGCCGAGCGGCCCGCCCTCGACCGCTGGGTCCTCGCCCGGCTCGACCGGCTGGTCGACGAGATCACCGGCCACCTCGAGGGGTACCGCACCGCCGAGGCGGCGCGCGCGCTCGAGGCCTTCGTCGAGGAGCTGACGAACTGGTACATTCGCCGCAGCCGCGACCGCTTCTGGAGCGGCGATGGCGGCGGAGCGGCGGGCGCGAGCGCGGCCGACAAGGAGAGCGCCTACCACGCCCTCTACGAGGTGTTGACCACGCTCGGCCGGCTGCTCGCCCCGTTCACCCCGTTCCTCGCCGAGGTCCTCCACCGCCACCTGGTGCGCAGCGTCGTGCCGGGCGCGGCCGAGTCGGTCCACCTCGAGGACTGGCCCGAGCCGGCCGGCGCCGAACGCCGAGACGAGGCGCTCGAGGCGGGGATGGCGGCGGTCCAGCGGATCGTCCGGCTAGGTCACGCGGCGCGCAACACCCATTCGATCAAGACCCGCCAGCCACTCGCCGCGGTCACCCTGGTCACCGCCGACGAGTCGCTCCCCGGCCGGGTGGCACCGCACGAGGAGCTCCTGCGCGACGAGCTCAACGTCCACGCGATCCGCTGGGCCGCCGACCGCTCGGCCTACGTCTCGCACGAGGTCAAGCCGGTCTACCCGAAGACCGGCCCGCGCTTCGGCAAGCGGATGAAGGAGGTCGCCGCCGCCCTCGCCGCGGCCGACGGCGACGCGCTGGCCGCCGAGCTCGAGGAGCGCGGGCGGGTGGAGCTCGAGCTGTCGGACGGCCCGGTGGAGCTGTCCGCCGAGGAGCTCGAGGTCCGCCTGGTCGAGCGGGAGGGCACCGCGACGAGCGGCGACCGCGAGCTCCTCGTCGCCCTCGACGTCGAGCTCACCCCCGAGCTCGTGCGCGAGGGGCTCGCGCGCGAGGTCGTCCACCAGATCCAGGCGGCGCGCAAAGACGGGGACCTCGACTACGCGGACCGCATCCGGGTGGCCTACGCGGCCGGAGGCGAGCTCGCCCGGGCGATCGACGAGCACCGGGCGTGGATCGCCGAGCAGACCCTGGCCGTCGCGCTCGCCCCCGACCCCGAGGCCGCGGGGCGCGGCGGCGCGATCGACGGGGAGCCCTTCGCCTTCGCGCTCGAGCGGGCCGCCGTCGAGACGGCGGCGCACGGCGGCGGCGGGGCGGCCGGCACGGATCGTTCATGACCCACCCGGCGGCGGGCGCCGGCCGTGCGCCCGCCGACCACCCGAGCTGAGCTAGGAGGACCACATGGCGGGGATCTTCAAGGCCTACGACGTCCGCGGGGTCTACCCGGCGGAGATCGACGAGACGAAGGCGCGGCAGATCGGCCTCGCCTTCCAGCACGTCCTCGACGACGACGACCGTGCGGCCGCGGCCGGCGCCACCGTCGTCGTCAGCCGCGACATGCGCTCGCACAGCGCCGGCCTCCAGGAGGCGCTGGTCGACGGCCTGACCGCCGCCGGCCTCGACGTCGTCGACGTCGGCCTCGCCACCACCCCGATGAGCTACTTCGCCGTCGGCCACCTCGGCGCCGCGGGCGGCGTGCAGGTCACCGCCTCGCACAACCCGGCGCGCTACAACGGCTTCAAGTTCAGCCGCCGCGGCGCCCGCCCCGTCTCCGGCGACCACGGCATCGCGTTGATGGAGGAGAAGATCGCCGCCGGCGACCTCCCCGAGGCCGACGCGCCGGGCCGCCGCACCGAGGCCGACGTCCGCGACGCCTACCGCGAGCACGTCCTCGCCCACCTCGACCCGCCGGCCGGCGGCGCCCGCCGCCTCACCGTCGCCGCCGACGCCGCGAACGGCATGGCCACCCTCTACCGGCCGCTGCTCGAGGCGATGGGGATCGACCTCGTCCCCCTCTACTTCGAGCTCGACGGCACCTTCCCCAACCACGAGGCCAACCCGCTCCAGGAGGAGAACCTCCGCGACCTCCAGGACGCCGTCCGCCGCGAGGGCGCCGACCTCGGCGTCTCCTTCGACGGCGACGCCGACCGCGCCGCCTTCGTCGACGAGACCGGCCGGGCGATCGGCAGCGACCTCGTCACCGCGCTCATCGCCGGCGAGCTCCTCGCGCGCCGCCCCGGCAAGGCCGTCCTCTACGACCTGCGCTCCTCGAAAGCCGTCGACGAGTACATCCGCGAGAAGGGCGGCGTGCCCGTCCGCGAGCGCGTCGGTCACTCCTTCATGAAGGCCACCCTGCGCCAGAAGGACGGCATCTTCGGCGGCGAGCTCGCCGGCCACTACTACTTCGCCGACAACTACTTCGCCGACTCCTCGATCCTCGCCGTCGTCGAGATCCTCAACCTCCTCCGCAAGACCGGCCGCCCCCTCTCCGCCCTTGTCGCCCCCCTCCGCCGCTACGCCAAGAGCCCGGAGATCAACTTCGAGGTCGAGGACAAGCAGGCCAAGATCGACGAGCTCGCCCGCCGCCACGCCGCCGCCGACGTCGACTACCTCGACGGCATCACCGTCCGCTACCCCACTTGGTGGTTCAACGTGAGGCCGTCCAACACCGAGCCCTACTTGAGGCTGGTGATGGAGGCCGACACCGAGGAGGAGCTGGAGCGGCGGAAGGCCGAGATGTTCGAGGTGCTGGGGGAACCGGCGGAATAGGAAGAAGTCGAGCGAGCGTGCCTCGCTATCGCCCGTGGCCGCGGTGACCATCACATAGCGATCGCCAGAATTCCTCGTAGGGCATCAAGGCTTCGTGTCGCGCTCGCCAATGCGCATCGATTCCATCCCAGCCATTGCCCTGGAAGACGTGACCACAGATCGGGCAGACCCTCGGTCCTTTTGTCGGTGTTCCTCTCTCGCAGGCGACACACATGTGACGGTCCTCCTGTTCTGGTGAGAAGCTGGTTTGGTAGGCGAGTACGTCCTCGACCTCGCGCAGGTCGTTGGCAGCGACGTTGATGAGCTCCAAGTCTCGAGCCCCGCACGTCGTGTTCTCGGCGTCGCCGAGCCCGAAGCCGAGGACGTCGCGATAGTGCTCGGCGGTGCGGACGAGATCGGTGACCTGGAGCTGAGGGACGGCTGCGAGGAAGCGGGCCCTGGTCTCGGTCATGGTATCTCCCGACGCCGGCCGCCCGTCAGCCGATCGGCCACGAGCGGTGCAGGTGGACGACCAGCAGGGCGCCGAGGAGGAGCATGAAGGCGCCTGCGGCGACGAAGCCCTTGCGCCGGTCCTCGGAGATCGTGGCCAGGGCTCGGAGGCCGGCGCGCGGGAAGGTGAGGTAGACGACGCCCTTGATCGCCTGGAACCAGCCGTAGAGGGTGAGCACCAGTGGGATGCCGTCCCAGACATTGTGGAACGCCGCAATGAAGGCACCGTAGCCGAGGGTGAGCAGGCCGACGACAAAGACGCCGGGCTCGCCTCTCTCGCGGAGCCGGATGAAGAACCGCGCCCAGACCGCCGGACGGAGCACGTGGGAGAGGCCCACGACGACGAGCTGGACGGCCATGAAGGCCTCGACCGCGCGGTGAAGGTCGGGGGTCACCTGGGCGTCGCCGGTGACCGCTGCCGCGGCGGCCGTTCCCGGGTCGCCTCGACCGCGCGCTCGATGCGCCGGGCGCGGGTCTCCGGCTTCCTGGCCTCCACGATCGCCTCGACGTGCTCGCGCTGGTGGCTGTAGCTCAGCTCAGCTCTAGCCAGCGGTCCCAGGCGGGTGGGGCGGCGCGGAGGGCCTCGACGAGGTCGGCGGGCGGGTCGACGACACGCTCCTCGGTGTCGAGCTCGAGCCGGACCTCGAGGGTCTCGCCGCCTTCGAGGTCCGCCGCCTCGCGGTGGCTCCTGCGCAGCGGGACGCACGGCGGACCGCCCATCGCGGCGATCGTGCTCCGGTAGGTGTAGCCGTTGAGCGTCACCCGGACCGGAGCGCGCACCTTGCCGAAGACGGCCTTCGGGTCGAAGGGAAGCGGGATGAAACAGGCCGAGCCGTCGCGGACGATCGTGGCCGTGAAGGTCTTCGTGCTCATCGCGGGGGTAGGGAAAGCTAGCACGCCGCGCCCCGCGGACCCCCGATAAACGCGTTCAGCACCATCGGCTGCTCGGCGAACGAGCAGTCGTCGCTGCGCTTCCCGCGACGGCCATCGGCTCAGCGCAGAGGCGAGCGTGTCGAGGCGCCGATCTCACGAGGCCGGTCGGTTACCGGCGCGCGACGAGGTAGACGGTGACGCGCCGACCTCCGGCGGCCGATCGGATGGCCGCGGCCCGGGCCGGGTCGGCGATCCACCATTCACGGACCCAGGGATAGAAAGGCCGGATGCCGACGAGGCGGATCACCTCCGACCGCGTGGTCGCCGAGAGGACCGCGACCAGCTCGCGCAGGAACGCCTCGATCTGCTCGCGCTCCCTGGGCGTGGCCTGGGCGGCGAGGCGCCGGAGGTACTCCACGAAGAGATCGAGCAGCAGCCGCCGGACCTCGAGCGAGATCCGGGCGCGCCCGCCCTCGGGGGCCACTCGGCGGGCGATCGCCTGGAGGTCCTGGATGATCTGCATGATCCCGGGGTAGGACGTCCGGGTCAGGACCTGCCGGGTGACCGGGAAGAAGTAGCGCATCTGGCCGCTCTTCCGGCGGTTCGACGCCAGCAGCCCGAGCTCCTCGAGGCGCCGGCACCTGCGGTAGGCGTCGGCCACGCCGCTCGTGCTGCTGACCTCGGGAGTCGTGACGCGGCGACTTTCGCCGATCAAAACGAGGAGGACCGCCAGGTCGGGAGGCCTCAGGGCGATGACCGCCCGCCGGCGCGCCATACGTTCGCACTGGCGGACGATCTCGTCCTCGGGCTCAGTGAGGAGAGCGGCGAGACGGCTCGCGGTGGCCGGACCGGCCCGGCCGAGCTCGGCGGTGATCCATCCGGAGAGCGTCGCGGGCGGGGCGGCCTTCCTCGGCGGCCGGGGAACGATCCGCTGGGACAGCGGGGTCACGGCCATGGTGCACCTCCTGCGGCCGGAGATGCACGGCGCCCGTCGTTTTCTTCCCGCAGCGCCGTGACGACCCGACGGTCGCATTCCGGCCGGCGGCATCGCTCCCCGAGCTGGCCGTCCGCGCCCCGACCATGGGAGCTCTGCCCTCTGAGCTCAAGTGCGCAGGGCGAGAGAAACGTTTCCTCCGTCCTCGTCGCCCCCTGCCGCTACGCCAGGAGCCCCGACATCCCTCAGTCCCTGCCGCCGAGCAACCCCGCGCGGAGCAGGAAGTAGAGCAGCGTCATCAGGGTCGAGACGACCGCGGCGACGTAGGTCAGGGCCGCGGCGTTGAGGACCTTGCTCATCCCGGCGCGCTCCTGCTGGACGACGATGCCGTGCTCGAAGGCGAGCCGCTTGGCGCGCGACGAGGCGTCGAACTCCACCGGCAGGGTGACGATCTGGAAGAGGAGGACGGCGGAGAAGAGGACGGCGCCGAGGAGGACGATCTGCTGACCGAAGGCGGGATCCGCGCCCATGAACATCAGCATCAGGCCGCCGAACATGACGAAGTAGCCGAGCTTCGAGCCGATGTTGGCGGTGGGGACGAGCGCCGAGCGCAGCCAGAGCGGCGCGTAGCGCTGGGCATGCTGGATGGCGTGCCCGGCCTCGTGGCAGGCGACGCCGACCGCCGCCACCGACGGCGAGGCGTAGACCGGCTCGGAGAGGGCGAGCTTCCGGGTCAGCGGGTTGTAGTGGTCGGACAGGGTGCCGCGGGTGGGCACGATCTCGACGTCGGAGATCCCCGCCGCGTCGAGCAGCCGTTTGGCCGCCTGGGCGCCGGTCAGCCCGGAGAGGGTGCGCACCTTCGAGTACTTCTTGAACGCCGAGCGCGTCTTCCAGCTCGCGTAGATCGACAGCGCGAGGGCCGGAAGGACGAGGACGAGATAGAGCCAGTCGAGCATGTCGTGAGCCTCCTGTTCGCCCGGTCCAACTCCGGGGCAGAGAGAGGATATTTCATCGCCCGCCGGCCGATGCGACACCCGCCCGCGGCGATCCGGTAGGGTGGGGGAGGGAGTAAGGACCGGAGGAGACGCGAATGGGCGATACGACGAAGACGGCGATCGTCACCGGCGGCAGCCGCGGCATCGGGCGGGCGATCGTCGAGGCCCTGCTCGACGGCGGGTGGCGAGTGTACCTGTGCAGCCGGAGCCGCGAGTCGGTGGACCGGGCGCTCGGCGAGCTCTCCGGCCGCGGGCAGGTGGCGGGACGGCCGGTCGACGTGCGCGAGCAGGACCAGGTGGACGCCTTCGTCGCCTGGGTGCGCGAGGAGGCCGGCGGGATCGACTGCCTGGTCAACAATGCCGGGCTCGGTCACTTCGGCTCGATCGACGGGCTCTCCGGGGACCAGTGGCGCGAGGTCCTGCGCACCAACCTCGACGGCGCCTTCTACTTCATCCGCGCGGTGGCGCCGGCGATGAAGCAGCGCGGCGGCGGCTGGATCCTCAACGTCGCCTCGCTGGCCTCGAAGAACCCGTTCGCCGGCGGCGCCGCCTACAACGCCTCGAAGTTCGGCATGCTCGGGATGAGCGAGGCGGCGATGCTCGACCTCCGCCACGACGGGATCCGGGTCGCCGCCATCCTCCCCGGCAGCGTCGACACCGCCTTCCACAGCCGCGACGAGCGCGGCTGGATGCTCGCCCCCGAGGACGTCGCCCGCACCGTCACCGACCTCCTCGCCTTCCCCGACCGCGCCCTCCCCAGCCGCATCGAGCTCCGCCCCACGAAACCCCCCAAGCGCTGAGAGCGAGGATCGCGCACGATCTCGAACGGTCCTCCCTCGTCGCTCACTGCGGCGTACGAGAGTACGCCTCGTTCGCTCCTCGGTCCGGGTCGTCCGATCTCGCGCACGCTCCTCGCTCTCAGACCGTCGCGCCGGCTCTCAGATCATGCCGATTCTCTCGTTGCCGAAGAGCACCACGGGGCCGGCGGGGCGGGGCGGCTGCTCGCCGGCGCGCTCGAGGGTGATCGCGGCGCCGGTCATGTCCTCGGGCATCGGCATCTCGGTGCCCGAGAGATGGACCGCGTCGTCCGGGCCGGGCTCGAGGACGCCGGCGGCGACGTAGCGGTCGTCGCCGACCTGGAACCAGAGGACGTACGCCCGCCCCTCGGGCGCCGGGTCGAGCCGCGCCACCCGCACGTACCACTCGCGCTCGGGGTTGGAGAGGAAGAGCAGGCCCAGGGCATCGGTCTCCGCGGTCTCGCCCATCGGGCGGAGCGGGCAGACCTCGACGCCGGGGGTCGAGACCAGGGCGAGCTGCGAGGCGAGGTCGAGGCGGCGGCGCTCGAGCTCGTCCTGTGCCGCGGACAGGGCGTCGGCCCGCCGCTCGGTCTCCTCGAGGGTGGAGCGCAGACCGGCGATCACCCGCTCCTGCGCGTCGAGCCGCCCGTGGAGCCAGCCGGCGAAGACGCCCAGCCCGACGAGGGCGAGGGCGAGGACCGCGGCGGCGGCGGCGAGCCAGCGGGGGATCGCGGCCCGGTGCGGCGCCGGCGGTCCGGCCGGCCGCGGACGCGGCGCGCGCTCGGCCCGGCGCTCGGCCAGCCGCCGTTCCGCGGCCGCGGCGCCCGCGGCGGCCGCCGGCCCCGGCGCCCCGGCGGCCGCGGGCGGTGCGACGGCGGAAGGCCCGCGGTCCCCCGCGCCTCCGGCACCCTCCGATGCGGCGATCGGTGCGGCGGCCCGGGCGCCGACCGCGTCCACCGTGGCCTCGTCGGAGACCGCGGCGAGCACCCGCTCGCGGAGCGCGGGCGGCGGCGGCCGCTCGTCGAGGGCCAGCGGCAGCGCGCCGAGGAGCTCGGTGTAGAGGCGGGCGAGGAGCTCGTCCGGCTCGTCCTCGCCGGGGCGGGGGCCGCCGGCCGCCTCGGGCATGCCGGCCGCCTCGAGCTCGCCGAGCAGGCGCACGGCGACGCGTTCCTCGCGGGACCGGAGATCTTCGGGGTCGTGGGTCACGTGGGGCGTCTCGGGCGGCTCGTCAGAGGAGGTCGCGCAGGTCGTCGCGCAGCGCCTCGCGCAGCTTGCGCATGGCGAGGAGGGTGCGCGTCTTCACCGTCCCCAGCGGGATGCCGGTCTCCGCGGAGATCTCGGTCTGGGTGAGCCCGCCGTAGTAGGCCAGCTCGAGGACCCGGCGCTGCTCGGCGGGCAGCTTCGCCATCTCCTCGCGCACCCTCCGGCGGCGCTCCCCCTCCTGTACGCGGCGCCCGCCGCGCGGGGATTCATGCCGCTCCGCCTCGTGGCGCGCGCGGCTCGCCGTCCGCTCGCCCACACGCCGTGAGCGCAGCCGGTCGATCGCCCGGCTGCGGGTGATCAGCACCAGCCAGGTCGAGGCCGAGGCTCGGGTCGGGTCGTAGCGGGCGGCCTGCCGCCAGGCGTGGACGAACGCCTCCTGGAGGACCTCCTCGGCGTCCTCCGCGTTGCCGAGGATGCGCAGGGCCAGCGCGTTGAGGGTGCCGGCGAATCGATCGTAGAGCTCGGCCAGTGCCCCCGCGTCGCCGTCCGCCACCCGGCGCAGCAGCTCCTGCTCACGGGCCCGCGAGGGGAGCTGGCTCTCGGAAGGCATCCGGTGTGCTGAGAGTCGGGGAGACGCCGGGACGGCACGCCGTCGGCCGCGCGCCGCGAGAGCGAACGATAGCATTCCACCCCATGCCTCCCCGCTCGGTCCAGATCGCGGTCGTCGGCGCCGGCACCTGCGGGGCCGAGCTCACCGAGGCGGCCCGCGCCGTCGGCCGCGGGCTCGCCGCGGCCGGCGCCGTCGTCCTCACCGGCGGCCGCACCGGCGTCATGGAAGCCGCCTCCGCCGGCGCCCGCGAGGCCGGCGGCACCACCGTCGGCATCCTCCCCGGCGCCGACGCCGCGTCCTCACCCCCCAACCCCCACGTCCAGCTCGCCCTCTACACAGGGCTCGGCCAGGCCCGCAACCAGGTCCTCGTCCTCTCCGCCGCCGCCGTCGTCGCCGTCGGCGGCGCCTGGGGCACCCTCGTCGAGATCGCCCTGGCGCTCAAGCACCGCATCCCGGTCGTGACACTCCAGAGCTGGGAGCTCCGAAGACCGGACGGGAAAGACGCACCCCTCCTGAGGCGGGCGAAGACCGCGGAGGAAGCGGTAGAGCTGGCACTACGGGCAGCCAGAAAAGATCAGTGAAGAGCGAAAAACGAGAGGCGAAGCCGCGAGCGGCGCCTCCGGAGCGAGAGGCGAAGCCGCGAGCGGCGCCTCCGGAGCGAGAGGCGAAGCCGCGAGCGGCGCCTCGTGAGCGAGAGGCGAAGCCGCGAGCGGCGCCTCGTGAGCGAGAGGCGAAGCCGCGAGCGGGGCAGCCTTACGACCGGTTAAGGCGACTGTACCGCGGAGGTCTGAGCGCGTAGCGTGCCCGAGATCGGGCGACCCGGACCGACGCCCGACTGAGGCGTACGACTGTACGCCGCAGGGAGGAAGGAGGGAGGACCGCCCGAGATCGGGTGCGATCCGCGCTCAGACCGCGAAGGAGGAGCCGCAGCCGCAGGAGCCCACGGCATTCGGGTTGTTGAACTTGAACCCGGCGCCCTGCATCCCGAGGACGTAGTCGATCTCGGTGCCGGCGAGGTAGCGGGCGGAGATCGCGTCGACGAAGACCCGCAGGCCGTCGTACTCGAGGACGTGGTCGTTGTCGCGCGGCTCGCTCTCGAAGTCGAGCGCGTACTCGAAGCCGCTGCAGCCGCCGCCGCGCACGGCGACGCGCAGACCGTGGGAGTCGTCCATCTCCTCCTGCTCGCGGGTGACCTTGATCATCTGCACGGCCTTGGGTGTCAGCGAGATCGGTCCCTCCGGGGCCGGGGTGGGAACGGCCTCGGGGGTAGCGGCGGGCTCGGGGGTAGCAGCAATCTGTGCGGTGGGCTCGGCGGACATGGAAAACTCCCTTCGGTGACTGCTGTCGGCAACCGCAGGCTACCCGCCCGAATTCCCCCGGTCAAGCCTGGCCGGCGGGCGAGCCCGGGCCGCGGGGTAGGATGGGCCGATGCTGCGGGCTGTGCTGTTCGACTTCAACGGGGTGCTGGTGGACGACGAGCCGATCCACCTCGAGCTGTTCCAGCGGGTGCTCGGCGAGGAGGGGGTGGAGCTCCGCGAGGAGGACTACTACCGCCGCTACCTCGGGTTCGACGACCGCGGCTGCTTCGCCGCCGTGCTCGCCGACGCCGGGCGGCCGGCGGGGGCGGCGGCGATCGCCCGGCTGATCGCCCGCAAGGCGGCCTACTACCGCGAGCGGATCCGCCGCGACGGCTACCCGTTCTTCGCCGGCGCCGCCGAGCTGGTGCGCGAGGCCGCGGCGCGCGGGTGGGTGCTCGGCGTCGTCTCGGGGGCGCTGCGCGAGGAGGTCGAGGGGGCGCTGCGCCAGGCGGGGCTGCGCGACGCCTTCAAGCTGCTGGTCACCGCCGAGGACGTGACCGAGGGCAAGCCCGACCCCGAGGGCTACCGGCTGGCGCTCTCGGGGCTCAACGCCCGGCCGCCGCTGCCCACGCGGCTGGTCCACCCGCACGAGGCGCTGGCGGTCGAGGACAGCCCCGCCGGGCTCGCCGCCGCCGCCGCCGCCGGCCTCGCGTCGGTCGCCGTCGCGAACACCTACCCGGCCGCCGAGCTCTCCGCCGCGGGCGCGGTGCTCGATTCGCTCGACGGGGTCGGGGCGGAGCGGCTGCACGAGCTCCACCTGCGGATCGCCGGCGGCCCCGCGGCGGCCGCCGCCGCGCCGGCCCGGGAGGCGGCCCGATGAACTACGAGCGCTCGCGCGGCCACGTCGAGGCGATCACCGGCGGCATGTTCTCGGGCAAGAGCGAGGAGCTGGTACGGCGCCTGCGCCGGGCGGCGATCGCGCGCCAGCGCTTGCAGGTGTTCAAGCCGCTGACCGATACCCGCCACGACCCGGCGCGGCTGGTCACCCGCGACAACCGCGAGCTCGACGCCCATACGGTGGCCGACAGCGCGGAGCTCGCCGAGCAGCTCGACGCGGACGTCCAGGTGGTCGGCATCGACGAGGTGCAGTTCTTCGACGACGGGCTCGTCGAGCTCGTCGAGGAGCTCGCCGACCGCGGCGTGCGGGTGATCGTCGCCGGGCTCGACCTCGACTATCTCCGCCGCCCGTTCGGCCCGCTCCCCGCCATCCTCGCCCTCGCCGAGTTCGTCGACAAGATGCACGCGGTGTGCGTCCGCTGCGGCGGCATCGCCCACTACAGCCAGCGGATCGCCGGCGGCGGCGAGCAGGTGCAGGTGGGCGACGCCGACGTCTACGAGGCGCGCTGCCGCCACTGCTACGAGCAGTTCACGGCCGGGGCGGCGGCGGCCGGGGCCGCCGAGGGCTGAGCCGGCGGTCAGCCGCCGGCGGGCTCGGGGATCGGCAGCGGCCGGTTGCGGTCGTCGACGTGGACGTAGACGAGGGTCGCCTCGGTCACCTTCACCCGCCCGCTCGCGCCGCCGTCGCCGATCCGCCGCCGCTGCGCCTCGACGGTCACCCGCACGGTGAGCGAGGTGCGGCCGCGGCGCACCGTCTCGGTGTAGAAGCTGACCAGGTCGCCGACGAAGACCGGGGCGTGGAACTCGACCTCGTTCATCGCCACGGTGACCAGCCGGCCGGGGATGTGGCGGGTCGCCTCGACCGCCCCGGCCTGGTCGATGTAGCTCAGGATGATGCCGCCGAAGATGGTGCCCAGGGCGTTCGTGTCCTTCGGCATCATGATCACCCGGATCGCCGGCTGGAGCGGCCCGGCGCCGGCGACCGTCGGCGAGCCCGCCGCGGATCGGGGCTCGCCCGCGGCGGCACCGTCCTCCCTGGCATCCGACCGGCCTTCGTGAGCGGGCGGTTCCCCCGCGCCGGCGGTCCGCCGCTCCGCCGCGCTCACCGCGGCACCTCGGCGACCTCGGCCTCGCCGCCGCCCGCGACCTCGAGCCGGGTGCCCGGCTCGGCGGCGCGCTGGTGGACGATCGCCAGCCCGAGCGGACGCCCGGCGGCCGGCGCGCGGAGGGCGCTACCGACGGTCCCGGCCGGCCGGCCGTCGGCGAGGAGCGTCGCACCCGCAGCCGGCGGCTCCGAGCCTGCGGGGAAGCGGAGCGCCACCAGTCGGCGGTTCACGCCGCCGCGGTAGTGGATCCGCGCCACCACCTCCTGGCCGAGGTAACACCCCTTCGTGAAGCTGACCGCCGCCTCCTCGAGCCCGGTCTCCTGGGGCAGCGTCTCCGGCCCGAACTCCGCCCCCCAGCGCGGGATGCCGCGCTCCACCCGCAGCGTCTCGAGCGCTCGGAAGCCGGCCGGGACCGCACCGGCCGCGACCAGCGCCTCCCAGACCCGCTCCGCGCCCTCCGGCGCGACCCACAGGTCGAAGGCCTCGACCCCGACGAGACCGCGCCGCACCACCCGCACGTCCTCGCCGCCGACCGAGCCGGCGCGGTGGGACCAGGGGGGAGCCGATCGTTCCGCACCGCCCGACGCGGTCTCGGTCTCGGCCGCCGTCGCCGACTCACCCGACACGGCGCGGGCCGCCGTCGGCGTAGACGGCTCCGCGCCCTCCGCAGCGGCGACGACCGCCGCCGCTCGGGGCCCCGCCACGGTCAGCGGCACCCGCTCGAGCGGCGCGATCTCCACCCGGTCGGCGATCTTGAACGCGGCGAGGTGCTCGGCCACCGCCTCCGCCCGGCCCGCCGGCAGCTCCAGCCACAGCCGGTCCTCCAGCGCCAGCACCCGGACGTCGGCGATCACCTGCCCCTTGCGCGAGGTGACGAAGCCGTAGGTCCCGCCGCCCGGGGAGACCGCCTCGACGTCGCAGGTGACCAGGCCCTGGAGGAAGCGGCCGCGGTCCTCGCCGAGCATCTCCAGCCGCCCCGCCCACGAGCGGTCGACCGCCGCGCAGCCCTCGGTGAGCGCCCGGTGCTCCGCCGCGAGGTCGCCGTAGCCGAGCACCCCCTCGACCCCCGGGGCCACCTCGCCCCGCTCGGCCCCGGCGCCGTCCTGGGTGTCGCGTACCTCCGCCGGCTCGCTCGTCGTCGCCATCGGGGAAGGATATCCGTAGTCCGCCGCGGAGATCCCCGACAGCCCGCTATCATCGCCCCATGCCGACCCGCCGTCCCTTCCACCTCGAGCCGCCCGGCGGCCGCGCGCTCGACGGCTTCCTCGACGTCCCCGACCGGCCGGACCTGCCGCCGTACCCGACGGTGGTGATCTGCCACGGGTTCAAAGGGTTCATGGAGTGGGGGTTCTTCCCGCACCTCGCCGAGCTGCTGGCGGCCCGCGGCTTCCTCGCCGTGCGGTTCAACTTCTCGGGCGCCGGGGTGCGGCCCGGCGAGGACCGGGTCTCGGACCTCGACGCCTTCCGCGACGACACGTACGGCCGCGAGCTCGAGGACCTGCTCGCGGTGGTCGACGGGCTCGACGAGATCGCCGGGGAGCTGGCCGACCGGGACCGGCTCGGGCTCTTCGGCCACAGCCGGGGCGGCGGGATCGCCCTTCTCGCCGCGGCGCTCCCCGAGCGGCGCGAGAGCGTCCGCGCTCTGGTCACCTGGGCGGCGA
>Ga0214468_1000164_pt1 | contig 20832 bp, 21 predicted proteins | sample RVTome_9_FD_187334 | JGI IMG/M metagenome (GOLD analysis project Ga0214468, IMG submission 187334) | Soil microbial communities from uranium-contaminated site in the Upper Colorado River Basin, Wyoming, United States - RVT155D38 HiSeq ...
AGTGCAGGCAAACATGGTGAAGACGACGAGCAACAGCGGCGTGGGACCCCTCGGGATTCGGGCCATTCGGTTTCCTCAGCAGTGTCGGCCCGACCATACCTGAGAGCGCTCTCAGGAATGCTGGGAGGTTCAGCCCCTCTGGTTGATCCTGTCCAGCAGCGGCTGGTCGATCAGCCCGGCGTACTCTGGGTTGTGCTCGATGAACGAGGTGATGAAAGGACACAGGGGCACGATCTTCATGCCCATGGCCCGGACATCGTCGAGGGCTCCCCGAGCCAGGGTCGAGCCCAAGCCCTCACCCTCGTGCCCCGGCTCGACTTCGGTGTGGACGAAGAAGCGGCGGCCTCCTCGCTCGTGGTACACCGCCACCCCCACCACCTCGCCGTCGAGCTCGAGCAGGTAGCGATGATTCTCCTTGTCGTCCCGGACGATCGGATCGGCGCTCACCGGGTGATGTTGGCATGCGGATCCGTCAAAGAGGGAGCGAGACGGTGAATGCCGCCCCGCCTTCCGCTCGATTTGTGGCGCGCAGGGTGCCACCATGGGCCTCGACCAGGTCACGGGCGATGGAGAGACCGAGACCGGTGCCTCTCGAGTCTCCTGCCTTGACGAAACGGTGGAAGACCTGCTCCAGGCGGTCCTCGGGGATGCCTGGCCCGGTGTCGGAAACCTCGATGAAGAACGAGCCGCCGTTGCGTCCGCACCTCACCTGGAGCTTGCCGCCGTCGGGCATCTGCGCGGCAGCGTTGGAGATGAGGTTGGCCAGGACCTGGCGTAGCCGATGATGATCCACCTCCTGCTGGGGCAGGTCGGGCTCGACCTCGATGACCGTGGCCACACCCTGCCGTTCGAGGACGGCTGCGAACGATGCGACCACATCGCCGATCACGTCTTCGATGTCGGTCGCCTCTTTGTCCAGCCTGAGCCGACCCGCCTCGGTCAAGGTGAGGACCCTGAGGTCCTCGAGCAGCCGCTCCATCAGCTCGACCTCGTCGACCACATGGCTCAGGCTCTCGGGTCCGTGGAGCCCGTCGAGAACGGCCTCGATCTCCCCCCTGATCACGGTCAGCGGAGTTCGCAGCTCATGACCGAGGTCGGCGAGGAGACGACGTCTTCGTTCGTCCTCCTCCTCGAGACGTGCCGCCATCCTGTTGAACGACCCGCTGACCGCGGCGAGTGGGCCCGGCTCGGCGATCGGGATCCGCACCCCGGTCTCACCGTCGCCGAGACGCCGGGTCGCGTCGATCAGCTGACCGACCGGGGCCCAGGTGCGCCCGAGCCGGTCCTTGGCGACGAGGATCAGACCGAGCAGGGCGAGGACGGCGAGCCCGCCCAGCACCCAACGGCGGGGGCCATGGACGAACCCGAACAGGTTCGCCAAGAGGATCCCGAGCAATGGCCCGAGGAAGATCAGGGCGAACACGAATCCGAAGAACAATCGGAAGACGCGGGCTCCTGAGCCCCAGGGCGGTCCCCCTTCCCGCATCCAGGGCGGGCCGCGACGGTAGGGGTCAGGCATCGGCGAACTTGTAGCCGACCCCATGCACCGTGATCACATAGACCGGCCGGCCGGGCTCGGGCTCGAGCTTCTTGCGCAGGTTCTTGACGTGGGCGTCGATCGCCCGTTCATAGGACTCGAAGGAGACACCCCTGATCGAGTCGAGCAGCTGGCCCCTCGTGTACACCCGGCCCGGGCTGGACGCCAGGATCCGCAGCAGCTCGAACTCGGTTGTGGTCAGCTCGATGCGTGTGGCGCCTCGCTCCACTTTTCGGTGGGGGAGGTCGATGACCAGGTCCATGATCCTGATGATCTCCGTGGCGACCTCGCCCCCGACGCGACGCAGCACGGCCTTGACCCGGGCCACCAGCTCTCGGGGGCTGAACGGCTTGACCACGTAGTCGTCGGCACCCAGCTCGAGCCCGACGATCCGATCTGTCTCCTCGCTGCGGGCGGTGAGCATGATGATCGGGATCGACGACTGGGCCCGGATCGATCGAGTGACGTCGTAGCCGTCCATCCCGGGCAGGCCGAGGTCGAGGATCACCAGGTCGGGTCGTTGCGACCGGGCCGCGGCCAGTGCCGCCGGCCCGTTGGCGGCCAAGGTCACTTCGAAGCCCGCCTCGGTCAGGTAGTCCCTGACCAGGCGGGCGATCTTCACTTCGTCGTCGACGACGAGGACCTTCGACATGGGGCCATTGTCGCTTGTGGGCGACGTCTAGCTGCCTTCTCCAGAGTCAGGGTCGCTTCGGGTCCCCTTCTCGCCGTGGGCCCGGTCGTGCCATTCGCCGAGACGCTGATCCATCGGCGACGTGTGACCCGCTTGCCAGTCACTTCCCCAATACCCCCGTCCCCAACGTGGCCCGAAGAAGAGGCGGACTACGAGACCGATGATGAGGAAGAGGAAGAGGATCCTGAAGAAGAGGCCGAAGATGCCGAAGCCGCCGAAGCCCCATCCCGGCCCCCACCAGCCGTCGTGTACCACAGGCCGGATCCTGTTCACCGCCACCTCGCCGGTCTCGACCAGGCCCTGCTCGAAGCCGATCTGATAGAGGCCGAATCCAATGGCGCCCAGTGCGCCGAGGACCAGGATGGTGATGAGGATCGTGCCGATGACATTCCTACGCATTTCGTGACTCCTTTCCATTCGAGTGCACCCTCATGGTGAGCGTCGGATATGAAGACGATGTGAAGATGGAGTGGAGGTAACTTCCCGCCGGTGACAACCCCCCGACGTCTCTGGCTCCCCCCGGCCCGATACGCCGATCGACCCACCGATCGCCGGGTCAGCTTCCTCGAGCTGTTCTTCGACCTCGTCTTCGTTGTCGTCGTGGCCCAGCTTGCCCATCGTCTCGCCGAACACCCGGACTTGGCAGGCGTGGGTTGGTACGTCTTTCTCTTCTACGCGGTTTGGTCGTCATGGAACAACGGCACCCTCTATTACGACCTGCACGGGACCGACGATGTGAGTGTCCGGGTCTTCACCTTCGCCCAAATGCTGGCGGTGGCGGTGATGGGCGTCTTCGTCGGCGACGTGCCGGGCGAAGGCTCGGCGGGTTTTGCCCTGGCCTATGCGGCCAACATCGCGGTGCTGGTTGTGATCTGGTTTCGCACCGGTCTCCACGACCCTTCACACCGGCCGGCCTCGATTCCCTACTCGACCGCCTACCTGGTCTCGGCCCTGGTGTTCGTCGCCAGTGCCTTCGTCGACGCCCCCGTCCGGTACTGGATGTGGGGAGCCGGGCTCCTGATCGAGGTGCTAGGGCAGGTGATCGCATTCCGCAGGTGGTCCCCTCCGGGACACCAGCCCGGGGATCCGATCATCGGGGTGACGCCTTCGCTGGTGGAGCGGCTCGGCCTGCTGATGATCATCGTGTTGGGGGAGGTGATCGTGGGTGCAGTGAATGGGATGGCTGACGTCGAGCTGCTCGGAGGGGGTGGCATCGTCATCGGGTTGCTCGGCGTGCTCGTGGCGATCGGGCTCTGGTGGATCTACTTCGACCTGGTCTCCCATAGGCAGCCGATTTCCTCACGATCGCAGCTGTGGCTCAACCTCCATCTCCCCCTGGCCGTGGCGATAGCCGCCGGGGGAGCCGGAGTGCTGAACACGGTGGAGCACGCGGCCGACGTCCTGCCCGACGAGGTGCGATGGCTTCTGGTCGGGTCCCTTGCCGTCGCCATCGTGGTCGTAACGGCCCTCACCCGCACCCTGGAGGTGAGAAGGACGACACCCGAGCTCTATCGCACCGCGGAGATCGCCCTGTTGGCCAGTGCCGTTCTCGTCCTCGGGGTGGGTGTGACCGACTGGGGAGCCCGGGCGACGTTGGGCTCGCTCGTCATCTTGTTGCTGGCCCCTGTCGGCGTCGGGCTGCTGGTCTGGAGAAAACAGACCCCGGGCGCGGGCCATTGAGCGGATGGCTCCTCTGGCCGGGGCATGCCAGAAGTTCGCAATCAGACCGGGGCCGAGCCACCCGACGGTTTCCCGATTGTCGATCCAGGGGAAAGGTGCTGTTTGCCTCCGGGGATAGCACCGGGCATGAGCTGGAAGGAGGGCTCGATGCGAAGACTTACCCTGCTCACCGTCATGACGCTCCTGGTGGGCCTGATCCCAATCGCCGCGGGCGGGGCCAAGCCGGAGCCGGTGCGTTTCGCCACCTTCAACGCCAGTCTCAATCGCGGCAACGCGGGCGACCTCGCCGCCGACCTGTCCACGCCGGACAACGCACAGGCCCGGGTGATCGCCGAGACCATCCAGCGGACCCGCCCCGACGTGCTGCTCATCAACGAGTTCGATTTCGACCCGGACGCAGTCGGGTTGTTCCAGAAGAACTACCTCGGCTTGTCCCAGAACGGGGCCGACCCGATCTCCTATCCCTACACCTTCATCGCTCCCTCCAACACCGGGGCGCCATCGGGTTTCGACCTGAACAACGACGGCTCGGTGGGTGGGCCCGACGACGCCCTCGGCTTCGGCTTCTTCGAAGGCCAGTTCGGGATGGTGGTGTACTCGAAGTACCCGATCGACGACGTGCGCACCTTCCAGAACTTCCTGTGGAAGGACATGCCCGGCGCCCTGCTCCCCATCGACCCGGCGACGGGTGAGAGCTGGTACACGCCCGAGGAGCTGGACGTGCTCCCGCTCAGCTCCAAGAGTCATTGGGACCTGGAGATCGAGATCGGGAAGAAGACGGTCCACTTCCTCGTCTCTCATCCCACCCCGCCCGTGTTCGACGGCGCCGAGGATCGCAACGGCCGTCGCAACTTCGACGAGATCCGCTTCTGGGCCGACTATGTCCACCCCCGACGGGGTCGTTACATCTACGACGACCGGGGCAAGGTCGGCGGGCTGGCCCGAGGTGAGGCGTTCGTGATCGCCGGTGACATGAACTCCGATCCGAACGACGGCGACTCCATCCCGGGCGCGATCCAACAGCTGATCGACCACCCCAAGGTGAATGACAGGTTCACGCCAACGTCGACGGGCGGGGTGTGGGCGGCGGAGCAGCAGGGCGGTATCAACGACGACCACATCTCAGACCCGGCTGCCGACACCGCCGACTTCGGCGAGCCGCCGGGCAATCTGCGAGCCGACTACGTCCTACCGTCGAAGCGGCTCCAGGTGGTCGACGGAGTTGTCTTCTGGCCAGCCGAAGGAGAGCCCTTCTTCGAGCTGACCGGAGTGTTCCCCTTCCCCGGCTCGGATCACCGTCTGGTCTGGATCGACGTGAGGATCCCGGGCCATTGAGGTCGGCGATCGAGGGGATGTAACAGCTATCCCGATTCAGAGCGATCGCGGGAACCTTGCTCGGGGCGGGAGGTCCCAGGGTGGTCGCCCCCGGGGAAAGCTCAGGTGAAGGCGACCGCCACCGCGGCGGCGTAGATGGCGAGAACGACCATGAGCATGGCATAGCCGCGGAGCCCACGGTTCCCGAAGTCCTCGGCGATCTTGGAGCCGGAGAGCCCCACGGCACCCAGAAACAGAACGCTGCCGATCCACTCGGGCATTGCCTACCTCCCATTCCCCGTTCGAAGCTTCCCCACACGGGAATCTAGTCGATCTCCGTCTCCGCATGGAGACGGCACAGGAGTCAATGCCGACCCGCGCGTCCCGACTAGCGCGGCTTAACCTCTGCCGGTGACCACTCCGCCCCTCCAGGTGCGTGTCGACGCCACCCTGCAACGGATAATCGTCGGATTCCGCCTGGTCAGCGCGGTGTGGATCACCGTGCTCGGGATCATCGGGGTAGTCAGCTGGGAGGCGGACGTCAGGGTGGTGATCGGGGCACTGGCACTGGTTTGGGCCTGGACGCTGCTCACCTTCGGCGCCCTGCGAGCCGGGTGGCTGGAGTCGCTTCCCTGGCTCATCGCCGACCTCGCCGTGGCCATGGTGGTCGTAGCCCTGGATGCATTCGATGGCGCCTCCCAGGGGAGTTTCGTCGGGGGCTTTCCCACGGCCTCGGTTCTGCTGTGGGGCTACGCCCATCGCATCCCCGGCGGTGTCGGGTCGGGCTTGGCCGTTTCGGTGGCCATTGCCATCAGCGAGTCGAACCTCACCGGCAACATCACCAACAGCGTCCTCTATGTCGCAGTGGGTGGGGTGGCGGCGTGGGCGTTCGAAGTGCTGCGCAACAGCGAGCTCGGCCGTCTCCGAGCCGAGGCTGCGCTCGAGGAGGAGCGGGGCGCCCGTATCAGGTCGGAGGAGCGAGCAGAGGTCGCTGCCCACCTTCACGACTCGGTCCTGCAGACCCTGGCCCTGATCCAGAAGGGCTCCACCGATCCCTCTGCGGTCCGCAACCTCGCCCGGGTACAGGAACGCGAGCTCCGATCCTGGCTCCTCGGCACCGCCAACCCCCACGAGACGGTGATTGGCGCCTTGGAGGCGGCGTGCTCGGAGATCGAGAAGCGCTCGGGTGTGGCTGTGGAGTTGGTGGCGGTGGGCGACCGCGATCTCGGCGAGCAGACCAGGGCTCTGGTCGGAGCTGCCCGAGAGTCGGTGATGAATGCGGCCCGACATGCCGGGGTGGAGGAGGTCTCGGTCTATGCCGAAGCAGACGGAGACTCGATGCGGATATTCGTCAGGGACCGCGGGGTCGGATTCGACCCGTCGTCCGTCGCTGCGGATCGTCGTGGCATCGCCGAGTCGGTGCGCGGGAGAATGGAGCGCCATGGTGGATCGGTGGAGATCGTGAGCAGCGGGGCGGGCACCGAGGTGCGGCTGTTGATGCCTGTCGAGGAGATTCCGATCGATGAGCGATAGGACACGCGTCTTCCTGGTCGACGACCACGATCTGTTCCGTGCCGGGGTCCGGGCCGAGATCGGAGACCATGTCGAGTTGATCGGCGAAGCCGACGCCGTCGACGCCGCCATCGAGCTGATCAGGGAGCGGGAGCCCGATGTGGTCCTCCTCGACGTCCATCTCCCCGGTGGCGGGGGGCGGGCGGTCATCGAGGCGGTGCGGGAGACCCATCCCGACGTTCGATTCCTCGCCCTCTCCGTATCAGACGCCCCCCAGGACGTGGTCGACGTCGTCCACGCCGGGGCCAGGGGCTATGTCACCAAGGCGATCCGCTCCGAAGAATTGATCGCCGCGATCGAGAAGGTGTCCAACGACGATGCCGTGTTCTCCCCGAAGCTGGCCGGGTTCGTCCTGGACGCCTTCACCACGCTCGCCCCCGCCGACGTCGACGACGAGCTCGCCTCGCTCACCGCCCGGGAACGCGAGGTGCTTCAGCTCATCGCCCGCGGTTACACCTACCGGGAGACGGGTGAGGCGTTGTTCATCTCGGTCAAGACGGTGGAGAGCCACGTCGGCTCGGTCCTGCGCAAGCTCCAGCTGGCCAACCGAAACGAGCTGACCCGGTGGGCGGCGAAACGAGAGCTGATCTAGCCGGTCGACGTCGCCCGGGTCAACGTCAGTTCCAGCGACGGGCACGACCCACGGCACGGCTCGGCCCGGGCGGCATGATGGAGAAGCCGGGCGTGGGCGTACTCGTGGATCACGGCATGTGCGAACAAGTCCCGGGGCACGTCCCGGTTGGTGTGGACGATGGGGACGTAGCCGGCCGGCTTCCAGGTGCGGAACAAGTCGTCGCCGGTGAGCTCGGCGAGACAGGAGAGCACCGATTCGTCGAGCTGGAGGGAGTGCACCGCCCTGCGGTACTCGTCGGATGTCGTGAGAAGGGCGAATGCAATGTTCATGACGGATAGCCCGGTCTCCAGGTCGAGTCGGAGCCATCGCCGCCCACCGCCGACTTCGATCGGCTCGAGCTCGAGCATGGAGAAGTCGAGTGGGCCGGTCCGGTTCTCGGGTGTGGCGAGGGGTCGGTTGCCCAGGCCGGCCAGGACCTCATACAGGTTCATGTCGTGGACGATCACCGCGTTGTCGTCGAGCTTGGCCAGTGTCCCCGGGCGAAGGGTGGGCTCGGCGAGCCCGCTGTTGCGGGCGATGAAGGCCAGCACGTTGGTCTCGATCACGAAGTGTCGGAGCAGGAGCTCGCCGCCTTCGACGGAGACGAGACGGGACATGAACCAGATCCCGAGCCGGTCGAGAAGCCGGTGTGAGGAGAACCGGAAGGGGAGGATCCGCTTGATCAGCACGATGAGGGCCACCGCCACCCGGCTCACCAGCTGGGCCGGGGGGCGCACATATCGGTGTGCCCATTGGCTCTGATCGATCCGCAGCAGTTCCAGGGCACGCCGATCGAAGTGCAGCGTGGGGTCGCCGGCGAGCGCCTCCCAGATTCCCGGCCCGGGGCCGTCGATCATCTGGCTGGGACGGAGGTCAGACATGGTCTATCTCCTCCAACTGAAGGGCGTAGAGACGGGCGACCACCTTGGCGGTGTGAACGATCGAGGCGGCTATCTCAGGGGTGATCAGGTCGGAGCGGAGGATCTGGAACATCTTCTCGGTGTGCTCCTCGTCGGCTCCGCCGTGATAGGCCATGAACCGCACCTGCCCCGGCTCCAGCGCGAGCTGCTCGCGGAGCTGTCCCACCCACCGGCTCGCCTTGTTGGCTCCGAGACCTTCGATGATGTACATCGCCCCGAGCAGGTCGAGGGGGTTCTCCCTGTTGGCCTGGTTGAACATGAAGGCGGAAAGCGCCTCGGAGCCGACGTTCTTCTCACCCGACTGGATCTCTTGGAGGCGTCCGCCCACCGCCACGTAGTCCTCCTCCAGCATGCGAAAGTCGCGTTGCTCCTCGGCGGCGTGCTCGATGAACTCGGCGCGCAGCTCGGTGTGCTCCACGGTCAGGTGGGAGGAGGCCCTGGTTATCCAGCGGGCACCCTCCATCACCTGCTGTCGCAGGTTGTAGAGCAACGACCGGTAATCCTCGATGGTGGCTGTTCCGGTTTCGATGCGCTTGACGATCGGGACCGTGGAGAGACGGGTCTCGAAGCCGGCCCAAACCAGGGCCAGCTCCTCGAGCAGCCACTCCGAGGCACTCGCTTCCCCTGCCCGCGCCGTGACCGGGCCCGGGTCGGCGGAGGCGGCCGCGGTGAACTCGGTCCTCGATGCGCTCGACCCGTCGACACAGCTGAGATGGACGAACGAGACCGAGAAACGCCCCGACTCGGGGATCATCAGCAGCACCCGGTCGCCGACCGAGAAGCGTCCGCCGTTGAAGGCCTCCTCGAGCATGATGAAGATGCTTGCGGCCCCGGTGTTGCCCTTGGTGCGGAGGTTGGTGAACCAACGCTCCTCGGGGATCATCAGCCCGGCTTCGCCCATGAGCCTGACGATGTCGGAGCGGAAGTACTCCGATGAGTAGTGGACGAGGAGATGGTCGATCTCCCCGGGCACGATCCGCCCTTCCCGGACCAGCCCGATGTACTCCTCGACGCCGAGTGCGACGATGTTGTTCAGGATCGAGGTGTCCTGACGCAGGTTGAGCATCCCCGAGTCGTGGGCCTCGGCCGGAGTGGGCCGGTCCTGCCAGGTCGCCCCCGGGCCGATCGTCTCGTTGCTCGCCGCCCCGGCGTACATGCATACCGGGAAGCGGTGGGCATGGGAGACGAGGTGGGACCAGTCGATGCGGAGGGAGAGCCCGTCGGGCCGGGGCTCGGGCTCGACCACCACCGCCCCGGCGCCGTCGGAGAGCATCCAGCGGAGGAACTCGGCGTCGGGGCCGGGGGAGGTCTCCTGGGAGAACCGGTCGGCGCGAAGGGCACGGCTCACCAGCTCCGAGCCGACCGCGACGGCCACCCGATGCCGGTCGAGACGAATCGCCGCCTCGGCGGCGCGCAGGGCGGCGGCTCCCGAGCAGCAGACCCCACCGGCGGAGAGGATCTCCATCGGGCCCCCACCGAGACGACCGTGCACCATGGAGGCGAACCCGGGCACAGGAAGGTCGCCCTGAGTGGTGCCGGTGGCCAGCATCCCGACATCGGCTGCGGTGAGACCCCGGCTGGCGAGGGCAGCCAGGACGGCGCGTTCCGCCAGCTCCTCGTTGAGCATGGTGCTGTTGCCGTCCCGGTCGATGGCGTAGTGCCGCTTCTCGATCCCGTTGGCGTCGAGCATTCGCCTTCGCAGCCGGTCCGAGCCTCCGGGAACGGTGCCCAGATAGCTCTGCAGGTCGTCGTTCCCGATCGGTTCGCCGGGGAGGAAGGCCCCGACACTGGTGATGTATGCGCTCATGACTGTCAGCATCGGTGCGAATGGGCCGGGTCAGTATTAGGGAGGGCCCCGATTCCGGGGTCAGGGTCCCCGGACTGGTATGCACACCGCGATTCGGCGGCACGCGCCTCCGGCCGAGGGGTCGATGCCCCGGTCCGCAGCCTGCCCGGTCTCGGCCCGCTGTGGCCGCATGGGGTCGAGTAGGCTCGTTTCGGGTCGTCAGGAATGGAGGAGATATGAGCTCCCCACGTCCAAACCCGCGTCCGATTCGGCTGGTCGTGGCCATGGCCTTGGCCATGATCCTGGCCTCACCGGCACTGGCGATCACCAATGGGACACCCGACGGGGACGATCACCCCTTTGTCGGCTCGATCGTGGTCTCTATCCCGGAACGGCCCGACTTGCCGCCGCTGCTGCAGTGGTGCTCGGGCACCCTCATCTCGCCCACCGTGTTCCTCACGGCATCTCATTGCACGGCCGATTTCGACGCCCTGACCGAGCAGTTCCCCATGATGACGGTGTCCGTCACCTTCGACCCGGTCATCGACGACCAGGCAACCCTCCACACGGCGGAGTGGCACACCAATCCCGGCTACAACGGCTTCTCGGGGAAAGGTGGCGCCTCGGATCCGGGTGACATCGCGGTCATGACCTTCGACGATCCGATCCAGGGGATCACACCGGCCCGTCTTCCCGAGGCAGGTTTGCTCGACGATCTCAAGGATGCCGGGGTGCTCAAGGACACCCGCTTCACCACCGTCGGATACGGGACGGTCCGAGAAGACAATCATGGTGGGTGGCAGGGCATCCTCGACAACCTGGATCGGAATCGAGCCGAGCAGGGGTTCAACTCCCTGACCAAGGCATGGCTGACCCTTCCCATGACACCGAGCAATGGCAACGGTGGCACCTGCTATGGAGACTCGGGCGGTCCGCATTTCATCCACCTCGACGGCGTCGAGACCGACATAGTCGTCTCGCTGACCGTCACCGGCGACGCGCAGTGCAAGGCCTCGGACAAGACCTACCGCACCGACACCGAGACCGCCCGAGCCTTCCTCGCCGACTTTGTGGAGCTGCCCTAGCCCTAGGACCGGGCAACCCGAGCGACGTGGGCCGGACGCCCGCCTGGCGCGGGCGTAGGCTCGTCCACACATACCGCGATCGAGGAGTACGTGATGAGCCCTGGAAAGATCGTCATGGCGGTGATCGGTGCGTTGCTGGGCCTGTTCGCATTCGGACTGATCGTGGCCGGCGGTGCGTTGCTCTGGGCTTTCGGCACCCAGAGAAGCGCCGATGGCTTCTTCACATCGCCCAGCGTCACCTTGTCCAGCCACACTCACGCACTGACCACGACCGAGATCGACTTGTCGGCTCGCCCCGCCGACTGGTTCCCCTCCTCCCAACTGGCGACGATCCGGATCGAAGCGGAGCCGTCAGATGACGAGCCCGTGTTCGTGGGCCTCGGCGACCAGGACGACGTGGAGGCGTACCTCTCGGGTGTGGGCTACACCGAGGTGACCCGCATCGGCAGCTTCTTCGACGAGGTCAGCTATCGAGACATCGAGGGCGGCCCCCCGGCCGGGCCTCCGGGGGATGAGGACTTCTGGGTGGCCACCGCGGAAGGGGAGGGGAGCCAGACCCTGACCTGGGATGTCGACTCCGGCGACTGGGTCGGGGTGATCATGAACGCCGACGCATCCTCGGGGGTCGCGGTGGACGTGAGCGCCGGGGCCCGGGTCGGCATCCTCCTCCCCATAGCCTTCGGGCTTATCGTCTTCGGTGTGCTGTGCGGGGCGTTGGCAGCCGTGCTGCTGGTGCTGGCGGTCCGCCGGGAGGGTGTGGCGGCTCCGGTGGCGATGGCGGCAGGGGGCGGGGCCGCCGGCTTCGGCCACTACCCGGTGCGGATCGAAGGGCGGCTCGACCCGAATCTCAGCCGATGGCAGTGGCTGCTCAAGTGGCTGTTGGGCCTGCCCCACTACATCCTGCTCGGCTTCCTCTGGGTGGGTTTCGTGCTCCTGACCATCGTTGCCTTCTTCGCCATCCTCTTCACGGGGCGTTACCCAAGGGCGATCTTCGACTTCAACGTGGGAGTGCTGCGCTGGTCGTGGCGAGTCGGCTTCTACTCCTACGGGGCGCTCGGCACAGACCAGTACCCGCCGTTCACCCTGGACGACGTCGAGTACCCGGCCCGGCTCGACGTCGAGTATCCGGGCGAGCTCTCCCGGCTGCTGGTGCTGGTCAAGTGGTGGCTGCTCGCCATCCCCCACTATCTGATCGTGGGACTGTTCACCAGCGGGTTGGTGTGGTGGACCACCGACATCGGTGAGGACGGCAACGCCGTGCTCGACTCAGGGGGAGGTCTGATCGGCATCCTGGTGCTCATCGCCGGTCTCATCCTCCTCTTCTCGGCCCGCTACCCCCAAGGCCTGTTCGACCTGATCATGGGTTTGCAGCGATGGGTGTTCCGGGTGGCGGCCTATGCGGCCCTGATGACCGACGAGTACCCGCCGTTCCGTCTCGACATCGGAGGCCCCGAGCCGGAGGCAGCGCCGGCCGGGCCCGCTCCCGAGCCTCCGGTGGAGAGCGACGCCCCTCCGCCCGGCGGCTGAGCGAGTCGGCCCGATGCCCTCGGTGACCATCCAGGGCACCGGGGGGGAGATGTCGGTGTACGTCGCCACTCCGTCGGTCGAGGGCCCATGATCGCCGGCGCGATGTCACGGTCCGGTTATCACGAGCCATCGGCGATCGACGCCCGTCGTCGCATCCTCGCCTTCTTTCACACCCATCTCCATAGTCCGACCGAGCCGGCCTGATCCGCTCCCGTGGGCGCGGTCCCCAACCAGTCGACGGTTTGAAAGCGCGTCCCGCCGGGTAGTTGGCGCTCCAGACCGGCTCCAGGAGCCGGTCGTTTCTCGCACAGATAGGAAGGAGTCGGGTTGGGAGACCAGCGACGCGTATTGGACGCGCCCGGACTCGGTGCGTTCGCGGTGATGCTGTTGTTGGCGAGCCTGTTCCCCGGATCCCCGGCCGGGGCGGCCGACCCGGTCTGTGAGCAGGTTTGGGATCGGCTGGCGCATTGGAGCGAGCAGGAGGCGGAGAAGGGGCTGACCACATCGAGGCTCGCCACCCTCCAGGAGTTGATCCCGCTGTTCTCAGAATGCACGGAGGCCGGGCTCGTCGAGCACGAGGGCATGGGATCCGACGCCGGGCGATGGCGAGACCTGGTCGAGGTGTACTTCGACTCCGACGACGTCGAGCGCGTGATCTGTCTCATGGAGAGCGAGAGCGGGGGCAACCCGAATGCGCGCAATCAGTCGTCGGGTGCCTCCGGGTTGATGCAGGTGATGCCCGGGTGGGCCGACCTCTTCGGCTACACCCCTGACGATCTGTTCGATCCCACCGTCAACCTCTGGATCGCCAGCCAGATCCGCCGGGACCAGGGCTGGGCCGCCTGGACCCCCTACCAGCGCGGGTCCTGCCGCTGAGGGGGCCCGGTTACCTCGAACCTGAGGTTCCCCGTAACGGATATGCAACGAATTCTCTCCGGTTCGCCACGGCTGAGACGGAGTTCGTGGAACTCGAGAGAGTTGGTGGCGGATGTGCAACGTGGAACCTCAGGTTCGCCGACAGGCCGAGCAGTGGAATACCATCCTGGCCGGGACCTTGATTTCGACTATCCCCATCGCCATCGTGTTCTTCACCTTCCAGCGCTACTTCGTCCAGGGCGTCGCCGCCACCGGGGTCAAGGGCTGACCGCGTGCTCTCCGTCGAGGCCGGCAAGGTGGTTCTCGACACCGGCAGCTGCCTGGCGGTGATCTTCGACATGGACGGGGTGGTCACCGATTCTGCCTCGGCCCACCGCCGCGCCTGGAAGCGGACGTTCGACTCGTTCCTCGATGAGCGCTACCTGGCCGGGGGAGAGCGGCTGCAGGAATTCGACGAGGACGACTATCTCACCTACGTCGACGGCAAGCCCCGCTACGACGGGGTGCGCAGCTTCCTCGCCTCCCGGGCCATCGAGTTGCCCGAGGGGACACCGGAGGATCTACCGGATGTGGAGACCGTGTGTGGGCTAGGCAACCGGAAGAACCAGGCCTTCCTCCAGACCGTCGCCGAGAACGGCATCGACGCCTATCGGTCCACACTGGACCTGATCGACCGTCTCCACACCAGAGGGGTGGGGGTGGCGCTGATCAGCTCGAGTCGGAACGCCGCCTCGGTGCTGGAGGCGGCCGGCATCGACCCTGGGATCTTCGATGATGTCGTGGACGGGATCGAGTCGGCCCGCCTCGGTCTCACCGGCAAACCCGATCCCGCCATCTTCCTGGAGGCGGCGTCGCGGTTGGGGGCGAGTGCAGAGGGCTGTGTCGTGGTCGAGGACGCGGTCTCCGGGGTGGAGGCCGGTCGCGCCGGAGAATTCGGCGGCGTCATCGGGGTCGACCGGGGCAACAACCGGGAGGCCCTCCGAGTCGCCGGCGCCGACGTGGTGGTGGAGGACCTGGTGGAGGTGACCCTGGGCTGAAGTCCCAAAGCCGGCCGAACCTCAGGTTCTGGAAGCTCCTCGCGTCGTCACGGGCCTCGGTCTGGGCACTCGTGGACAGATTCGGCGGGGCTGGACTTCCTCAACTCTCAAAAGGGACCGGCATCAGCTCGAACACGTCGATGGCGTAGGCACCCTGACCCTCGCTGAGATAAGGGTGGCCTTCGGTCAGGGCGGACGCTTGCCTGAGATCGTCCGCCTGCACGATGGAATATCCAGTCAGTTTCGAGGCATGCCCGGACGACCCGTCGTCGATGACCGCGGTCCCACCCCCAAACGGGGCTCCGATGTCCACCAACGCAGGCCCGACTCGGTCTATCCACGACGACCACTTCTCCAGGACCGCCGCCCCCTCCTCTTCGGACAGGTCGGCCAGATCCGTGGCTTCTCCCCGATAGATCATCATGTACTTGGGCACTCTGCCACCTCCTAATTTAGTCGACACTATATCAAGCTGGCGACACGGTTTCAATTCAAACTAAAATTGAACGGGTCCCACAGCCACGCCGAAACCCCTGGTAAATACTGGGCTTCCTCAAGGGAGGTAGGCGGGGGGCCGAAATAACCCTGTGACCTCCCTTCGCGAGTTCGCCGGCCTGGCGACGGCCAATATCGGGCTGCTTCTCGACGCCGTCCCCGACCCGATGATCGTGACCGATGTCGACGGGGCCATCCTGAGGGTGAGCAAGGGCGCCGCCGCGATGCTCGGCTACAGCGGGCCGGATCTGAAAGGTCGGCCCCTGGCCGACCTGATCTGCGAGGAGAACCGCCAGCACTACGGCGAGCACCGGGCGGCGTTTCTCGCCAGCGGCGCCGAGACCGCTCCCGAGCTGGAGACCTACTTCCTCAGCGCACGTGGATCGCGGCTTCCCATCGATGCCGCCGTAGGCAAGTTGACGGTGGAGGAGACCACATACCTGCTGCTGGTGATGCGCGAGGTGTCGGACCGTCTGGCCACCCAGAGTCGGCTGGAGCAGATGGTGGCAATCGACGAGCTCACCACCAGTATCTCCTCCCGGCTCAACACACCAGACTCCGAGGACATCGACGAAGCCATCGAGGCCTCTATCCGGGAGCTGGCCGACTTCTGCTGCACCGGCGCCGCCTATCTGTTCACAGAGACCGAGCCGGGTACCTTCGCCCTGCACAGCCAGTCGAGCTTTCTCGATGAACCGGCGGCCCTGGTCTCGCTCGGTCTGACGGCCCTCCCCTGGATCAGGGACCTCCTCGAGGACCCTTCGATCACCGAGGTGGGCACCCTGGACCCAGGGCCGCAGGAGTCGGCTGCGGACTGTCTACTCCTACGCGGCGAGGGAGTCTCCTCCCTGGTGCTGGTCCCGCTAAGAGCCTCGGGTCGGACCATCGGATTCGCCGGGATCGAGTCGAAAGACCCGGTCCGCGCCGCCTGGCCCGGCGAGGACCTGGCCGGCCTGATCGTGCTCCAGGACGTGTTCGAGAACGCCCTGGAACGAAAACGGATCGGCTCGGAGCTGCGCCGGGTCAATCGGGTTCTGCACGCAGTTTCGGAATGCCACGACGCCTTGATCCGGGCACAGGACGAGACCGAGTTGCTCCGCGACGTGTGCCGGTTCGTCGTCGAGGCCGGGGGGTACGCCCTCGCCTGGGTGGGATATGCCCTGGATGACCCGAACAGGACGATTGCGCCGCAGGCACAGTGGGGCGAGGGACGGGGGTTCGTCGACAGCCTGAATCTCACCTGGAGAGACGAAGGGCTGGGGCTGGGCCCGGCGGGAACGTCGGTGCGGACCCGTAAGCCGTCGTTCGTCGAGGACACCTCGACCGACCACGACCTCGCCTGGCACCTCGAGCCCTATCGACATGGCTTCCTCTCTCTTGTATGTGTCCCCATGTTCTTCGGCGATGAGGTCGCCGGTGTCCTCGCCGTGTACGACAAGGAGCCGGGAGCGTTCGACGCCCGCGGGGTGAAGGTGCTGCAGCGGTTCGCCGACGATCTCGCCTACGGCATCGCCGCCCTGAGGTCCCGGGAACGTCAACGTGAAGCCGAATCCCAGCTGAGACAGCTCCTCGACTCGAAAGACGAGCTGATCGCCTCCATCGCCCACGAGTTGCGCACCCCGCTGGCCGGGGTGGTCGGCTTCGCCCAGGTGCTGAGAGACGACGCCGACCTCGACCCGGAGTCGAGAGCGGAGATGGTCCGTCTCGTTGCCGAGCAGGGCATGGATTTGACCAACATCGTCGACGACCTTCTCGTCGCAGCCAAGTCCGAGGCGGGCACACTGGTGGTGGCCCAGGTCCGAGTCGACCTGCGTGCCCAGGCGGCGCAGGTGCTGGAGGCGTGGGGCAGCGACCTGGTGGGAAGAGTCGAATTCGAGGGGGTGTCCGCCCCGACGACTGGGGACCCGGCCCGGGTTCGTCAGATCCTGCGCAACCTGGTCTCCAACGCCATGCGGTATGGCGGTGACCAGATCCGTGTCCGGGTCGCCTCGGTCGGCGAGACGGCTCACGTCAGGGTCGAGGACAACGGCAATGGGGTGGCGCCCGAGGAGCAGGAGAGGATCTTCGAGCCCTACTCACGGGCCCATGACGCCCCCGGTCTCACCGCGTCGATGGGTCTGGGGCTGTCCATCTCCCGTCATCTGGCCCGGCTCATGGGCGGGGATCTCGCCTACAGCGCCGAGCCCGGTCTGAGCGTGTTCACCCTCTCCATGCCCGCCCTGGCCGAGTAGGGACCGGCCTCCGCCTCCCCCTACCCGAACCTGAGGTTCCCCGTAACACATATGCAACTAACGCTCTCGAGTTCGGCTCCTCTTGTCCCCGACTCTCCGCTCCCAACTCGAGAGAGTTCGTAACGGATATGCACCGTAGAACCTCAGGTTCGGGTTCAGGTTCGATCCCGCTCCCAACTCGAGAGAGTTCGTGACGGATATGCAACGTAGAACCTCAGGTTCCGGTTCAGGTGCCCCCAGCGGCCCCCTCCTCTCGCCCCGGCGACGACCGTAAGCTGATCGGAGATGACGGGCACCCAGCTGGCCTCGCCTGAGGGAGGGCTCACCGAGACCGAGGTGCGCCGGCGCATCGCGGCGGGGCTGGTCAACCAGGTTCAGGATTCGCCGAGCCGGACCACCGGCGAGATCGTGCGCGCCAATGTGGTGACCCGGTTCAACATCCTGCTCGGCGCCCTCCTCGTCATCGTGCTGGTCGTGCTGCGCGAGCCCCGTGACGCCCTGTTCGGGATCGTGCTGGTGACCAACTCGTTGATCGGGATCATCCAGGAGCTGCGGGCCAAGCGCACACTGGACCGTCTCGAGGTGCTCGCCGCCCCCAGCGTCAGGGTGATCCGCTCGGGCCGGCTCATCGAACAAGACGTTGACCAGGTGGTGGTCGACGACCTGATCGACCTCCGCCCCGGCGACCAGCTCGCCGTGGACGGGGTGGTGATCAGCGCCAACGGCTTGGAGATCGACGAGTCGCTGCTCACCGGCGAGTCCGACCCGGTGGTGAAACGAGCCGACGACAGATGTCTCTCCGGCAGTTTCGTCGCCGCCGGTTCGGGCCGATACCGGGCCACTCACGTCGGCGGCGACTCCTATGCGGCCAAGCTGGCCCATGCCGCCAAACGGTTCACCCTGGTCCGCTCCGAGCTGCGGGACGGAATCAACTGGATCCTCGGCGTGGTGATCTGGGCGGTGGTCCCGGTTGGGGCCCTGCTCGTCTGGAGCTCGCTCCGGGGCGGGCAGACCTTCATCGACGGTCTGGGCGGGGCTGTCGCCGCTGGGGTGGCCATGATTCCTCAAGGTCTGGTCCTGTTGACCTCGGTCGCCTTCGCCCTGGGGGTGATCCGACTGGGACGCCAGAATGTCCTGGTCCAGGAGCTGCCCGCCATCGAGGGCCTCGCCCGGGTCGACACCGTCTGTTTCGACAAGACCGGCACTCTCACCGAGGGCCATCTCACCGTCAAGGAGGTGCTCCTGTTCGGCGAGGAGGATCCGGCGCCGGCCCTCGCCGCCATCGCCGCCGCCGAAGCCAACCCCAACGCCACCATGGCCGCCATCGCCGCCGCCTACCCCGACGGCCCGGAGTGGGGGGTGCAGGCCAGCATCCCCTTCTCCTCGGCCCGGAAGTGGAGCGGGGTCACCTTCTTCGGCGACGGCACCTGGGTGATCGGAGCCCCCGACGTGGTCGCTCCCCACGACCGGCGGGTCACCGAGCTGGCCGCCGACGTGTCATCGGAGGGGAGCCGGGTCCTGGTGGTCGCCCGGGGCGACGCCCCGCTGACCGAGAGCTTGCTTCCACCAGATCTCGACCCGGTGGCAGTGGTGGTGCTCTCCGACCAGGTCCGGGCAGACGCCGCCGACACGCTGCGCTATTTCGCCGAGCAGGGGATCAGGCTCAAGGTGATCTCGGGGGACCACCCGGCCACGGTGGCCGCGGTGGCCCGCCAGGTCGGCCTCGACGGGTCGGACACCGTGGTCGACGCCCGTCACCTCCCCGAAGACGGCCGGGAGCTGGCCGAGGTGATGGAACGGGGGACGGTGTTCGGCCGGGTCGGGCCCCAGCAGAAACGGGCCATGGTCCAGGCGCTGCAGTCGAGGGGCCATGTGGTGGCGATGACCGGTGACGGGGTCAACGACGTGCTCGCCCTCAAGGAATCCGACATCGGGATCGCCATCGGCAGCGGGGCGCCGGCGTCCCGGGCGGTGGCCCAGCTGGTGTTGATCGACGGTCGCTTCGACACCCTGCCCGGGATCGTGGGGGAGGGCCGGCGGGTCACCTCCAACATCGAGCGGGTGGCCAACCTGTTCATCACCAGCACCGTCTACGCCCTGGGGCTGTCCCTGGCCATCGTGGTCTCCACCCTGCCCTTCCCCTTCCTCGCCCGTCATCTCACCCTGGTGGGCAGTCTCACCATTGGGATCCCGGCGTTCTTCCTCGCCCTGGCCCCGTCGCGGCGACGTACCCGTTCCGGGATGGTGGCCCGGGTGCTCAAGTTCGCCGTGCCCACCGGGCTGGTGGCCACTATCGCCACCTTCGCCGGGTACTGGCTGGCCGACCTGGAGCGGGCGAGCATCGGCCAGTCCCGCACGACCGCCACGCTGATACTGGCCGCCATCGGGCTGTTCGCCCTGGGCATCGTGAGCCGGCCGCTGGTCCCGTGGAAGAAGGCGCTGATCGCCACCATGGCCGGGATGCTGGTGGTGGCCATGGCCAGCCCGACCCTGCGAGACTTCTTCGCCCTCGACCTGCCCCGCACCGTGGTGCTGCTGGCCGCGGTGGGCATCGTCGCCATCACCGGCACGGTGATGATCTTCGCCCTCCGGGCCGTGGGCTGGGCCAAGGTGGTCCCCGAGCTGTTGCGGGAGCACCCCCCCACCGAGCCGGGGGCATGGCGACGTCTCACCAACCGGGTGGTGGAGAACTCGGGCTGGCACCGCTCCTTTCCCACCACCACCGAGATGCAGCCGGTGGTGAAACCCCCGCCCGACCCGGAGAGGTGAGGCCTACTCGGTCGGGCTGATGACGATATGGATCAGCACGATGTGGGGCACGATCCTGGCCACCTTCTCCCGGGTGATCTCGTCGCGGGCCAGCCCGTAGGCCTTGGCGTCGATCGGTCGCTTCCCCAGATAGTCGATCATGAACTCGAGTGCGTCCTCCTCACCGGGCACGGCTTCGGCCTTGCCCGTGTAGTTGCGTCCGGCGATCCGCACCTCGACATCGTGGGCGGTCTCGAAGTTCCGCCACCAGCGGCGCGCCCGCTTGGTGACCACGGTCACGGTGTCGTCTTCCCGGTGGTAGCTGACCGGAATCGTGTAGGTCTTGTGTGTCTTCCGACCGGTGAAGGTGAGCAGCGCCACCCCCTGGCCCACCATGGCCTGGAGACCCGGTGTGGTCAGCGCCCATCTCATCAGTGAGTTGGCCCACGCGGGCGGCTTGTCGTCGGGGAGCTGCACTTCGGCGGTCACGGTATCGGTCATTTCTTGACCTCCATTACTCGATCCGTGTTGACGCTTCGATCGTGGAACAGGGTGGCCGATCTGACTAGAGGCGAAGGTAACGAAGTGCCTCGATCCGGTCCGCCGAAGCGAGCGGCTCAGCGGGCGAGAAACTCGGAGTGACGCTCCAGCCCGGCCACCACCGCCTCGACGTCCTCGGCCGAGTTGTAGCAATGCCAGGAGAGCCTGATGTTCCCGTCG
>Ga0214468_1000165_pt1 | contig 20785 bp, 15 predicted proteins | sample RVTome_9_FD_187334 | JGI IMG/M metagenome (GOLD analysis project Ga0214468, IMG submission 187334) | Soil microbial communities from uranium-contaminated site in the Upper Colorado River Basin, Wyoming, United States - RVT155D38 HiSeq ...
CGTACTCGAAGTACGTCGAGGACGCCGACCGCCCGACAACGCAGCAGACATGGGCAGATTCGCAGGCGCAGCAGAAGCGTGGTGAGAAATGCGGGCTAGAGACTTCGAGCTCTACTCCCGGGCGCTGGAGGTCGACCCCGACTTCCCGAACGCCGAGAACGCCCGGCGGAGCGTCGAGGAGCTGCGGAGCGCGAAGGCCGGCGGCCCCGCAGGCGCGGGCGGCGGCGGCGGAGCCCCGAGGCCGGCGGCGTTACAGCCGTGCGGCCACGCGGATGTCCTCGGCCTGCCAGCGGCTCTTGCCGCCCGCTTCGGGCGCGGCGAGGGTGAACTCGAAGATCAGGTTGCGGCTGGGGAGCGACAGGTAGCTGACGTTGTCGGGCAGCTTGGAGTCGTGGAAGAAGACGCTCTCGTAGGGTGAGTCCTCGCGCCGGGTGTCGACGATCCACAGACCCGGGCCGAGGTGGCGGATGAAGCGCAGGAAGCCGTAGCCCTTGCCCGAGTGGTAGTAGCAGAAGCCGCGCACCCGCGAGCCGAGCTCCCCCCACTCGGCCCCGTTGTCGCCGACCGCGAGCAGGTTCGGGATCAGGTAGCCGCAGACGAACATGTCGGCCTCGGCGCGCAGGTCGTTCGACACGTTGTCGAAGGCGACCACCTCGACCCGGCAGCCGCGGTTCTGGAGCGCCCGGACCACCTGGACGAAGTCGCCGTCGCCGGTGGCGAGCAGGATGCGGTCGAGGGTCTCGCTCTGCAGCAGCAGGTCGACCGCCATGTCGAGGTCGACGTTCGCCTTGGCGATCATCTCCCCCTTCTCGTCCTGGAACCAGCGCACCGGCTTCTGGATCACCTTGTAGCCGAAGTCGCGCAGGATCGAGTGGAACTGGAACTGGCCGCGCTTGTACTCGGGGTCGTCCTCGGCCCGCTTCGCGTCGTAGGAGACGTAGCAGTTGAGCCGCAGCACCTCGCCGCCGTCGCGGGCCGCGAAGTCGCGGAGCACGTCGAAGCGCATGCCGCGGCCGCCGTTCATCGAGATGTTCGCGGAGTCGATGAAGACGCCGACCCGGCTGGTCGGAGTCGCTTGCGCCATGAGTCCTCCCGAAATCGCCTTCTCCAGGGCTCGCGTTCCGGCGCCGGCGGCCGCCCCGCCGCCCGCGCCCCGAGCCAGGTTCGATCCTACCCCGCGGCCGGCCGGCCGGAGCTCACCCGGCGGCCTGCTCGGCGACGGTGAAGTCGAGCCGCACGCCCGGGACTTCGCTCGGGTGCTCGGCCGCGTCGTAATCGATCCGCGCCGCCCGGGCCACGGCTTGCACGGACGGTTCCATCCGCCGGACGGTCTCGGCGGTCGACTCGGCGGCGGCGGAGAGGTCGAGAGTGAGCGACTCGAGCGGCCGCGTCTGGCCGATCCGCCGCTCGGTGCGCAGGGCGCGCACCCCGCGCAGGATGCCCTCGACGACCGCCATCTCGGGCACCGCCGCGGCGAGCTCGTCGCTGCGCTCCGGCCACGGGCTCGCGTGGAGCGAGACGTGCTCCTCGAACGGGCGGTAGATCCGCTGGTAGAGCTCCTCGGTGACGAAGGGGACGAACGGGGCGTACATGGCGAGGATCGTGCGCAGCGCTTCCCACAGTGTCGCCTGCGCCGACTCCCGCGCGCCCTCCGGATAGCGCTCCGGATGCCAGAAGCGGTCCTTGACCATCTCCAGGTAGTCGTCGCAGAAGGTCGACCAGAACAGCCGGTCGGTCGCCTCGCGGGCGACCGCGTAGTCGTAGGCCTCGAAGCCGGCCTCGACCGCCGGCAGCGCGCGGTGGATCTCCGACAGCACCCAGGCATCCTCCGGCATGCGCTCGGCGACGGGCGGGCGTGGCGCCGCCGGGTCGAACCCCTCGAGCTGCATCAGCACGAAGCGCGAGGCGTTCCACAGCTTGACGACCAGCTTGCGCCCGGCCTTGACGTCCTTCTCGTTGAACCGCGTGTCGTTGCCGAGGTGGCTGCCGGCGGCCCAGTAGCGCAGCGCGTCGGCGCCGTAGCGCTGGACGACGGCGTACGGGTCGTAGCGGTTGTAGCCGGTCTTGTCGGTGAACTTCTCGAGGTCGCGCTTGGAGATCTTCTTGCCCTGCTCGTTGAGTCCCCAGCCGGAAATCATCACGTCGCGCCAGGGGAGCGAGTCGGTGTGGACGTGCGACTTGACCAGGGTGTAGAAGAGCCAGGTGCGGATGATCTCGAACGCCTGCACGCGGACGGTCATCGGGTAGAGCGACATGTCGCCGTGGCGGCCCGGAGTGCCGGCCCAGTTGGCGTTGATCAGCGGGGTCAGCGACGAGGTCGCCCAGGTGTCCATCACGTCGGGCTCGCCGGCGAGCCCGCCGCCGCACGAGGGGCAGGCGTCGACCGGCGGCGGGTCCTCGAGCGGGTCGACCGGCAGGTCCTCGGCACGGGCGAGGACCGCCTCGCCGCACTCGCTGCAGTACCAGATCGGGAACGGCACGCCGTAGAAGCGCTGGCGCGAGACGTTCCAGTCGTAGCGCAGGCCCTCGATCCACTGGTCGAGCCGCACCTTCATCCACTCCGGGTGCCAGCGCAGCTCGGCCGAGCGGCGGAGCATCTCGTCCTTGAGCTCGAGCACCTTGACGAACCACTGCGGGGCGAGGTGGAACTCGACCGGCGTGCCCGACCGCTCGGACACCGACACCCGTTGGTCGACGAGCTCGGCGCCGCGCAGGCGGCCGGTCTCTTCGAGGTCGGCGAGGATCCGCTTGCGCGCCTCCTCCGGGGTCAGCCCCTCGTAGGCGCCGGCGTTCGCGGTCATCTTCCCAGACGGTCCAATCGACATCCGGAGCTCGAGCCCGTCGCGTTTCCAGCGCTCGACGTCCTCGCCGTCGCCGAAGGTGCAGACCATCATCAGCCCGGTGCCGTACTCCGGGTCGACCTCGCGGTCGGCCTTGACCGGCACCCTGTGCTCGAACAGCGGCACCACCGCCTCGCCGCCGACCAGGTCGGCGTAGCGCGCATCGTCCGGGTGGCAGTAGAGGGCAACGCAGGAGGGGACGAGCTCGGGCCGGGTGGTCGAGATCATCAGGTCCCGCCCGTCGGGGGCGGAGAACGCGATCCGGTGGAGCCGCCCCTTGCGCTCCAGGGTGTCGAGGTCGGCCTGGGCCAGCGCGGTCTCGAAGTGCGTGTCCCACAGCACCGGCTCGGTCGCCCGGTAGACCATCCCCTGGGCGTGGAGATCGAGGAACGAGAGCTGCGCCGTGCGCCGGCAGTGGTCGTCGATCGTCGAGTAGCGCAGCCGCCAGTCGACCGAAAGGCCGAGCGCCCGCCACAGCTTCTCGTACTCGGCGGCCCCCTTCGTCGTCTCCTCGAGACACAGCCGCCGGAACTCGGCGCGGCTCGTCGACCGCTTGTCGATCCCATAGGTGCGCTCGACGAAGCGCTCGGTCGGCAGCCCGTTGTCGTCGAAGCCCATCGGGTAGAAGACCCTCTTGCCGCGCATCCGCTGGTAGCGGACGACGAACTCCGCCTGGGCGTACGACATCGCGTGGCCGACGTGGAGGTGGGCCGCTGACACGTAGGGCGGCGGCGTGTCGACCGAGAACACCTCGCCGGGGGCGTCCGGGTCCCAGCGGTAGATCCCGCTCTCCTCCCACAGCGCCCGGCAGCGCTCCTCGACCTCGGTCGCGTCGTAGTCCTTCGGCAGCTCGATCGAATCAGCCATCACGGCTCCAGGGGGCCGGCGCGGGCCGGGCGGGCGCGGCCGGGCGGAGTGAGGGGAGGCCCCGCGGAGGGCGGGGCCGAAACCCGATGATCCCACGGGCGGCGGCGCGAGTCCACCCCCGCGCCCCCCTCGAGCGCGCCGCGGCAGCGGGAACTTTCCGCGGCGGGCGGCGGTCGATCGCCACCGTCGTAGAACCTCCGTCGACAACATGTCACGGGCCTCCCGGACCGCGTGAGCTAAGATCGGCCCGGTCCCAGCCCCCCACCGAGCACCCCTCGGAGGTGCACCCATGCGCGTCGCTCTCGTCAAGCCGCCGATCGGCGGCATCCTCGGCCTCGAGATGCTCACCTTCGTCGAGCCTCTCGGGCTGATCTGCGTCGCCGCGGCGCTCGAGGCCGAGGGGCACGACTGCATGGTGCTCGACCTGCGGCTCGACGACGAGGAGACGGGGTTCGCCCGCCTGCGCGATTTCGACCCCCAGCTCGTCGGCATCCAGTGCAACTTCACGACCGAGCGCTACCGCGCCCGGCGGATCGCCCGCCGCGCCCGCGGCGAGCTGCCCGGCGCCTGGGTCCTGGTCGGCGGGCACGACGCGTCCCGCGAGCCGGGCTGGTTCGCCGACCCGGCGGTCGACGCCGTCGCGGTCGGCGACGGCGAGGAGATCCTGCCGCCGCTCGCCGATGCGCTCGAGCGCGGAAAGGACCCGAAGACCGTCCCCGGCCTGGTCCTCCGGCGCGGCGGCGAGCAGGTCTCCACCGGCCACGCCCCCGCCCGCCGCGAGCTCGACGAGCTGCCGCTCCCCGCCCGCCACCTGATCGCCGAGTACGCGCCCCACTACTACATCAACTTCCGCAAGCCCCTGGCGCTGCTCGAGACCGCCCGCGGCTGCCCGTTCAAGTGCAACTTCTGCTCGGTGTGGAAGTTCCACGAGAGCAGCTTCCGCGAGAAGTCCCCCGAGCGGGTCGTTCGCGAGCTCCAGCAGATCGAGGCGCCGAACGTCTTCATCACCGACGACATCTTCTGGATGAACGTCCGCCGCGGCTTCGAGATGGCCGACCGCATCCTCGCGTCGGGGGTCCGCAAGTACTTCACCGTCCAGACCCGCACCGACATCATCTGCAAGTTCCCCCACCTCATCGAGAAGTGGAAGGAGTGCGGCGACCTGGCGATCTTCCTCGGCGTCGAGGCGGTCACCGACGAGGGCCTCGACCGGGTGAACAAGAAGAACACGGCGGCGAACAACGAGCGGGCGATCGCCATCCTCAAGGAGCTCGGCGTCGGCTTCACCCCGAACTTCATCGTCGACCCGGCCTGGGACCGCGACGACTTCGCCCGCCTGCGCGACTGGATCGAGCGCACCGGCGCCTACAACAGCGGCTTCACCGTCCTCACCCCGCTCCCCGGCACCGACCTATGGGACGAGGCCTCCCGCCAGGTGACGACGGACGATTGGGAGATGTACGACATCATCCACACCGTCCTCCCCACCAAGCTGCCGCTCGAAGAGTTCTACGAGGAGTACTCGAAGCTCTGGCGCCACGTCCTCGACGTCCGCTACCGCGAGCGCGGCAAGGTCAAGACCTACCTCCAGCTCGGCGCCGCCCTCGCCACCGGCAAGGTGAGCCTCGGCGCGGTCCGCAAGGGGATGAACATGGCCAAGGTCTTCAGCCGGCCGGAGACCTTCCTGCGGGCGCACGGCAAGCCGCACCCCGACGCCGTCCCGGCCTGAGAGCCGGCGTCACGCGCGACCTCGCCTACGAGGCGAGGGGCACCAGCTTCGAGCCGCGGATCGTCCTGTCGCGAGTGACGAGCGGCACCTGGTGGACGACGCTGGTGGCGGCGATCAGCTCGTCGGCGGGGTCGCTGCGGAAGTCGAGGTCGTGGATCGCGCGGCAGACCTCGAGGGTCAGCGGCCAGGTGTGGACCTTCGAGAGGGTGCGGACGACCTCAGGGTCGCCGAGGTCCATCTCGAGCTTGCCGAGCTGGACGAGCTTCGAGATCTCCCAGAGAACGATGCCGGAGATGCTCCAGGTGTCCGCCGCGAGGATCTCGCGCTCGCGCGCCGTCAGCTTGCCGTCGAGGGCGTGGACCAGGACATGGGTGTCAAGATTCAGCATCCCAGTCCAGGCCGGTCGAGAAGAGGTCGCCGTGGATTCGAATCTTCCCGGACAGACTGCCGATGAGTGCGCCGGACTCGGCCTCGAAGGGCAGGAGCTTGGCCACCGGCCGGCCGTGCTTGGTGATCACCACGCCCTCCGGACCCACCCGGTCGAGGATGGCCAGGCACTTCTGCTTGAACTCGGTCGCGCCCACGGTCTTCATCTGGATCATCCTACCAGTGGACAGAAGTTCTGTCCACTAAGCGCGACCCGCTGAAAGAAGAAGGGCGGCCCCGGCCAGGACCGCCCTCCGTGCTGCGCGACCGCCGGTCCGGCTACTGCTCGACGAGCGACACCTTCCCCACCACCGGCCGGGCCTCGGCAACCGGCTGGCCCGCCGGGACGATGGTGACGGCGGCCGGTCCCGCCCCCTCTCCTGCCCGGCGCACGATGTCGGTGACGTCGAAGCTGACGAAGCGCTCCGGCATCTCGCCGGCCATCGCCCCGTGGTCCTCGTCCCCGCCGTGGGCCACCGCGCCGAAGAAGTTGAAGGTGCCGGCGAGGTGCTCGTCGCTGGCCGCCGGGTCGGCGCCCTCGGGCAGCCCGTAGTAGACCTTGTAGACGACGCCCGGCTGGACGTCGGCGGCGAGGTCCTCGACCTTGACGTAGACCCGGCGGCCCTCGCCGAGCGGCTCGGCGAGCCCGGCCGGCCCGGCGCCGGGCAGCGCCACCCGCACGGCCGCGCCGCCGAGCTGCACGCCGGTGCTGGCCGCCCGCTCCCGAGGCTCGACGTCGACGAACCCGCCGGGGGCCGGCTCCGGGCAGGGCGGCACCGGCTCGAGGCTGTCGTAGGAGTAGCCGAGGGCGGCGATGTCGGTGAAGTCGCTGATCTTCGCCTCGACGCGCTGGCCGTTGGCATCGGCGAAGACGAAGGTCTGGTCGAGCCAGCTCGAGGAGTCGGGGTTGGCCCGGCCGGCGGCGTTCCAGCTCGCCCACAGCCGGTCGATCTGGCAGTGGTGCGCCCAGAAGACCGGGTCGCCGGCCGCCCACGGCACGGAGCCCATGTTCTGGCCGTTGCCGGTGAGGACGTGGACGTTGCCGTGCAGCCCGAAGTCCAGCGCCTGGTTGAAGCCGTCGTCCGCCCCGTTCGGGCTGTAGGTGCACTGGTCCAGGGAGTCCAGCGGCAGCAGGCTCTGGTCCGAGCCCTGGATCGGCTGGCCGGCGTTGACCCCCGAGTTGCGCTTGCCGACGAAGAGCGGGCCGGCCTGCCCGAACTCGGGCGGGATGACGCCGCGCACGGCCATGTCCGAGGTGGTGTAGTTCCAGTACGGGAGGGTGAAGTCGGCGTTGCCGCTCACCTGGCGGATGATCGTCTCGAAGAAGTAGACGAACATCCGGTGCCAGGGCAGGAAGTAGTCCTCGACGTCGCCCGCGTGGTGCGCCTGGCAGGTGTTCCACATCTCGTCGGCGAGCTGGCGGTCGGGGCTGGGGCTCGGGTAGACGCGGTTCAGCTCGGCGGCCTTCGTCCGGTCGCCGCGGACGTTGTGGGTGTACCACTGGAACACCCAGCTCGTCGGCGAGCCCTCGGCGATCGCGGTCTGCATCTGGCCGACGGCCTGGCCATAGATCGCGAGCATCGCCTGGCCCTGCGGGCTGCGCGCGTCGTAGCGGACCTTCCCGGCGCCGTTGCCCGCGTCGCCGCCGTCCCCGCCGTTGCCGCCGTTGCCGCCGTTGCCTCCGTTTCCGTCTTTGTCGCACCCTGCCAGCCACATCGCGAACGGGATCGCCGTGGCGCCGGCGACGAACGAACGTCGAGTCAGCTTGGACATCTCGTCTCCCTTCACAGGTACGCCGGGACCTCCCGGCCGCGTACGTGCGGGCGGGAGCACTCCACCTCCTGAGAACAACGATTTAGCGGATGATATCACAGCTCGGCAAGCGGGTGCCGCCGGGCGGTGGAGCTCCGGGCGTAGGCCGACCGGACGGAGGGCTAGCGGTCGACGACCAGCTCGACGCGCCCCAGGGCGGGGGCGGAGCCGGGAGCGACGGTGCCCCGGGGGACGACGAGGAGGGAGGGGAGGCCGCCGGAGGGCGGGCCGGTGCGGCGCAGCTCGGCGAGGGCCGCGTCGAGCTCGAAGCTCTGGAACCCCCGGCGCACCGGATCGGCGCCGTAGAAGTTGATCGAGCCGAGGTAGCGAGCATCACCCTCTGCAGGCGGCTCGCCATCGGCGCCGACGAGGTAGAGGTCGAAGAGCACGCCCGGCGCCTCGTCGGCCTGGAGGTCGTGGACGAGGAGGACGGGCTCCCCGCCCGTGGGCCGGCCGGCGGCCAGCGCCGCGGCGGCTTCCGCGGCGCCCGGGGCCGCCTCGAGGTCGATCAGGGTCCGCGGCCCGTCGATCGAAATGGGCCCGGGCTCGGAGGCGACGAGGAGGACGTCGGGGTCGGTCATCGATCGGGCCTCGTCCGGGTCGTGGCCGGTGCCGCTCCGTGCCGAGGGCGCGCCGGGCTCCGCGGGAGCGTCGCCGGTGGAGGCGGGCGCCGACCCGCCGCGACCGCCGTCCGGCGCACCGGCGCAGGCGCCGGGTGCGATGGCGAGCAGCGCGGCGAGGGTCGAGACGGCGAGCGGCGGGAGCATGGCGGGCAAGGGTCGTGTCTGGAGACCACAACAGCCGGAGCCACCGGGTCGATTCCGCCCGGGGGGGCTCGGCTCGGGCCAGACGCCAAACCGAAAGGGCGGCCCCGGGTGGGGGCCGCCCTCGTGTCACCGCCGATCGGGTCGAGATCCTTCGCGACCGCGCGCGGAACGCGCGCCCGCTCAGGATGACCGCGCTGCGCTACGCGCTCGCGGTCACTCGCTCTCGACCTCCTGCGGCAGGGTGCGGATGTCCTCGTCGCCGAAGTCGAAGAAGAGCTCGTCCTCCTCCTCGAGCGCCGAGGGGATCTCGGCCTCGGCGAGGTGGAAGTCGTGGTAGTAGTCCATCCCCGTGCCGGCCGGGATCAGGCGGCCGACGATGACGTTCTCCTTGAGCCCGCGCAGATAGTCGACCGCGCCGTTGATCGACGCCTCGGTGAGCACCCGCGTGGTCTCCTGGAAAGAGGCCGCGGAGATGAACGAGTCGGTCGACAGCGACGCCTTGGTGATGCCGAGCAGCAGCGGCCGTCCGACGGCGGCCTGGCCGCCGGCGGCGATCACCCGCTCGTTCTCCTCGTGGAAGCGGAAGCGGTCGACCTGCTCGTCGACGAGGAACTCGGTGTCGCCGACCTCGTCGATCTTCACCGAGCGCATCATCTGGCGCACGATGACCTCGCAGTGCTTGTCGTTGATCGCCACGCTCTGCGAGCGGTAGACCTCCTGGATCTTGTCGACCAGATAGCGCTGGAGCTCCTTCTCGCCGAGCACCTGGAGGATGTCGTGCGGGTTGATCGGGCCGTCGATCAGCGGATCGCCGGCGGCCACCCGCTCGTTCTCCTGCACGTTGATGTGGACCGACCGCGGGACCAGGTACTCGCGGCTCTCGCCCGAGCTCTCGTCCTCGACGACCACCTTGCGCATCCCCTTGACCACGTCGCCGAGCTTCACGACGCCGTCGATCTCGGTGATGATCGCGGGCTCCTTGGGGCTGCGCGCCTCGAACAGCTCGACGACGCGCGGCAGACCGCCGGTGATGTCCTTGGTCTTCGTCGTCTCGCGCGGGATCTTCACCAGGGTGTCGCCCGGGTGGACCTTGTGGCCCTCCTGGACGACCAGGTGCGAGCCCGAGGGCAGCAGGTAGCGCTTCTCGACGTCCTTGGCGCCGTGGACGACGATCGCCGGCACCCGCTTCTCCTGCGCCGAGGCCTCGACGATGATCTTCTGCGACAGGCCGGTGACCTTGTCGGTCTCCTCGCGGACGTTCTCGCCCTCGACGATGTCCTGGAACTCCACCTTGCCGGCGATCTCGGAGAGGATCGCCGAGGTGAACGGGTCCCAGGCGACGAGGTCGGTGCCCGGCTCGATCTCGGCCCCGTCGTGCACCAGCAGGTGCGAGCCGTAGGTCAGGGCGTAGCGCTCGAGCTCGCGCCCCTTGTCGTCGACGATGACGAGCTTGCCGGCGCGGTTGACGACCACCAGGTCGCCCTGCTTCGACTCGACGGTGTTGACGTTGATGAACTTCACCTTGCCCGGGTTCTTCGCCACGTGCTTCGACTGCTCGGAGACCCGCGACGCGGTGCCGCCGTAGTGGAAGGTCCGCATGGTGAGCTGGGTGCCCGGCTCGCCGATCGACTGGGCGGCGATGACGCCGACCGCCTCGCCGATCTCGACCAACTTGCCGGTGGCGAGGTTCCGCCCGTAGCAGGCGGCGCACACGCCGCGGCGCGACTCGCAGGTCAAGACCGAGCGGATCCTCACCCGCTCGATGCCGGCCGACTGCACCGCGCCCGCCAGCTCCTCGGTGATCAGGGTGCCGGCCTCGACGATCAGCTCGCCGGTCATCGAGTCGTAGACGTCCTCCTGGCAGACGCGGCCGACGATGCGGTCGCGCAGCGCCTCGAGGATCTCGCCGCCCTCCATGATCGCGCTGACGGTGATGCCGTCGATCGTCCCGCAGTCGGTCTCGTTGACGATGACGTCCTGCGCCACGTCGACCAGCCGCCGCGTCAGGTAGCCGGAGTCGGCGGTCTTCAGCGCCGTGTCGGCCAGGCCCTTGCGCGCACCGTGGGTCGAGATGAAGTACTGGAGCACCGAGAGCCCCTCGCGGAAGTTCGCGGTGATCGGGGTCTCGATGACCTCGCCCGACGGCTTCGACATCAGCCCGCGCATGCCGGCGAGCTGGCGCACCTGCTCGCGCGAGCCCCGGGCGCCGGAGTCGGCCATCAGGTTGATCGGGTTGAACTCGCCGCGGTCCGCCTCGCGCTTGCGCATGTCGGCGAACATCTCCTCGGAGACGCGCTCGGTCGTGCGGTGCCAGATGTCGATGATCTTGTTGTGCCGCTCGCCTTGGGTGATGACGCCCGCCGCGCGCTGCCCCTCGATCTGGACCACCTCGTCGGTGGCCTGCTCGAGCAGCTTCGCCTTGCGCTCGGGGATCACCATGTCGTCGACGCCGAACGAGATGCCGGCCTTCGTCGCGTAGAGGAAGGTGATCTCCTTGAGCTCGTCGAGCATGGCGACCGTCGCCTCGCTGCCCAGGCGGATGAAGCAGTAGCCGACGAGGTCCTGGAGCCCCCGCTTCTTGAGCAGCCCGTTGATGAACGGGATGGTGTCGGGCAGGTGCTGGTTGAGGATCACCCGGCCGACGGTCGTCTCGATCAGCTGGCGGTCGAGGTGCTCGACCTCGGCGTGGACGAGGTCCTGCCGGTCGTACTGCCGGTCGAGGTTGATGTACTCGCCGCTGTAGCGCACCTGGATCGCCGACTGCGTCTCGACCTCGCCGGCCTCGAGCGCCATCATCACGGCGTCGAAGTCGGCGAAGGTGCGGCCCTCCCCCATCGCGCCGGGCCGGGCCAGCGTCAGGTAGTAGCCGCCGAGGACCAGGTCCTGGCTCGGCACCGCGAGCGGCCGCCCGTGCGCCGGCGAGAGGATGTTGCGGCCGGCGAGCATCAGGATGCGGCTCTCGATCTGCGCCTTCGGCGACAGCGGCACGTGCACCGCCATCTGGTCGCCGTCGAAGTCGGCGTTGAACGCCGCGCAGACGAGCGGGTGGATCTTGATCGCCTTGCCCTCGATCAGCACCGGCTGGAAGGCCTGGATGCCGAGCCGGTGGAGGGTCGGAGCGCGGTTGAGCAGCACCGGGTGGTCCTGGATGACCTCCTCCAGGCAGTCCCACACCTCGTCACCCTCGAGCTCGACGAGCTCCTTGGCCGCCTTGATCGTGCCGACCAGCCCCTTCTCCTCGAGCCGGTTGTAGATGAACGGCTTGAACAGCTCGAGCGCCATCTTCTTCGGCAGGCCGCACTGGTTGAGCCGCAGCTCCGGGCCGACGACGATGACCGATCGGCCCGAGTAGTCGACCCGCTTGCCGAGCAGGTTCTGGCGGAAGCGGCCCTGCTTGCCCTTCAGCGTGTCCGACAGCGACTTGAGCGGCCGGTTGTTCGAGCCCTTGAGCACGCGCCCACGCCGGCCGTTGTCGAACAGCGCGTCGACCGCCTCCTGGAGCATCCGCTTCTCGTTGCGCACGATGACCTCGGGCGCGCGCAGCTCGAGCAGCTTCTTGAGCCGGTTGTTGCGGTTGATCACCCGGCGGTAGAGGTCGTTGAGGTCCGAGGTCGCGAACCGGCCGCCGTCGAGCGGCACGAGCGGGCGCAGCTCGGGCGGGATCACCGGGATCACCTCGAGGATCATCCACTCGGGCTTGTGGCCGCTCTTGCGGAAGGCGTCGACGACCTTGAGCCGCTTGGCCGCCTTGAGCCGGCGGATCTGCGACGTCTCCGTCTTCATGACGATGCGCAGCTCCTCGGCGAGCTCGTCGATCTCGAGCCGGGCCAGAAGCTGCTGGATCGCCTCGGCGCCCATCTGCGCCTCGAAGGCACCGTCGCCGTACTTCTCCCGCATCTCGCGGAACCGCTCCTCGGTCAGCAGCTCCTGCTCCTTGAGGTCGGTCTCGCCCGGGTCGACGACGACGTAGCTCTCGAAGTAGAGGATGCGCTCGAGGTCGCGCAGGCTGATGTCGAGCAGGTGGCCGATCCGCGACGGCAGGCCCTTGAAGAACCAGACGTGGGACACCGGGCAGGCGAGCTCGATGTGGCCCATCCGCTCCCGCCGCACGCGCGAGCGGGTGACCTCGACGCCGCACTTGTCGCAGACGACACCGCGGTGCTTCATCCGCTTGTACTTGCCGCACAGGCACTCCCAGTCGGTGATCGGCCCGAAGATCTTGGCGCAGAACAGGCCGTCGCGCTCCGGCTTGAACGTGCGGTAGTTGATCGTCTCGGGCTTCGTGACCTCGCCGTGGCTCCACGAGCGGATCTTCTCCGGCGACGCGATCGAGATCTTGATCGCGTTGAAGTCCTTCAACGACTGGGGCTTGCTCTCGAAGCTACTGCTGAATGGCTGCAACCTAATTCCTCCCGGGTCTGGGGTCGGCCGTCGCTATCTCGAAGTTCTCGGAATCGATGTCCTGTCGCAGGTCAGCGCGTCGCGGGTCAGGTCTTGAGGAGCTCGACCTCGAGGCACAGGCTCTGGAGCTCGCGGACCAGGACGTTGAACGACTCGGGCAGGCCCGGGCCCTCGGGCACGTCGCCCTTGACGATCGCCTCGTAGACCTTGCTGCGGCCCTCGACGTCGTCGCTCTTGACGGTCAGGAGCTCCTGCAGGGTGTAGGCGGCGCCGTAGGCCTCGAGCGCCCAGACCTCCATCTCGCCGAACCGCTGGCCGCCGAACTGCGCCTTGCCGCCGAGCGGCTGCTGGGTGATCAGCGAGTACGGTCCGATCGAGCGCGCGTGGATCTTGTCGTCGACGAGGTGGCTGAGCTTGAGCATGTAGATGTAGCCGACGGTGACCTTCTGCTCGAACGGCTCGCCGGTCACCCCGTCGTGGAGGTTCGTCTTGCCCGAGCCGGGCAGCTCGGCCTGGGCGAGGAAGTCCTTGATCTGCGACTCGCGGGCGCCGTCGAAGACCGGCGTCGCGAAGGTCAGCCCGAGCACCTTGCCCGCCCACCCGAGATGGGTCTCGAGGATCTGCCCGACGTTCATCCGGCTCGGCACGCCGAGCGGGTTGAGCACGATCTCCACCGGGGTGCCGTCGGGCAGGTAGGGCATGTCCTCCTCGGGGAGCACCCGCGAGATCACGCCCTTGTTGCCGTGGCGGCCCGCCATCTTGTCGCCGACCTGGAGCTGGCGCTTCATGGCGACGAACACCTTGACCAGCTTGATGACGCCCGGCGGCAGCTCGTCGCCCTTCTGGAGCAGGGCGACCCGCTCCTCGTTGACCCGGTGGAGCACCTCGATGTGGCTGTCGGTCTTCTCGTAGACCGCCTGCACCGTCGAGAGCAGCCCCTTCTCGGCCACCGGCAGCGAGAGGATCTCGCCGCGGGTCAGCCGCTCGAGCGCCTCGCGGTTGATCTTGTCGCCTTTGGCGAGGAGCTTGCGCCCCTCGCGCGAGGAGACGTCGGCGGTCACCTTCTGGCCGATCAGCAGGTCGCTGATCTTCTTGTTGCGCTCCTCGTTGAGGATGCGCACCTCGTCCTTGGTGTTCTTCTCGAGCCGGGCGATCTCCTCCTCCTCGATCTCCTTGGCCCGGGTGTCTTTCTCGACCCCCTTGCGGCTGAAGATCTTGACGTCGACGACCGTGCCGTTGATCCCCGGCGGCACCTTGAGCGAGGCGTCGCGCACGTCGCCGGCCTTCTCGCCGAAGATCGCGCGCAGCAGCTTCTCCTCCGGGGTGAGCTGGGTCTCGCCCTTCGGGGTCACCTTGCCGACCAGGATGTCGCCCGACTTGACGTTGGCGCCGATGCGCACGATCCCCGACTCGTCGAGGTCCTTGAGCGCCCCCTCGCTGACGTTCGGGATGTCGCGGGTGATCTCCTCGGGGCCGAGCTTCGTGTCGCGCGCCTCGATCTCGAACTCCTCGATGTGGATCGACGTGTAGTAGTCGTCCTTGACCAGCTTCTCGGAGATCAGGATCGCGTCCTCGAAGTTGTAGCCGCGCCACGGCATGAAGGCGACGAGGATGTTGCGGCCGAGGGCCAGCTCGCCGCGGTCGGTGCACGGGCCGTCCGCGAGGACGTCGCCCTTCTTCACCCGCACCCCTTCCTCGATCAGCGGCTTCTGGGTGATGCAGGTGTTCTGGTTCGAGCGGCGGAACTTGATCAGCTGGTAGATGTCGGCGCCGAACTCCTTGGACTCGCCGGTCTCGATGTCCTCGCCCTCGACGCGGACGATGATCCGCTCGGAGTCGACCGAGTCGACGATGCCGCCCCGCTTGCACAGGACGACCGCGCCCGAGTCCTGGGCGACGATCCCCTCGAGCCCGGTGCCGACGATCGGCGCCTCCGAGCGCAGCAGCGGCACCGCCTGCCGCTGCATGTTCGAGCCCATCAGCGCGCGATTCGCGTCGTCGTTCTCGAGGAACGGGATGAGCGCCGCGGCGACCGACACGAGCTGCTTCGGGCTGATGTCCATGTAGTCGACGCGGTCGCGCTCGACGGTGATGAAGTCGCCGCCGGCCCTGGCGATGACGCGGTCGGAGACGAGGTTGCCCTGGTCGTCGACCTCGGCGTTCGCCTGGGCGATGATGTACTTCTCCTCCTCCCAGGCCGACAGGTAGAAAGCGTGCGGCTCGGCCTCGATCTTCTGCTTCTTGCCCTTGATCTTCTCGTTCGCCTCGGCGAGCTCGTCGCCGGTGACGATCTGGCCGAGCTTGTACGGGCCGTCGCCGACCTTGACGACGCGGAAGTGGTCGATCACCCGCCCGTCGACGACCTTCTTGTACGGGCTCTCGATGAAACCGTAGTCGTTGATCCGGGCGTAGGTGGCGAGCGAGGAGATCAGGCCGATGTTCGGACCCTCGGGGGTCTCGATCGGGCAGATCCGGCCGTAGTGGGTGGCGTGGACGTCGCGCACCTCGAAGCCGGCCCGCTCGCGGGACAGGCCGCCCGGCCCGAGCGCCGAGAGCCGCCGCTTGTGGGTGACCTCGGACAGCGGGTTGGTCTGGTCCATGAACTGCGACAGCTGCGACGAGCCGAAGAACTCCTTGATCGCCGCGATGACCGGCTTCGAGTTGATCAGGTCGTGCGGCATCGCCGAGTCGATGTCCTGGTGGACGGACATCTTCTCCTTGATCGCCCGCTCCATCCGCACCAGGCCGATGCGGAACTGGTTCTCGAGCAGCTCGCCGACCGCGCGCACCCGGCGGTTGCCGAGGTTGTCGATGTCGTCGACCCGGCCGACGTCCTTCTGCAGCCGGAGCAGGTACTCCATCACCCGGAAGAAGTCGTCGGCCGACAGCGTCTTCTGCTCGACCGAGACGTCGCTGTCGAGCTTGATGTTGAACTTGAAGCGGCCGACGCGCGAGAAGTCGTAGCGCTTGGCGTCGAAGAACATCCCGTAGAAGAGCGAGCGGGCGCTCTCCAGCGTCGGCGGGTCGCCGGGGCGCATCCGCCGGTAGATCTCGATCAGCGCCTCCTTGGCGTTGCGGGTGTTGTCCTTGACCAGCGTGTTCGACAGGGTCGCGCCGACGAGCTCCCAGTCGGGGAAGAAGACCTCGATGCCGGTGTGGTTCTTCCCCTCGAGCCGCTCGGAGAGGTCCTCGGGCACGAGCTCGTTGGCCTCGAACATCACCTCGCCGGTGTCGAGGTCGACGACGTCGGAGATGAACATCGCCCGCTCGAGCTCGGCGGGACCGACCGAGACCTCCATCGGCTGGCCGGTCTCGAGCTTGCCGATCGCCTGCTTGTCGACGGTGATCCCGGCGAAGATCGGGTAGATGTCGCGCCGGCCGCGGCTCTGGCGGTCCTTGAGCCGCTCGGGCTCGAGGACCGACGGGGGCACGAAGAGGGTGAACTCGTCCTTGCCCTCCGGCTTGAGGCCGATCGGGGTGTAGAACTGCCGCAGGATCTGCTCGTCGGACTCCAGCCCCAGGGCGCGCAGGAAGACCGTGCCGGGGAACTTCCGCTTGCGGTCGATGCGGACGTTGAGCACGTCCTTCTGGTCGTACTCGAACTCCACCCACGAGCCGCGGTAGGGGATGATCTTCGCCAGGTAGCTGCGCTGACCCGACTTGGTGAAGAAGACACCCGGGCTGCGGTGGAGCTGGGAGACGATCACCCGCTCGGTGCCGTTGATGACGAAGGTGCCGTTGTCGGTCATCAGCGGGATGTCGCCGAAGTAGACCTCCTCCTCCTTGGCGTCGCGCATCATCCGCGCGCCGGTCTCGGGGTCCTTGTCGTAGACGAACAGCCGGAAGGTGACCTTCAGCGGCACGGCGAAGGTCATCCCCCGCTCGCCGCAGTCCTGGATCGAGTACTTGAGCTGCAGGTCGACCGGGTTGCCGCAGGTGTCGCACTTGGTCACCCGGTTCTTGTTGACGAAGCCGCACTCGCCGCAGGTGACCGTCTCCTCGTGCGGGTGGTCGGTCATGATCTTCGCCCCGCAGTTCGTGCAGGTCATCCGCAGGTACTCGAGCCCCTTGATGTCCCCGCACTTGCACTGCCAGTCGCCGATCGAGTACTTCACGAAGTCGAGCGAGCAGGTCTCGCGGAAGTCCGAGAAGGGGAAGATGCTGGTGAACACGGCCTGCAGCCCCGTGTTCGCCCGCTCCTCGGGGAGCAGGTTCATCTGCAGGAACTTCTCGTACGACTTGCGCTGGATGTCGATCAGGTTGGGGATCGGCAGCGACGAAGGGATCTGCGAGAAGTCCTGGCGGTGACCGTTCTGCTGGGCGGTCTGGGCGGTGGCGTGGCTCATGGGCGGCAGTGACTCCTGGTCCGGTGGCGGGACTGCAAGACCTCGATCAGAGGGCCTCGATCAAAACGGCGGCGCGATGAGACGACACGACGCCCGGGCGCAGGTGGTGCGGCGGGCGAAGTGCTGGGATGGCACGCGCGAGTGGGCGCGCGTCCCCCCGACAGGACGGCGCGCTCCGACCACAACGCGGATCGGAGCGCATTTCTTCCGGACACGCGAAAGCGGGCCCCGGCATCAGCGCCGCGGGCCGCTCGCTCACGACCGATGGCGTGTGAGCCTCGCGGCTCACTTGACCTCGACGGTCGCCCCGGCCTCCTCGAACTTCTTCTTGACCTCCTCGGCCTCCTCCTTGGTGATCGCCTCCTTGACGGTGGCGGGGGCCGACTCGACGAGGTCCTTGGCCTCCTTGAGACCCAGGCTCGTCACCTCGCGCACGGCCTTGATGACGTTGATCTTCTTGGCGCCCACCTCCTTGAGCACCACGTCGAACTCCGTCTTCTCCTCGGCCTCGGCCGCGGCACCGGCCGCGGCGCCGCCGGCGGCGGCCATCGGCATCGCGGCCGCGGCCGCCGACACGCCGTAGTGCTCCTCGAGCGCCTTGACGAGGTTGTTCAGATCGAGGACGGTCATCTCGTCGATCTGCTGGATGAAATCTTCGGTCGCAATGGCCATCGGTCGCTTCTCCTTCGTCGACGGGTCGTTCGGGACCCGCGGTCTGCGGAAAGTGGGTTCTCAGGGCCGCCGGGCGATTCACTCGCCGCCGCCGCCCTCCTTCGATTGCCGGATCTGGTCGAGCACGACGACGAAGTCGCGCGGCACCGCCGCGAGCACCCGGGCGAGCCGGGTGACCGGCGACTGGAGCAGGAACAGCAGCTTGGCGACGAGCTCCTCGCGCGACGGCAGCGAGGCGATCTCCTGGACCTGGTCGGCCCGCACCTGCTGGCCGTTGACCAGCCCGCCGAGCACCTGGATCGCCGGGATGTCCTTGGCGAACTGCGACAGCGCCTTGGCGAGGCCGACGGCGTCGTCCTGGCTGAAGGCGACCGCGACCGGCCCGTCGAACAGCTCGCGGAGCTCGGCGAGCGGACCGCCCTCGATCGCTCGCAGGGCGAGCGTGTTCTTGACCACCAGGTACTCGCCGCCGTTCTCGCGCACCTTGTCGCGCAGCTCGGTGACCTGCGGGACGGTGACGCCCTTGTAGCCGACCAGGAAGGCATGCGGCGCCGCCGCCATGCCCGTCTTGTACCGCTCGACGAGCTCTTCCTTCTTCTCGCGGGTGAGGGCCATCGCGTGCTCCTTACGCCTCGGCGGCGGTCAGCGCGCCCTCGTCGATGCGGACCCCGGGGCCCATGGTCGACGACAGCGCGACGGTGCGGAGGAACTTGCCCTTGGCGGCGGCGGGCCGGGCCTTGAGCACCGCCCCGATCAGCGCGCCGGCGTTCGCCTCGAGCTGGTCGGCGGTGAAGGAGACCTTGCCGACGGGCGCGTGCAGGTTGCCGCCCTTGTCGACGCGGAACTCCACCTTGCCGGCCTTGATCTCCTCGACGGCGCGACCGACGTCGAACGAGACCGTGCCGGCCTTCGGGTTGGGCATCAGGCCGCGCGGGCCGAGCACCCGGCCGAGCCGGCCCACCACCTTCATCATGTCGGGGGTGGAGACCACGGCCTCGAAGTCGAGCCAGCCGCCCTCGACCTTCTTCGCCATGTCCTCGCCGCCCACGTAGTCGGCGCCGGCGTCCTCGGCCTCCTTGATCTTCTCGCCGGAGGCGAACACCAGCACGCGGACCGACTGGCCGGTGCCGTGCGGCAGGACGACCGTGCCGCGGACCATCTGGTCGGCGTGCTTCGGGTCGACGCCAAGCCGCATGGCGATCTCGACCGTCTCGTCGAACTTCGCGTAGGCGGCCTGCTTGACCGTCTCGACCGCCTCCTTCAGACCGTACGGGCGCGGCTCGACCTTCTCCGCCCCCGACCGGTACCCCTTGCCGTGCTTCGCCACGTCCGTCTCCTCAGCCCTGGATCTCGATGCCCATCGACCGCGCCGTGCCGGCGACGATCCGCTTCGCCGCCTCGAGGCTCGCCGCGTTGAGGTCGGGCATCTTCGTCTTGGCGATCTCCTCGACCTGCGCATCGGTGACCTGGCCGACCTTGTTGCGGTTCGGCTCGCCCGAGCCCTTGTCGAGCCCGGCCGCCTTCTTCAGCAGCACCGCCGCGGGCGGCGTCTTGGTGATGAAGGTGTAGCTGCGGTCGCCGTAGACCGTGATGACCACCGGGATGATCATCCCCGGCTGCCCCTGCGTCTTGGCGTTGAACGCCTTGCAGAAGTCCATGATGTTGACCCCGGCCTGGCCGAGGGCGGGGCCCACCGGCGGCGCCGGCGTGGCCCCCCCGGCAGGGATCTGCAGCTTGATCTGTCCGACGACTTTCTTCGCCATGTCTCTCTCTCGTTGCCGGTCGCCCGGCGGTCCTCGGTCCGACGGCTCTCCCGGGTCTTCGGCCCTCTAGGTCTTCTGGACCTGCGAGAAGTCGAGCTCGACCGGGGTCTGCCGGCCGAAAATCGTCACCATGACCTTCAGCGTGTTGCGGTCGAGGTTGAGGTCCTCGACGATGCCCGTGAAGTTGTTGAACGGCCCGTCGATGATCTTCACCGGCTCGCCCTTGTCGAAGACGTACTTCGGCTTCGGCTTCTCCTTGGCCGAGGTCACCTGCTCGAGGATCTGGTCGACCTCCTCCTGCGACAGCGGGGTCGGCTTCCTGCCGGTGCCGACGAAGCCGGTGACTTTCGGGGTGTTCCGCACCACGTGCCACGCCGGGTCGGACATCTCCATCTCGACCAGGATGTAGCCGGGGAAGAACTTCCGCTCGACCTCCTTCTTCTTGCCGTTCTTGTACTCGACGACGGTCTCGGTCGGGATGCGGATCTCGCCGAAGGCGTCCGCCATGCCGAGGGCGTCGGCGCGCTGGCGCAGCGTCTCGCGCACCCTCTCCTCGAACCCGGAGTAGGTGTGGACGATGTACCAGCGGCGCTCGCCGCGGGTGGCGGTCTGTGCTTCGATCTCGGCCATCGTCTCGGTCACGTCCCCAGCACGTCGAAGATCCACTGATAGACCTCGAGGATCACGAGGTCCGACAACCACAGGAAGACGCCGAAGATGGCGCTCGCCACGACCACCACGATCGAGGTCGACAGCACCTCCTCGCGCGAGGGGAACGACACCTTCTGCATCTCGGCGCGCACCTCCTTGAGGAAGGTCCGCATCCGGCCCCAGGCCTCCGTCGGCTGTCGCCACCAGCTCATGCGTCGTCGTTCCCTTCCGTCTCGCGGGTCTAGAAGTCGTGAAAAAGGTGGCAGGCCAGGAGGGATTCGAACCCCCAACCCTCGGTTTTGGAGACCGATGCTCTACCAGTTCGAGCTACTGGCCTGTGCTCCGGTTATGCACGTCTGTGTACGTCCGTCGGTCCGCCTCGTCACTGGACGATCTCGGTGACCGTGCCGGCGCCGACGGTGCGGCCGCCCTCGCGGATGGCGAAGCGCACGCCCTTCTCCATCGCGATCGGCGCGATCAGCTCGACGTCGAGGTTGACATTGTCGCCCGG
>Ga0214468_1000166_pt1 | contig 20756 bp, 17 predicted proteins | sample RVTome_9_FD_187334 | JGI IMG/M metagenome (GOLD analysis project Ga0214468, IMG submission 187334) | Soil microbial communities from uranium-contaminated site in the Upper Colorado River Basin, Wyoming, United States - RVT155D38 HiSeq ...
TGACCGCCCTGACCGCGCTCCCCGCCAGCCTCCGCCTCGGCACTCGCCGCAGCGCCCTCGCCCTCGCCCAGTCGGGGCTCGTCGCCCGGGCGCTCGAGCGGCGACACCCCGGGCTCTCCGTCGAGCTCGTGCCGATCGTCACCCGCGGCGACCGCTACCCGGGCGACCTCGCCGAGGTCGGCGGCAAGGGCCTGTTCACCGAGGAGCTCGAGGCCGGGCTGCGCGACGGCTCGCTCGACCTCGCGGTGCACAGCCTGAAGGACCTGCCGGTGACCCTGGGCGAAGGGCTCGCGATCGCCGCCTTCCCGGAACGCGCCGACCCGCGCGACGTGCTGGTCAGCGAGGCGGCCGCGAGCGTCGACGAGCTGCCCGAAGGCGGCGTGGTCCTCACCGGGTCGCTCCGCCGGCGCGCCCAGCTCCTCGCCCGCCGGCCCGACCTCGAGGTGCGCGCGATCCGCGGCAACGTGGACACCCGGCTCCGGGTGTGGCGGGAGAGCGGGGCGGCGGCGGTCGTCCTCGCCGCCGCCGGCCTGGCACGGCTCGGCGACCGGCTGGCCGAACGCAACCTGCCGGTCCATCCGCTCCCACCCGAGGAGATGCTCCCCGCCCCCGGCCAGGGCACGCTGGCGCTCGAGGTCGCCACCGGCTCCCCCGCCGAGCCGCTCTGCGCCGCCCTCGACCACCCGCCGACCGCCCGCGCCGCCGACGCCGAGCGCCGGGTCGTCGCGGCGTTCGGCGGCGACTGCACCCTGCCGCTCGCCGCCTGGGCGCGCGAGGACGGGGACGGGGGCGGCCTGCGGCTCACGGCGCTCCTCGCCACCCCGGACGGACGGCGGCTGGCGAAGGGGGAGGGGACCGGCGCGGACCCGGCCACGGCCGCCGAGCGGTGCATCGCCGCGATGCGAGGCGCGGGCGCCGAGGAGGTGCTCGCCGAGATCCGGCGGGCGCAGCCGGGCGGCAGCGGGGCTCCCGGGTGACCGCGACCTCCCGGGCGAGCGCACCCGTCTCATCCCGGGCGAGCGCACCGATGCCCACGTCATCCCGAGCGAGAGCAGCGAGCCGAGGGATCCCCGCGGCGCCCCCTCCGGAACGCGGCACGGTACCGGAGAGCACCGCGGAGATCCCTCGCGCCGCTCGGGACGGCGGCGCCGGAGAGGGCTCGCCGTGAGCCCGCCGCCGGCCCCCTCGCCGCTCGCCGGCCTCCGCGTGGTCGTGACCCGCCCGCCGCACCAGGCCCGGGGGCTCGCAGACGCGCTCCGCGACCTCGGGGCCGACGTCGCGTTGCTCCCACTGCTCGAGGTCGTCGAGGGCGACGACCTCGCGCCGCTCGACCGCGCCCTCCGCGATCTCGACCGCTACGGATGGATCGCCTTCACCTCGGCGAACGCCGTCCCTCCCGTCGTCGCTCGCCGGCCGCCGCCGTGGCCGGCCGGCCTCCGGGTCGTAGCGGTCAGCGCCGCGACCGCCGCCGCCCTCCGCGAGGCCGGCGTCGAGCCGGAGGTGTTCGCGAGCCGCGGCGCCGGCGCCATGCTGGCCGAGGGGATCCGCGCCGCGACGCCGCGTACCCGCCGCCGCGCGCTCATCCCGCAGGCCGCCGACGCGCTCCCCGACCTCGCGCGCGACCTCCGCGCCGCCGGCTTCGAGGTCGACACAGTCGTCGCCTACGACAAGCGGATGGCGCCGACCGCCGCGCGCCGCGCCCGCGGCCTCTTCCCCGCCGGCGCGCCGCTCGGCTGGGTCACCTTCACCAGCCCGCGGATCGCGCGCACCTTCGCTGACCTGGTCGACGGGCTCGGCGCGGGCGGCTGGGCCGGGCGGCGGCCGACCCTGCGCGCCGCATCGATCGGGCCGACCACGAGCGGGGAGCTCCGGCGGCTCGGCGTCGAGCCGGCGGCCGAGGCGGACCTGCCCTCCGACGCCGCCCTCGCCGCGGCCGTGGCGAGCTCCGTCACCGGCGCCGCCCGCCCGTAGCGACGCCGCGCCCCGTAACCCCGCGGATCTCCACCACGGGCTGCTAGACTCTCGCCCCAGAGCGACTTGCGATCCGCCGACCCAGGCGCCGGCCGCCGGGCCGCCCGCCGCGGTGAGCCCGGTCCCCCCGAACGGAACCCCCGCCCGATGAAGATCCCCCAGCTCATCCTCAAGCAGCTCTACACCTTCGGCAGCCTCGAGAACCATCCCGAGGGCGCCGGGTTCGCGCTGAAGAACCGCCTCTCCGACGCGACGCTCCTGCGTCTCGGATCGGTCCACATCGACGACCGGGAGGCGCGCGCCGAGGACGTCACCCTCGAGCTCGACGGCCAGCGGCTGCGCGGCTCGGAGATCACGCCGGACAACGTCGTGGCGTTCCCGCTCGCCCGCATCGTCCGCGTGCGCACCCCGATCGGACCGCTGGAGAAGGGCAAGCACAAGATCCGCCTCGAGTTCGACACGAAGCCGTTCGGCCAGCTCACCTTGAAGGTCGAGGACTCGATCGCCGAGGAGAAGGACGAGCGGCCGGCGATCCCCTACGACAAGGAGCGCAACGCCACGCCGGAGATGATCGCCTCGCGGCGGAGGTTCATCGAGGAGTACTCGGGGGCGACGCTCGAGCACCTGAGCCACTACTCGATCGACCCCGAGACGACGCAGGGCAACATCGAGAACTTCACCGGCGTCGCCCAGGTGCCGATCGGCTTCGCCGGGCCGATCCGGGTACACGGCGAGCACGCCGACGGCGAGTTCCTCGTCCCGCTGGCGACGACCGAGGGCACCCTCGTCGCCTCCTACAACCGCGGCATCAAGGTGCTCAACCTCTCGGGCGGCGTCCACTGCTCGGTGGTCGGCGACTCGATGCAGCGGGCGCCGGTCTTCGTCTTCGACTCGGCGCGCGAGGGGCGCGAGTTCGGCCGCTGGATCCAGGAGAACACGGCGGCCATCCGCGAGCACGCCGAGGCGACGACCTCGATCGGCAAGCTGATCTACGTCGACCGCTACCTGTCGAACAAGTTCTGCTTCCTGCGCTTCAACTTCTCGACCGGCGACGCGGCGGGCCAGAACATGGTCGGGCGGGCGACCTTCGCGGCCTGCTCGTGGATCCTCGAGCAGCACGACAACATCCGCCACTTCTACCTCGAGTCGAACTTCGCGACCGACAAGAAGGGGTCGCAGATCAACGTGATGCGCACCCGCGGCAAGCGGGTGACCGCCGAGGCGGTCGTGCCGCGCGACGTCCTGATCCAGCACATGCGGGTCGACCCGGAGACCCTCGTCTACCACTCGAACGTGGCCAACGTCGGCGCCTTCCTCTCCGGCGCGAACAACAACGGCTGCCACTCCCCGAACGCGATCACCGCGATGTTCATCGCCACCGGGCAGGACGTGGCGAACGTCGCCGAGTCGTCGGCCGGCATCCTCTACACCGAGGTCACCCCCGAGCGCGACCTCTACATCTCGCTGACCATCCCGTCGCTGATCGTGGCGACGTACGGCGGCGGCACCGGGCTGCCGACCCAGCGCGAGTGCCTCGCGGTGATGGACTGCGTCGGCCGCGGCAAGGTCGGCAGGCTGGCCGAGATCATCGCCGGGGTCGCGCTCGCCGGCGAGATCTCCCTCGGCTCGGCGATCTCGTCGCTCGACTGGGTGTCGAGCCACGAGAAGTACGGCCGCAACCGGTAGACGGTCGCTTGGCCACGCGCGAGCCGACGGTGAGCGAGGCGGCCGCGGCGGCCGCGACCCCGAACCCGAGCGCCCCGCCCGCGGCCGACCCCGGCTGGGAGCTGATGCCCGACCGCCCCCCCGAGGGGCTGGTCCGCCGCTTCTTCACCACCCACAAGCACTTCCTCGGGCTGCTCGCCGGCGGGCTGGTCGCGACCGTCCGCGACCGGCCGCGCGAGGCGCGCCGCGGGTTCTTCTTCCAGGTCGCGCGCCTCCTCGCCTGGCTCGTCCGTCCGTTCGTCGACCGCTCGCTCCGCGAGAGGCCCTTCCCCGTCCAGCTCCGCCGCCGGCTCGAGATCCTCGGGCCGACCTACATCAAGCTCGGCCAGGTCCTCGCCCTGCGCGAAGACATCCTGCCGCAGTCGATCACCCGCGAGCTCGAGAACCTGCTGGACCGGCTGCCGGTCGCCCCCTTCGACCGCTACCTCGAGATCGTCGCCGGCGACCTCGGCCGGCCGGTCGACGAGGTCTTCGAGTGGGTCGACCCGCAACCGCTCGGATCGGCCTCGATCGCCCAGACCCACCACGGCCGGCTCGTCGGCGGCGAGGCGGTGATCCTCAAGGTCGTCAAGCCGGGCATCCGCGAGACCTTGCACCGCGACGCGCGCCTGCTCTGGGGGCTCGGGCGCTTGCTCCAGGTCCCCTTCGGACGCCTTCAGCCGAAGCGGATGATCGACGAGTTCGTCGACTACACCCTGCGCGAGGTCGACCTGCGCCTCGAGGCCGACAACGCGGAGACCTTCGCCGCCAACTTCACCGACATGCCCGACGTGGTCTTCCCGAAGATCCACCGCGGCGCCAGCGGGCAGAACGTGCTGACCATGGAGTTCCTCGACGGCGTCAAGCCGAACTCCGCCGCCGCCGGCGGGCTGACCGACGAGCAGCGCGACCGCCTCGTCGACCTCGGGGCGGCGTCGATCATCCGCATGATCTACCGCGACGGCTTCTTCCACGCCGACCTCCACCCGGGCAACCTCCTGATCCTCCGCGACCCGGACCGGGGCGAGGGCGCGCGGGCGGTGCGGATGGGCTTCATCGACCTCGGGATGGTCGGGCGATTCGGCGAGGAACTCCGGCGCGCGCTCCTCTACTACTACTACTCGCTCGTCCTCGGCGACGTCGACGCGGCGGCGCGCTACCTGGCGCTCGTCGCCGAGGTCGGCCCCGGCGGCGACCCGCACGGCTTCCGCCGCGAGGTGGCCGAGATCTGCCGCCGCTGGAAGCGCCACGCCAACTTCGCCGAGTTCTCGCTCGGCCGGCTGATCATGGAGTCGGTCGCCCAGGGCGCCGTCTACCGGATCTACTTCCCGGTCGAGATGGTGCTGATGATCAAGGCGCTCGTCACCTTCGAGGCGGTCGGCCAGATGATGCGCCCCGGCTTCGACGTCGCCGCCGTCTCCCAGCCCCACGTCCAGCGCATCTTCCTCGCCCAGTTCAGCCCGCTCCGGCTCGCCCGCGCCGGCATGCAGAGCGTCCCCGAGCTCGTCGACGCCGCGCTCAAGGCCCCGATGCTCCTCACCGAGGGCATGCGCCTCCTCGAGCAGCAGACCAAGCGCCCTCCCGAGAACCCCTTCGCCGGCATCCGCGGCACCATCTTCGGCGGCTTCTGCCTGCTGGCCGGCGCCATCCTCGCCACCTCCGGCGGCCCCTGGTACGCCTGGGTCCCGCTCTTCGTCGCAGGGATCCTGCTGGCGCTGCGGCGGGGGCGGTGAAAGTGCCGGGCTCCGGGTTGGAACCCTGCGGGCCCGCCGCGCGTAAGATCGGGCGTACCCTCTACGGGCTCACACAAGGAGGACCGCGATGCTCAGGCTGACCCAAATGTCCAGGACCCTCAAGGCGCTCAAGTTCCTCGTCGTCGGCCCGCTGATCCTCGCCATGCTCTTCGTCATCAACTGGATGACCAGCCCCGGCGACTGGTGGGTCCAGTGGGCCGCCCTCGGCATCGGCATCGCCTGGATGATCAGCCTGCTCCGCGTGATCGGCGCCGTCGTGGTGGCGGGCGGCCTCGCGGCGCTGTTCGCGCAGAGCCGCCGGCTGGGCTAACGCAATGATCGTGCTGCCGATCGCCGGATCGATTGACCAGAACTCTTCGCGAACCTACGAAGGCTGTATGTCCCAGGGTAATGACTGGCGAGGCCTTCAGGCCCGAAGTAGTCCAGTTCATCCCCCTAAGAGTGACTCTGCGGTAAGGTAGACCACAATGCCCAATCGACGGGACAGTAGCCGCAAGCAAACCAGGACGGAACGGGGTATCACGGGCGTTGTGGTCCGCGGTTTCAAGTCACTGGGGGGGACCAAGGACCATCGCATCGAGATCCGTCCTTTAACGCTGCTCGCCGGGGCCAACAGCTCCGGCAAGTCAAGCGCGATGCAACCGCTGCTCTTGCTTAAACAGACGCTTGAGTCGGGCTTCGATCCCGGACCGCTGCGGCTCCACGATTCTCATGTGCGGTTCACGCTACCCGATCAGATCCTCTGGCGGACTCCAGGCAAGGAACCGGTCAAGGAGTTTCGGGTAGGGCTCGAAATCGGTCGAAATCAAGTCCTCAGCGAGTTTCGCCTAAAGAAAAAAGCGAGGCGCTCCAGAGCTTCCAGGGAGTTCGACCTAGCCAGGATGGTCTACTCAAATCCAGACCAGGCCTTCGAACTGACTCGCTCGACAACCCATAAGGAGATTCTGTCATTTGCTGGACCGCTAGAAGATATGCGCAAGTCACTCGAAGAGGAACTTGAGGTCTCCTTGAAGTGGAGAGTCCGCCGATATCGTTGCTTTTTCGGCTTAGAGCTTTATGATTTGCAGCAAGAAACTACGCTGGGAATCTTCCCCTTACAAGCACCGCTCACGCCGGCAGCCATTTTCGAGGATGAGCTTCGTCGGATTATCCATGTGCCCGGACTCCGGGGAAATCCGACTCGCAGCTACCAGACGACCGCAGTGGGGGAGATGTTTCCCGGCGCATTCAACGATTACGTTGCGAGCATCATAAGTGACTGGCAGGAGAATGATCATGGCCGCCTCAAGAAGCTTGGGAGCGCCTTAGAGTCACTGGGTCTCACATGGAAGGTGCGGGCGAATCAAATAGACGCAACCCAGGTAGAGCTAAAGGTGGGCCGGTTGCCGCACGCCAAACAAGGTGGCGCGAAGGACCTTGTCAACATTGCTGACGTCGGCTTTGGAGTCTCTCAAACCTTACCCGTGCTGGTCGCACTCCTGACGGCCACCCCCGGACGACTCGTTTACATAGAGCAGCCCGAGATCCATTTGCATCCCCGCGCCCAAGTGGAACTTGCCTCCCTTATTGTCGATGCCGCGATGCGGGGAGTTAGGGTCGTCGCGGAGACACACAGCTCGCTTATTCTTGTGGCGGTACAATCTTTCGTTGCAGAAGGCAAGCTGCCACCCGAGGAGGTGATCCTCCACTGGTTCCAGCGGGAGAACAGTGGCCTGACCACGATTTCAACAGCGCGACTGGACGAGAAGGGCGCCTATGGCGACTGGCCGGAGGACTTCGGCAAAATAGTACTCGATACCGAGGAACGCTACCTCGATGCCGTTGGAGCCTTTGGCTAAACCTTGCCGACCTATCGGCTCGTAATCGACGCTTCGGTCGCTCGGGCCGCCGGTGGTGAGGGTGCCGAGGATCCTAGTTCGAAGGCGTGCCGGGAGTTTCTAAACTCCGTCCTTGAGATCTGCCACCACCTAGTCTTTACGAAGGAAGTAGGGAGCGAATGGAAGCGGCACCGCTCCAAGTTTGCTCGCATCTGGTTGCGCCGAATGTTCGCGCGTAGAAAGGTAGAGCAAGTCAATGTCGAGCCCGACGACGATCTACTAACCGCGATCGAAGTCGCAGAGACGGGGGCGCTTCTTCGCCGCGCGATGGAAAAGGATCGTCACCTTCTCGAGGCGGCATACGCCACAGATGGTGTGGTTTCGTCGCTCGACGAGGAGGCTCGCACGGCGTTCGGCGAGCTTTCGGTAACGCTGAGGCGTCTGCGCGCCGTCGTCTGGATCAATCCGACTCGAGCCGAGGAGGATCCGCTCGGGTGTCTCGAAGGTGATATCCGAGAGCAAGGCAATCGATTAAGGGTGATGCGAGCTGAGGATGATGGGCTCTAAGAAAGACTCATGAAGATTGGTAGCGCAAGGCACGCCGTCGCAGCGATCGGCTCTAACCTACCCCGCCGAAGGACCGGAATTATTCGGATCTCGCGGCCGGTTGGTCTCGCTAGCTTAGCTATTGGGCATGACCTAAGACTCGTCAACCCTCTGCTTCCTCTGGCCGCTTTCTTGACGGTCGCCTCACTGGAGGTCGCACCTCCTCCTCCAGTTGCAACAAAGTCCTATCTAAGAACGGTTCGATCTCCTCAAGAAGGACGTAGACATCCTTGCTTCGCCCAGCGAACTCCCTTGCCCACGGGCCGTGGATTGAAAACTCAACGATACGGCGAAACTCTTCGAACGTCTCGCGCGCGACAGATGGACTACCAGAGTGCGCGGCCCGATATGCTTCCACACCAATCTCGTAGACCCATGGCATCCAATCTCGAAAGAGGCTAGCCACAAGCAGAATCCCGAACGCCGGTGACTTCGCCGGCGCGATTTGCATGAGTTCGCGCAGCATGAACGGATGAAGTCGCCGACCCCGGCGCATAAGCGCTGGGCTACGCATAGGATCCAGATACTCATCTAGCTGCCGCGGCAGCGTGCGCAAGGCGTTCTGGATCTCGTCGAGAGTTCCTTCTTGATCTTGGGTGCCGAGTTTTTGCTCAAGCTTGCTTAGGCTGCTTCGAAGATCGGAAACTGCAGCCAGGAGGTCCGCCAGGGATCGCTCTTCGGGCTTCTCGCTCTGACGAAGTAGTTGGAGATCAAGCGAGACTGAGATCGGCGTCTCCAGATCAGACGGGTCTCTTTCAAGTGATTTCACCTGGTCGATAATCTCGGTCTTTGCTTGCTCCACGCTGTCAAGGTCATGATGGTCAACGTGAATCGTACGTGTGCCCGCTACATCGAACGGGATTCGCTCACCCTTCTTGATCAACTGGACAAGAGGCTTCCGTAGTGCGTGCCGAATCGCGAGTTCGTAGAAGACGTTTGGATTCCTCTCGGTCAGATCGGCCACGACTAGAGGATCGTTCACTACGTGCTGAATGACCTGACTGGTGATAATACCTGGCTTGTCGATTTCATCTGCGCGGATGGCTCTGTATCCCAGAGATGCTACAGCCGGACGGACAATATGCTTGAGGACTTGATCTGATCGCTTTCGAGTGTCCGAGTCTGGTTCACCGATCGGGGCGATTACAAAGCAGTTCCTATTCTCAGTCATCGATGTACCCTCGCTTTCAGCTTGGCTACGCTACCGCGCCGATAGTTGCGCTGTGCGAAGCGAAGTCCTTCAACATGTCTGGGGATGTTTATCAGCTTTTGCTGGCGTGATCGAGTCAAGGGAGAGTCAAGGCTTGGAGGCGGAGGCGGGCGCGGGAGGCTACAGCGGGGCCGTCGTCGTGCTGGAGGCGGGCGGCGGGGGCGGCGGCGGCGCGCGCGAAGGCGGCGCGGGCCTCGTCGCGGTAGGCGGCGGGGTCGACGGCGAGGAGGGCGACGCCGAGCCAGTAGTCGATGGTGCCGCGGCCGAGACCGGGGCGGTCGGGGGCGCGCAGGCCGCGGAGGGTGCGGACGGCGGAGGCCCAGTCGCCGGCGCTCATCTCGCCGGCGGCGCGGTTGAGACCGACGACCCAGGGGGCGGCGGCGCCTTCGGTTGCCGCGGCTGCTCCATCCCCTCCCCCTTCGCCGGCGATCGCCCACCAGGCGGCGACGGCGGGGAGGAGGAGGCTCTCGGTGGGGTCGGCGAAGCGGTCGGGCTCGAGCATGCGCGGGCTGGCGCCGAGGTCGACGGCGACCTCGCGGGCGGTATCTCCGGTCTCGACGCGGAAGGTGCGGGGGCCGGGCTCCGCGCCGCCGCGTCCGCGCCAGCCCGGGCCGACGCCGGCGAGGACGTCGCCGGGGACGAGGCCGGCCCGCGCCGCGGGACCGCCGGGCGTCACCGCGCGGACGACGGCACCTTCGAGGTCGGGCGGAAAGAGGAGGTCGGCGCCGAGCCAGGCGGCGGTCAGGGGCGGCCGGTGCGCGAAGCGGGCCGCGGCGGCGGCGAACGAGCCGGGGTCGGAGAGGCGGACGGCGAGCGGCTCGGGGCGGGCCGGGCCCGGCGCGGCCGCCCACACCCAGAGCTCCGCCGCCGAGGCGTAGAGGTCGTCCGAGAGGACGCCGAGGGCGTAGGCCGAGCAGGCGAGCTGGGCGTCGGCGCGGCGCTGGACGTCGGGCCAGTCGGCGACGCCGGCGACCGCGGAGGCGGCCGCGGCGGCGCGCAGGCCCGCGGCGGTCAGCGCCAGGCGGTCGAGAAGCGGCGCCGCGTCCTCGTAGCGGTCGGCGAAGAGCCACTCCGGGCGGTCGGCGAAGGCGGCGGCCAGGGCGACGCGGACGCGCTGGGCGGCGTCGAGGTCGCCGCCGAGGACGTCGAGCAGGCAGAGCTTGGGGCGCAGGTCGACCTCGAGCTCGAGCACCTGGCGGTCGGCGAGGTCGAAGTCGGCGAGGAACCCACCGAGGGTGCCGCGGTCGACGGTCAGCCGGTGGCGGCCGACCGGCAGCTCGAGGGTCGGCCCGCCGGCCTCGCCGGTCCGCGGCAGCCGCACCTCGTCGTCGACGCGCACCTCGGCGCCGTCGGGCAGGCCGGCGAGGACGACGGTGCCGCCGGTGGGCTCGAGGGTGAGCGGTCCGATCCGGTAGTCGGTCAGCTCCTCGACGAGGAGGCTGCCGGCGTGCGGCCGGAAGCCCTCCTTGCGCACCTCGATCCGGTGCTCGCCGAGCGCCAGGCCCTCGACGAACAGCTCGGCCGGGCCCGCGGCGGGCGCGGCAGGCTCGACCGCTGCCGGCGGTTCCACGCCTGGACCGATCTCCCCCGCTTCCTCCGGCGCCGCGGTCTCGGCGACCGCCCTCTCCCCCACGACCGGCGGCGCCGTGACCCCGGCCGGACGACCATCGACGAGCACCTCGGCGCCCGGGGCATCGGTGAGCAGCCGCAGGGTGGCGCTGGTGCGCTCCAGGGTGACGTCGCGCGCCTCGTCGGCGCCCGGGGCGAGCTCGAGCTCCTCGACGAACGGCGCGAATCCGGGCCGGCGCGCCTCGAGGACGTGGACGCCGGCGAGGAGGCGGACGGGGCCCGCGCCGGCGAGGCCGGCGGCCGGCTCGCCGTCGAGGAGGACCAGAGCGCCGGCCGGCTCGACCTCGAGCGCCAGCGTGCCGGTGACCTCGTCGCGCACCTCGCGGAAGAGCTCCGCGAGCTTCGGCGAGATCAGGTTGGCGTCGGGCTCGAAGGAGGGGACGGTCCGCAGCGCCGCCCGGAGGTCCTCGGCCGCGCCCTCGCGGTCGCCCAGGTTGAAGCGCACCTCGGCCCGGTAGGCGTGGCTCAGCGCGAGGAGCCGCCGCCGCGCCTCGGCGCCCTCCTCCGCCGGCTCGGAGAGCCGCTCGATCAGCGCGCCGAACAGCTCCTCGGACTCGGACTGGTCGACCGAGCGGAACACGGCGAGCGCCTCGTCGAAGTGCGCCCGGAGCTCCGCGAGCTCGTGGGACGGCAGGTCGGAGACCTCGATCTCCTCGGCCGGCAGGACCTCGATCCCCTCGATGACCACCGTCTCGGGCTCGGGCTCCTGTGCCGGCGCCGCCGGCGCCGCGAAGAGGGCCAGACCGGCGGCGACGGCCGGGCCGAGGACGACGGCGGGGAGGGCCCGGAGGGCACGGCGGCTGGTGAGAATCGAAAGCGTCGGCATCGGGCTCACTCGAGGACGATCACGCCGGTCTGCTTCGGGTCGGCGAGGTAGAGGCGGCCGGTGCCGTCGACGGCGAGGTCTTCGGGATCGTCGAGCCGGGCGCCGCCGGGGAGCTCGGGGCCGAGCACGGCGAGCGGCGCGCCGTCCGGGCCGAACACCCGCACCCGGCCGCCGCGCTCGAGGACGTAGAGGTCGCCGAGGAGGTCGACGTCGAGGGCGCGCGGCCGGTCGAGGCCGGAGACGACCGTCTCCTCCGCGCCGCCCCCCGGCGCGCCGCCGTCAGGCGGAAAGCGGAGGACCCGGCCGTTCTTGGCGTCGAGGACGTAGAGGCCGAGGGCCGGGAGGTAGGCGAGGTCCTCGGGCTCCCCCTCCGGCACGCCGAACACCGTCCGGGCGAGCGCCATGTCGGAGCGGAAGGCGGCTGCACGGAGGGGGCGTGAGACGACGAGGTGGACGCCGGTCGGTGCGGCGGCGCCGGCGTGCACCCGGCGGACCGGCACGTTCGACGAGGTCGCCGTCGCCCGGGCGCCGGTGTCGATGCGGACGACGGCGTCGTCGGCGGGGACGCGGGGTGCGCCGGCGGCGTCCCAGAAGGGGCGGGCCATCCGCCTCAGCTCGCGCCGGGCGACGATCTGCCCGTCGCGCCAGACGAGCGCCAGGTCGGGCCCGCTGTCGACGACGACCAGGGCGCCGTCGTCGCGGGCGGCGACGCCCGCCGGCCGCCTGAGCGCCAGGCCCGGTACCGTCGAGCCTGCGGCCCACGGCGCACCGCCCGCCGCCGGCCGCACCCGCAGCCGGTGGATCAGCGCCGCGCGCCGGCCGAGGGCCGCGAGCTCGCCGGCCGCGGCGGGCGGGTAGCGGCCGGCCGCGGCGAGCGGGCCGGCGAGAAGGTCGGCGGCTGCCGGCCACTCGCCGCGCGCCAGGAGCAGGTCGGCGAGGAGGAGGTGGGCGCGTGCCTGCCAGGCGGAGGGCGGCGCGCGGTCGACGACGTCGAGGAGCGCCGCGGCCGCCCCGTCGGCGTCGCCCAGCGCGAGGTCGAGCTCGGCCGCGGCGACGACGGCCTCGAGACCCGGATCGCTCCCTGCGGGGACCGCCGCGGCGGCGGCAGCGAACGCCTCACGCGCCGCGGCGAGGGCCTCCGGGTCCTCGGCCTCGGCCGCGAGGATGCGGGCGAGGAGGAGCCGGGCGCCGCCGGCCTCGGGAGCGCCGGGGTGCTGGGCGGCGAGCCGCTCGGCGGCGTCGCGGGCGCCGAGGAGGTCGCGGGCGGCGAGCCGGACCCGCGCCAGGCCGAGCAACGCCCCCGGGGCGAGCTCGGCCGGCCCCTGCTCGAGGATCCCCAGGTAGCGCGCCTCCGCGGCCGCGGCGTCACCCGCCTCGGCGAGGGCGCGGGCCTCGGCCAGCGGCGCCGGCTCGGCGGCCTGACCGAAGGCGACCGGCGCAGCTCCGAGGCTGAGAGCGAGAACCGCCGCCACGGCGGCCAGCGCCCGCGAGACGCCGGCGCGGAGCTCTGCCGCGACCCGGCCGGCCGGGCCGACGCCGTGCGGATGATCGCTCGTACGAGCCCTCATGCGTCCCCCGCCGCGGCGAAGATCCGGCCGGTCCCCGGGCCGACCTCGGCCGTCCGCCGCACGGTCTTGCCGAGGGCCTCCCAGACGAACTCGATCTCGTGGCCGCCCTGGGCCAGCTCGATCTCGAGCGGCACGAAGCCGACGTCGCGGCCGTCGATCCGCACCCGGCAGTTGCTCGGCGTCGCGGCGACCGTCACCCGGTGGGCCGGGGGCAGCGCCACCCGCGCCGTCTCGCCGGAGGCGACGTCGACGGTCCGCACGTCGGAGTAGAAGACGCTCGGCGCCGACAGGCTGACCCGGTGGCGTCCGGGCTCGAGCTCGATCCGCTCGCCGCTCCGCCGCTGCCCGTCGACCGACACCTCGACCGGGTAGGGGGCGGTGACGGCGAGGTAGCCGGGCGGCGGGATCTCCGGCAGCTCGACCTCCAGCCGGCGGGCGGTGCGCGCCTCGGCCGGCAGCTCGGCCCAGCGCAGGGTCCGCTGCACGCTCCGGTGGCCGTCGAGCGCCAGCTCGAGCTGGTGCTCGCGCTCCGGGTCGAGCCGCAGCTCGACCGGGGCGACGCCGTCGACCGGCTCGCCGTCGAGGAGTACCCGCGCTCCCGCCGGGGAGGAGGCGACCGTCAGCCGCTCGGGCGGCGGCGGCAGCTCCGGCGTCCAGCGGCCGCCGGCCTCGTCGCCGAGGATCATCTGCGTCTCGGCCACCGTCTCGCCGTCGCGGCGCAGCTCGACCTCGACGACCTGGCCGCGCTCGCCGCGCAGGGTGACCAGCGCCGGCGTGACGACCCCCTGGTCCGCGCCGTCGACGAAGACGGCTGCTCCCGGCGGGGTCGAGACGATCTCGACGCTGCGCTCGGCCTCCTCGACCGCGACCGCGGTCTCGCCCTGGCGCCAGAAGTGCCAGCCGGCGGCGGCCCCCGCGGCGACGAGCAGGGCGACGAGCGCGGCGGCGAGCGCCCCGCGGCGCCGGCGCGGGGCGGACCGCCCCTCCGCCGCAGCCGCCGCCGTCTCCTCCCCGGTCTCTGCGGCATCCGGCCGCGGGCCGAGGTCGAGGTCCACCCGCTCGTAGAGCGCCGTCGCCGCCGCAGGGTCGACCGCCCGCTCCCCGGCCCCTGCGGCCGCCGCCGCCGGGCCGGCGCCGAGCGCCCGCGCCAGCGCCTCGGCGAAGGCCGAGCACGATGGGTAGCGCTCCGCCGGGTCCTTGGCTATCGCCCGCAGCAGAACCGCGTCGACCGCCTCGGGCAGGCTGCCGTTGAGCTCGCGCGGCGGCGTCGGCTGACGGTGGATGATGCGGTACATCATCGTCGTCGCGTTGTCGCCTTCGAACGGGCGCGACCCGGTGAGGAGCTGATAGAGGAGGACGGCGAGCGAGAACTGGTCCGAGGCGCCGGTAACCGGGTCGCCGGTGATCTGCTCGGGCGACATGTAGGCCGGCGTGCCGATGACGGTGCCGGTGGTCGTCGCCTGCGCGGTGTTCAGCTTGGCCACCCCGAAGTCGGAGAGCTTCGGCACCCCGTCGGGGGTGAGCAGGATGTTGCCGGGCTTGATGTCGCGGTGGACGATGTCCCGGGCGTGCGCGTAGTCGAGGGCGCCGCCGACCGCGCGGACGAGGTCGGCGGCCTCGCGCAGGGTGAGGTGGCGCCCGGAATCGAGGACGTCCTCCAGCGTCTCGCCGGGGACGTACTCCATGGCGATGAACGAGGAGTCGCCCTCCTTGCCGACGTCGTAGACGGTGACGATGTTCGGGTGCGACAGGCTGCCCGCCGAGCGGAACTCGCGCTCGAAGCGGTCCTGGCGCAGGCGCATCTCCTCCTCGGCCAGGCCGACGAAGACGCGGATCACCTTGATCGCCACCTGCCGGCCGATCACCGGGTCCTCGCCGAGGTAGACGACGCCCATCGCGCCGCGCCCGAGCACGCGGCGCACTCGGTACCGTCCCAGCTCTTGCGGATGCTTGCCTGTCTCGCTCACCCGGCTCTCCCGGCGCGGCAGCCGGATGGCCCTCTCGAAATCACGTTCACGGTTCGACGGGAAGAGAGGATATCAGCCGGGACCGTATACTGCGCACGATGAGCGAGTCCTTCGCCTCCGAGTTCGGCCGCCTGCTCGACGACCTGCTCCACGGCGAGCGCGAGGAGCGGCGGCGCGACGCCGAGCAAGAGGAGCACTGGAAAGGCGCGGTGCAGGCCTTCCGGAGGCTCGCGGCCGACACGATCCGCCCGGTCCTCGAGGAGGTCGCCGAGCCGCTGCGCGCCCGCGGCCTGCGCCCCCTGATCGGCGACAACACCCGCTTCGGGATGAGCTGCTGGCTCGACGTCGACGCCGACGGCGAGCCGGCCCGCGGCCTCGCCTTCCGCCTCGACGCCGACCGCGAGGTCGTCGAGGCGGTCCTCCACCGCACCGCGGGCCACACGAACATCGGCGAGTCGCCGCTCGCCGAGGTCGACCGCGAGTGGGTGCAGCAGAAGCTCCTCGCCTTCGTCCGCCAGCTCTACTCGGCCTGACCTTCGGCCCGCACCGGCCCGATCAGAGCAGCGCGTCGAGCCGATCGAGGGCGGCCGCGAGGCGGTCGACCTCGCGCGGGCGGCCGTTCCGGCTGCGCGGCGGGGCCGGCCGCAGGTGCTCGGCCGCCCGGTCGCCCGGAGACCAGGGGCGGCGGTCGGGGTCGCGGAGGACGTCGGGTCGCAGCGCCAGCCCGTGGCGGGCGAGCACCGGCGCGAGCTCGTCGCGGCGCCGCAGCAGCTCGGCCCGGGTCTGCCGGTAGGCGTGCTCGCAGATCGCGCGGCGGTCCGAGAAGCTGAAGACGTTGGTGAAGAACATCCGGTAGTCGTCGCGCTGCGGCTCGAGCAGGACGACGTCGGCGTCCGGATAGGCCGTGTCGTAGGCGCCCATCCCGGCGCCGAGCCGCGAGCGGATCATCGTGCGGACGCTCTGCGCGAGCACCGCCGGCAGCCCGCGGTCGACCAGCCTGCCCCGCCGCATCACGCCCTCCTCGACCGCCCGCGCGGTGTCGACCGGCACGATCGGGTTGATGCACAGCAGCAGCTCGGCCCCCTCCTCGAGCGCCACCGAGGCGTGGAGCGTCTTGAGCAGCACGCCGTCGACGTAGTGGCGGCCCTCGATCTCGACCGGCGGGTAGAGCCCCGGCAGGGCGGTCGAGGCCTGCACCGCCTTCGAGATCGGCACGTGGTCGAGGCCGGGCGCGCCGAAGACCACCGCCCGGGCCGCGTCGAGGTCGGCGGTGACGATGCGCAGCTTCGCCGGCAGCTCGCGGAAGTCGTCGGTGCGGCCCGGCTCGGCGAGCAGCGCCGCCAGGTAGGCGCGCACCGGCTCGCTGTCGAACAGCCCCACCGGCAGCGCCTGGGTGAGCCGCATCAGCGACTCGAGGAAGGTCATGTCGCCGGGGCTGCCGAGCCAGCCGCGCACCGCGTCGGCGAACAGCCGCGGCAGGGCGGCGGCGCGGCGGCCGTACTCACCCCGCTCGGGGGTGAAGAAGGTTTCCGGCCGGAACGGGTTGCGGCCGCTCCCGGGGGCCGAGAAGATGATGTCTACCATCTCCTCGGGCGGCATCCGGTTGGCCAGGCCGGCGCCGAGGAAGCCGCCGGACGACACGCCGACGTAGACGTGGAGCGCGGTGAGGTCGAGCCCTTCGACGCCGTCGGCGAGCGCCTTCAGCGCGCCGATCTCGTAGACCGCGCCCTGCGGCCCGCCGCCGGCCATCGCCAGGCCGATCTTCGACCTCCGCGGCGCACCGGGCTGCGCGCGGCCCGGGTCTCGCCCCCCGTCGCCCGTCGCCGCCTCCACGGGGTCAGCCCGCGGTCCCGCCCGGCGGCGTGCGGGGCGGCGGCGGCGCGGTCCGCGCCGCGGGCTTGCCCATCCGGTCGACCTTGGCGGCGAGCTCCTCGACCCGCCGGGACAGCTCGCGGATCTCGTCGCGGGTCGGCACGCCCATCCGGCGCATCGCCTCGCCGACCTGCGCCTCGATCCCGGCGCTCACCGCCTCCGCCGCCGAGCGCACCGAGCCCGCGGCGCCGCGCACCGTCTCGTCCACCCGCCCGCGCCCGCCCGCCTCGCTCTCCCGGCCGCGCTCGACGAGCTGGCTGAACAGCCGGCTCCCCTCCTCCTCCGCACGGGCCAGGGCGCCGAGGCCGGCCAGCCAGACCCGGTGGGCGGACTCGAGCATCTCGTCGGCCAGGTTCTCGCCCCGCTTGCCGCCACCCGTCGTCTCGTCGGTCACGGTCCGGCTCTCCTTTCCAGGTTGGTTCAAATGGGTTGCCCGGGGCGTCCGCTCCGGCGGGCCGCCCGCGGCTCAGCGGCGCGGAGGCCCGTCGAGCTCCTCGAGCCGCTCGGCCAGCCGGTCGAGGCGGGCGGACAGCTCGCGCAGGTCGCGGCGGCTCGGCAGGTCGGCGCGGTGGACGACCTTCTCGACCTGCCGCTCGATCCGCTCCTCGACCCCGGCCCCGGCCCGCTCGACCCGGTCGGCGGTGCGCGCCACCGCCCGGTCGAGGGCGCGGAACTGGCGCCCCTCGAGCTTGCGGCCCCGCTCGACCAGGTCGTCGAACAGGGCGCGCCCGGCGTCGCCCGCCCCGGCGAGCGCCCCGAGACCCGCGAGCCAGATCGACTTGCCGGCCGCGGTCAGGCCGCTTCCACGGCGGGGGCCGGGGTCAGGCGGGCTCGCGGCGCGCGTCATGACGAAGCTCCCCCGCCCGAGCCGCTCTTCCGCCCGCCGCTCTTGGACGCCCCGGCCGTCTTGGTCGTCGACTCGGAGGACGACTTCGGTGTCGCGGCCTTCGGCTTCGCCGTCTTCGTGGCCGCCGTCTTCGCGCGCCCGCTCTTCGCGCTCGTCGGCTTCGGGTTCGACGCCTTCGCCGGCGGGACCGCGGTCTTCGCGGGCCTGGCGCTCCCGGCGGAGCCTCGGGCGGGCCGCGGCGGAGCCGCCGACGCCGACGCCTGCCGCTCGCTCTCCAGCCGCGAGAGCGAGCCCTCGAGCCGCTCGAGCTGGCCGCGCAGCCGCGACATCTCCTCGCGCGCCCGCCGCACCGGCGCCAGCCGGTCGACCGAAGCCTGCACCAGCCGGTCGACCCCGTGCTGCACCTGCTCGACGCCGGTCGACACCGCCTTCTCCCCCACCCGCACCAGCTCGTGCAGGAGCTCGCTGGGGAGGAACGACGTGCCGCGCCGCCCCTCGTCGAGGATGATCTGCGTCAGCGTCTGCGCGGTGACGTCCGCCGAGGTCGCGTTGTCGACCACCTGGATCTCCTGCCCCTCGCGTACCCAGGCGGCGATCTCGTCGAGCGAGACGTAGCGGCTCTCCTCGGTGTCGTACAGCTTGCGGCTCTCGTAGCGCTTGATCAGGCGGATCATTTCGTCTTCCTCGCTCGGGGATGCGTGCAGGCGCCGTGCCGGATCGGCGCACCACGGCAAGAACATACCGCGCTGCGGCAAAAGGTGTCAAAAACTCAGAGGACGACGAGGTTGTCGGGCGTGGCCCGCCGGACCGCGGCGACAGGGATCGTCCGATCGAAGGTGACCAACCGTCCCCCCTGTCCCGCGGCGAGGGCGAGGAGGTAGACGTCGGTGACCTGCCTGGGACCGTGAACTCGCGTGGGGTCGACCAGGGCCTCGTCGACGAGGCTCGGCTCGCAGCTCCAGTACTCGTGGTGCTCGGTGACCGTGGCGTCTCGGAGAAGCGCGATCACGTCCGTCGGCGAGACGGGGCTCGGGTACCGCGGCTGGCTCATGATGCGGACGACGCCGTTCTGAGTGATCGCGCAGGAGGCCCAGCCCGCTGTGATCTCCGCCTCGAGCCACTCCCGGGCCGTCACGTGGTCGACGTGATCCGTGTCGAGGAGCGCGAGCAGCACGTTGACGTCGAGGAGAGCTCGCATGAGCGAACCTCAGATGCCCTCTTCGTCCCGCAGGCGGTCGATCAGCTCGTTCGAGACCGCCGGCCCGCGGCGGGGCAACGGCGTGAACCCGTAGAAGGACTCCGCCTCCGCGACCTCGACCGCCCGGTTGCCGCGGACCAGAGCCTGCCGGGCGAGGTCCGTCAGGACGTCGCCCGCGCTTCGCCGCTCGCGGCGGGCCCTCTCTTTGACCGCGTAGAGGACATCGTCGGCGATGTTGAGAGTGGTGCGCATGCATCTGATGCTAGCACACCACGCCCTTCATGGCTACAGCCCGCTGAGGAGATCGCCCCCGAAGGCTTCCAGGGCGGGGAGGCCGGTGGGCTCGTCGGCGAGGAGGGGGAGGGGGACGACCTGGCGGCGCGCGCCGAGGAGCTCGCGGAGCCGGGCGAGGCCGCGGCGGTCGCGGGCGCCGAGCCAGGCGAGGAGGCGGCGGCCGTCCGGAGTGCAGGGGTCGGCGGCGGCGGGCGCGCCGGGCCTGTCGTCCGGCGCCTCGGCGACTTCGACCTCCGGATGGACCCGGTTGACGATCACGGGCCCCAGCCGGTAGCCGGCCTCTTCGAGGCGGCGGGCGAAGAACAGGGTGTCGGCGACCCGCTCCTCGCCCGGGCCGGCGACGAGCACGAACAGCGTCTCCTCGGAGCGCAGCAGGGCCTCGACCTGGCGGGCGCGCTCGCGGAAGCCCTCGTAGAGCGGCTCGAAGGCCTGGAAGAACTCGGCCATGTCGCGCAGCAGGTCGAGGCCGACCATCTCGTCGAGGAAGCGCTCGAGGCCGCGGCCGAGCGGACCGAGGCGGGAGGCGCCGCGCAGCCGGCCGCCCTCGTCGAACCAGGGGCGCAGGGCGATCTTCAGCGCGCCGCTCTCGAGGAAGCCGACGATCCGCCCCGGCGCCTCGAGGAAGTCGAGCGCCTGGCGGGTGGGCGGGGTGTCGAGGACGACCCGGTCGTAGCTTCCCTCCCGCGCCACCTCCCACAGCCGCTCGACCGCCATGTACTCGAGGATGCCCGCGAGGTTGCCGGACAGGTGGGCGTAGAAGCGGTTGCCGAGAATGCGGTCGCGGGCCGCCGGGTCGGGGGCGTAGCGGGCGACCAGGCGGTCGAAGGTACGGCGGGCGTCGAGCAGGCTGGCGTCGAGCCGGCCGGCCGCGCCCTGAGCGGCCTCGCCGGCCGGCAGGTCGACCGGAACCGCCCGCTCCCGCGCCTCCTCGCCGACGCCGAGGGCGTCCTTGAGCCGGAGCGAGGGGTCGAAGGTCATCACCAGGGTGTCGTCGCCGCGTCGTGCGGAGGAGATCCCGAGAGCCGCCGCGAGGGTGGTCTTCCCCACCCCGCCCGAGCCGACGACGACGAGGAGGGGGTGGCACGGCGACAGGAGAGCGGCGGCGCCCGGCGAGGCCGGTCCGGCGGCGTCTCGCCTCACTGCGGGTCCTCCGGCGCCGCTGGCGGATTCCCTTCGGAGGCTCGTCCGCCCGGCCGCCCGGCCCCGAGGTCTCGCGAGCCCTCGCCATCGCGCTGGCCGAGCTCGCGCTCGAGGCAGCGGCCGAGGGCGGCGACGAGCTCGGGGCCCCGGTCGAGGGGCAGCTCGGGCAGGCAGGCCCACGGGCCGCGCCAGGAGGCGGCGAGGCGCTCGATCTCGCGCTCCTGGAGCCGGCGGCGGCGGCGCCAAAGGGCGAGGGCGGGGTCGTCGCCGGGCTCGGCCGGCGCGGGGGGGTAGCAGCCGTTGACCAGCAGGAGGTCCGGCTCTCGGCCCAGCCGATCGCGGAGGAGGTCCTG
>Ga0214468_1000170_pt1 | contig 20391 bp, 20 predicted proteins | sample RVTome_9_FD_187334 | JGI IMG/M metagenome (GOLD analysis project Ga0214468, IMG submission 187334) | Soil microbial communities from uranium-contaminated site in the Upper Colorado River Basin, Wyoming, United States - RVT155D38 HiSeq ...
CGCCGATCGTCCGACAACGCAGCAGGCACGGGCAGATTCGCCGGCGCAGCAGAAGCGTGGTGAGACATGCGGGCTAGCCCGGCCACCTCGGTCATCCCGAGCGCAGCGAGGGATCTCGCCGTTCCGCACCGCGGAGATCCCTCGGTCGCTACGCTCCCTCGGGATGACAGGCTGTCTCAGCCCTTCGCCAGCCGGCGGTAGTGCTCGAGACTGGCCGCCAGCCCCTCAACGAGACCGTACCGCGGCTCGTACCCCAGCTCCTCGCGGGCGCGCGAGAGGTCGGCCAGCGAATGCGACACGTCGCCGGGCCGCGGCGCCTCGTGGACCGGCGCCGGGGCGCCGCCGACCGTCTCGGCGACCCGCCGGGCGAGCTCGAGGACCGTCGTCCGGCGGCCGGAGGCTACGTTGTAGACCCGCCCGGCGGCGGCGGCCGGCGCGCCGGCGGCGAGGAGGTTCGCATCCACGGCCTCGGCGACGAAGGTGAAGTCCCGGCTCTGCGTGCCGTCGCCGTAGATCGTCGCCGGCCGGCCGGCGAGCGCGGCGGCGAAGAAGCGCGGGATCACGGCCGCGTACGGTCCTTCGGGCTCCTGCCGCGGGCCGTAGACGTTGAAGTAGCGCAGCCCGACCGGCTGGAGGGGGTAGCAGCGCGCGAAGGCCCGGGCCAGGGTCTCGCCCACCGCCTTCGACGCCGCGTACGGCGAGAGCGGCTCCCCCTCCTCGCCCTCGCGCTTGGGCAGCCGGTCGCTGTCGCCGTAGACCGCCGACGACGACGCCCAGACCACCCGCCGCACCCCCGCCTCACGGCAGGCCGCGAAGACGTTCGCCGTGCCGCCGACGTTGACCGCCAAGGAGGTCGCCGGGTCGGCCATCGAGCGCGGCACCGAGCCGAGCGCCGCCTGGTGGAAGACGAGGGCGGTGCCCTCGCACGCTCGCCGGCCGGCGTCGAGGTCGCGCACGTCCCCCTCGGCCAGCTCGATGCGACCGGCGAGGTGAGCCAGGTTCTCCCGCCGGCCGGTCGACAGGTCGTCGAGCACCCGCACCCGCGCTCCGCGCTCGACCAGCGCGTCGACGAGGTGTGAGCCGATGAAGCCCGCTCCGCCGGTGACGAGTACCGGGACGTCCTGGAGATCGGGGATCGGCACGGCCCGCGGAGCCTACACCGTCCGGACGAACAGGCCGAGCGGGCCCGCGATCGGAACCGACCCGCAACCCGGTCGTGCCGATCAGCCCCGGCCGCAGGCGCGCACGATCCCGGCGACGCGGTCGAGCTCGGCCTCGGTCAGGCGCGAACAGCCGCTCCGAGACCGCCCCGCCGACGGTGCGCGCGCCGGCGTAGAGCGGCTGGAGGTGCATCGGCTTCCACACCGGCCGCGCCTCGACGTCCTCCGCCTCGAGGGCGCGCCGGACCGCCTCGCGGTCGGCGCCGAACGCCTCGGGGTCGACGAGCAGGCAGGTCAGCCAGCGGTTGCCCTCGCCGTAGCCGGCCTCGGGCATGAAGGCGATCCCCGGCAGGTCGCCGAGCCGCTGCCGGTAGAAGGCGAAGTTGCGCCGCCGTGCGGCGACCCGCTGGCCGAGCGTCGCGAGCTGGCCGCGTCCAACCGCCGCGAGGAGGTTCGACAGCCGGTAGTTGTACCCGAGGACCTCGTGCTCGTAGTGCGGCGCCGGCTCGCGCGCCTGCGAGGCGAGGAAGCGGGCCCGCGTCGCGAGCGCCGGGTCATCGGAAACCAGCGCTCCGCCTCCCGAGGTGGTGATGATCTTGTTGCCGTTGAACGACAGCACCGCGCACCGCCCGAACGAGCCGGCCGGCCGGCCGCGGTACGAGGCGCCGAGCGCCTCCGCGGCGTCCTCGATCAGCGCCACGCCGTGCTCGGCGCAGGCGGCGGCGAGCCGTTCGTAGTCGCAGCACTGGCCGTAGAGGTCGACCGCGACGAGCGCCCGGGGGAGCCGGCCGGCGCGCGCCGCCCGGCCGAGTTCCTCGGCGACCAGGTCCGGGTCGATCGTCCAGGTCGCCGGGTCGGCGTCGACGAAGACCGGCCGCGCCCCGCAGTAGACGGCGGCGTTCGCGCTGGCCACGAAGGTCAGGTCCGAGCACCACACCTCGTCGCCCGGCTCGACATCGGCGAGGAGCAGGGCGAGGTGAAGCGCCGCGGTACCCGACGACAGGGCCGCGGCATGACCCACTCCGCACGCTGCGGCGAGCTCCGCCTCGAAGGCGTCGACGTGGGGGCCGAGCGGCGCGATCCAGTTCGAGTCCAGCGCCTCGGCGAGGAGCTCCCTCTCGCGGCCCCCGAGGTGCGGCGGGGAGAGATAGATCCGGCTCACGGGCGGCGGCCGCTCCTCATCGGGCCGGGACCCCCTTCACCGTGGCGCCCGCCTCGACGTCGCCGACCACGACGCCGCCCGCGGCGACCGTGGCCCACGCGCCGATCCGCACGCCGGGCATGAAAGCGCTCCCGATCCCCAGCAGCGCGCCCTCGCCGACGACGACCGAGCCCGCGAGGTGCGAGCCGGGGGCCACGTGGACGAAGTCGCCGACCCGGCAGTCGTGATCGACGGTCGCTCCCGTGTTGACGATGGCGTGCCCGCCGATCCGGACGTCGGGCTGAACGACCGCGCCGGCGAAGACCACCGTTCCGGGGGCGAGCTCCACGGACGCGTGGACCACAGCGGACGGGTGGACCGCACGCGCCCACTCGAGACCCTCGAGCGCGCCGAGCTCCGCTGCGAGCCGGCGGCGGATCCGGTTGTCGCCGATCGCGAGGATCGCCCGGCCCCAGCGGCCGCCGCCGAGCACCGCGACCGGACCGCGCACCGGGACGCCGAGGAGCTCGGCCTCCCACTTCCGGTCATCGTCGTCGAGCACGGCGTCGACCTCTGCGCCGGCCGCTCGCAACGTGGCGATCACGACCTTGGCGTGGCCGCCCGCGCCGATCACCGCGAGCCGGCTCAAGTCCGCCTCTCGTCGCCCTGGAACTCGGGCATGGTGTCGTGGCCGGAGGCGCTCACGCCGCCCCCCCGCACGACCATCAGGACGGTTTCGAGCAGGATGCGTAGATCGAGGAGAAGCGAGACGTGATCGACGTACCACACGTCGTAGGCGAGCTTCGCAGGCCACGACAGGGCGTTGCGGCCGCGGACCTGGGCCCAGCCGGTGATCCCGGGGCGTACGCGGTGCCGGCGCGCCTGCTCGGCGTCGTAGCGGCCGAGGTACTGCGGGAGCAGCGGTCGCGGGCCCACCAGGCTCATCTCGCCGCGCAGGACGTTCATCAGCTCGGGCAGCTCATCGAGGCTACTCCGCCGGAGGAAACGGCCGAACCGGGTGAGCCGGCGGCCGTCGGGGAGCGGTCGGCCGTCGGCGTCGGTCTCCGCGGTCATCGTGCGAAACTTGTGGAGTATGAAGAGGCGGCCGTCGAGCCCGGGCCGCTCCTGCCGGAACAGGACCGGATTCCCGAGGGACAGACGGACTCCCACGGCGACGACGAGAGCGATGGGCGCGAGCAGCGGCGCCGCGGCGACGACGAGAGCGAGGTCGAGCGCCCGCTTGCCGTGCCGCCGATAGAAGTCGCCACTCACCCGTCACTCCCGCGCCCCGGACGGGCCGGTGCCGGCCGCCGGTCGAGAAGCCTACGATACTCATCGGCCCAAGCCTCCCACACCCGCTCCGACCGGAACCGCCGCTCCACCCGCTCCCGACCGGCCGCGCCGTGGCGCCGCGCGAGCTCGGGATTCTCGAAGTACGCCGTGACGGCTTGCGCCAGGGCCGTCGGGTCGCCGACCGGCACGAGCGTGCCGGTGACCCCGTCCACCACCGCGTCGACCGTTCCGGTGGCGGCGAAGCCCGCGACCGGCCGTCCGGCGGCGGCCGCCTCGAGCGGCACGTTCGGGAAGCCCTCTCGCCGGGAGGGAAAGGCGAGGACGTCCATCAGTGGGTAGTAGGGGGCCGCGTCCCCGACGAAGCCGGCGACGACGACCCTCGGATCCTCGCGGAGCCTGGCGGCGGCGGTCTCCGGCACCGGATCGCCGCTCTCGAACCCGCCGACGAGGAGAAGACGGGCGTCCGGCCGCGCGTCGAGGACGGGGCCGAAGTAGGCTCCGGCGAGCTCCTCGACCCCCTTGTCGCGGGTGAGCCGGCCGACGAACCCGACGACCGGGACGCCGCCGGGGATTCCGAGCCTCCGCCGGAGGATCTCGGTCTCGGCCGCGTCGCGCCGGAAGCGGTCCGGGTCGACGCCGTTCGACGAGCCGTCGGCGAGGACGGTCGTCTTGTCCGCCGGCACGAGCCCGAGCGCGACCGCCCGGCACCGCAGGCTCTCGCTGACGCAGACGACCCGGTGCGCCGAGCCCGCGGCGATCCGCTCGGTCGTCGCCAGCACCCGGCGCAACGGCCCGGAAGCGGTCTCGAGCCGCAGGCCGCGGAGGGTGTAGACGCGGACCGGCACCCGGGCGAGGCGCGCGGCGACGATGGCGAGGAGCCCCGCCTTGGGCGTGCCGGCGTTGACCAGGTCGGGGCGGAGCCGCCGGAAGAGCGCGACGAGGCGAGCCAGGGCGAGGGCGTCGGCGCCGGGCGACATTTCCCGTTCCATCGGGACCGGATGCACCGCCACGCGCTCACGGCGGGCCACCTCGTCGAGCTCGGGGCCCGGCGAGGCGACCAGGTGCGGCTCGAAGCCGGCACGCCGGAGGTGGTCGAGCTGCCCGGTCAGCAGGTACCGTGCGGTCATCGGGTGAGTCACCGCGTAGACGATCCGCGGCGGCCTCCCCGCCCCCCTCACCACCCGAGCTCCCGCCCGAGCAGCTCCTCGAGCCGCCGGTTGTGGGGGGCGAAGTGGGTACGCAGCCGCGCCGCTGTGGGCTCGGGCACCGCCGAGCCGGCAGCCGCACCTGCCGCCCCCCCTTCCACCGTTCGCGCCGGGTAGCTGAAGTTGCGGAACTCGCGCGGCAAGGCGACCGGCAGGTCGAGGAAGCGGAGGATCTCGCGGTAGCGGGCCTCGGGCTCGGCGAAGAGGTCCTCCGCCCGGACCACGAGCAGCCGTTCCCTTCCGTAACGATCGATCCACGGTTCCAGGTGCTCTGCGTAGCGCCCGCGCGCGGCGTAGGAGTGGAGGCGCAGCGACCGCGCCGGGTATCTCGGGTCCGCGAGCGCCCGCTCGCTCTCTCCGGACAGCCGCTCCGCCTCGGCTTCGATGGCCTCGTCGAAGCCGAGCGGCTCACGTCCGAGCCGGACGACGTGCCGGTAGTGCGACCACGCCCGCTCGACCGGGTCGCGGAGGAGGGCCACGAGCCGCGCGTCGGGCAGGACCTGCGCGGCGCGCTCCGCCGCCCCCGGGAAAAAGAGATAGTCGGGCGTCGCCTCGAAGGTCCTGAGGTCGCAGCCGGCCGCTCGCGCCTTCACCCGCCGGGCGCGTAGGGGGAAATGCGCCCGATACCAGGTGGGGCCTTCGTGGAACCGGACGGTGAAGTACTCGATCTCCTTGCGCAGGGGCCGGCCCACGCAGGGGTGCTGGATCAGGTACTTGAACAGCGAGCTCGTCCCGCACCGCTGGGCACCGATGACCAGGAAGTCGGGCAGGAGCCGCAGGCGCGCGGTCGGCCGGCGGAGGGCGAGCCGGGCGAGAGCGATCCGGCGGCGCTGCTTGAAGGTCAGCCGCGAGCGGAGGCGATCGGCAAGGGCCGGCATCTGGATCGGGGCAGGCGGGTCGGAGGGGCGAACGCGACTCAGGGGCGGAGGCGTCGCACGCGATCGGCCAGCCGCTCCTCGAGCCACACCCTGGCATCGAGCAGGGGCGCCACCGAGGCCGGCCCGTCGCGCCGCACCGAGATCCGCTCGATCCGCAGCGGCCGGAACGAGGCGGCCGTGGCGGTGCCGCCGCCGCCGGTGACCGCCGCAGGGTACCACCGGCCGACCCGCCGCTCGACCCGGCGCGACCAGAGCCCGCGCGGGTAGCAGAGAGAGCGCACGGGCACCCCGAGCCGCGCCTCGAGCGCGTCCCGCGATCCGCGGAGCTCGCCGTCGATCGCCGCATCCTCGAGCCGGCGGAGGTCGGGGTGGGAAACCGTGTGGGAGCCGATCGCGAGGCCCTCCCCGGCCATCGCCCCGAGCTCCTCCCAGGAAGCCGCCCGCAGGCCGTCCGTCCCGCGCACCGGCGGGCCGGCGGCGCCGGCGATGAAGCCGACCGGCACGTAGAGGGTCGCGGGCAGCCCGCGCAGGCGCAGCTCCGGCCACGCCACGGCGGCGAAGTTCGCGTAGGCGTCGTCGAAGGTGATCGCGGTCATCCGCCGTCCGACCGCCGTGCCTTCGGAAAGAGCGGCCACGGCGTCGTCGAGCCCGATGACCTCGCCGGTCGCCGCCAGCTCGTCGAGCTGGCGCCGAAACGCCCCCCGCGGCAGGTCGACCGGTGAGCCGGTGCCGGCGTCGATCAGGTGATAGGCGAGGACTTTGAAACCGGCCCGCCGGCGGGGCAGGAGACGCTGGATCGCCCGCACCGCGATGCGGCCGACGCTCGAAGCGCTCACCCCGCGCCCCGCGAAGTGCGGGCCGCCGCGCCGCCGCCGACCGGCCTGGGGCCGGCCGGCCTCCGCCGGCGGACCCCGTCCCGCGCCGCGGCCCGCTCGCCGGCTGGCGGGCCGCCGCCCGCCGCCGCCCGACCGGCGGCCGGCCGCGGAACCGCCGCCGTCTTCGCCGCCGGCGCCGCGAGCAAGATCATGAACAGGAACATGAACAGCGGAGCGCGCTGCCGGGCGATCAGACCCAAGTTGCCGAAGGTCAGCCCGATCATCAGCGTGTACGCGCCCCACAGCGGGACCGCGAACCGCAGCAGCGGATGGGTCCACCAGCGCCGCACCGCCCAGAGGACGTGGCGCCTATAACGGATCACCAGGATCCAGAAGACGACGATCTCGAGGGACGAGATCAGCGCCGTCGCGTTGTGCGCTTCCCACGGGAAGGGGCGCATCCACAGGTTGATGAAGGCGAAGGGGATCCCGGCGATACCCGCAGGCACCCCCTCGATGCTGCTGCCGCCCCGCATCGTCTGCTCCTGCGCCTGGTCGACGAACTCCTTGACCCCCTCCAGATCGGCGTCGAGCAGGCCGAACTGGGCCTGCATGCCGAACAGCGCGGCGCCCGCCACGACCGCGGCCAGCGCGGCCTCGAGCAGCCTGCGCGGGCTTGCGCGATCCCAGGTGCCCAGCCAGTACCCGGCGAGCACGGCGAGCGCGAGAACGGCCGCGACGTGCGGCCGGATGATGAAGGCCAGCGCGATCCCGGAGCCGAGAATCGACCACTGGGGCCTCCCTTCGCGGCCGACGAACCCGAGGGTCACCAGACCCATCGCCAGCACGATGATCGCCTCCTTGCCGACGCTCGACGGCCAGAACCAGAGCGAAGGCCAGAGCCAGGCGATCCAGGCGTAGGTCATCGTCTGCGCCGGCTGGACCCGGCGGAAGGCGGTCGTCGCCGCGTAGATGCCGCAGAAGGCGAGGATCGAGAACGCGACGAACTCGCCTCGCATCGTGGGGCCGATGAAGGCGAGGACCAGCGCGGAAACCTTGTCGACCATCGCGGTGCCCCACCACTTGCCCCGCTCGTACCAGAAGTCGGGGTTGGTCCACGGCACCGAGAAGGTCCACAGACGCTTGGCGATGCCCCAGCCGCGGCCGAAGTAGCCCGTCGCGTCCCCCACCCCCGAGTAGAAGCTCTCGAGCACCTGGTAGCGGGCAAGCCCGCCGAAGACTCGCAGAGCCAGCGCCGCGAAGAAGACGCGCGCGGCCGCCGGCCGCATCCGCCGGCTGAAGGACGACCCGGCCGCGGCCACCGCCACGGTGACCAGGACGAGTCCGATCCAGTCGTACACCCGATCTCCTCGTCAGCGACGCGCCGCCGCGCTCGGGTAGCCCAGCGCGCGGGCGACCGGGAAGGTGAACAGGGCGAGCGCGCCGCTGCCGCTGCGCGGGAAGCCGGTCACGAAGAGAACGCGCACGCCGTCGGTCACATCAGCTCCAGGTCGCCCAGTCCGAGGCGCCAGCCGGCCCACCGGCTCATGTCGGCGGGGGCGGAAGCTTCGAGGCGGCGCACCGTGAAACGGGGGCTCGGCAGCGGCAGCCGCGCGAGCCCCGCGCGGCCGAGGGCGCCGGCCTCGGGGGTGCCGCCGACCGCCACGGCCGCCGCATAGTCTCCGCCGGCGGCACGGACGGCCGAGCGGACCAGTCTGCCGGCCGCCTCGCGCCCTTCAGGGCCGGGGCTCTCGAGGATCTCGCAGAGGGCGGTCTCGCGGAAGGCCCCCCGATGTCGCAGCCGCAGGATCACCGCGGCGTCCGCTCCCCCCCCGAACGACCACGCGGCATGATAGCGGAGCCCCGGCGCGGCGGCGTAGCGCCAGCGGAGGTAAGACAGCGTGCGGGGCGTGTGGAGGCGGGTCTCACGGGCGGCCCAGGAGGCGAGAAGGTCCGGCAGCTCGGGTACCGCCAGGAGCTGCTCGACGGTGCCGAGACGCTCGGCATCCTGCGGGCCCGTCTCGGAGGCCTCGCCTCGGGACGCCCGGACCAGGCTCCGGGCCAGGCGGCCGGGCGCCGGAGCGCCGAGCCTCACCGGCACCCGTCCGACATCGCGCCACCCCATCTTCAGGTACCCGCTCCGGCTCGCGCGGTTCGGGGTGTTGAAGACGAGCGCCACGCCCTCCTCCGCGGTCTTCGCGACCAGATCTTCGGTCAGCCGGCGGAAGATCCCGCGCCCCTGCCAGGCGGGGTGGGTCGCGGTGTCGACTGCGCGCACGGCGTCGACGTCGCTCCCGCCGGCGCGCAGCCGCCAGCGGAGGAAGAGTCGCATCCCGACGAGGTCGCCGCCCCGTTCGGCGAGGAGGCCCAGCGACGACCCGAACGGACTCTCCAGGTGCTTCCAGCGCCAGTACTCCACCGTGCGGGGGACCGACCCTTCGCCGAGGGCCACCTGCGCCAGCTCGACGACCCGCGGCAGGTCGGCGGGGACGAACGGGCGCACCTCGAGACGGCGGCTCATCGAGGATTCCGGCGTCGCGCGAGAACCTCGCGGTAGACCTCTCCGAGCTCCCGGGCCATCCTCGCGACGCCGAACCGTTCGAGGACCACCTGCCGGCCGCGTTCGGCAAGCCGTTCCCGGAGGGCGCAGTCGCGGAGCAGCTCGACCGTGGCAGCGGCCAAGGCGTCGGGGTCTCCGAACCCGACGAGACGGCCGCTGGCACCGTCCTCGATCACCTCGCCGACGCCGCCGACCCGGGTGACGACGACCGGGAGGCCGACGCTCATCGCCTCGAGCAGAGCGAGCGGAAGCCCCTCGAACTCCGACGACGTCAAGAACAGGTCCATCGCCGCGAGCCAGGGAGTCACGTCCTCCTGAAGGCCGGCGAAATGGACGCGGCCGGCGATGCGGAGGGCGGCGGCTTCCGACTCGAGCTCGTCGCGGAGCGGGCCGTCGCCGACGAGGACGAAGCGCGCCTCCGGCACCTCGGCCAGGATCGCGCCGGCTGCCTCGAGCCACAGGTCGAGCCGCTTCTGCCGCCGCAGCACGGCGACCGTCCCGACGAGCGCCGCACCGTCCGCCGCGCCGCACGCCGCCCTGGCGCGGGCCACCGCCTCGGGGTCGGGTGACAACGGCGGCTCGATCCCGTTGAGCACCACCCGCACCGGCACCCGCGGGTCGGCGTGCCGCGCGATCGATGCCGCCACGTCGCCCGACACGGCGACGACCGCGGCCTGCAGCCGCCAGGTCGCGAGGTTGGCGCGCCGGGTCCAGGGGTGGTAGCGCTCCTGGAGGTTGTGCTCGGTGTAGACCACCGGCACCCCGGCCAGCCGCCCGGCGAGGCGGCCGACCACCCCGGCGAGCGGCAGGTGGCAGTGGACCAGGTCGGCTCCTTCCCGGCGCAGCCAGCGGGCCACCGCCGGCACTCGCAGGAGCATCCCCGCCGGCGAGCGGGCGGGAAAGCCGCGCACCGGCGTGCCCGTCGCGGCGAGCTCCTCGACCAGGGCGTCCTTCCAGGGCAGGAAGTAGCCGACCCGGTGCTCGCACCCGTCGGCCCCGCTGCGGATCACCTGGGGCAGGAGGCTCTCGGCCCCGCCGCGGCCGAGCCCCTTGATGAGCTGGCAGACCCGGGGCACCGGCCGTTCGCCGCTCATCGCACGAAGAGCGACGGCAGGGCCTCGGGGAGCTCGGCCGCGAGCCGGCGCGCCGCCACCGCGTGCCCGGCTGCGTTCCAGTGGCCGTCACCCCGGAAGTAGTGCTCGTCGCCGGTGAACGAGCCGGCGAGGTCGATCGGCTGCACGCCGCGGGCCTCGAGAGACTCGACGAACCGCTCGTCGAACGGCGTCGCGCCCTTGTGCCGCGGGACCGTGGCGACGGCGAATCCGACCCTGCGCTCCGCGCACCGGGACGCGAGCTCGAAGAGAGGCTCCGTCGTGCGCGCCAGCACGGCGTCCGGGTCGGCCTTCCATGCCCGGGTGAACGCGCCCCGTCGTCGCCGACGCCGGATCTCCTGGACGAACCGGCCGTCGACGAACTTCCACAGGTACGAGCGGGTCCGCAGGAGGTCGAGCGGCGTGCCGCGGCCGAACCGGCGCTCGGCGACCCGGTAGCCGTCGACGACCTCCACCGGCGCCGCGTCCCGGAACCAACCGTCCTCGACGTCGTTCGCCAAAAAAACGGTGAGCAGGACGGCGTGGGGACGTAGCTCCTCGATCAGCCGGTTCCCCCACGCTGCCGCCTGGCCGACGTCGTACCCGGTCTGAGCGCCGTTGACGACACCCACCCCGCGCGGGTTGAGCAGCTCGGCGAGCCGCGCCGGGAAGCTCTCCTCGGCTTCGACGCCGAGCCCGAACGGGAACGAGTCGCCGAGGACGAGGAGGGTGCGCGGGTAGCCGAGCTGGCGCTCCCGGTCGAGCTGGCGGAGCCCCAGCTCGTCGATCGCCACCTCGACGTCGAAGACGCCGGGCCGCACCGCCCGGCCGCGGAAGCCGGGCGCATGCCGGTATCCGGCCTCCGCGAAGGCCCCGAACGCGCCCCGCCCCCAGTAGTTGCCGTTGGCCACCTCCTCGTCGTAGGCGAGCCGCAGGGCGCCCTCGGCGAGGAGCAGGGAGGCGGCCAGAGAGGAGAGGACGACCAACCCGGCGAGCAGGAGGCGACGACCGCGGCCCTCGTGTCGCGCCGGCGGAGGATCGGCTACCGGCCGATCGCGGAGCTGGGAGCGGACGTGGACGGCGATCGGCAGGGCTCCTCCGGGACGTCCGGCGGGCGCGCGGCCGGCCGCGACGAGGGCTCTCGTGGGTCGTGCGATGGGAGTATAGCGGCGGCGGCGCCGTGGCCTCAGCCTCCGGCCAGGCGGCGGTAGAGCGCGATCATGCGGGGCGCGCTCGTCGCCAGGGTCAGGCGCTCGTCAAAGATCGCGCGGCTGCGCGCACCGAGGGCCGCAGCCTCGGCAGGCCGGTCGAGCAGGCGCGCCATCGCGCCGGCGAGCGCGGCGTCGTCGGCCGGCGGCACGAGCAGCGCGTTGCCGCCGGGCTCGACCGCCTCGCGTACCGGCGGGACGTCGGCCGCGACGACCGGCAGCCCGAGGGCCATCGCCTCGACGACGGCGCCGGGGAAGCCCTCGAACAGCGACGGAAAGACGAAGACGTCCGCCGCGGCGAGGATCTCCGGCACGTCGTCCCGGTGGCCGAGGAACCGGACGCGCTCGCCGAGGCCGAGCTCGCGGTGCAGCCGCTCGAGCTCGCGGGTCGAGGTCCCCGTCCGCCCGGCGACGAGCCCCACCGGGGCCGGCTCGCGGCCGGCGAGCCGGGCCATCGCCCGCAGCAGGTGGGCCTGACCCTTCTGGTACTCGTGCCGCCCGACGTTGACCAGCACCGGCGTCCCTTCGCCGAGTCCCAGCCGCTCGCGCGCCGCGCGCCGCCGGTCGGCCGAAGGCTCGCCGAGCCGGCCCGGGTCGCGCCCGCGCTCGACGACCGTAATCCTGCCGCGCGGCACCCACTGCGCCCGCACGGCGGCGTCGGCGGCGGCGTGGGACACGGCGTGGAAGTGGTCGGCGAGGAGCCGCCCGGTCACCGCGTCCGCGAGCTGCGCCAGCCGCACCCGCCAGCGGCTGAGCCGCGGGTCGGCGAGCCGGGCCGGCTCGTACGGCGTGTTCACCAGGCTGTTGAGCACGACGACCGGCAGCCCCGCCGCGCCGAGGCGGGTCGCGAGGTTGGCGTCGAACAGCGCACTGTGGACGATCGCCGGCCGTAGCTCACGGAGGAGACGGCGGAGCGCCCGCACCCGCCCTGCGAGGCCGCCGGCGGCGAGCAGCCGCAATCGCTCGGGAGGGACCTGGTCCTCCACCCCCTCCCCGGCGCGGCTCCGGAAGCAGGCGACGGTCGACGAGATGCCGGCCGCCTCGAGGTGCGGCAGGAGCTCGACGATCGAGCGCTCGGTCCCCCCGACCCACAGGCCGTCGACGACGAAGAGGACCTTCATCGGCCGCCCGCCAGCCGGGCGGCGCGGTGCGCCCGCACCCGCTCGTAGTGCGCGAGATAGCGCTCGGCGATCGGCCCGATCGAAAACTCCCGCTCGACCCGCCGGCGGGCGGCCTCGCCGAGAGCGCGGCGGCGCTCCGGGTCGGCGAGGAGCGCCGCGACCGCCTCAGCCGCGCCCGCCTCGTCGGCAGGGTCGACGAGCACGCCGGTCTCGCCGTCGACGATCGCCTCGCCGGTGCCGCCGACCCGGGTGGCGACCGCCGGCAGGCCGACGCACGCCGCCTCGAGGACCACCCCCGGCATCCCCTCGGTGTCGCTGGTCAGGAGCAGCAGGTCCGCGGCGCCCATCAGGTCGGCGACGTCCGCGCGCGCGCCGAGGACGCGGACGGCCGGCGCCGCGCCCGCGGCCGCCGTCTCGACCTCGTTCCGGAGCGGGCCGTCCCCGGCGATCCACAGCTCGGGGGCCGCCCCGCCGAGCGCGGCGCGCCGTTCGGCGACGACGGCGGCGACCCGGACCAGCCGGTCGAGCCGCTTCTCCGCCGTCAGGCTCCCGACGTAGAGGAGGACCGGCGCCCCGACGTCCGCCCCGACCGCCCGGCGTACCGCCTCGCGCGGGGCCGCGGGCGCGAATCGTTCGGGGTCGACCCCGCGCGGGATCGCCGCCGCCGGCACGTCGAGCCGGTAGCAGCGCTCGAGGTCCTCGAGCGTCGCCCGGCTGACCGCGACGACCCCGTCCATCTGCGACATCACCACCCGCCGAACGAGCGCCCGGTGGAGCGGCCCGCGCAGCCAGTCCGACGGCGTGCCGATGCTGCGGTAGACGAGCGCCCACGGCGCCCGCCGGTCGAGCCGCCGCAGGAGGCTCCCGTACTTCACGGTTCGCGAGCCGTTGACCTGGACGACGTCGGGCCCGAACGACGCGACCGCCCGGCGGAGAGCGACGACGAGGCCCGGCTGGAAGCCCGGCGCCCGCTCGAGCCCCGAGCGCTCGTCGCCGTCGAGCGCGAGGTCGCCCGGCCGGAGCGGCAGCCGCGGCTCGGGAGCGGCGTAGAGGTAGGCGGTCGCGACCGGATGTCCCCGCCGCTCGAGCTCGCGGGACAGTTCCGAGGCGAAGACCTCGGCGCCGCGCCGCTGCGGCCGGGTGACGATCTGGAGGAGCCTCACGACGCAGTTCACCCTCCGGCCGACGTCGAGGCGGCGGCCGGGGGGCGTTCCGCCAGCAGGTTGGTATACCCGCGGCGCGAGCCTGCCTCGGTCTCCTCCGCGAAAACGCGCGCCCGGTCCGGATCGATCGGCACGAGTGCGCCATCGCTCCCCACGAGGCGGAGCGAGAATCCCTGCTCCGCGAGCATCTCGACGAGCCGCTCCGGCCGCTGCCCCGCACGCTTCAGCAGGTATGGACTCCACTCGACGATCAACCGAAGATCCGGGCTCTCCCGGAGGATCCTCCGCATCCCGTCGAGGACCTCGAGCTCGGCTCCCTCGACGTCGATCTTCACCAAATGGACCGGCCCACCCACGAGCTCGTCTATCGGGATCTCGTCGACCTCCACGCCGGTCGGGGCGGAGGTCGCCGCGGGGCCGTGGAAGCTGTGCCGCGTGCTCCCCTCGCCGGTATGGAGCCTCCTCCGGCGGCGCGCCGCGCCGGCCCCGGCCGCTACGACCTCGACGTTGCGGCACCCGTTCAGCGCCAGGTTGTGCCGCAGCCACGCGAGATTCTCCGGCGCCGGCTCGACCGCCAGGACTCGCCCCGCCGGCCCCACCCGGCGCGCCATCTGTAGCGACAGGTAGCCGATGTTGGCGCCGACGTCGACCGCGGTCATCCCCGGTCCGAGATAGCGATCGAATAGCGCCACCAGCTCAGGCTCGTGGGGCTGGAGGACGTAGCCGAAGAGGTGGCTCCTCGGCGCCGTGATGCGTACGCCCTGGACCGTCACGGCCCGAGGAAGGAGGGGGCTCGCGAGACGGAATAGGCCACGAACGGCCTGTCGCTTCCACCGCGACGAGATCCAGCCCAGAAGGGGCACGCCGGCACGATCGAGGCGGTCGGTGAAGCGCCACGAAGCCCGCAGCAAGCTCAGGATGGCCGATCTCACGGGTCCTCCCCCGCCCGATCCGGTACTACGCTGAGGGGTGGCGTGCGGCGGCGGAGGGTGGAGAGCCGGCGATGGAGCGACGGCGCTCGGGCGCCGAAGATCTCGTGGAGAACGAGGGCCGCCCAGGTCCTAGGACGGAAGGCGCGCCGGGCGAGGGAGGTGAGCAGGTGTCGGCGGCCCTTTCGGCGGTTCCCGGCGTGGTAGTGCAGCCAGCCCGTCTTGTAGTGGAGTTCGGCGGCGACGTCGGGATGCGCGGCGAGCGTGGTCCGATGCTTAGCGAGGATCCGCTCGTAGCCTTCCGCCTGCCAGACCGTGACGCCGCGCAGCCTGTCGCCCCCGTGAAGGTGGATCCGGATCAGCGTCTCGGGCACGACACGGAAGTCGAAGCGGCGTACGAGGCGCACGAGCAGGTCGGTGTCTTCCGCGCCGCCGGGGAAGGCCTCGTCGAAGCCGCCGACCTCGCGAAGAGCGTCGCGGCGGAAGGCCAGACCGCAATTGGTCCCGATCCGCCGTGAGCGGAGGAATCCCAGGTACGCCTCCTCGCGACTCGGATACGTGGGGGTCCAGACCTCGTCCCGCGTGCTCTCGGTCCCACCGGCCCGAGGCTCGACCCACCGCACGCCGCACCAGGTAAATCCGACCTCTTGCGGGGCGTGGGCGAGCGTCTCGTAGGTGCGCTCGAGGAAGCGGGGCAGGTACTCGTCGTCGTCGTCGAGTAGTGCCACCAGCGCACCGCGAGCCTCCCGAATCCCCGTGTTCCGGGTCGCGGCGGCGCCGCCGTTGACCTCCCGCCGGACCATCCTCAGCCGTGGATCGGCGAAGCGGGTGACCGCCCGCTCCGCCCCGTGGTCCGGCGAGGCGTCGTCGACGACGATCAGCTCGAAGTCTTTCCAGGTCTGACGCAGGACGCTTTCGATCGCCCGCCAAAGCAGATTCTCCCGGCGATAGGTGGGGACGACGACGCTAAACGCGGGGGGTAGGTTGGCGTTCACGAGCCCTCCGCTATCGGCGGACGCCACACCCGCCGGGCCAGGGGAGGCAGCGCCGTCAGGAGGAGGCGGGGGTAGTTCCGCCAGCCGGTCGGGTGCCCCAGGACGGCGGCGGCGAAATGACGCCGGGCGCGCGCGATTTCTCCGAGGCGGGCCGCGTGCGTGCCCGCGATCCGTCGATAGGCTGCATAGCTCTTCGGTGCGTCGCGACGAAAGGTGTCGCCGTGGCGGGTGAGGATCGTCTCGGCGCTGACCAGCCGCTCGCGGCACGTCTCGGGCGTCAGCTGCCGCCGGGTCTTCTCGAAGACGAGGAGCTCCTCCGGGATGCGGGCGAGGCGGAGGCCGCGGCGCCGGCACTGCGCCATGAGCCGTAGCGAAAGGTCCGTGTTCTCGGCATAGGCGATCGTCTCCTCGTATCCGCCCGCCGCGTCGAAGAGCTCCCGACCGACGGCGAACGTTCCACACAGGAAGATACCTGCCTGGCGGTCGTAGAGCGGACCGAGGTCGGCGGGCAGCTGGCCGAATCGCGCCCTCTCCCCGGTGCGCTGGTCGTCGAGGATCACCCGCAGCCCGCACGAAGCGATGCCGACGCTCGGATCGGCGAGCGCTTCTGCGAACCGCTCCAGCCAGCGCGGCTCGACGAAATCGTCGCTGTCAAGGAACACGAGCCACCGGCCGCGAGCCCTCGCGGCGCCGTGGTTGCGTGCCGAACAGCGGCCTCGATGCTCTCGGAAGACCGCCCGTAGCCGCGGATCCCGGTATCCGGCGAGAACCGCTTGCGTCGAGTCGGTCGAGCCGTCGTCGACCACGAGGACCTCGAAGTCGGCGAGGGTCTGGGCCAGGACGCTGTCGATCGCCCTCTCCAGCGACGACGCCTTCTGATAGGTGGGGATCACGACACTAAAGCGCGGAGTCGCCAGGTCGCATCCATCGTGCCGACCTCTCGCACCGAGCTGCTCGCTGGAGCCGGTCATCGGTCCCCTGGTCCTCCGCGGGAGCCGGTCAGTTCGGGCCAGGGGACCGGCCGCCCCACGATCGTCTCGAGAGCGCTGACGTCGTCAGCGAAGAACGCCGTGAGCTCCCGACGGAAGGAAGCGAAGACCTGCGGCGCAGGCTCGGCGACCACGTTCGCCCGGGTGAAGTACCACGTCCACGCCGCCCTCCGATGGCGTGCCGGCAGCAGGCGCCAGACCCGGCGGACCGGCAGCAACTTCTTGAGCCGCGGCGCCAGCCCCGGAAACCGCTCCCGGGTCCCGCCGAGGTGGTAGCGCCGGTCGAGGTTCGCCGGGCGGAATCCGGGCGCGACTCCGACGTGGGCGAGGAGCCGGTCGAGGACCGCGCCGGGTTCGCTGTCGAGCTCCTCGGAGAAGAGGACGACGAGCCGGTCCGCCGGGAACCGGTCGAGGAACTGGCGGAGGATCCGTCCGTACTCGCCGGTGGCGAGGTAGCGATCGCCCGCGTCGAGCTCTTGCGGGGCGGCACGCGCCCGCTCGAGGACCGCCGGCTCGAGCTGGCGGGTCACCGCATCGGCGAACTCCCTCGCCTCCTTGCCGCGCCTCACCTGTTGGCGATACTGCGAGAAGGCGCGGTCGATCGGGTTGCGGAGCAGGGCGACCAGCCGGACCTCCGGCATGAGCCGGCGCATCCTCTCGGGCACCCGCGAGTCCTCCATGTAGCGAGGGGTGACCGTGCCCCAGAGCGCCTCCGCCGGCGCGGCGGCGTAGTGCTCCGCCACCGAGGCCTCCCAGCCGCGGGCGAAGGCGTGGTCGGCGGCGAAGAAGGGCAGGTCCTTGCCAGGGGGCAGGTAGACCGAGGGATGAGACCGCAGATACTTGAACAGGCTCGTCGTGCCCGACTTCGACGCCCCGATCACGGCGAAATCGAGGGGCCGGACGGCGGCGACCTGCCCGAGCGCCCCCGCCGTCATGCTCTGGACGCGGCCACCGACCGGCGCATGCGGAGCCAGCCGACCAGGCAGCCCAGGTCGCGCGCCGCGAGCCACAACCCCTTGGCGCAGCGGTGCCGCACGGCGTGCAGGAGGTAGCGCGGGATGCGCTTCGGCTTCGGCCGGTAGGGCCGCCCCTGGCGGACGCAGGAGAGCGGGATCGCGGTCCCCTGGACGAACCCGTGGCGGACGAGACCGGCCGGCCCCATCTGATCGCGCCGGTGCCACACCCAGAGCTCCGGGTCGAACAGGAACCGGCGACCGCGCGCCCGGTGGAACCACTCCGTGTCGTCGCCGCGCCCCGCGAGGTCGGGGTCGAAGCCGCCGACCTGGCGGAAGACCTCGGCGCGTACCGCCATATTGCCGCCGAGGAGCCGGTCGGCGAGGTGGCGGCGGTCGCGGTCCTTCGACAGGCCGGCGTCGGCGAGTGAGCAGCGGCGGCAGGTCGGGAGCGAGCCGCCGCGGTCGCGGTAGGGGCCGCCGACGCCGGCGAGCGACGGGTCGGCGTCGAGCTCGGCGAGCACCCGGCGCAGGAGATCCGGCGGGGCGAGCTCGTCGTCGTCAAGGTAGTGGACGATTCGCCCGCGCGCCTCGGCCAGGCCGCGGTTTCGAGCCGCCGGCTGGCCGGCGTGGGGCTGGAGGAGGTGGCGCACGGCGGGGCCGCCCGGCCGGTCCGCGGCCGCGGCCACCTCCGCCGTGCCGTCCGTCGAGCCGTCGTCGATGACCAGGACCTCGTAGCGCTCGGCGGGGAGGTCCTGCGCGAGGAGGCTCTCCAGGCAGTCGCGGAGCAGCGCCGCCCGGTTCCAGGTGCAGATGAGGACGGACAGCTCGGGATCAGGTCGCCGAGTCACCGACGTGCTCCCAGCTCAGAGGGGTACCGCGCTTTACCTTTCGCACCGACCGCTTGCCGAACACCTGCTCTAGGTGGCGCGGGTGTAGGCCGGATCCGGGACGGATCGAGCGGACGTTGTGGGGACCGAACACCTCCCCGGCCTCGATGTCCTGCACGACGAAGAGCGAGCGGCGGAACACCGCGCTGCCGGTTTCGCTGGCGCCGGTTCCGTACCTGACATCCCCTAGCGCCTCCTCCACCGTCCGCACGGCCCGCACCATCTCCCGGAACTCCCTTGGCTCGAGCGAAAAGGAGCTGTCCGGCCCAGGCTCGTCCCGAGACAGGGTGATGTGTTTTTCGACGATCGAGGCGCCGAGTGCGACTGCGGCCGCCGGCACGGCGATGCCGAGCGTGTGATCCGACAGGCCCACCGGAGCTGAGAAGGCACTGTGGAGGTGCGGGATCGTGCGCAGGTTCATGGACGCCGGCGGGGCCGGGTAGGCGCTGGTGCAGTGGAGCAGCGCGAGCTCGACGCATCCCGAGGCCCGCATCGTCGCGACGGCTTCCTCGATCTCTCCCAGCGACGCCATCCCTGTCGAGAGGATCACCGGCTTGCCGGTGCTCGCAACCCGTCGCAGGAGGGGCAGGTCGACGAGCTCGAAGGACGCGATCTTGTACGCCGGCACGTCGAGCCCCTCGAGGAAGTCGACCGCCGTCCCGTCGAACGGTGTCGAGAAGAACACGAGCCCGAGGTCTTGGGCGACGCGCTGCAGCTCTTCGTGCCAGTCCCAAGGCGTCTGGGCCTCGCCGTACAGCTCGTAAAGGGTCCGTCCCTCCCAGGGCATCCCCTTCCCTACCCGGAACGGCTCGTCCGAACAGTCGATCGTCAAGGTGTCTGGGGTGTACGTCTGAAGCTTGACGGCGTCGGCTCCCGACTCCTTCGCGGCCTCGATGACGCGGCGGGCCGTCTCGAATCTCCCTTGGTGGTTGGCGGACATCTCCGCCACCACGAACGTCGGATGCCCGGCACCGATCTTCCGGCCGCCGACGGTGATATGGCGATTCGTCGAACCCACGTCAGTCGTCCCCATGGGCGTGGGCCACGCTGTGGGTCGGCGTGAGATGGTCCGCCACTCGCGCAGCGCCCCGCCCGTCCACGATCGTACTCCCTACGCGCCGGACGAGCTCGAGCCGCCGGGGGTCCTCCGCCAGCGAGCGGAGCGCCTGCGCGACGCTGGAAGCGGTCAGCCCTTCCCGAGCGCCGAGCGAAACGGCAGCCCCCCGCCGGTCGAGCTCGGCGCCGACTGCTGCCTGATTGTCGGCCAGGACGACGAGCACGGACGGGATCCCGAGAGCCAAAAGCTCCCACACCGTGCTGCCCGCCGCGGAAACCGCGAGGTCGCACCAGGCCATTACCGCTGCCATGTCCTCCACGAACGGCAGGACATGAGCGCGCGACAGGAGTCGGTCCGCCGACGCCTGCAGCGCGAGCGGAGAAACGTGCGGGCCGGCAACGATCTTGACCTCGAACCGGTCGCGGCCGAGCCCGGCGATGCCCTTGAGGATCTCGGGGATCAGAGCGCCGGCGTCACCGCCACCCAGGGACACCAAGAGTCGATCGGGACGCGAGGTACGATCCGGCGACTGCAGGCGTCGCCGAAACTCGGGGCGAAGGAGGGCAAACCGCGGACCGAGCAGTAGGCGGCCATCCGGCGGACGCCGGGGGTACATCTCCGGCCGAGCGTGAAGGTTCGGGTTGACGATCACCTCCGCCGTGTAGCACGCGGCGTGGGCATCGTCGTCGATCCACAGCACCCGTACGCCGGACTCGGTCAGCGCCGCCTGGTAGCGAGCGTCGAATCGGTAGCCGTCGACCACGATCCACGATGCGCCTACCCGTCGAGCCAGGCCGGTGGTCCGCCGGAGATCGGCGCTGCCGCCGGTCGGTTCCGTGAACTCGTGGACGCCGAGACCGCGAGCCACCAGCCATCGGACGAGCCGATCGCTCAGCGGGCGGCTGAGAACGTCGACCGTTGCGCCCCGGGCGTGAAGCTCCTC
>Ga0214468_1000171_pt1 | contig 20375 bp, 15 predicted proteins | sample RVTome_9_FD_187334 | JGI IMG/M metagenome (GOLD analysis project Ga0214468, IMG submission 187334) | Soil microbial communities from uranium-contaminated site in the Upper Colorado River Basin, Wyoming, United States - RVT155D38 HiSeq ...
CTCGGAGTCTTTGATCGCCCGCGACGCGTTGGTGATGTCGGGGGTGCCGGTGCCGACGCCGGCGCAGAACAGCTTGAAGCCGCCGCCGGTACCGGTCGACTCGATGACCGGGGTGGGAAAGCCGGTGGTGCGCCCGAACTGCTCGGCGACCTTGGCGGTGAACGGGTAGACGGTGGACGAGCCGACGATGCGGATCTGCTCGTGGTCGCCGGCGGCGCCGGCCACGGCGGCCTCGCCCTCTCCGGCGCCCGGGTCGGCGGCGCAGCCGGCCAGCGCCAGCGGGAGGACGGCGGCGAGGGCGAGCGCGCCCCGCCGGAGGTCCCGGAAGGTCGTACGGAGGTTCATCGGTGTCTCCTTTCCTGACGTCCTGCGGACGGTTCGATGTGAAGTCGGAGGGTCGGCCGGGCGGCCCGCCGCACCCCTCCTGCGCACGGCGGCTCCGGCCCCATGGAGGTGTCTATCGCGCTCGTGTGACGAGACGGTGACGGCCCTGCCGCCGCGGCGCGACAGGGCTCAACCTTCCGCCCCGACCGGCCGCTCCTCGTCGCCGAGGACGTCCTGGACGTCGAGCCGCTGGGTGAGCACCATGCCGGCGGCGACGAGCGGCGTGGCGCGGGAAGGAGCGGCGGCGGGGCGGGGCGCCGGTCGTCACGCGGCGGGCGCGGGCGGGCCGGCCTCGGGGGCGGGTCCGCCGGCCTGCCCGGACGGCGCCGCGGCGGCGGCGGGCGGCTCGTCGTCCTCGCTCTCGTCGTCGCCGGGCTCGGCCTCCGGGTCGCTCTCCGCGGGCTGCCGGTCCGGCGGCGGCTCCTCGGGGCGCTCGACCGGCGGGAGCTCCCGGGGCTGGCGGGGCTCCGGGCGCTGCGGCGGCGGACCCTCGGGGATCTCCGGTTCGACCTCGGGGATCTCGACTCCCTCCCGCGGCAGCTCGCGGCGGGGCGGCCGCGCCGGCCCGGCCGGCGGCCGGCGCTCGAGCGGCGCCGGGCCTTCCGGCTCGATCTCCTCGGGCGGCGGCAGCGGCTCGGTGCCGAGCGGCTCGATGTCGGTCCGCCGGCCGGTGTTCTGCAGGACGAGCGAACCGTCCTCCAGCCGCTCGATGCGAATGCCGGCGCCGTCGCCGTCCTCGTCGACCATCATCTCGTCCGTCTCCGCACTCTCGGGGTCCTCCCCGTCGCCGCCCCAGGAGTCGAACCAGTCGCGGAAGCGGGTGCGCCAGTCGTCCTCCTCGGCGATCGCGAAGCCGGCCGAAGGGCACACGGTGCGCGGCTCGGTGCCGAGCAGGAACACCTCCTCGGCCGGCGCGGCGCCGAACGGCTCGCAGCCGGAGGCGAGCAGCAGGCCGCTCGACGGGTCGACCTGGCGGACGACGACGTTCGAGGGCGCCCGCCAGTCCGGCGGCGCCGGCCGGCCCTGCGCGACCCGCCGCATCATCCGCCCCCAGACGGGCGCCGCGAGCCGGCCGCCCGTGGCGCTGGGGACGATCGTCTGCGGTTTGTCGAAGCCGATCCACACGGCGCCGACCACCTCGGGCGTGTAGCCGACGAACCAGGTGTCGTAGCGGTCGTTCGTGGTGCCGGTCTTGCCCGCCGCGGGACCGCGGAAGCCGACGCCGCGGACCCGGGCGCCGGTGCCGCGCCGCACCACGTCCTGGAGCGCGCTCGTCACCAGGTAGGCGACCGCCGGGTCGAGCACCTGCCGCCGCTCGGGCTCGGAGCTCCACAGGACCTCGCCCTCCGGGGTCTCGACCTCGAGCACCATCCGTGGCTCGACGGCGTCGCCGAGGGTGGCGAACGGGACGTAGGCCACGGCGAGCTCGAGCGGCGAGATCGCCACCGTGCCGAGAGCCATCGACGGGGTGCGCTGGATGCGCTCGCCGGGAAGCCCGAGGTCGTCCGCTGTGCGCGCCACCTCGGCGGTGCCGAGCTCCTGGGCCAGCCGCACGGTCGGCACGTTCTTCGAGTGGACCAGCGCCTCGCGCATCGAGACCTGGCCGGCGAAGGTGCCGCTGAAGTTCTTCGGCTTCCAGGTGCGCCGGCGGTCGAGCGGGATCTCGAGCGGCTGGTCGACGAGCCGGGCCGACAGCGGGTAGCCGCGGGCCAGCGCGGTGGCATAGACGAACGGCTTGAAAGCGCTGCCGATCTGTCGCCGGGCGTCCTCGACGCGGTCGAACCGCGACTGGCGGAAGTCGCGCCCGCCGACCCAGGCGAGGACGTCGCCGGTGTCCGTGGCGAGCAGCACGACCGCCCCCTGCAGGTACGGGGTAGTGTGCGCCGGCTCGGCGGCGGCGGAGTAAACCGACCCGCGGAAGCGGCCCCAGCCGCCGCGCTCGATCGAGCGGAGCTGGCGCGCCAGCTCCTCCTCGGCGGCGGCCTGGGCGGTCCGGTCCAGCGTCGTCCGGATGCGCAGCGGCCGGGCGTAGATCGTGTCGCCGAACTCGCGCTCGAGCTCGCGCCGCACCTGCTCGACGAAGTAGGGGGCGAAGGCCGTCTCGTCCGGCTCGGCGCCGCGCCGCTCGGCGACCGCCAGCTCCGCCGACTTCGCCGCCTCCGCCTCCTCGCCGGTGAGCTTGCCCTGCTCGGCCATCAGGTCGAGCACCAGGTCGCGCCGCTCGGCCGCGCGCTCGGGGTGGCGGCGCGGGTCGTAGTAGGTCGGCGCCTTGGGCAGCGCGGCGAGCAGCGCCGCCTCGGGCAGGTTGAGCTCCTGCGGCGGCTTGGCGAAGTAGAGGCGGCTCGCCGCGTCGATGCCGCGGGCGCCGCCGCCGAAGTAGATGTAGTTGAGGTAGAGCTCGAGGATCTCGTCCTTGGAGAACTCGTCCTCGATCTCGAGCGCCACCCGCATCTCGAGGAGCTTGCGCTCCAGCGTCCTCTCCTGGCCGGGGATGCGGTCGGGGAAGACGTTGCGGGCGAGCTGCATGGTGATCGTCGACGACCCCTCCTCGATCCCGCCGGCACGCAGGTTCGCCGCCAGGGCGCCGAGGACGCGCTCGACGTCGATCCCGTCGTGGCGTCGGAAGCGGCGGTCCTCGACCGCGACGAACGCCTCGCCGAGGTAGGGCGGCAGGCGCTCGAGCTCGACCACCGCGTGGCCGAGCGGCTTGAGCTCGGCGAACTGCTCGCCCTCGCGGTCGAGGAGCACCGGCGCGCCGTCCGGCCGGTACGAGGCGAGGGTGTCGACATTCGGGCAGCCCCGGAACCAGCACAGCCACCAGCCGAGCGCGCCGATCAGGAAGACGAAGGCGACGACCGCGGCGACGAGGCCGACGAGCTCCCACGGATTGCGCTCCCGCACCCAGCTCAGGCGGCGGTGACGTACCCGGGAGGACGGGGCGGGCTCGGGAGCGGGCGGAACGGCAGGGGTGTGGTCGATGGCCATCGGAAGGTCTCCGGCCGTGGTGCGGAGCAAAGGCGCTGCCAAGGCGCCCGGAACCCCCGCCGCCGCGGGCTCCGCCGCGCACGGCTCTTGCACCGTCCACCGTCCGGCGCACACCCGAACGACCCGGAGAGACCTCGATGCCATCGCCCCGTCCCCGACCGCGACCCCCCACGCCCCGCACCGCGATCCGCTCGCAGGCGCTCTTCAGCACGGCGTCCGACGCCTTCCTGTTCCACCTGCTCGTGCTCACCATCCTCACCGCCCTCGCCGTGCTGCTCGCTGGCTGCGAGGGGGTCGACGAGCAGGAGCCGGAGGCGGTCAGTCAGCCGCCGGGGGCGGCCGCGGTCGACGACCCGGGAGCGGCGGCGCCCCCGGCCGGGGCCGCGGCGACATCGACCTCCGAGGTCGAGGTCCGGCTGCACGACCGCCTGATCGAGATGCCGTCGTCCCTGCCGGCCGGCGAGACGACCTTCACGGTCGTCAACACCGGCGCCGTCGTCCACGGCTTCGAGATCGAGGGCCAGGGGATCGAACGCGTGATCGAGGGGATCGACCCGGGCGCCACTCAGTCGCTGACCGTCACCCTCCAGCCCGGCACCTACACCGTCTACTGCCCGGTGGAGAATCATCGGGGGGAGGGGATGGAGACCCAGCTCCGGGTCATCCGCTAGGGCGCGGATCGCACGCGATCTCGGGCGGTGCTCCCTCGTCGCTCGCTGCGGCGCACATGAGTGCGCCTCACTCGACTCCTCGGTCCGCGTCGCCCGATCTCACGCACGCTACGCGCCCTAGCTGCTAGCTAGCTAGCTACCCGCGGTGGCGCTGATGAGCCGGCGTCACCAAGAGCTCGTGCGCTGCGAGCTCGTGCGCTGCGCGCCCTCGCGGCGTCACCGGGGCTCGTGCGCTGCGCGCCCTCGCGGCGTTGCCCGGGCTCGTGCGCTGCGCGCCCTCGCGGCGTTGCCCGGGCTCGTGCGCTGCGCGCCCTCGCGGCGTTGCCGGGCTCGTGCGCTGTGCGCCCTCGCGGCGTCGCCCTCGCGGCGTCGCTGGACCTCGTGCGCTATGCGCCCTCGGGGTGGTGGTGGGGGGACGTCACGGTGGACCGGGTCAGGGCGGCGGCGGTGAGGAGGACGAGGGCGATCCAGACGAGGTCGGCGAGGAGGAGGTGGAGGAGCTGCATGGCGACGGGGGCGGCGAGCCAGAGGTTGGCCAGGCCGACGGCGAGCTGGAGGACGAAGAGGCGGACGAGCCAGCCGGCGCGGCGCTCGACCGCGGGCGCCGGGCGCAGGCGGGCGACGGCGAAGGCGGCGGCGGCGAGGTAGAGGGCGAGGGCGAAGGCGATCGCCGGATGGAAGACCCGGAGGCGGACGAAGGCGTGGGCGCCCGGGGCGAGCTCCTGGGCGAGCCCCTCTTCGAAGGTCGCGGCCGGGAACAGGGTGTCGCCGAGGGCGGCGACGGCGCCGCTGACGCCGAGGAGGAGGACGCCGACGAGCCCGAGGCCGAGGAGCCACGCCGCCGGGTCGGAGGCGGAGACGGCGAGGACGCGGCGGATCCCCGTCCGGCCGGCTCCGGGCTCCCGCCCGACCCGCGGTCTCGCCCACTCGGCGGTGAGGGTCAGGCAGGCGAGCAGGAGGAAGGTGTTCAGGAGGTGGGCGGCCATGACCCAGGCGCGGGCGATCGAGGTGTTGCCGGCGACGAGCTCGAAGCGCACCAGGCCGGCGCCGATCAGCGCCTCGGAGACGAGGAAGACGAGCGAGCCGGCGGCTGCCCACCGCACCGGATGGCGGCGCGGGAAGGCGCGGAAGGCCCAGACGGCGAGGGCGAGGACGAGCAGGCCGTCGAGGGCGCTGGTCAGCCGGTGGGTCAGCTCGATCAGGGTCTCGGCCGACTCGGGGCGGGGCAGCACCTCGCCGTTGCACAGCGGCCAGTGGTTGCCGCAGCCGGCGCCCGAGCCGGTCGCGCGGACGTAGGCCCCCCACAGGATGACCCCGAGGTTGTAGACGACCAGGCCCCAGGCGAAGCGGCGGAAGCGGCGGGCCGAGGCGCCGTCCGACGCCGGCCCTGAGCGCTCGGGCGCGCCGGTCACGGGAGTGCGCTCGCGTTCGGGCGGCCCATCGGGATCCGCGGCCGGGCTACGGCATCTCCGCCGACTGGCCGCCGGCGGCCGGCACGTAGCAGCAGCGCGCGTAGTCCATCACCATGCGGTCGGCGTTGAAGCGCCAGGAGAGCGTGCGCAGGGCGCGCTTCATGCGGGTGATCCAGCCGCGTGGCAGGCCTTCGGCGTCGCGGTCGTAGTAGAGGGGCACGACCTCCCGCTCGAGGACGTCGAACAGGGCCTCGGCGTCGCGCTCGTCCTGCACCTCGGGATCGGCGTGCGCCTCGCCGGTGCCGATGGCGAAGCCGTTCTGGCCGTCGAAGGCCTCGGCCCACCAGCCGTCGAGGATCGAGACGTGGGGAATGCCGTTGAGCGCGCACTTCATGCCGCTCGTGCCGCACGCCTCGAGCGGGCGGCGCGGGGTGTTGAGCCAGGCGTCGACCCCCTGGACGAGCTGCCGGGCGACGTGCATCGAGTAGTTCTCGACGACGACGATCCGGCCGGTGAACCGCGGGTCGCGCTCGAGGCGGACGAGCCGCTGGGCGATCTCCTTGCCCGGCTCGTCCTGCGGGTGCGCCTTGCCGGCGAGGACGATCTGGAGCGGCCGCCTCGAGTCGTCGAGCAGCGCGATCAGCCGCTCCATCCGCCGGAGCAGGATGTCGGCCCGCTTGTAGGTGGCGAAGCGGCGGGCGAAGCCGAAGGTCAGGGCGTCCGGGTCGAGGATCGGCCGCGACGGCTCGCCGAGGCCGGCGCGCTCCCGGCGGGCGGCGTCGCGGCCGCGGACGAAGGCGATCATCCGCGCCTTGAGCACCTGGTGGACCTCCCACAGCTCGGCGTCGGGGATCGCCTCGACCCGGCTCCACAGCTCCGGCCGGTCGATCGAGTCGAGCCAGTCGCGGCCGAGGTAGCGGCCGACGAGCCGCTGCATGTCGCTCGCCATCCAGGTGCGGGCATGCACCCCGTTCGTGATGTGGCCGATCGGCACCCGGTGCTCCTCGACCTGCGGGTAGAGGTGGCGCCACATGCGGCGCGAGACGTGGCCGTGGAGGGCCGAGACCCCGTTGACCCGCTGGGCGAGCCGGAGGGCGAGGACGGTCGGGCAGAAGGCGCCTTCGGTGCCGCGCTCGAGCCCGAGACCGATCACCTGCTCGACCGGCAGCCCGAGCCCCTCGGCGAGCGGTGCCAGGTACTCGGCGGCGACCGCCGGGTCGAAGCGGTCGTGCCCGGCCTCGACCGGGGTGTGGGTGGTGAAGACGCTGTGGCGGGCGACCGCGGCCAGCGCCTCGGCCGCGGGGATCGCCTGCCGCTCGACGAGCCAGCGGGCGCGCTCGAGCAGCGCGAAGGCCGAGTGTCCCTCGTTGAGGTGCATCACGCTCGGCCGCACGCCGGCGGCGACCAGCGCCCGGTGGCCGCCGACCCCGAGCAGCAGCTCCTGGCGGATGCGGTTCGTCACGTCGCCGCCGTACAGCCGGCCGGTCAGCTCGACCGCCTCCGGGGCGTTCTCGTCGTCGCGGGCGTCGAGCAGGTAGAGCTCGGTCCGGCCGACGGCGAGCTTCCACACCCGTAGCCACACCGGCCCCTCCGGCAGCTCCACCGAGACCCGGAGCTGCCCGCCCCCGGCCGTGCCGTGCCCGTCCCCGCCGGCCCCTCTCGGCGCCGCCGGCACCGGCGCGGCCGGCAGGTACTCCTCGCGCACCGCCTCGTACGGGTCGTGCTGGCGCCCCTCGGCGTCGATCATCTGGTGGGTGTAGCCCTGGTGGTAGAGGAGCCCCACCCCGGCGGTCGGCACCCCGAGATCGCTCATCGACTTCAGGTGGTCGCCGGCGAGGATTCCGAGGCCGCCCGAGTAGATCGGGATCGAGTGGTGGAGGCCGAACTCGGCCGAGAAGTAGGCGACCCGCCGCGCCGTCACCGGCCCGACGTGGTCGAGCGCCCAGGTGCGGCGCGCCGCCAGGTACTCCTGGAGCCGCCGGTGCGCCTGGTGGATGCGGGTCGAGATCTCGAGGTCGTGCACCCGCTCGGCGACCCGCTCGGGCTCCATGGCACGGAGCATCGCGTGCGGGTTGTGGGCGAGGGTGCGCCAGAGCTGCGGGTCGAGGCTGCGGAAGATGGCGCGGATGTCCGGCTGCCACGACCACCACAGGTTGCGCGCCAGCTCGTCGAGCTTGTCGATCACGCCGTCGGGCTGCGGCTTGCGGCTCTTCGGCAAACGGTCCTCCTCGGGGACGGTGTGGTGCGGGGGCCGCGGGCCGCCGGCGGGCGGGCGGCCGCGCGTGCGGGCCGCGGCCGTCAGCCCCGGCCGATCCGGTCGATCAGGGCGTCGGCGAAGCCGGAGGTCGAGACCTTCGTCGCGCCCTCCATCTGGCGCGCGAAATCGTAGGTGACGACCTTGTCGCCGACGACCTTGGGGTACGCCGTCTTGATCGCCTCGGCCGCCTCGTTCCAGCCCATGGACTCGAGCATCAGGACGCCCGAGAAGAGCAGCGACCCCGGGTTCGCGACGTCCTGTCCGGTGTACTTCGGGGCCGAGCCGTGGGTCGCCTCGAACAGCGCCACCTCGTCGCCGACGTTGCCGCCCGGCGCGATGCCCACCCCGCCGACCTCGGCCGCCACCGCGTCCGAGAGGTAGTCGCCGTTGAGGTTCGAGGTGGCGATGACGTCGAACTCGTCCGGGCGCAGGAGCATGTGCTGGAACATGATGTCGGCGATCCGGTCCTTGATCAGGACCTTGCCCTCCGGGAGCTCGCCGTCGTGCCTCTCCCACAGCTCGTCCTCGGTGATCGTCGCCTCGCCGAACTCGTCGCGCGCCACCTCGTAGCCCCAGTTGCGGAACGCCCCCTCGGTGAACTTCATGATGTTTCCCTTGTGCACGAGGGTGACGCTCTTCCGCCCGCGGTCGAGCGCGTACTCGATCGCCTTGCGCACCAGGCGCTTGGTGCCGAAGGCGCTGATCGGCTTGACCCCGAGCCCGCTCCCCTCGAAGAAGACGGCCCCCATCTCCTCGCGCAGGAAGCGGGCGAGCCGCTGGTTCGACTCGCTGCCGGCGGCGTACTCGATGCCGGCGTAGACGTCCTCGGTGTTCTCGCGGAAGATCACCACGTCGACCTTCTCGGGGTGCTTGAGCGGCGAGGGCACTCCCTCGAACCAGCGCACCGGCCGGATGCAGGCGTAGAGGTCGAGGTCCTGGCGCAGCGAGACGTTGAGCGAGCGGAAGCCGCCGCCGACCGGCGTCGTCAGCGGCCCCTTGATCGACACCACCAGGTCGCGCAGCGCCGCCTTCGTCTCCTCGGGGTAGACGTCGCCGCCGTAGAGCCGCGTCGCCTTCTCCCCCATGTACAGCTCCGCCCAGTGGATCTTCCGGCGCCCCCCGTAGGCCGCCTCGATCGCCGCGTCCCACACCCGCAGGCTCGCCCGCATGATGTCCGGCCCGATCCCGTCGCCCTCGATGTAGCCGACGACCGGCTCGTCCGGCACCCGGAGGCGCCCGCCCTCGGCGGTGATCTTCTCGCCGCCCTCCGGCAGCTCGATGTGCTCGTAGCTCATGGGACTCGCTCTCTCCTCGGTTCTCGGCGGGGGAGGGCCGGCGGCCGGCCCGGGCCTCGGGGGCGGCGATCTTACCGCAGGGCCTGAGAACGCGGGAGGCGGCGGAGGCCGCGGGCCGAGCCCGCTTGCGAATCAGGACCGAGCTGGTACACTTTCGGCCTCGCGAGAACGGAACGAGCCCCCGAAGAGGAGTCCCCCGAGAGGAGACAGCGATGGCGATGGCGATGGAGATCGAAGCCCGCGGCTACGCCCACCCCGAGGTACTGGTGTCGACCGAGTGGGCCGCCCGCCACCTCGACGACCCGGACGTACGGCTCGTCGAGTCGAACGAGGACCCGCTGCTCTACGCCTCGGGCCACGTACCGGGCGCGGTCGAGGTCGACTGGACGCGCGACCTCAACGACCCGGTGCGCCGCGACTACCTCGACCGGGTGGGCTTCGAGGCGCTGATGCGGCGGATCGGCGCCACCCGGGACACCACCCTGGTCTTCTACGGCGACAAGAACAACTGGTGGGCGACCTACGCCTTCTGGGTGTTCCAGCTCTTCGGCCACGACAAGGCGAAGGTGATGGACGGCGGGCGGCTCAAGTGGAAGGAGGAGGGCCGCCCGATGACCCGGGACGTCCCCTCCTACGAGCCGTCCGACTACACGGCCCCCGAGCGCGACGACACCCGCTGGCGCGCCTTCCGCGACCAGGTCCGCCGCCACGTCGAGTCGAGCCGGCCGCTGATCGACGTGCGCAGCCCGCCCGAGTACAGCGGCGAGCGCCTGCACATGGAGGACTACCCGAACGAGGGCGCCCTGCGCGGCGGCCACATCCCCGGCGCGGCGAACGTCCCCTGGGCCCGCGCCGTCGCCGAGGACGGCACCTTCAAGCCGGCCGGCCAGCTCGAGGCGATCTACCGCGGCGAGTGCGGCCTCTCCGACGACGACGACGTGGTCGTCTACTGCCGCATCGGCGAGCGCTCGAGCCACACCTGGTTCGTCCTCCGCTACCTCCTCGGCTTCGACCAGGTCCGCAACTACGACGGCTCGTGGACCGAGTGGGGCAACCTCGTCGGTGTGCCGATCGAGAAGGGGCCGGGCGCGCCGGTGTAGGGCGGGCCGCCGGCCCCACCCGCCGGGGCGGCCCCACCGCCGGCGGAATTACAATCGAGCCCATGCCCGACCTGCCGCCGAAGCTCCAGGACCTCGTCGAGACGCTCGAGATGCTGCCGGACCGGGCCGACCGGATCCAGATGCTGATCGACCTCGCCGAGCGGTTCGAGGGCGTGCCGGAGCGGGTCGCCGCCCGCCCCTACCCGGAGGAGCACCGGGTGAAGGGGTGCGAGTCGGAGGCCTTCGTCTGGGCCGAGCCGCAGGACGACGGGACGGTCCAGCTCTGGTACGCGGTCGAGAACCCGCAGGGGGTCTCGGCCCAGTCGCTCGCGGTGATCCTCGACCGCACCCTCTCCGGCGCCCCGCCCGAGGAGATCGAGCGCGTCCCCGCGGACGTCATCTACCGCATCTTCGGCCGCGAGCTGTCGATGGGCAAGTCGATGGGCCTGATGGGGATGATCGGCCAGACCCGGGTCGCGACCCGCAAGGCCATCGCCGGCCGCTGATTCCGGACGCCGGGTAAGATCCCGGCATGGTCCCGATCGATCTGTCCGGCAAGCGCGGCCTGGTGATGGGGGTCGCGAACTCGCGGAGCCTGGGGTGGGCGATCGCCGAGAAGCTCGCGGCGGCGGGCGCCGAGCTCGCGTTCAGCTACCAGGGGGAGCGGCTGCGGGGAGAGCTCGAGAAGCTGACCGCCGATCTGCCCGGGAGCCGCCGCTACGAGTGCGACGTGACGAACCCGGAGCAGCTCGCCGGGGTCTTCGCCGACCTCGCCGGCGCCTGGGGGAGCCTCGACTACGTGGTCCACGCGATCGCCTTCGCGCCGCGCCCGGCGATGGACGGCCGCTACATCGAGACGACGCGCGAGGACTGGCTGACCGCGCTCGAGGTCTCGGCGTACTCGCTGGTCGCCGTCGCCCGCGAGGCCGAGCCGCTGCTCGCCGAGGGCGGCGCGATGGTCACGCTCACCTACTACGCTTCGGAGAAGGTGGTCCCCAAGTACAACGTGATGGGGATCGCCAAGAGCGCGCTCGAGGCGAGCGTCCGCTACCTCGCCTACGAGCTCGGCCCGAAGGGGGTGCGGGTCAACGCGGTGTCGGCGGGGCCGGTGCGCACGGTGGCGGCACGCTCGATCCCCGGCTTCATCAAGATGTACAAGCGGGTGGGCGGCATGGCGCCGCTCGGCCGCAACGTCACCCACGAGGAGGTCGGCGACCTCGGCCTGTACCTCCTGTCGCCGCTCGCCAGCGGGGTGACCGGGGAGACGGTCTACGTCGACGCCGGCTTCCACGTGATGGGGATGGAGCTGCCGGAGGACGGCGAGGAGTAGGGGAGGGGTACGCCCCTTGCACCACGGGGCGGGCGGACCACCAAAGGAGGTCGAGATCCCATGGAATCCTCATCGAACTTCACGCTCTACCTGATCGGCTTCATCATCGTCGTCGTCGGGCTCGCGTGGGGCGCCCACCTCGCCGGCATCCCGCCGATGTGGATCGGGGTCGGCGTCGTCGTCCTGATCGGGATCGCCATCCTCTCGGCGATCAAGCGCACCCAGGCCCCCGCCCGCCCGCGCGACGAGCCGCCGAGCCGGACGATCGAGCGCGATCGCTGAGACGGGGCGGGCACCAGCCCTTCCGCGAGCAGCCGCTCGGCGATCGCCTCGGCGGCGCAGCGGTGGCCGAGCTCGGTGGGGTGGTAGCGGTCCAGCGCGATCGGCTCGTCGGCAGCCGCCGCGCACTCCCGGAAGGGACGGCGCAGGTCGATCAGGCTGAAGCCGTGGCGGGCGGCGAGCGCGGCGACGTGCTCGTGGTGGTCGGCGAACCGGTCGCGGAAGAGGCCGCCGCGGAGGTAGGGGAAGACGGCGACCGCCACCGCGAACCGCCGGCCGCCGCCCTCGTCCCGCGACAGCCCGGCCAGCCGGTCGAAGGCGGCCTCGACCATCGACGGCCCGGCCACCGGGGCCTCATCGTCGTCGAAGCGGTCCAGGATCTCGTCGGGAGCGGGGGGGCGCGCCTCGGGATCGAACCCCTCGCCCGGCGCTCCCGGCACCTCGACCGGCTCGGCGAGGACGGCGTAGCGGAGCCAGCGCCAGAGCGCGCTCTCGAGAGCCAGCCGCCGGAGCCCGCTCGCGAGCCACGACGGCGCGACCGCCGCCGGCCGCGCCGCCTCCTCGGCGAGCGCGGCGACGATCCGCGGGTCGGGCTCGCGGCGGTCGTTGAGGCAGTAGGCGAGGAGCACCAGGTCGGGGTCGAAGGCGAGGGCCCGGCCGGCCAGCGTCGCCACCTCCTGGGCGGTGTTGTAGCCGGCCACCGCGAAGTTGAGGACCTCGACCCGCGGCTCGCCGCGCCCGCCGGCCGCGGCGAGCCGTCGCTCGAGGAGGGCGGGGAAGACGTCCGCGGTCCGCCCGATCCCCCAGCCGGCCGCGATCGAGTCGCCGAGGACGACGACCCGGAACGTCCCCGCCGGCTTCTCGGCCGGCCGGTCGCGGTCGCGATAGCCGAGCCGGTTCGCCGCTCCAGACCACGCCTCCCACAGCCCCGCCTTCCCCTCGACCACCATCCCCGGCACCGGCTCGAAGACCAGCCCCGGGTCGTCCGAGAGCTGGAGCCGCCCCCGCCGGATCGGCGAGACCTCGGGCGCCGCGCCGGCGATCCGCACCAGGACCTCGGCGGCGAGGAGGCCGAGGGAGAGGCCGGCGACGGCGAGGAGAGCGCGGGGGGCGAGCCGGCGGTGCGTCAACTCGAGCGAGACGCGATCGCGCTGCGGAGATCCCTCGCTGCGCTCGGGATGACGGGCGGGCGCGGGATGGAGCGCGCCCCTACGCCACCGTCTCGCGCATGACCTCTTCGGGGGTGGTGATCCCGTCGCGGATCTTGCGGCGGCCGCTGGCGCGCAGGCCGACCATGCCGTCCTCGAGCGCTTTCTGGCGCAGCTCGGTGGCGCTGGCGCCGGAGAGGATCAGCTCGCGGACCTCGTCGGTGACGCTCATCACCTCGAACAGGCCGATCCGGCCCTTGTAGCCGGTCTGGCTGCAGCGGTCGCAGCCGCGGCCGCGGAAGATCTCGAGGGTGGGGATCTCGCGCTGGGAGAAGCCGAGCTCGGCGAGCGCGAGCGGGGCGACCTCGGCCGGCTCGCGGCAGTAGGCGCAGATCTGGCGCACCAGCCGCTGGGCGACGATCAGGTGGACCGAGGTGGCGACGAGGAAGGGCTCGATCCCCATGTTCATCAGCCGGTTGATCGAGGAGGGCGCGTCGTTCGTGTGCAGGGTGGAGAGGACGAGGTGGCCGGTCATCGCGGCCTTGATCGCCACCTCGGCGGTCTCGAAGTCGCGGATCTCGCCGACCAGGATGATGTTGGGGTCCTGGCGCAGGAAGCTGCGCAGGGCGGAGGCGAAGTTGAGGCCGATCTGCTCCTTGGTCTGGAGCTGGTTGACGCCTGGCAGGTTGAACTCGACCGGATCCTCGGCGGTCAGGATGTTGACGTCGCTCTTGTTGATCCGCGACAGCGCCGAGTAGAGCGTGTTCGTCTTGCCCGAGCCGGTCGGGCCGGTGACCAGCACCATCCCGTAGGGCTTGAGGATCGCCTGCTCGAAGACGACCAGCGACTCGGACTCGAAGCCGAGCTTGGTCATGTCGAGCGTCAGCTTGTCCTTGTCGAGCAGGCGCATGACGATCTTCTCGCCGAAGATCGTCGGCAGGCACGAGACGCGGAAGTCGAGGTCCTTGATCCGCCCGCCGACCCGGGTCTTGATCTTGATCCGCCCGTCCTGGGGGAGGCGCTTCTCCGCGATGTCCATCTTCGAGAGGATCTTGATCCGGCTGGTGATCGCCTCCTTGAGCTTGAGCGGCGGGTGCATCATCTCGTAGAGGAGGCCGTCGATCCGGTAGCGCACCCGGTAGTCCTTCTCGTAGGGCTCGACGTGGATGTCGGAAGCGCCGCGCTTGATCGCGTCGGTGAGGATGATGTTGACCAGCTTGACGACCGGCGCGGTCTCCGCCTCGTCCTCGAGCGCGCCGAGGTCGAGGTCCTCCTCGTCGTCGAGGACCTCGAGGTCGGCGTCGACGTCCTCGGTGAGGTCCTCCATGACCCGCTTGAGCTCGATCGCGTGGGTCGAGCCGTAGTGGGCCTCGATCGCCGCCCGCAGCGCGCCCTCGGCGGCGACGACCGGCTCGACCCGGTAGCCGGTCATGAACTTGATGTCGTCCATGGCGAAGACGTTCGTCGGGTCGGTCATCGCCAGGGTGACCGTGGCGCCGGACTTCGACACCGGCAGGATGGTGTACTTGCGGGCGATGTCCGCCGGGATGATCTTGATCACCCCGGGGTCGATCTCCATCTGGGCGAGGTCGACGGACGGGACGCCGAAGTGCTCCGACAGCAGCTCCATCAGCTCGCTCTCGCCGACGTGGCCGAGCTTGACCAGGCAGCTCCCGAGACGCCCGCCCTCCTGGCGTTGGAGCTCGAGCGCTTCCTGAAGCTGCCGCTCGTCGACCTTGCCGCTCTGGACGAGCAGCTCGCCGAAGCGGTCGGCGGAGGCGGTCTTCGACGGTCGGGCCATGGTCCGTGGGCTCAGGGTGCCGGTTCTTCTGTCGCGCTTCGCGCCGAAGCGAAACTACCATGCGCCGGTGCGGCGGCGGGCGCGGCGGCCGCATCGGCCGCCAGCAGCGCCACCGCCCTCTCGGCCACCGCCGCCGCCGGCACGGCGAGCAGGCACGCCTTCGGCTCGTCGAACCGGCGGTAGCAGAAGCTGCACGGGAGCCGCTTCCACACCGCGCGGTCGGGCGCCCCGTGGGGGCCGTGGCGGCGCGGGTCGGTCGGGCCGAGCACGGCGAGCACCGGGACGCCGAGAGCGTGCGCCAGGTGGAGCGGCCCGGTGTCGCCGGCGACGACCAGCCGGGCGCCGCGGAGCAGAGCGGCGAGCGCCGGCAGGGAGGCGGCCGGCTCGGCCCGCGCCGCGCCGCCGCTCGCCTCCTCGACCGCGCCGGCGAGCGTCTCTTCGCCAAGCCCCGCCGGCACCCGCACCGCGAGCCCGGTCGCGCCGGCGATCCGGCGGGCCGCCTCGCCCCAGCGCTCCGGCGGCCAGGCCTTGTTGGCCCAGCCCGCCCCCGGGTGGATCGCGACGTAGGGCGGTCGACCCGGGGACGGCACCGCGCCGGCGAGGAGCTTCGCCGGCGCGAAGTCGGCCGGCCCGGCCGGGACGCCGAGCGGCGCCAGCAGCGACAGCGCGCGGTCGACGGCGTGGAGAGCCGCCGGTGCCCCGGCGGCCGCGGCCTCGGGAGGCGGCACGCCGGCGAGGTCCCGCAGCGCCGGCGGGCCGCCGGCGGCGGGGCGCCGCCCAGCGTCCTCCGGCGGGCGCGGGCGCACCCCCTCGCGCACCCACAGGGCGCTCGACGGCTCGCGCCGGTGCGGCCGGGCCGGCCCGACGACCCGCGCCGCGCCGGAAGCGCGCGCGATCAGCCCGCCCTTGTGGTTGCCCATCAGGTCGAGGGCGACGTCGGGGGCGAAGTCGCGCAGGGCGGCGAGCAGGTCGACGACCTCGCCGCGGGTCGCGCGGGCGAGCGGCGCCCGGCGCCAGGATCGCGACCGCACCGGCACGACCAGATCGAGGTCGGGGTGGCCGGCGAGCAGCGGCACGTAGGCCTCCTCGACCGCCCAGGCGATCCGTGCCCGCGGCCGGTGGCGGCGCAGGGCGGTGAGCACCGGCAGGCAGTGGACGACGTCGCCGAGCGCGCTGGTGCGCACGAGGAGGAGGCGCGGCTCGGCGGGCAGGGGCTCGGCCCCGGGTGCGGTCGGCATCGGCCGCCTCACGCCGGGTCCGGCGTCGGCGGGGGTGCCGTGCCGGCCGGGTGCGATGCGGCCGGGTGCGGTGCGGTTTCGGCGAGGAACCCGGCGAGGAGGCGGCTGACCGCGGCCGGCGCCTCGAGCGCGGAGAGGTGGCCGCTGCCGGCGACGACCTCGAGCCGCGCGCCCGGTATCGCCTCGGCGATCCGCCGCGCCCGGGACGGCGGGGTCGCCCGGTCCTCGGCGCCGACGACGACGAGGGTGGGAGCCGCGACGCCGCCGAGCCGCGGCAGGATCGACCGGCGCTCGAGCACCACCGCGTCGATCGTCGCGAGCACGGCCTGGCGATCGCGGTCGGCGACCGCCGCGAGCAGGTCGTCGGCGAGCTCGGGCCGCTCGGCGAGGGTGGTGCGGCCGAGCAGGATCGAGCGGACCTGGCCGAGGAGGAAGTCGTTGAACCCGGTCCGCCGGTAGAGCGCCGCGAGCACCCGGCTGCGCGTCCCCTCCCACCATCCCTCGGCCTCGGCCGAGGTGTCGAGCAACGCCAGCGCCCGCACCCGCTCGGGAGCGTCGAGCGCCGCGTGCATCGCCGTCATGCCGCCCCACGACAGCCCGACCCAGGCAGCGCGGTCGACCTCGTGGGCGTCGAGCACCTCGCAGGCGGCGGCGGCACAGTCGGCGAGGGTGAACGGTCCGCGGGGCGGGCCGCTCGCCCCGTGGGCCGGGGGGTCGACGAGGATCAGCCGGTGGCTCCCGGCCAGCGCGGCGACCTGGTGGCGCCACATCCGCCGGTCGCAGAACAGGCTCGGCCAGAGGATCGCCGGCGGGCCCTCGCCGACCGCTTCGACGGCGAGCGAGCCGATCCGGGTGCTGACGTGGGCGAGCTCGGGCATCGGCTCAAGCGCCGCCGGGATCGCCGTCCGGGGCGCCCTTCGCGGCCGCGGCCGCGGCGGGCAGCGCGCGGCAGCGGGCGATCAGGTCGGTCGTGGCGTGGTCCTTGGGGTCGCCGACGAGCCGCGTCGCCCCGCCGTACGCGGCGACGACGGCGCGCTCGGGCACGCGCTCCGGCGAGCCGTAGTCCGGCCCCTTGCAGTGGACGTCGGGCCGGAGCTCGGCGAGGAGGGCAGCGGGGCTGTCGCCCGCGAAGACGGTGACGAGGTCGACCGGGCGGAGCGCCGCCAGCAGCTCGGCGCGCTCGGCGGCGGGCACGATGGGCCGGCCCGGCCCCTTGAGCCGGCGCACCGAGTCGTCGTCGTTCATCGCGACGACGAGCACGTCGGCCTCGGCGCGGGCGGCGGCGAGGTAGCGCAGGTGGCCGACGTGGAGCAGGTCGAAGTGGCCGTTGGCGAAGGCGATCCGCCGGCCGCCGGCGCGCAGCTCGGCGATGCGGGCCGCGAGCTCGTCGCGGCCGAGGACCTCACCCACCGGCCGTCTCCCGGGCCGTCTCCCACGACATCTCGTCGCGCGGCCGCGGATCGCTCTCGACCGCGTGCGCGAGCTCGTCGGGACCGAGAGTGGCGGTGCCCATCTTCATCACCACGACCCCGCCGGCGTAGTTGGCCAGCAGCGCGGCCTCGAGCGGCGTGCCGCCCGCCGCGAGCGCCAGGGCGAAGGTGCCGATCACCGTGTCGCCGGCGCCGGTGACGTCGGCCACCTGGTCGGTGCCGTGGACCGGCAGGTGGGCGGCCGCGCCGTCGGTGAACAGGCTCATCCCGCGGCTGCCGCGGGTGATCAGGAGGAAGCGGGCGCCGAGCCTCTCGCGCAGCGACCGGCCGGCCCCGGCGAGGCCGCCGGGCGCCTCCTCGAGCGGGCCGCCGGCGAGCGTCTCGGCCTCCTCCTCGTTCGGCGTCGCCCCGTCGCAGGGGAGGCGGTCGAGCCGGTGGCGGCTGTCGGCGACGACCGCGGCCTCCGCGCCGAGCTCGCGGCGCAGGGCGGCGACCATCTCGGGGTCGACCGCCCCGTATCCGTAGTCCGAGACGATCGCAACCCGCGGCGGCGGCGCCTCGGCGGCCCAGCCGGCGAGCCGCTCGGCGAAGGCGCGGCGGTCGTCGGCGTCGAGCTCGAGCCGGTCCTCGACGTCGTAGCGGACGATCTGCTGCTTGATCGCGTGCCGGCCGCCGCCCAGGATGCGCACCTTGGTCGGCGTACGGTAGCCGGCGCGCACGCGGATGCCGCCGACGTCGATGCCGCGGGCCGCGAGGTCGGCGAGGAGCTCGCGGCCGGATGCGTCGTCGCCGACCAGCCCGAGCGGCAGCGGCCGGCCGCCGAGGGCGGCGACGTTGGCCACCGCGTTGGCCCCGCCGCCCGGCGCCAGGCGCTCGCCCTGGTACTCGAGGATCAGGACCGGCGCCTCGCGGCTGATCCGCTTCGGCGTGCCGGTGACGAAGCGGTCGGCGACCAGGTCCACCAGCATGGGGACCGGCCGGCCGGCCATCGCGCGGATCAGAGAGAGGAGCCGCTCGCGGGTGGGCGGGGGAGGGGCGGCCATCGGGAGCCCGAGGATATCAACGCGGCGGGCCGCGAGGCTGAGACCGCCGGCCGGCTGCCGCCGCGTTCCACGCAGACGCGTTGGGGACGGATCTCGTTCGAGGAGGCCCGCCCGCCGCTCAGAGCAGCTCCGGCAAGCGGGTCCGGTGGCGGCGGCTCAGGGGGAGGCGGCGGCCGGTGCGGAGGACGACCTCGTGGCTGTCGCCGAACAGGGGGCGGATCTCGGCGACCGAGGCGAGGTTGACGATCGCGGAGCGGTGGGTGCGCAGGAAGCGGCGCGGGTCGAGGCGGGCCTCGAGCTCCTTGAGCGAGCCGCGGAGGCGGTAGGAGGCGTCGCGGGCGATGACCTCGACGTAGTTCCGGTCGGAGACGAAGCCGTCGATGTCGCGGACGGGGAGGACCCGGAGCCTGCCCGCGCACTCGACGGTGACGAAGTCCTGGTAGCCGATCCTTTCCGCCGTCGCCGCTTCCGGGCTGCGCCGGCCGGCGCGGTGGGCGGCTCTCCCATCGGAGCTCGGCTCGCGCTCCGCCTCCGCTGCGCGCTCGCGCCGGCTCACGCGGAGCCCGGCGGCCGCCGCCAGCGCCAGGTAGACGAGGACGTTCGCGTAGTAGGTCCGGGTGAAGAGCCTGGTGACCCGCTCCGCGAGGCCCGGCAGCCCGCCGGCGGCGCCGTGCAGCAGCGCGTGGTCCAGCGCCGCATGGACGAGGAGCTGGAGCAGGGCGAACGCCAGGCCGCACCCGAGGTGGAGCCCGATCCGGCCCGGCCCGCGCGCGGCCGTCAGCGGCTTCGCCGCGCCGAGCCGCAGCACCCAGGGCGCCAGCAGGGCCCAGATGCCGAGGTGGAGGGAGGCCTCGGCGAGCTGAAACCCGAAGCTCGTCTCGAAGCCGCGGAGGGTGTGGAAGAGGTAGAGGTGGGTCGCGTAGAGGAGACTCGCCGCCGCCCAGCCGGCCGCGAGGAACGCGAAGGCGGCCGGACGGGGAGCGCGCGAGGGGCTCCCGCCGGAGCTCGGCCGGCTCGGCCGCCGGAGGCGCCGCGGGACGATGGGAGAGATGAGCTCCAGGGCGTGCGGGGTCGCATGGGTCATCCTCGAATCCTACCGGGAGCGCCGGCTGACCGCGGCGGGAGGACGCCTCGGGGGGGGCCGCTCGCGGGCGCTCGGGGCCGGCGATCCCCGCGCGGCGCCGTTCGTCCCGGATCGGTGGTCTCCCGGGGCCGGGCCGCCTAGGCTGCCGCGAACGGAGATCGGGACCTCACCGGGTCTCACGCGACGAACCGAGAGGGAGGGGGACCCGTGTCACGACGAGCGGCAGGACGAGCGGCAGCACGAGCGGCGGCACGAGCGGCGGCACGAGCGGCGGGATGGATCGTCTGCGGAGTGGGACTCGGCGCGGCGTGCGCGGGGACGGCGGGCGCCGACGCCGCTGCCCCGACGAAGCTGACGAGTTTCGAGCTCGCCTACCCTTCGCTGTCTCCCGACGGGCAGCGGCTCGCCTACCAGTCGAACGTGACCGGGCAGTGGGAGATCTACGTCGTGAACGTGGACGGCACCGGGGTCGTCCGGCTCACCGACGACGACTCCGAGGAGACGATGCCCGCCTGGTCGCCCGACGGCGGCCGGATCGCCTTCGTCTCCAACCGCACCGGGGACCTCGACGTGTTCACGATCCGTCCCGACGGGACCGGCCTGACCCAGGTCACCGGGGACGACCACCACGACCAGCACCCTTACTGGTCGCCGGACGGCAAGCGGATCTTCCTCAGCACCTCGGTGCCCGCCGGCGGGCGGCTCCGCTACGACATCCGGGTGGTCGGCGCCGACGGGTCGGGCCTCGAGACGGTCTTCGGGGACGGCCGCGTCAACAGCTACGCCTCGCTCTCCCCCGACGGGACGGAGGTCCTCTTCGACCGCTGGATGGACGACGAGGGCGAGAACGGGGAGATCTTCGTCCTCGAGCTGGCGAGCGGCTCGCTCCGGCGCCTGACCGACAACGAGGGGATCTAC
>Ga0214468_1000172_pt1 | contig 20335 bp, 16 predicted proteins | sample RVTome_9_FD_187334 | JGI IMG/M metagenome (GOLD analysis project Ga0214468, IMG submission 187334) | Soil microbial communities from uranium-contaminated site in the Upper Colorado River Basin, Wyoming, United States - RVT155D38 HiSeq ...
CGATTCTTTCGCCGTTCGCCGTTGCCGTTGCCGTTGCAGTTGCTCTTAACCCAAGCCTTCTTTCTTTTGCCGTTCCCCCCAGCCACCACCTACCGGAACCGTGCGACGACCGGGGCGTGGTCGCTGGTGCCGACCTCGCTCAGCACCTCGCAGCTCTCCACCCGCTCCGCCATCGGCGCCGTCGCCAGCAGGTAGTCGATCCGCCAGCCGATGTTGCGCTGCCGGAGGTTGCGCCAGGGCGCCCACCAGGTGAACAGGCGGTCGTCGTCGGGGTGGAGCTGGCGGGCGAGGTCCGTGTAGCCGGTGGCCAGCACGCTCTCGAGCAGCTCGCGCTCGTCGGGGCGGATGCCGATCAGGTCCGGCTTGCGCTTCTCCTTGGGGTGGATGTCCATGTCGGTCCGGGCGACGTTGAGGTCGCCGCAGAGGAGGGTCCGGCGCCCGTCCGACGCGAGGCCGGCCGCCCAGTCGCGCAGGGCGGCGAGGAAGTCGAGCTTCGCCTGGAAGTCCTTGCCGCCGTTCGGGACGTAGATCGAGGCGACGGTCAGGCCGCCGGCGTCGGCGGCGACGATCCGCGTCTCGTGGTCGAAGTCGGGATGGGTGAAGGCGGGCGGTTCCGGGAAGACGTCGCGCCGGAAGTGGAGCCCGACCCCGGAGTAGCCGCTCTCGCCGTGCCAGTGGCAGGCGTAGCCGGCGAGCTCGCACAGGCGCTCGGAGAGCTTGTCCGGCGGGGCCTTGATCTCCTGCAGGCAGACGACGTCGGGCCGGTCACGCCCGACCCATTCGAGGAACTGCTCCTCGCGGGCGCGGATCCCGTTGACGTTCCAGGTGGCCACGCTGAGCGGCATCGGGAGCGATCGTACCCCGGTATCCTTCCGGCGATGCCCGCCCCCGCCGTCGAACGCCGCCTCCGCTCCCTGCCCGACCGGCCGGGGATCTACGTCTTCAAGGGGCCGGACGGCAAGGCGCTCTACGTCGGCAAGGCGAAGTCGCTGCGCAAGCGGGGGGCGAGCTACTTCCAGCCGATGACCGACCCGCGGCTCGCGGCGATGCTCGCCGAGGCGGCGGAGCTCGAGTCGGTGGTCACCGACTCCGAGGCCGAGGCGCTGCTGCTCGAGAACAACTGGATCAAGCGCCGCCGGCCGCGCTACAACGTCCTGCTGCGCGACGACAAGACGTACCCGTACCTGAAGCTGACCGGCGACGAGTACCCGCGCCTCGCCTTCACCCGCCGGGTCCGCGACGACGGCGCCCGGTACTTCGGGCCGTTCCTGCCCGGCGGGCTGGCGCGCAAGGCGATCAAGCTGGTGCAGAAGCTGTTCGGCGTCCGGGTGTGCCGGATCGAGATCGACGGCTCGCTGCCGCGGCCCTGTCTCTACTACGGCATGCACCGCTGTCTCGGGCCCTGCGTCGACGGGCTGACGACGAAGGCGGCCTACGACGAGGCCGTCGAGCAGGCGCGGCTGTTCCTCGCCGGCCGCAACGACGAGCTGGTGCGCCGGCTACGCGGGGAGATGTGGCAGGCGGCCGAGCAGCTCGACTACGAGCGGGCGGCGTGCCTGCGCGACACCCTGGCCGAGGTCGAGGCGATCAGCGAGCGGCGCAAGCTGTCGTCGGTCGGCGGCGAGGACATCGACGTCTACGGCGTGCACGTGTCCGGAGGTCACGCCGCGGTCACCGCGCTGGTGATGCGCAACGGCCAGGTGCTCGACCGCCGCGAGCTGTTCTGGGAGGGCGCCGGCGACGTACCGCCGGAGCGGCTGCTCGACGAGGTCCTGCCGCAGGTCTACGACCGCACGACCTTCGTCCCCAAAGAGGTCCACCTGCCGGTGCCGATCGAGGGCGAGGAGGCGCTCGTCGAGTGGCTCAGCGAGAGAAAGGGGGAGCGGGTGTACGTGCGCTTGCCCTCGCGCGGGCCGAAGGCCGAGCGGGTCGCCCTGGCGCGCCGCAACGCGGAGCTGGCGCACCGGCGCCGCTTCCGGGCCGAGAAGGGCGACTGGAAGGGGCAGCTCGCCGCCGCCGAGGCGCTCAAGCGCCACCTCCACCTGCTCGAGCCGCCGCGGCGGATCGAGGGGATCGACATCTCGCACTTCCAGGGCGGCGAGACGGTCGCCTCGCTCGTCGTCTGGGAGGAGGGGCGGATCCTCAAGCGCGACTACCGGTCGTTCAACATCCGCGGGCTCGCCGGGCCCGACGACTTCGCGGCGATCGCGCAGGCGGTCGAGCGCCGCTACCGGCGGCGCCTCGAGGAGGTCGGTGACATGCCCGACCTGGTCCTCGTCGACGGCGGCCGCGGCCAGCTCAACGCCGCGCTCGCCGCCCTCGCCGAGCTCGGCGTCGAGGAGACGCCGGTGGTCGCGCTGGCCAAGCGGGCCGAGGAGGTCTATCTCCCGGAGCGGCCCGAGCCGCTGCGCCTGGCGCGCGCCGACCCGGGCCTCCAGCTCCTCCAGCGGGTGCGCGACGAGGCGCACCGCTTCGCCGTCTCCCGGCACCGCCGCCGGCGCAGCCGCCGCACCCTGGCCAGCCGGATCGACGAGCTCCCCGGCATCGGTCCGCGGCGTCGCAAGCTCCTCCTCGACCGGTTCGGCTCGCTCGCGGGGGTGCGCGAGGCCGGCGAGGACCAGCTCCGGCGAGCCCTGGGGCCGACCGTCGGGCGGCGGGTCTACGAGGCGCTGCGGCGGGCCGAGCCGTGACGCCCGACGACGGCTCCCCATCGCGATTCGGGTGTGCTATAGTCCAACCGATCTAGTGACGTAGATATGTCATCCTGGTCCGGCGGAGGCTCGCCGGTGGGCGCGTTTCCAGCCTTGGCGTGGGGAGTCGACAGCTCGCCCCTCGCCCCCGAAGCTGTGTCGGGCGGTAGATACGCTTCCCGGACCGGGTATTCTTGGGATCGGTTCGACTGACCGGGAGGTTGAAAAATGGTCCGGAAGCTCTTCGCCGCGGCTCTCGTCTTCACCCTGCTCCACGTCCTTCTTCCGGGCGCGGCCTCGGCCGCGAGCCTGGCGCCGGACCGCGCTTCCGGCGGCGACGGGACGATCACCGACCGTGCGACCGGGTTGACCTGGATCGCCGACGCCTCCGTCGCCGCGCAGTCGCTGCGCGAGGCGGTCGAGCTGGTCCGGGCGTTGAACTCCGGGCGGGTGGAGAACTACGGCCGCGAGCACTGGCGCGTGGCCACCTCGCGGGAGCTGGCGACCGCGCCCTTCGAGGGCCGCTCCTCCCTGGTCGGCGACCGTGCCAGCGGACGCTCGTCGCAGGGTGCGTCGTTCCGGCCGGTCTTCGGCTCGGCGACGGTCGCGGGCGTCAACGAGGCGTTGCTCGTCGCCACGACCAGCGCGCTCGTCGACCACGCCGTGAACATCGGGGGGGACGTCATCGTCAACGAGGCGGCCTCGGTCGACGAGCTGGGAGTCGAAGAGCCGCTCCTCGTACCCGGCTTCGAAGCGGCGATCGACCAGAACAGCGAGGTCGACGGCGACGTGCGCGCCGACAGCGTGCGGATCGGCTCGCGGGTCGACGTCTCCGGAGAGGTGGAGTACAACGACCTCGAGGTCGGCGACAAGGCGAAGCTCGGCTCGACCAGCACCCCGCTGACCCTTCCTGTCTTCTCCATGCTTCCTCTCTTCCAGAGCGCGGTCGACCGGACCGGTCTGGCCGAGGTCAGCGTCGCCGCCCACGAGACCCAGGTCCTGCCGGCGGGTGAGTACGACGACGTCAGTCTCGCCGAGCACGCCACCCTGGTCCTCGAGGGCGGGGTCTACGAGCTCCGGTCCCTGGCCACGCTGGAGCATGCGACCGTCCTCTACGCGGCGCCGGTGGACGTCCGCGTCCTCGAGCGGGTGTCGATCGGGCACCAGGCCTTCGTCGGCGCGACCGGCGGCTCGGGGATCCCGGCGCGGGACGCGGTGATGTACGTCGGCGGCGTCGACGGGACGGACGGCGCCCTCGGCTCGCTGCCGCGCGCCGTCGAAATCGCCCAACAGGGTGACGTGAGCATCAACCTCTACGCCCCGAACGGCACGGTCTTCTTCGACGTCCACAACCACTTCAAGGGCGCCGTGATCGCCCGCCACGTCCACGTCGGCCACCACAGCCGGCTGACGGTCGACAGCTTCTTCAGCAACCGGGCGCCGACGGCCGACCCGAAGACGGTGGAGCTCGACGGCGCGAACGCGATCGTGATCACCCTGTCGGGCTCCGACCCCGACGACCAGTCGCTGACCTTCGCCATCGAGAGCGGCCCGTCCTTCGGTACGCTCTCGGTGATCACGCCGATCGTGCCCGACCCGGTCGAGGACCGGGAGACCGGCGGGCTCATCCAGCCGCCGACGACCCAGGCGACGGTGATCTACACGCCGAACGACGGCAGCAACACGCCGGACTCGTTCACCTACAGCGTCACCGACCCGGACGGCGGCAGCGGCTCGGCGACCGTGTCGCTCGTCGCCCCGGTGACCGAGGAGCCGCCGGAGCCGCCGGCCACGGTGGTCGCCGCCGACGTCTCGGACCGCACGCGCCAGGACTCGGCGCTCACGGTCACCCTCAGCGCCGGCGCTCCGGAGGGCATCGAGCTGACCTACGCGCTCGTCGTCGGCAGCGGGCCGGCGAACGGCACCCTCGGCCCGGTGACCCCGGCCGCGGTTCCGGTGCCGCGGACCGCCACGGTCCTCTACACCCCGGACACCGGTTTCCTGGGCACCGACGGGTTCCAGTTCGAGGTCTGCGGGACGGTCGAGAGCGTCGTCGTGTGCGACGTCGGGGACGTCTCGATCGAGGTCTTCGCACCGGCGGTCGAGCCGGGCCCGCTGGCGGTCGACCAGAGCCTTTCCGGCTTCGCCGAGCTGCCGCTGACGTTCGCCCTGCAGGGGACGGCCGGCGGCTCGACCGGCGGCGGGGCGCCCAGCATCTTCGGCGAGGTGCGCTACATCACCGCCGCCGACAGCGTCGACGTCGGCGCGGCGATCGCCGGCAACGTGGCCGACTCCACCGGACTCCAAGACGGCCTGGTCGGAGACAACAAGAACAACCTGCCGGGTGCGGCGCCGGTCCTCATCTCCGCCTCGCTGAGCGACAGCGGGGGCTCGGGCTCGGACGGCCTGTCGCGGATCAACGTCGAGTGGCCGCTCTCCGGATTCCAGGGCGCCACCCTGACCTCGGCCACGGTGACGGTGAACACCAACCGCGGCTCGATCGACTCGGAGGACACGTTCTGGTATTCGTTCGAGACCTCCGGCGACGGCGTTCTGACCCTGGACGACATGGCCGGCGGGATCGTCTCGTCGGGCACAGCGGTGGCGACGATGCCGGTGCCCGAAGGCCAGCAGCAGGGCGAGGACGGCACCTTCAGCTTCGACGTGACCTCGGCGGTCCAGACGGCGATCGACAACGGCTTCGGCCACTTCTGGGTCCACGGCCGGCTGTCGAACGTCCTGGAGTTCCAGAACCCCGGCAGCACGGTCCGCGGTCTCCAGGTGCGCTCGACCGCCGACGGCAACCTGACCGCCGGTCTCGAGCCGCAGCTCAGCCTCAACTCGGACCAGCCGCTGATCGTCGAGTTCACGTTGCTCAGCCTGCCGTCGAACGGTACGCTGCGCGACGCGAGCGGTTCGCTGATCACCGCGGTGCCGCACTTCCTGGGCCGCAACGCGGTCTTGACCTACACGGCCAACGCCGGCTTCGTCGGGACCGACAGCATCAGCTTCGAGGCCAGCGACGGCGTGTCGGTAGACGTCGGCGTCGTCGACTTCGTCATGGTCATCGGCTCCTGCGCGGACCACGAGAGCTTCTGCAACAAGGGTCGCTGAGTCTCTGAGAGGGTCCTGCGGCGGCCGGGCCCGTCCCGGCCGCCGCGCTAGACTCCGCTCCGACGCCAAGGGGAGGAGCGGGTGGAGACGAGAGCGGGAGCGGACGTGCCGGCGGCCGGGTCGAGCGTGCTCGACGTGCTCGGCGAGGCCCACCGCCGCCGCGCCAGCGGCGTCGTCGAGGTCCGCACCGCCGGCTCCGTCCGCCGCCTCACCCTGGTCTCCGGCGAGCTCTACCTCCCGGCCGACCACCCGCTCGCCGAGCGGCTGCGCGCGCGCGAAGAGGTCCCGCCGGCCGAGCTCCGCGCCCTCGTCGCCCGCATCGCCGCGCATCTCGGCTCCTGGGACGGCCCGGCCCGCTTCGTCGCGGCCGACCCCGACGCCGCGGAGCTGGCCGGTCCGCTGCCGACGGTCGCCCTGCTCATGGAATCGGCGGCCGGCGAGGACACCGATCGCCTGCTCGAGCGGCTCGGAGGCGATCGGGTGCGGGTCGAGGAGGCGCCGGCCGGGCCGGGGCCGGGGGCGCGGTCCGGCCGCGATCGCGCCGTCCACCTGCTGCCGCCGAGCGCCGCCGCCCTCCTCGCGCGGCTGTCCCGGCCGGTCGCACTGTCCGACCTGCTGCGCCAGAGCGCCGCCGAGCCCGCGCGGGTCCTCGCCGATCTCGCCCGGCTGGTCGCCGCCGGGCTGGCCCGGACGGCGGAGGCCGGCCCGGCGGGCCGCGGCGAGCGGCCGGACGAGCAGGCCGCCGAGACGCCCGACCCGCGGGTCCCCCCCGACGTCCTGCGCCGGTTCGCCGACCGGGTCGGGAGCGACCTGTCGAGCCGTCCGCTCGCCCTCGACGCCGAGTCGCACCGCTCGCGGGTCGCCGACGTCCTCGCCCACGCCGCGGGCCGCAACGCCTACCAGCTCCTCGGTGTGCCGTTCGACGCCGGCGACGCCGCGATCCACGAGGCCTACGTCCGCCTCGGCCGTCTGGTCCACCCGGACCACGCCCCTCGGCTTCGCCTCGAGGCGGGCGAGGCCGCGCTGCGCCGGCTCTTCGAACGGGCGACCGCGGCCTACCTGACCCTCTCGCAGCGGGAGCGCCGGCGGCGTTACGACGAGCGGATGGCGATCGCGCACGACCTCCGGCCCTCGGCGCCGCAGCGCCAGGAGGAGGCGCGGCGGATGGCCGCCAGCTACTACGAGCGTGCCGCCGCCCTGGTCGAGGCCGAGGACTTCCACTTCGCGGTCGAGCTGCTCAAGCAGGCGGTCCACACCCATCCGCGGCCGGAGTACTACGTCCTCCTAGGGCGGGTGCAGTCGCGCAACCCGCGATGGCTGCGCCACGCCGCGGACAGCTACCGCAAGGCGATGGACCTCGGGGCCGACGACTCGCGGACGTCGGTCGCCCTCGGCCGGATCTGCGAGGAGATGGGGCAGTCCGAGGAGGCGAAGCGTCACTACCGCGCCGCGCTCGCACGGGACCCTGCGGAGACCGAGGCTCGCGCCGGCCTGGCGCGGCTCGGCGGCGAGCGGGAGGAGAAGGGCGGTCTGACCGGGCTCTTCGGCCGCCACGGGGGAGGTTGAGGCGCGCGGCGGCGGAATCGCCGCCCGTCCGTGGGCGTTCTCATCCGTGCCGGAGAGGTCCGGACGGTCGCCGGGCGCCGCCGTGGCCCGCTCGCGGGTCGCGGCGCGCCGGGAGGAAAGTCCGAGCTCCGACGGGCAGCATGCTCGCCAACGGCGAGGCGCGGCGACGCGACGGAAAGTGCAACAGAGAGCAGACCGCCGACCGGCGGGCCCGAGGGTCCGCCGCGGCAAGGGTGAAAGGGTGCGGTAAGAGCGCACCGCCTCGCCGGCGACGGCGAGGGCACGGCAAACCCCATGCGGAGCAAGACCGAATAGGGGAGCGGAGTGCGGGCCGCCCGTCCCGCTCCGTCCGCGGCGGCACGGCCGCCCGGGCGGGCCGCTTCCGGGTAGGTCGCTGGAGGCCGGCGGCAACGCCGGTCCTAGAGGAATGACCGTCGCCCCGGGGCCAGCCCCGGGGGACAGGACTCGGCTTACAGGGCCTCTCCGGCCCTTCCCCGACCCTTCCCTTGCACTCGCCCCCGGGCATGGCAGAAAAGACCGCGAGCGCGGCGCTCCCGCCGCCGGTCCGCCCCGGCGACCGGGTCGGCGTGGCGGCGCTCTCGGGCCCGGCCGAGCCGGCGCGGCTCGAGCGCGGGCTCGCCGCCCTCGAGGACCTCGGGTTCGAGCCGGTCCGGGCCGCCAACCTCGAGCGCCGCGACGGGCTCTATGCCGGCGGCGACGAGGAGCGGCTCGCCGCCTTCCACGAGCTCGCCGCCGACGGGTCGCTCTCGGCGATCTTCTTCCTGCGCGGCGGCTACGGCCTGCTCCGGCTGCTGCCGCGGATCGACTGGGACCTCCTCGCCCGTCACCCGCGGGCCTACGTCGCCTACTCCGACCTGACGCCGTTCCTACACGAGGTCACCCGGCGGCTCGGGCTCGTCGCCTTCCACGGCCCCATGGTCGCCGCCGACCTCGCCCGCGGCCTGCTCGACGAGGAGCGGGAGTCGTTGCTCGCCTGCCTGGCCGGGGACTTCCCGCGCGAGCTGACGGTCGAGCTCGCCGAGGAGGACCGCGGCCGCGAGCCGGTGGCCGGACCGCTCGCCGGCGGCTGTCTGAGCCTGGTCACCTCGGTCCTCGGCACCCCCTGGGCGCCCGATCTCGCCGGGTCGCTGCTCTTCCTCGAGGACGTCGACGAGCCGCTCTACCGGCTCGACCGGATGTTGATCCACCTGCGGCTCTCGGGTACGCTCGCCGATATCCACGGCATGATCCTCGGCCACCTCGGCTGTCTCGACGCGCCAGGGCGCGATCCGCGGGCCTGCATCGGCCCGCTGCGCGACTCGCTCGACGGGCTCGGCTGGCCCGTCGCGTGGGGGCTGCCGGCCGGCCACCAGCCCCCGAACCACACCCTCCCGCTGGGGCTCGCCGCCCGGCTCGAGCCGGCGGACGGCCGCCTGGTCCTCGGAGCCGGGGCGTGAACGAGCGGCTCGAGCCGGTGACCTCCGGCCCCTCCTCGGCCCGCTCGGCCGGCCACCGGATCGTCGAGCGGGTCGGCGGGGAGTTCGTCTTCGAGGAGGGCGACCTGGGGACCGAGATGTACATCATCCAGTCGGGCCAGGTCGAGATCCTCAAGCGGATCGCGGGCAGCGACACCCGGCTCGCGGTGCTCGAGAAGGGCGATTTCTTCGGCGAGATGTCGCTGCTCGAGGACCTGCCGCGGGCGGCCTCGGCGCGCGCCGTGGACGACGTCAAGCTGCTCGAGATCGGCGGCGCCACCTTCGACCAGATGCTGCGCTCGAACCCCGAGATCGCGGTCCGCATCCTGCGCAAGCTGTCACGGCGCCTGCGGCAGACCGACGAGCTGCTGCGCGAGACCCTGGGCACCAGCGAGACCGAGTCGGCGGCCGGCATCCCGCGCGCCGACGAGCGGCGGCCGGCGACCGGGCCCGAGTGCCTCGTGCACGTGAAGTCGGGCATGGAGTTCCCGCTCTCGGCCAGCTCCGAGACCACCGTCGGCCGCAAAGACCCGGTGACCGGCATCTACCCCGACGTCGACCTCACCCCTCTCGACCACCAGCGCTCGATCAGCCGCCGGCACGCGAAGATCTACCGCCGCGGCGGGAAGTTCTTCATCGCCGAGGACATCGGTACGATGAACGGGACCTTCGTCAACGGCGTGCGGCTGGAGACCGGCGTGCCGGCCGAGATCGCCGAGGGGGACGACCTGCGGGTCGGGCTGGTCGACCTCGACTTCAAGATCCCCCCCTGAGCCGCGAGCGCCCCGGACCGGACTCGCCGCTGACCGTCCTGCCCGGCGTCGGGCCGGCGCGGGCGCGGGCGCTCGCCGCCGCCGGGTTCGAGCGCGTGGCCGACCTGCTGTTCCACCTGCCGCTGCGCTACGAGGACCGCTCGACGCTGCGCCGGGTCGCCGACGCCGCGGCCGGCGAGGCGGCGACCTTCCGCGGCCGCCTGCGCGGGCTCGCCCGCGTCCGCGTCCGCCGCCGCCGGCTCAGCCTGGTGCGCGGCCGGCTCGACGACGGCACCGGCGAGCTCGCGGTCCTCTGGTTCAACCGGCCCTGGCTCGCCGGCCAGGTCGACGAAGGGGCGGAGTACCTGTTCCACGGCCCGGTGCGCGAAGGCCGGGGCGGCGGGCTCGAGCTCCTCAACCCGAGCTGCGAGCGGGTGGAGGGGGCCATCCATGCGGGTCGGGTCGTCCCGGTCTACGGCGGGGCGGGGGAGGTGGGCCCGGCGCTCCTGCGCCGGCTCGTCGCCCGCGCCCTGGAGATCGTCGACCCGCGCGAGGCGGTCGAGGACCCGCTGCCCGAGGAGGTGCGGGCGCGGCACGGGCTGCCGCCGCTCGGCGAGGCGCTGGCTCGGCTCCACGCGCCGGAATCGGAGGAGGGGGGAGGCGCGGGCGCGGCGGCGCTCGACCGCCGGCGCAGCCCGGCCCACCTGCGGCTGATCTACGGCGAGCTGCTCGAGCTCCAGCTCGCGCTCGCCCTGCTGCGCCGGCTCGAGGTCGCGGAGCCGCAGTCCTTCCGCTACCGGGTGGACGACCGCGTCCGCGACGTCGTCCGCGGCCTGCTCCCGTTCCGGCTCACCGGCGCCCAGAAGCGCGCGCTGGGCGAGATCGTGCGCGACCTCGAGCGGCCGGCGCCGATGCTGCGCCTGCTCCAGGGCGACGTCGGCAGCGGCAAGACCGCGGTCGCCGCCCTCGCCCTCGTCGTCGCGCTCGAGAGCGGGCTCCAGGGCGCCTTCATGGCGCCGACCGAGCTCCTCGCCGAGCAGCACCATCGCACCCTCGTCCGCCTCCTCGGCCGCCGCTACCGCGTCGGCCTCCTCACCGCCTCGGCCCCCGACCTCGCGCGCTCGCGCCGGCGCCTCGCGGCGGGCGATCTCGACCTCGCGGTCGGCACCCACGCGCTGATCCAGGAGGGCGTCGCCTTCCGCCGGCTCGGGCTCGCGGTGATCGACGAGCAGCACCGATTCGGCGTCGCGCAGCGCCAGGTCCTCCAGGCGAAAGGAGAGCGCCCCGACGTCCTGGTGATGACCGCCACCCCGATCCCGCGCTCGCTCGCGCTGACCGCCTACGGCGACCTCGACCTGTCGGTGATCGACGAGCTGCCGCCCGGCCGCCGCCCGGTGGCGACCGAGGTCCACCCGGCCGGCCGCCGGCGGGCGGTCTACCGCCGGCTGCGCGACGAGCTCGCCGCGGGCGGGCGGGCCTACGTCGTCTTCCCGCGGATCGAGCCGGCCGGCGACGGCCGGACCGCCTCGCTCGAAGAGCACGGTCCCGAGTCGCTCGCCTGGCTCGGCCTGCCCGGCGCCGTCGTCCACGGTAGGCTCCCGGCGGACGAGCGCGAGCGGGCGGTGGCCGGCTTCGCGGCCGGCCGGGTTCGGGTGCTGGTGGCGACGACGGTCATCGAGGTGGGGGTCGACGTGCCGGAGGCGACGCTCATGGTCATCGAGAGCGGCGAGCGGTTCGGGCTCGCCCAGCTCCACCAGCTCCGCGGTCGGGTCGGCCGCGGCGAGCGGCCGTCGCGCTGCGTCGTCTTCCACGGCCGGCTCGCGGCCGAGGGGCGGCGCCGGCTCGACGTCTTCGCCGCCACGACCGACGGCTTCCGCATCGCCGAGGAGGACCTGGCGATCCGCGGTCCCGGCGACCTCCTCGGCACGCGCCAGTCCGGCCTGCCGCCGCTGCGCGCCGCCGACCTGGTCCGCGACCTCGACTGGCTCCAGCGCGCCCGCGACGATGCGCGCGAGCTCCTGCCGCGGCTCGGCGAGCCGGCGTTCGCCGCGCTGCGCCGCCGCGTCGAGCCCGCCGCCCGCGACCGCTACGAGGGCTTCGCCGGCGGATGAGCGGGTCCAGCGGGAGCGCGCACGCAGGCCCGTCGCCGGCCGGATCGGGACCGGCGGCGGACGTCGGCGCGGAGGCGACCGGCCGCCCCCTTCGGGTCCTCCTGGTCGCCAACACCCTGCCGCCGGACGACGTCTCGGGCGTCGGCGAACAGGTCCTCCAGCTCGCCGCGGGGCTGCGGGCGGCCGGCTGCGCGGTCGAGGTCCTCGGCCGCCGCGGGTCCGGCCGGCCGGGGGCGGCGGGGGCGAAGCTGCTCTTCCCGCTGACCGTCGTGCCGGCGGTCGCCGCGGCGCTCCGCCGTGTCCGGCCCGACGTCGTCCAGGTCCACGAGTCCGACGGCGGGCTGGCGGCTCTCTGGGTCCGGCTCGCCCGCGGGCGCCGAGACCGCCCCCTCCTCGCCGCGCTGCTCCAGGTCAGCTACCGGGAGGAGCGGCGCGCGGTCCGCCCCCTCGTCGCCCCGGACGGACGGGTGCTCGGCCGGCCCGGCGCCGTCGAGCGCCGCTTCCGCCGATGGAAGGCGCCGCTCCACGTCGCCCTCGGCCGCCTGACCGTGCGCCTCGCCGATCGGGTGCTCGCGCCGAGCGCCGCCACCGCCGCCGAGATCGAGCGCGACTACGGCGTGCGCGACGTGGCGGTCGTCCCGAACGCCACCGGCGGCCGGCGGCCGGCCCACGCGAGCCCGCGCCGCCCCCACGCCGCACCGGACGAGCCTCACGTCGACCCGGACGAGCGCCTGGCCCAGGTCGAGACGGGCCGCCGCCCATCGGACGTCCAGCCGGGCGAGGGCCCTCCCGACGTCATCCCGAGCCGCCGCTCGCAGGCGAGCGGGAGGAGCGATCGCCCCGTCGAGCCGGCGGCCGCCGGCGGGCCCGAGAGGCCGCCGACCCTCCTCTTCGTCGGCCGGTTCCGCATCCGGAAGGGCGTCGAGGTCCTCCTCGAAGCCCTCGCAGGCGTCCCCGCTACCGGCGAAGGACCGCCCGGCGGGGCTCCGGCCGGGGAGGACGGTTCGCGGGCAGGGGCCGTCCGGCTCGCCATCGCCGGCGACGGCGAGCACCGGGCGGCGCTGGAGACCAAGGTCCGCGACCTGCGGGTCGGCGACCGCGTCGACTTCCTGGGCACGCGGAGCGCCGCGCAGGTCCGCGACCTGCTCGCCGCGGCCCGCGCGCTCGTCGTCCCCTCCACCTACGAGGGGATGCCGCTCGTCGTCCTCGAGGCGATGGAGGCCGGCGTACCGGTCGTCGCCAGCCGGGTCAGCGGCATCCCCGAGGTCGTCGTCGACGGCGAGACGGGCTGGCTCGTGCCGCCGGAGGACCCCCAGGCGCTGGCCGCGGCCCTCCGCGAGGTCCTCGCCGATCCCGCCGAGGCCGCCCGGCGAGGCCTGGCAGGGCGGCGCCGCCTCGACGAGCGCTACCGGCCGGCCCACGCCGCGGCCGCGTGGCTCGCGGCGGTCGGCGCCGACGCGGCTCGAGCCCGGTAAGATCCGCGCCCGATGGTCTTCGAGCGCTCCATGCTGATCGTCGCCGTCCTGGCGGCCTTGGCTTTCGCCGCCGCGGGGATCCACGCCTGGGCCGCGGCCCCGGCCGACGACCTCGGCCTCCACGTCCTCCTCGGGCTCGGCTCGGCGATGCTCGTCGCCCTGCCGCACCTGTGGGTGATCGTCTACCTCCTGGGTACCGGCCGCGCGGTCCGCCGCGAGGTCGCCGAGCACGGTGCCCTCGATTCGGCCCTGGACCGTGCGCTCCGGCTCCGCCGCACCGCCCTGCCGCCCGCCGCCCTCGCCGTCGCCGGCGCGGTCGCGACCGTGCTCCTCGGTCCGCCGGCGGTCACCGGCGCCGTCGACCCCCGCGTCCACGCGGCGGTCTTCGCCGCCGCCCTCGCGTGCCAGCTCTGGGCCCTCGTCGCCGAGCGCCACGCCCTCCGCGATCACACCGCCCTCCTCACCGAGCTCGACCCGGTCCCGGCCCCTCAGCCGTGAGCCGGGCCGGTCAGGCTGCGACGATGGCTGGGAGCGAACCGCCGGACGCCGAGGTCGTACGCTCGCCGGCTTCACGGATCGCCGTCGTCCTGGTGAGCTGGAACGGGGCGGAGGACACGCTGGCGACGCTGGCCTCGCTGGAGGGGGCGCGGGCGGGGCTCGACGTGCGGCCGATCGTGGTCGACAACGGGTCGACGGACGGGTCGGCGGCGCGGCTGCGACGGGAGCGGCCGGACGTGGAGCTGATCGAGACCGGCGAGAACCTCGGGTTCGCCGGCGGCAACGAGGTGGGGATCCGGCGGGCGCTCGCCGACCCGGAGGTGGGCTGGGTGCTGCTGCTCAACACCGACGTGGCGGTCGACCCCGGGTTCCTGTCGCCGCTCCTCGCCGCCTGCGCCGACCCCGAGGTCGCGGCGGCGGGGCCGAAGATCTTCTACTTCGACCCGCCGGACCGGCTGTGGGCGGCCGGCGGGCGGCTGCGGGTGCGCGAGACGGTGACCGAGGAGTGGGGGCGGGGGGAGCGCGACGGCCCGCGCTGGGACGAGGCGCGGGACGTGACCTACCTGACGACCTGCTGCCTGCTCGTCCCTCGCGACGCGCTCGAGCGGGTGGGGCCGCTCGACCCGGCCTACTTCATCAACGTCGACGATGCGGACTGGTGCCGCCGAGCCCTCGACGCCGGCTACCGGCTGCGCTACGCGCCCGAGAGCCGGGTATGGCACAAGGTCGCCGCCTCGACCGACGGCTCGTACACCCCGTTCAAGACCTTCCACACCGGGCGGTCGAACGCCGTCTGGGTACGCCGCCACGGGGGCCCGTGGACCGCGGCGGCCTTCGTCGCCGCGAACCTCGCCGCCCTCGCCGCGGCCTTCCTCCGCGAGGCGCCGCGCGGTAACGCCCGGGCGGTGTGGGCGAAGGCGCGGGGGGTCTGGCGCGGGCTCACCGAGCCGCTACCGCCGCCGCCGCAAGGGCTGTAGCAGCCGGTGGCGGAGGTCCGCTCGGGCCGCGCCCGCCGGGGTATGATCCTCCCGCCCGCGCCCCGGAGCGCGGCACCGCCGGCGCGCCCACCGCGCCCGAACCGAAGCGAAGGAACGACGTGCCCGAGACCCCCTCGAGCTCCGCGAAGAAGACCGTCCTGTCCGGCATGCGGTCGACCGGCAAGATCCACCTCGGCAACTACTTCGGGGCGATCAAGAACTGGGTCGACCTGCAGGAGAGCGGCCACTACGACTGCTACTACTTCGCCGCCGACTGGCACGCCCTGACCAGCGACTACGCCGACCCGTCGCAGGTCGCCGCGCACACGCTGGAGGCGGTCGCCGACTGGATCGCCGCCGGGCTCGACCCGGAGCGCTCGACGATCTTCATCCAGTCGATGGTGCCCGAGCACGCCGAGCTCCACCTGCTCCTGTCGATGATCACCCCGCTCGGCTGGCTCGAGCGGGTGCCGACCTACAAGGACCAGCAGCAGCAGATCACCGGCAAGGACCTGTCGACCTACGGGTTCCTCGGCTACCCGGTGCTGCAGACCGCCGACGTCATCGTCTACCGCGCCGACTACGTGCCGGTGGGCGAGGACCAGACGAGCCACCTCGAGCTCGCGCGCGAGATCGTGCGCCGGTTCAACCACCTCTACGGCGACGTCTTCCCCGAGCCCAAGCCGCTGTTCACCCCCAGCCCGAAGGTGCCGGGGCTCGACGGCCGGAAGATGTCGAAGTCGTACGGCAACGCGATCAACCTCGCCGACCCGCCGGAGACGATCCGCGAAAAGTGCATGCAGATGTTCACCGACCCGCAGCGCCTGCGGCGCAGCGACCCCGGCCGGCCGGAGGTGTGCAACCTCTACACCTTCCACGAGCTGGTCTCATCGCCGGAGGTCCGCGAGCGGGTGGCGCGGGAGTGCCGGGCGGCCGAGATCGGCTGCGTCGACGACAAGCGGCTGATCGCCGAGCGGCTGATCGAGCTCCTCGAGCCGATGCGCCGGCGGCGCGAGGAGCTGGTGAGCGACCGCGACACCCTGCTCGACGTTCTCCGCGAGGGCTCGCGGCGTGCCCGCGAGCGGGCCCGGGAGACGATGGAGCGGGTGCGCGCCGCGGTCGGTCTCGACTATTCGCCCGAGGCGCTCGCGGCGGCCGCCTCGGAGGCCGCGGACGAGCCGGCCGGCGCCCGCCGATGAACACCCCGATCCCGGTCCACGGGCTGCTGCCCGAGTCCTGGAAGGTCCACCTGCCGATCTTCGAGGGCCCGCTCGACCTGCTCCTGCACCTGGTCAAGATCAACCGGGTGGAGATCGCCGACATCCCGGTGGCGACCGTCTGCGACCAGTTCCACGCTTACCTCGGGCTGATGGAGGAGCTCAACCTCGACGTCGCGGCCGAGTACATCTACGAGGCGGCGCTGCTGATCCACCTGAAGTCGCGGATGCTCCTGCCGCGGCCGGAGGCGCCGGCGGGCGAGCCGGAGGAGGACCCGCGCGAGGAGCTGGTCCAGCGGCTGCTCGAGTACCGGCGGCTCAAGGAGGCGGCGCAGTCGCTCGCCGAGCTGGACGGCGTCCGCCGCGGGGTGTGGACGCGCGAGGTCGACCTGCCGCCGCTCGGCGACCCGGCCGAGGACGAGCGGGGCGAGCTCGACCTCGGCGACGTCTCGCTCTTCGACCTGATGGGGGCGCTGCGCGAGGTGATGGTGCGCTACGACCGGGCGCACCCGCCGCCCTACCACCTCGACCGCGAGGTCTTCTCGGTGCGCGACCAGGTGCGCCGGCTGCTCGCCGCGCTCGACCGCGCCCGTCCCTACGACCTGCTCGACGACCTGCGTGCCCGCGCCTCGCGGGCCGAGGTCATCGCGGCCTTCCTCGCCGTCCTCGAGCTGTCGCGCCTCAACCTGGTGCGGCTGCACCAGACCGCCGAGGGGGACGTCGTCCTCTTCCGCACCACCCGCGAGGCCGACGCGGCCGAGATCGAGACGGTGGCCGGATGACCGACCGGGCGGAGATGGAGGCGGCGATCGAGGCGGTGCTCTTCGTCTCCTCGGAGCCGATCGCGCCCGACAAGCTCGTCGAGATGTTCGACGCCGAGGAGCGCGACGCCGCCCGCGAGGCGATCGAGGCGGTGCTCGCCCGCTACGCCGAGGGCGACGGGCGGGGGGTCCGGGTCGAGGAGGTCGCCGGCGGCGTGCGCCTGATCACCCGCCCCGAGCTCCACGGCTGGCTGCGGCGGTTCTTCGAGGTCACCGGCAGCACGAAGCTGTCGATGGCCGCCGTCGAGACCCTGGCCATCGTCGCCTACCGCCAGCCGATGACCGGCCCGGAGATCCAGGACCTGCGCGGCGTCAACCCGTCGGGCGTGCTCAAGACCCTGCTCGAGCGGCGGATGCTGCGCATCGCCGGCCGCAAGGAGGTCGTCGGCCGGCCGTTCCTCTACTGCACGACACGCGAGTTCCTGGTCCACTTCGGACTCAAGTCGCTCAAGGACCTGCCGCCGCTCGAGGAGTTCGAGGAGGCGTTCGAGGAGTCGGCCGAGGCCGGCGGGGAGGCGCCCCCCGAGCCGGGCCTCGAAGGCGGCCGCGGGCACGACCGCGAGGAGACGATCCTGCGCCGGGCCGCCGAGGCGGAGGAGCGGGACGAGGAGGCGGCGGCCGGGGAGGCGGCGGCGAGCGGTGCGGCGGAGGGGGAGGGTCAGGGCGGCGGGGAGGCCGGCGCGCGGGAGCGGGCGGAGGACCGGGGCGAGGTCGGCGAGGCCGCGGCGAGAGAGCCGGCCGTAGGTCGGGACGAGGCGGAGGTCGCCGCCGGGCCGGAGAGGCGGGCCGCGGCCGGCGGGGAAGCCGGCGGGGAGGCCGGCGAGGACGACGGCGAGGCGGCGGAGCCGCGGCCGGCGCGGCGGGAGCCGGCGATCGTCGGGAGCGGCGGGTAGTGGCCGAGCGGCTGCAGAAGATCCTCGCCCGCGCCGGCGTCGCCTCGCGGCGCAAGGTCGAGGAGATGATCGCCGCCGGGCGGGTGACGGTCAACGGCGAGGTCGCCACCGTCGGCGACAAGGCCGACCCGGCGGTCGACCACGTCAAGCTCGACGGCAAGCGGGTCGAGGCGGCGGTCCCGCACAAGTACCTGCTGCTCAACAAGCCGCGCGCCGTGATGAGCACCCGCGAGGACCCCGAGGGCCGGCCGACCGTCCTCGACCTCGTGCCGGTGCGCCTGCGCAAGGCGCTCGTCCCCGTCGGCCGGCTCGACTTCCTCACCGAGGGCCTGCTGCTGCTGACCGACGACGGCGAGCTCGCCCAGCGGGTGGCGCACCCCCGCTACGGCTGCACCAAGACCTACGAGGTCAAGGTCCGCGGCACCCTCGACGAGCGCAAGCTCGACAGGCTCCGCCGCGGCATCCCGATCGAGGGCAAGCGCACCCGCCCGGCGAAGATCGACCCGCGGCCGGTGCCGGGCGAGAGCGAGAACTCGTGGTGGACCGTGGAGCTGTCCGAGGGGCGCACCCGGCAGATCCGCGAGATGTTCCAGCGCGTCGGCCACCCGGTGATGAAGCTGCGCCGGGTGGCGATCGGCCCGGTGCGCGACCCCGGCCTGCCGCTCGGCGCCCTCCGCGAGCTGACCGCCGCCGAGGTGGAGTCGCTCCGCCGGGTCGGCAAGAAGGGCGGCCCGGCGGGAGGGAAAGCACGGCCGAAGCGCGACAAGAGCGGCTGGGCCAAGGCGGCGCCGAAGGGGAGGGGCGGCCGGAAGCGATCCGGCGGGAGCGGAGGCGGACCGACGGGCGCCGAGGGCGGCTCCTCCGGCCGGCAGGGTGGCTCCGGCGGCCGCGGCGGCTCGTTCGGCCGGAAGGGCGGACCGGGCGGGGGGAAGGGCCGTCCCGGGGGACGGGGGAGTCGATGACCGACCCGTCCGCGGTCGCCGCCGGCCCGCTCGTCGTCGCGATCGACGGTCCGTCCGGGACCGGCAAGTCGACCGCCGCCCGCCGCCTCGCCCGCCGGCTCGGCATCCCGTACCTCGACACCGGTGCGATGTACCGCGCGGTCGCCCTCGCCGTGCTCGACCGCGGCGCCGATCCCGACGACGCCGGCGCGGTGCGGGAGATCGCCGAGCGGGCCGACGTCGGCCTGCACGGCCGCGAGGACGGCGACTTCGAGGTGCTGCTCGACGGCGAGCCGGTCGAGCCGCGGATCCGCGCGCCGCGGGTGGGGGAGGCGGCCTCGAAGGTGTCGACCCTTCCCGAGGTCCGCCAGCGGATGGTCACCCTCCAGCGCGCCTGCGCCGCGCGCTTCGGCGGCGTCCTCGAAGGGCGCGACATCGGCACCCGGGTCTTCCCCGACACGCCGCACAAGTTCTTCGTCACCGCCCGCGCCGAGGTGCGGCACCGGCGGCGCTGGGACGAGCTGCGCGAGCAGGGGCGCGAGGTCGAGCTCGAGGCCGTCGCCCGCGAGATCCGCGAGCGCGACGAGCGCGACTCGACCCGCGCCGACTCCCCCCTGACCCGGGACGACTCGTACGTCGAGATCGACACCTCCGACCTCGGGATCGACGACGTCGTCGACCGGATGGCCCGCGCGGTCCGCGGCTGACCGGCCGACCGGAGAGCCACATGGCCACCTGTCCCTCGTGCGCTGCTCGGGTCGACGAGGGCGCCCATGCCTGCCCGACCTGTGGTGCCCTGCTCGCGCCGGCCGACGAGCCGACGCGGCTGGCAGGGACGCCATCCCCCGAGCGCCATCCCGGCCGGGCGCCCTGGGGCTCCAGGCGCCGGGCGTGCCGCTGTACCTCCTCTTCGTCGCCGCCGGATGGGGCGTCTTCACCCTCCTGCTGACCCGGTTCGGTCTGTTCGCCGGATGCGTCGCCCAGCTCGCCTTCTTCCTCACCCTCCAGTGGCCGGTCTTCACCGGCTTCGGACACTGGTGGTGGCCGGCGGCCGCGCTGGGGACCGGCACCGTCGTCGCCGTCGCCGTCTGGGGCTTCGTCACCTCGCAGGGCGACCGGCTGCGGCTCGGCGGCCTGCTCCCGGACTGATCCCCGGACCGATCGGTTCCGGCGGCCGCGATCTCACCGCGGCAGGGGCGCGAGCCCCTCGTCGGCCTCGGGCCGCGGCGGGGCCGCCGGGCCGAGGGGCAGGAAACGGGGGCGGGAGAGCCCGCTGCGGCCGTAGGTGCGGAGCACCAGGCCCGGGCCGTTCGCGGTGTTCACGCAGCCGGTCAGGAGCGCCCAGGAGCCGGGGCCGAGGAGGACCATCTCGGTGAACGGGAGCTGCTGCTCGTTCAGGGTCGACACCTCCGGCGCCATCTCGGACAGCACCCGAAAGTCGCTCGCCGGCGACCACTCGGTGAGCAGGATCCGCTGCCGGTCCGGGTAGCGGCGGTCGAACCAGACGAGCGACAGCGGTCCGCGCCGGTCGCCGGCCGGGACGTCGATCTCGTAGTCCTGTCCCGGGCTCCAGATCCGCGTCTCGGTCCGCCCCCAGGGCGACCAGCGGCTGCGCGCCCAGCTCGCGCCCGCGTCGGTCGACAGAAACAGGCTGCCGTCCCCGGTGACGTAGGCGGCGCCGCCGACGCCGACGGGGACCAGCACGCCGCGGCGCTCGGCGCCGAGCTTCGGCAGGCCGCGGAGCCAGGTCTCCGGCGGCTCGCCGGCGGCGAACCGGCCGGTCCCGGAGACGATCGCGTCGTCGT
>Ga0214468_1000174_pt1 | contig 20240 bp, 18 predicted proteins | sample RVTome_9_FD_187334 | JGI IMG/M metagenome (GOLD analysis project Ga0214468, IMG submission 187334) | Soil microbial communities from uranium-contaminated site in the Upper Colorado River Basin, Wyoming, United States - RVT155D38 HiSeq ...
AGCCCGAGCCGGCCGACGAGCCCCTCCCCGAAACGCCCGCCGCGGCTCCCGCCCCGGAGCTGCTGCTCAGCGGCCTGGCCGCCGCGGAGGCCGGCGCGTGAAGCTCGCCGAGCTCCTCGCGGGGCTGCCGATCGCCCGCTCCACCCCGGAGCCGGGCGCGTCGGAGGCCGCCGCCGACCCGACCCTGCCCGGCGGCGGCAACCCGGCCATCACCGGCGTCACCCACGACTCGCGCCAGGTCGCCCCGGGCGACCTCTTCGTCGGCTGGCGCGGGGAGCGCCACGACGGTGCCGACCACGCCCGCGCCGCGGTCGCCGCCGGCGCGGCCGCCGTGCTGGTCACCACCGGCAGCCGGCGGCCGGAAGAGATCGAGGTCCCCTGGCTCACCGCCGACGACCCGCACGCCCTGCTCGCCCCGCTCGCCGCCCGCGCCTACGGCCACCCGGAGCGCGAGCTGCTGCTCGCCGGCGTCACCGGCACGAACGGCAAGTCGACCGTGACGACGCTGCTCACCCGGCTGCTCGACACCGCCGGTCGGACCTGCGGCCTGTTCGGCTCGCTCGGCTACTTCCTCGGCGAGCACCGCTACCTCAAGGGGCGCACCACCCCCGAGGGCTCGGACTTCTTCCGCCTGCTGCGCCGGATGCGCCGCGACGGTGCCGACGCGGTGGCGATGGAGGTCTCCTCGCACGCCCTGTCGCTCGGCCGGATCGAGGGGGTCGAGTTCGAGGTCGCGGCGTTCACCAATCTGTCCCGCGACCACTTCGACTTCTACGAGGGGTTCGAGGACTACTTCCAGGCCAAGCGCCGGCTGTTCCACATGCTCGAGGACGGCGCCCGGGCCTCGATCAACGCCGAGGACCCCTACGGCGTGCGGCTGATCGAGGAGCTCGGCGACCGCGCGGTGACCTGGGGCGAGCGGCAGGGCGACGTCCGGCCTGCCGAGGTGGAGCTCGACGAGCGCGGCATCCGCGGCACCTTCGCCACGCCGCGCGGCGAGCTCGCCTTCGAGTCGCCGCTGCTCGGCCACTTCAACCTGCTCAACCTGCTCGCCGCGGTCGCCGCCGCCGAGGCGCTCGACCTCGACCACGGGGCGGTCGCCGAGGGGATCGCCCGGCAGAAGCCGCTGCTCGGCCGGATGGAGCCGGTCGACCGCGGCCAGCCGTTCCCGGTCTACGTCGACTACTCGCACACCGACCAGGCGCTCGAGGCCGCGCTGCGCTCGCTGCGCGAGCTCTCGGACAAGCGGATCGTCGTCGTCTTCGGCTGCGGCGGCGACAAGGACCCCGGCAAGCGGCCGTTGATGGGGCGGGTCGCCGGCGAGCTCGCCGACGTCCCGATCGTCACCTCGGACAACCCGCGGACCGAGGACCCGCTGAAGATCATCGCCGCCGTCGAGGAGGGGATCAGGCTTTCGGGCAACGCGGCGTACCGCGTCATCCCCGACCGGCGCGAGGCGATCGCCGCGGCGGTGGGGATGGCCGACGAGGGCACGATGGTGCTGGTCGCCGGCAAGGGGGACGAGCCGATCCAGGTGATCGGCCGCACGGAGCTGCCGTTCTACGACTTCGACGAGGTGGTCAAGGCCCTGGAGGCACGGTTCGATGCGGCGGCGGATTGACGAGACGGCGGAGGCGATGCGCGGCCGGGTGACCGCCGGCGACCCGGCCGCCGTCTGGGACGGCGCCGCCTTCGACTCGCGGAAGGTGCGCCGCGGCGAGCTGTTCTTCGCCCTGCCGGGCGAGGCGACCGACGGGCACCGCTTCGTCGGCACGGCGGCGGAGGCGGGCGCCGCGGCGGCGGTCGTCCACCGCGACGTCGAGCCGCCCGAGGGCGCGGCGCTGATCCGCGTCGGCGACACCTACGAGGCGCTCCACGCCCTGACCCGGTCCTGCCGGCGGCAGGCCCCCGAGCGCCTGGTCGCGATCACCGGCTCGGCCGGCAAGACGACGACCAAGGAGCTGCTCACCGCGGTCCTCGGCCGCCGCTTCCGGGTGGCCAAGAACGAGGGCAACCTCAACAACCTGTACGGCTTCCCGCTGTCGCTCCTCGGCATTGCCGACGACACCGAGTGGATGGTCGCCGAGATGGGGATGTCGTCGAAGGGCGAGCTGGCGCAGCTCTCGCGCCTCGGCCGGCCCGACGCGGTGGTGTTCACCAACGTGCGGCCGGTGCACCTCGAGTTCTTCGGCTCGCTGCGCGCGATCGCCGAGGCGAAGGCGGAGCTGCTCGAGGGGCTGGCGCCGGGCGGGCTGGTGGTCGCCAACGCCGACGACCCGGAGGTCGCCCGCTTCGTCCGCCGCCACGCCGAGGCGGCCGGCGAGCGGGCGGGCGCACCCCGCGTCGTCTGGTACGGGCGCGAGAGCCCGGAGGCGAGCGTCACCGCCGACGGGGTCGCCGCCGACGCGGAGGCCGGGGGGTGGGGCAGCCGGTTCCGGCTCCGGGTCGACCTGCCGGCCGGCCTCGGCCCGGACGGCGCGCCGTTCGCCGGCACCGCCGAGGTGCGGCTGCCGATCCAGGGCGCCTACAACGTCGCCAACGCCCTCGCCGCCGCCGCCTGCGGGCTCGCCCTCGGCGTGCCGCTCGACGAGGTGGTGGCCGCGCTGGCCGGCGCCCGGGCCGCCAAGGGGCGCGGCGAGGTCCACCGGCCGGCCGGCGGCCCGGTGGTGATCGACGACTCGTACAACTCGAACCCCGACGCCGTCGCCCTCGCCCTGGCCAGCGCCGCCGAGCTCGCCGGCGACCGCCGGTGCACCGCGGTCCTCGGCGACATGCTCGAGCTCGGCCCCGACGGACCGCGCTTCCACCGCCGGGCCGGTGAGCGCGCGGGCGAGCTCGGCTTCTCGCCCGTCGCCGGGGTCGGCGAGCTGTCGCGCGAGCTCGTCGCGGGGGCCGAGGACCGCGGCGCCGAGGCGCACTGGTTCGCCGCCGCTGCCGAGGCCGCCGAGTGGGCGGCGGGCGCGCTCGGCGCCGGGGACCTGGTGCTGGTCAAGGGGTCGCGCGGGGTCGGCCTCGACGCGGTCGTCGCGCGGCTCCTGGCCGCGAGAGGCGGGCGGGACGACCGGAACGAGGGGGACGGCTGATGCTCTACCACCTCCTCTACCCGCTGTCCGACACGCTGGCGGCGCTCAACGTCTTCCGCTACATCACCTTCCGGGCGGTCGGTGCGATCGTCACCGCGCTCCTCGTCTCGCTGCTGCTCGGCCCGTGGTTCATCCGGCTGCTGCGCCGGCTCTCGGTCGGCCAGAACATCCGCGACGTCGGCCCGCAGGCACACTTCATCAAGGCGGGCACGCCGACGATGGGGGGGCTCCTGATCCTCTTCGCGGTCGTCGTCTCGACGCTCCTGTGGTCGAGCCTGACGAACCTCTACGTCTGGTTCGCCCTCGGGGTCACTCTGACCTTCGGCCTGATCGGCTTCTTCGACGACTACCTCAAGGTCCGGCGCGACCAGAACCTGGGGCTGACGGCGAAGCAGAAGTTCTCGCTCCAGATCGGCGCCGCGGCGCTCGCCGGCGTGCTGCTGCTCGTGCTGCCGGAGACCTACGACTTCGAGCCCACCCTCGCCGTGCCGTTCTTCAAGAACCTGGCCTGGGACCTCGGCGTCTTCTACGTCCCGTTCGTCGTCCTCGTGCTCGTCGGCGCCTCGAACGCGGTGAACCTGACCGACGGGCTCGACGGGCTGGCGATCGGCTCGACGATGGTCGCCGCGGCGACCTACGCGGTGTTCTGCTATGTCGCCGGCAACCGGATCATCGCCGGGTACCTGCAGATCGAGTACGTCGGCGGGGTCGGCGAGATCACCGTCTTCTGCGCCGCCTTCGTCGGCGCCAGCCTCGGCTTCCTGTGGTTCAACGCCCACCCGGCGGACGTCTTCATGGGCGACGTCGGGTCGCTGTCGATCGGGGCGGCGATCGGCATCGTCGCGGTGCTGTGCAAGCAGGAGATCGTCCTCGTCCTCGTCGGCGGGATCTTCGTCATGGAGGCGGTCTCCGTGATGCTCCAGGTCGCCTGGTTCCGCGTCTTCAAGCGGCGCATCTTCCGGATGTCGCCGATCCACCACCACTTCGAGATGATCGGCTGGGCCGAGCCGAAGATCATCGTCCGCTTCTGGATCCTGGCGGTGATCTTCGCCCTCGTCTCGCTGTCGACTCTCAAGCTCCGATGAGCGGACGCTTCGGCGCGGGGCGCGACTGGGGCCGGGTGCTCGTCTACGGGATGGGGCTCTCGGGCACCGCCGCGGCGCGGCTGGCGCGGGCGCGGGGGGCGGCGGTGCTCGGCGTCGACGCCCGCGAGCCGGCCGAGCTCGACCTCGGGCCGCTCGCCGGCGACCCGGCGGTCGAGCTGTGGGCCGAGGGCTCGGCGGCGGCGGAGCGTGGCGAGCTGCCGGCCGACGTCGAGGCGGTGGTGCTCTCGCCCGGGGTGCCGCCCGGCCGCCCGCTCCTCGACGCGGCGCGCCGGCGGGGGGTGCCGGTGGTGGCCGAGATCGAGCTCGCCTTCCCGCTCCTCGACGGGCCGGTCGTCGCCGTCACCGGCTCGAACGGCAAGTCGACGACGACCGCGCTCACCGGCGCGATGGTCGCCGCCGCCGGCCGCGAGGTCGAGGTGTGCGGCAACATCGGCACCCCGCTCGCCGCGGTCGTCGACGGCGCGCCCGGCCGGATCTTCGTGGTCGAGGTTTCCAGCTTCCAGCTCGAGACGGTCGACACCTTCCGCCCGCGCGCCGCGGCGCTGCTCAACGTCTCGGCCGATCACCTCGACCGCTACGACGGCCTCGACGACTACGCGGCGGCCAAGGAGCGGATCTTCGCCCGCCAGCGGCCCGAGGACGTCGCCGTGCTCAACGCCGACGACGAGCGGGTCGCCCGCCTCGAGCCGGCCGCCCACCGGCGCTTCTTCGCCCGCCGCGCCGCGGTCTCCGACGGCTGCCGGCTGGCGGGGGAGACGGTCGTCGAGGTGGCGCCGGGGGACGAGCGGCCGGTCGAGCTGTTCGCCCGCGCCGACGTGCCGCTCGCCGGCGCCCACAACCTGGAGAACGCGATGGCCGCGGCGCTGCTCGCCCGCGCCGTCGGCGCTGCGCCGGCCGACCTGCGCCGGGCGCTCGCCGGCTTCCGCGGCCTGCCGCACCGGATGGAGCGGGTGGCCGAGTCCGGCGGCGTCGTCTGGTACGACGACTCGAAGGCGACGAACGTCGCGGCGACCGAGAAGTCGATCGCCGAGCTCCCCGACGGGGCGGTCCACCTGATCCTCGGCGGCAAGCCGAAGGGCGACGACCCGGCGGACATCGCCGCGCTGCTGCGCGCCAAGGCGAAGCGGATCTACCTGATCGGCCAGGCGGCCGGGGCCTTCGCGCGCTCGCTCCACGGGGTCGCCCCGCTCGAGCGCTCGGAGACCCTGGAGCGGGCGGTCGCCTTCGCGGCGGCGTCCGCCGCGCCGGGCGACGTGGTGCTCCTCTCGCCCGCCTGTGCGAGCTACGACCAGTTCGACGACTTTACCCACCGCGGCCGCACCTTCCAGCGGCTGGTGCGCGAGCACGCCGCCGGCGGCGGCGCGGGCGCCGGCGGCGCGGCGGCGGTCCCCGCCCCCGGGGAGGCGGGCTGATGGCCAAGAAGCTCGCCCACGACAAGACGCTGTTCACGGTCGTCGTGCTCCTCGTCGCCCTCGGGCTGGTGATGGTGTACTCGGCGAGCGCGGCGCTCGCCGGCACCGGCTCGTCGGCCGACGGACCGGGGGGCAACCCGTTCCTGCTCAAGCAGGCGGTGGCGGCGGGGATCGGCTTCGTCGCGCTGCTCTCGGCGATGCACTTCGACTACCGGCGGCTCAAGCGGCCGGCGGTCGTCTACGCGCTGCTGGGCGGCGCCGTGGCGCTTCTCGTCGCGGTGCTGTTCGCGCCGGTCCACAACGAGACCCACCGCTGGTTCGTCTTCGGGCCGCTCTCGTTCCAACCGTCGGAGGTGGCGAAGCTGGCGCTGGTCGCCTACGTCGCCTACCAGATCGACCGCAAGCAGCAGCGCACCGACCGCCCCGAGCTGCTCGTGCCGGTCTGCCTCGCGGTCGGCCTCGTCTGCGGGCTGGTCATGCTCCAGCCCGACATGGGGACCGCCGTGCTGCTCGGCACGACCGCGGTCGCCATGCTGTTCCTCGCCGGGCTCCCCTGGCGGCTCTTCGCCGGCGGCGCAACCCTGGCGCTGCCGGCGCTCTTCTTCCTCATCGTCTCGGCGCCCTACCGGCGCCGCCGACTGCTCGCCTTCCTCGACCCGGAGGCCGACCCGCTGGGCGCCAACTACCAGGTGCAGCAGTCGCTGATCGCGGTCGGCTCGGGGGGGCTGCTCGGCGTCGGGCTGGGCAACGGCCTGCAGAAGCTCCACTACCTGCCCCAGCCGCACACCGACTTCATCTACTCGATCGTCGCCGAGGAGCTCGGGATGGCGGGCGCGCTCGCCGTCGTCGCGCTGTTCGGGGTGCTGCTGTGGCGCGGCGTCGCCGCCTCGCTCGCCGCCCCGGACCTCTTCGGCCGCTACCTCGGGCTCGGGCTGACCACGGCCCTGCTGCTCCAGGCGCTGGTCAACGTCAGCGTCGCCCTGTCGCTGATGCCGACCAAGGGGATCCCGATGCCGTTCCTCTCCTACGGCGGCTCGTCGCTCGTCGTCTCGATGACCGCGTGCGGCGTGCTGCTCAACCTCTCGGAGCACGCATGAGCGCGCCGGCGGCGAGAGACGGTCTCGCGCGCGCAACGGCGCGCGACGACGGGCGGCGGGTGCTCCTGGCCGGCGGCGGCTCGGGGGGCCACGTCTTCCCGGCGCTGGCGGTCGGCGACGAGCTCGCCGCGCGCGGCTGGAAGGTGGAGTTCACCGGTGCCGCGACCGGCATGGAGGCGCGGCTCGTCGGCGAGCGCGGGATGCCGTTCCACCCGCTGCCGGCGCTGCCCTTCGTCGGCCGCGGTCTCGTCGACCGGCTGCGGGCGCTCGCGACGCTGGTGCGCTCGACCTTCGCCGCCCGCCGGCTGATCCGCGGGCTGGGGATCGCGGTGGTCGTCGGCACGGGCGGGTACGTCTCGGCGCCGGCCGTCCTCGGCGCCGCCCTCGCCGGCCGGCCGTCGCTGCTCCTCGAGCCGAATGCGGTGCCGGGGACGGCGAACCGCTGGCTGTCGCGCTGGGCGAGCGACGCGGCGGTCGCCTTCGACGCCTGCGCCGGGCGGCTCCACTGCGACGGGGCGGTCACCGGGGTGCCGGTGCGGGCCGAGTTCGCCGCCCTGCCCGACGAGCCGGCCCGGCGCGAGCCGCCCGGGAGTGAAACGCCCGGGAGCGAAGCGCTCCGCCTGCTCGTCGCCGGCGGCAGCCAGGGGGCCGAGCAGCTCAACCGGCTGGTGCCCGCGGCGCTCGGGACCCTCGCCGCCGCGGGCCGGCTGCCCGCGCTGTCGGTGCTCCACCAGGCGGGGCGCGGCAAGGTGGAGCCGACCGCCGAGGCCTACCGCGCCGCCGGGCTGGCGGTCCACGACGCCGGCGGCGCCGCGACGACCCGCGCGCACGGCGCCGCAGCGGCCGGCGGCTCCGCCCCCGGGACCGCAGGCCGCGCCGCGTCCGGCGAGGAGGTCCGAGGCCCGGCAGGCGCCGGCAGGGCCCCCGACGTCACCGTCGCCGACTTCGTCGCCGACATGGCCTCGGAGGTCGGGGCGGCGCACCTGGTCGTCTCCCGCGCCGGGGCGATCACCGCCGCCGAGATCTGCAACGCCGGCCGCGCCTCGCTGCTGGTGCCGCTGACCCTGGCCGGCGGCCACCAGGCGGACAACGCCCGCGCCCTCGAGGAGGCCGGCGCCGCGGTCGTGCTGCCGTCGGCCGGGCTGACCGCCGAGGCGCTCACCGCGGCGCTGGGCGGCCTGCTCGCCGACCGCGGCCGGCTGGCGGCGATGGGCCGCGCGGCGCGGGCCATCGCGCGCCCCGGCGCCGCCGCGGCGATCGCCGACCGGGTCGAGCGGCTGGCGGCGGCCGGGGACGGCGCGACCTCCGGAAGGCGGGCCGCCTGATGGTCATCTTCGAGCGCTTCGGGCTGTCGCGACTCCACTTCGTCGGCATCGGCGGCGCCGGGATGAGCGGCATCGCCGAGGTGCTGCTCAACCTGTCGCTCGAGGTCAGCGGCTGCGACCAGGCGAAGAGCGAGGCGACCGACCGGCTGGAGCGGCTCGGCGCGAGGGTCTGGGAGGGGCACGGCACCGACCACCTCGACGGGGTGGACCTCGTCGTCAAGTCGTCGGCGGTCCCCGACGAGAACCCGGAGATCGTCGAGGCCCGGCGGCGCGGGATCACCGTCGTCCGGCGGGCCGAGATGCTCGCCGAGCTGATGCGGCTCAAGTACGGGGTGGCGCTCGCCGGCACCCACGGCAAGACGACGACGACCTCGATGGTCGGCGCGGTGCTCACCGAGGCGGGGCTCGACCCGACGGTGATCGTCGGCGGCCGGATGCGCGCGCTCGGCACCGGGGCGCGGATCGGGCGCGGGGACTACCTGGTCGCCGAGGCCGACGAGTTCGACCGCTCGTTCCTGCGCCTGCACCCGGTGCTCGCCGCGGTGACCAACATCGACGTCGACCACCTCGACACCTACCGCGACCTCGACGACATCGAGGACGCGTTCGTCGAGTTCGCCAACCGGGTGCCCTTCTTCGGCCGGGCGATCCTCTGCATCGACGACCCGAACGTGCAGAAGATCATGCCGCGGATCACCCGCCGGATCGCCACCTACGGGCTGTCGGCGCAAGCCGAGCTCGCCGGCTACGACGTGCGGCCGGTCCCCGGCGGCAGCCGCTTCCGCGTGCGCGAGGCGGGCAACGGACCGCTCGGCGAGATCGAGCTGCCGATGCCGGGCCTGCACAACGTGCGCAACGCCCTGGTCGCGGTGGCGGTCGCCCGGGCGATGCAGGTCGACTTCGAGGTCGTCGCCCGGGCGCTCGGCGACTTCGGCGGGGTCCACCGCCGGTTCGAGCGGCTCGGCGCCTGGCGCGGCGCGACGGTGGTCGACGACTACGCCCACCACCCGACCGAGCTCGCGGCGACCCTGGAGGCGGCGCGCCAGTCCTACCCCGAGGCGCGGATCCACCTCGTCTTCCAGCCGCACCTGTTCAGCCGCACCCGCGACCTCGCCGCCGAGTTCGGCGGCTCGCTGCTCGGCGCCGACGTGGCGCTGGTCACCCCGATCTACCCGTCGCGCGAGGAGCCGATCCCCGGGGTCACCTCGGAGCTGATCGTCCGCGAGGCGCGCGCGCGCGGCCACCGCAACGTCGCCCTCGCGGACACGTTCGACGACGCGGTCGAGCGGCTCTGCACCTCGGTGCGCGAGGGCGACCTGGTGATCACCGCCGGCGCCGGCAACGTCAACCGGCTCGCCGTGACCCTGGTCCAGGGCCCGGAGGGCGAGGAGACCGTGGCGTGATCGCGCTGCGCGAGGCCCCCGAGCTGCGCGACGAGCGCACGCTCCGCGAGACGGCGGAGCTCCGCCCGGCGTGCGGGCCGGGGGACGAGCTCACGCACCGCGCGGCGACCGGCCTCCGGCGGGCGGCGGAGCCCGGCCCGGTCGGCGCCGCCGGGGCCGGCGAGGCCGGCGGTACGCCGCTCCCCCTGCGCGGCAGCCGCTACCGCTGGCACGGCGCGCCGGGCGAGGGCACCCGGGCGCTCGAGACCGGGCGCGGCCCGACGGCCCGCGGCCCGGTCGGCACCGAGGCGCTGCCGTTCCGCCGGCGCGCGGTCCGCCCCCGGCGGCGCCGGCGGAGCCTGTGGGTGCGCCTGCTCGGCCCGCTGGCCACCGCCGCGCTCCTCGTCGGCGCCCCGGCGGCGCTCGCCGGCTGGATGCTGACGACCCCCCGCTTCGCCCTGCGCGAGATCGCGATCGACGGCACCGAGCGGGTGCCGCGGGAGTGGGTGGAGCGCGCCGTCGAGCCGTTCCGCGGCGAGCACCTGCTCACCCTGCGCCTCGACCGGGTCGAGGCCGCCGTCGCCGGCCACCCGTGGATCGCCTCGGTGTCGATCGCCAAGCGGCTGCCGGACGGCGTGGCGGTCCAGGTGGCCGAGCGCCGGGCCGCGGCGCTCGTCCCGGCGCCGGCGAGCGAGCCCGCCGACGGGCCCTGGCTGGCCGACGCCGAAGGGCGCCCGATCGTGCGGGCGTCCGCCGAGGAGGCCGAGGGGCTGGCCCTGGTCGTCCCCTCGCCCTGGGACGCCGGCGGGGGGGAGGGCTCGCGGCGGGTCGCCGCGGTGCCGGCGGCCCTCGCGCTGGCGCGGGAGATCGCCCGCGCCGAGCCGGTGTGGGCGGCCGGGCTCGAGCGGCTCGAGTCGCTCGGCGGCGGCGACTTCCGGGTGTGGACCGCCGCGCTGCCTTTCCCGGTGCTGGTGGAGCAGGGCCGGCTCGAGCCGGCGGCCGAGCGGCTCGGCGACGTCCTGCCGGCGCTCGCCGCGCGGCGGCCCGAGCTGGGGCGGGTGGCCGAGGCCGACCTCCGCTTCGCCGGCCGGCTGGTGCTGCGGCCGGCGCCGGAGGACGGCGGCACGGCGGGCGACCGGCCGGCGGGAGCGGAGGCGACCGTCGTCCCGGCCGGCACGGTGGAGGTGGCGGAGACGGTGGGGAACGACGGATCGGACGGGCAGCCCGGGGCCGGCGCTACGGCGGCGCCGGCGGCGGGCGAAGGCAGTGACGTGGACAGGCTGGAGAGCCGAGCAACGGACCGGAGAGAGGTGGGCTGATGGCCAAGCCGGAAGACTACTGCGTCGGGATCGACATCGGGTCGTCGAAGGTCGGGGTGCTCATCGGCCACGTGGACGAGGGCGGCGCGCTGGAGGTCGTCGGCCGCGGGCTGGCCCCGAACCGCGGCACCCGACGGGGCAACATCGTCAACGTCGAGGCCACGGTCGACGCGCTCAAGGCGGCGACCGAGGAGGCCGAGGTGATGGCCGGCGTCGAGGTCTCCCGCGCCTACGTCGGCGTGGCCGGGGTCGACGTGCGCAGCGTCAACTCGCGCGGCATGGTCTCGGTGGCGCGCAAGGACCGCGAGATCAGCCCCCAGGACGTCGCCCGCGTCCTCGAGGCGGCGCAGTCCGCGGCGCTCCCCTCCGACCGAGAGATCCTGCACGCGATCCCGCAGGAGTTCCTGGTCGACGAGCAGGGGGGCATCGCCGAGCCGGTCGGCATGCTCGGCAGCCGGCTCGAGGTCACCGTCCACCTGGTCACCGGCAACGTCACCCGCTCGAAGACGCTCCTGACCTGCGTCAACCGCGCCGGCATCGAGGTCTCGCGCATGGTCTTCGAGCCCCTCGCCACGGCCGAGGCCGTGCTCTCGCCCGACGAGCGCGAGCTCGGCGTGCTGATGGTCGACATCGGCTCGGGGACGACCGACTACGCGCTGTTCGCCGACGGCGAGGTCTACCACTCTGCGGTGCTGCCGATCGGCGCCGGCCACTTCACCAACGACCTGGCGATGGTCCTGCGCACCCCGTTCGCCGAGGCCGAGCGCATCAAGACCCGCAGCGGCTGCTGCCTCGCCGGCCTGGTCACCTCGGAGGAGGGGATCGCCGTGCCGTCGGTCGCCGGCGGCGCCGAGCGCGTCGTCCCCAAGCGCGAGCTGTGCGAGATCCTCCAGCCCCGCGCCGAAGAGCTGTTCAGCCTGGTCCGCGACGACCTCGGCAAGCAGGGGCTCGAGGAGCCGCAGCGCGGCGGGGTGGTGCTGACCGGCGGCGGCGCCCAGCTCGACGGCCTGCTCGAGATGGCCGAGCAGATCTTCGACGCCGGCGTCCGCTACGGCCTCCCCCAGGGGCTCGGCGGCCTCGTCGACGTCATCAGCTCGCCCGCCTGGACGGCCGCGTCCGGGCTGTTGCTCTACGCCCGGGCCGCCGAGCGCGAGGCGGGCCGCAAGCGCCGGCGGGCCGGCTTCTCCATGGGCCGCGTGGTCGGCAGCCTCAAGGGCATGTTCCAAGACCTCCTGTGAATCGACCCATTCGATCGAGACCACCCGAAAGGGGAACCAAGATGATCCTGTTCGACGACCAAGAGACCGCCCGGGAGCTGCCGATCGCCCTCGCCGAGGACGCCGACGCGCTGCCGGCGAAGATCAAGGTGATCGGCGTCGGGGGCGGCGGCGGCAACGCCGTCAACCGGATGATCGACGCCCAGCTCCGGGGCATCGAGTTCATCGCCACGAACACCGACCTGCAGGCGCTGCGCAAGTGCCGCGCCCCGACGAAGCTGCAGATCGGCGGCATCCTGACCAAGGGCCTGGGCGCCGGCGCCGACCCGGAGATCGGCCGCAAGGCGGCGCTCGAGGACACCGAGCAGATCCTCGAGGTCCTCGACGGCGCCGACATGATCTTCCTCACCGCCGGCCTCGGCGGCGGCACCGGCGGCGGCGCGGCGCCGATCCTCGCCTCGCTGGCGGCCGAGATCGGCGCGCTCACCGTCGCCGTCGTCACCAAGCCCTTCGCCTTCGAGGGCAGGCGGCGGATGAAGCACGCCGAGCAGGCGGTCGAGGAGCTCCGCGGCTCGGTCGACACCCTGATCACCATCCCCAACGAGCGGCTGCTCTCCTTCGTCGAGCGCGGCACGCCGCTGTCCGAGGCCTTCCGCATCGCCGACGACGTCCTGCGCCAGGCGGTCCAGGGGATCAGCGACCTGATCACCATCCCCGGCGAGGTCAACGTCGACTTCGCCGACGTGCGCACGATCATGACCGGCATGGGCATGGCGCTGATGGGCACCGGCATCGCCAAGGGCGAGAACCGCGCCCTCGAGGCGGCCCAGCGCGCCATCTCCTCGCCGCTCCTCGAAGAGACCTCCATCCAGGGCGCCAAGGGCGTGCTGCTCAACGTCTCCGGCGGCCTCGACATGACGCTGCACGAGGTCGCCGAGGCGGCGCGGATCATCCAGGAGTCGGTCGACGAGGAGGCCAACATCATCTCCGGCATGGTCATCGACCAGGCGCTCGAAGACTCGATGAAGGTGACCGTCATCGCCACCGGCTTCGACCGCCCGGTCGTCGCCCCGGCCGCCGCCCAGCCCGACTTCCCCTTCCGCCGCCCGGAGCCGGGCCCGCGCGCCGTCGACCGCCCCGCGGTCGAGCGCAACGCCGAACGGGCCGCAGCCGCCGAGCCCGAGCGCCGCCCCGACGCCGAGCCGGCCCGCCCCGAGCCCGAGGAGGAAGAGGAGCACGTCCCCTTCTACCGCAAGGTCATCGCCCACGCCCGCGGCGAAGACCCCCACGGCTACGGCCCCAACTGGTCCAACGTCGACGACTACGACATCCCGACGGTGCTACGGAAGCAGATGGACTGAGGGGAGGGCAGGCTGCCCCCGGATACAATGGTCCGTCCTCGCCATGACCCCACGACGCAGGCCGCTCAGGCCGGAACAGATCGAGGTCGTCGATGAGGAGATGGCCCGGATCTACCGCGCGATGACCGGGGCGGAGCGGCTCGCTGTCGCGAACCGGATGTTCCGCTCGGCCAGCTCGATGCTGCGCTCGCATCTGCGGACCGAGCATCCCGACTGGAGCGAGGAGCGCGTCGGCAAAGAGGCCGCTCGAAGGCTCTCTCGTGGAGCCGTCTGAGCTCCTCCGGCGGGTCGTCGAGATCCTCGAGCGGCTGGACCTCCTCTTCGTCGCCGCCTGGCTGTTGATCGTCGGCGTGTCGATCCCGCTCGTTCTGCGCCGGGTGCGGCCGAACGGGTGGTACGGGGTGCGGGTGCCGGCGACCTTCGCGGACGAGTGGGTGTGGTACGAGGCGAACGCCAAGAGCGGGCGCGACTTCATCGTCCTCGGCGTCGTCGGGATCGCGCTGGCGGTCGGGCTCCGTGGACTGCCGCCGCTCGCGTACACGACGGTCAACGCGGTCGCGGCGACGGTCGGGGCACTCGTCGCCGCCATCGTCGGCGTGGTGCGGGCGAGACGGCTTCTACGGGAACGGCGCGCCGCGGCGGGCTCCGACGGCCCCTGACGTCGGCGAGAGCCAACGGAGCGCCCGCCGGCTCGGCCCACTCGAGCCGCACCGCCACCGACCCGCGGGCGGCCACGGGGGCCGGCCTCCGCGGACGCCTCGCGTCCCCTTCCCTCCGCCGCTCCTCCGCCGCCCACCTCGCCGTCGTCCTCGCCGTCGTCCTCGCCGATAAGCTACCGCCGTGCCCCGCTCTCGCGAACGGCTGTACTGGACGCTCGGCGCGATCGTCGTTCTCGGGACCTGGGCGACGCTCCAGTGGGCGCGGTCGGCGGCGGAGTGGCTGCGCGAGCGCGACCTGATCACCGAGACGATGTGGGGGATCTTCGCGGTCGCCGCCGGGGCGGTGCTCCTCTTCGTCGTCCGGCGGCGGCCGCACCGGCTCGAGCTCGCGGTCCTCGCCGCCTTCGGCGTCCTCTACCTGCTCGCCATCCTGCCGCTGATGGGCCGGCCGGAGGAGGCGCTCCACTTCGTGCAGTACGGGCTGGTCGGCGGGCTCTTCTACGCCGCCCTCGTCGAGCGCCGGGCGCAGTGGGCGGCCGGGGGCGCGGCAGGAGGGGCGGCCGGGAGGGAGGCTGCGGCGGGGGCGGAAGCCCGCCCGCGAACCTGGCTCGCCTGGCCGGGCGCCGCGGCGCTCGCCGCCTTCCTGATGACCGGCGCGGCAGGGTGGATCGACGAGGGGATCCAGCACCTGCTGCCCGAGCGGGTCTACGACCTGCGGGACGTCGGGTTCAACGCGGCGGCGGGGGCGCTGGCGATCGCGGCGATCGCCTGCCGGCGGTGGGCCCGCGAGCGGCCGAGGCTCGTCGTGGAAGGAGGTTGACTTAGTCCGTAGACTAAGCTAGAAAGCCTTTCATGGCCGCTCCCAAGAGCAAGGCCGGGGCCGACGCGGCCGGCACGGCCGCGACCGTCAACGTCCACCAGGCGAAGACCCACCTCTCCCGTCTCCTCAAGCGGGTCGAGGCGGGGGAGGTGATCGTCCTCGCGCGCGCCGGCAAGCCGGTGGCGAAGATCGTCCCCTTCGTCCCGACGCGCCCGAAGCTGCCGGCGTTCGGCACCCTGGCCGGCGAGGTGTGGATCGCCGACGACTTCGACGGCCCGCTGCCCGACGATCTCCTCGACCTGTTCTACGAGTGAGCTACCTCCTCGACACCCACTGCTGGCTGTGGCTGGCGAGCGAGCCGGGCCGGATCTCGCCTTCCGTGCTGGCCCGGCTCGAGAACCCCGCGGCGGCCCGGCTGATCTCGACCGCCGTCGTCTGGGAGATCGCGATCAAGCACGGGCTCGGCAAGCTCCGGCTCCCGGCGGCGCCGGAGGAGCTGGTGCCCGAGCTCGTCGAGGTCCAGCGCGCCGCCGTCCTGCCGATCGAGCTCGCCCACGTGCTCCAGGTCTCGCGGCTGCCGCATCACCACCGCGACCCCTTCGACCGCATCCTCGTCGCCCAGGCGCAGATCGAGCGGGCGGTGCTGGTGACGGCCGACCGGAAGCTCGCGCCCTACGACGTCGAGATCCTGTGGGCCGACGAGCTGCCGGCCGCCGACTTGCACGAGTCGCCGGCGGCCTACGACGGGGCGCGGCCGGACTGAGCGCCGTCGCCGGACCCGGCCCGCGCGGCCGCCGGCCCGCCGACCTCCGGTCCAGCCGCTTCCGGTCCGTCGGTGTCGCCGCCACCGCGCTCCACCGCCTCGGCCCGGTCTCCGTCCTCCCCCTCGTGGACGAGCTCGCCGCAGACGATCTCGAGCGCGCGGGGGAGGATCTCGAAGGCGGCGGGCGTCTCGCCGATCGGCTCGCCGTCGGCGTTGAACGGGATCGGCGGCTCGGAGTCGACCTCGACCCGCTGCGCCCGCCGCCAGATCACGTGCTCGGAGTCCTCGTGGCGGCCGAGGAGGGCCCGGGGGATGAGGCCGGCGATCTGCGCCGGGGTCGCCTCGCGGAAGATCACCACGTCGAGCGCGCCGTCGTCGAGCCGGGCCGAGGGCGCCGCGGGGATGCCGCTGGCGACGTAGCGGGCGTTGGCGACGACGATCGCGTAGAGGTCGGCCGTGAGCTCCTCGCCGCCGTCGAGGACGATGCGCGCGTGGTGGGCGGTCAGCTCCGGGATCGCCTCCGCCGCCGAGCGGATGTAGGCGAGCGGCCCCCAGCGGCGCTTGACCTCGGAGTCGAGCACTTCGTCGACCTCGTTGGAGAAGCCGCCGGCCGCCATGTTGAGGAAGTAGCGGGTCGTCTCGCCGGCGCTCGCCCGGGCGACGTCGATCCGCCGGGTGCGCCCGCGCGCGAGCACCGCGACCGCCTCGTCGAGCCCGGCGGGGACGCCGATCGAGCGCACGAAGTCGTTGCCGGTGCCGAGCGGCAGCACCCCGAGGCGGACCCCCGGGAGACCGATGGCCATGCCGTTGAGGACCTCGTTGAGCGTGCCGTCGCCGCCGGCCGCGACGATCAGATCGACGCCGTCCTCGACCGCCTCGCGTGCCAGCTCGGCGCCGTGCCCCTCGCCCCGGGTCTCGCACACCTCGGCCCCGGGGAGCCGGCCGAGCGCCTCGCGGATCTCGGCGAGGGCCTCGGCGCCGCCGGCGCGCGGGTTGAGGATGACGCGGGTCCGCATGGCGGCGGAACGACGAAGCAAGATCCGCTCCCGCATGGCTCGCATCCTGCTTGGAGGAAGCGACGACGATGATCTCCGACACGAAGAGACGACCGGTCCGCGGCGCCGCCCTCCTCCTCGCGGCCGCCCTCGGCGCCGCCTGGCCGGCCGGCTGCCGAGGGCTCGAGCCGGGCGCCTCGGAGGGACAGGCGGCGGCCGGCGGTGCGGACCGCCCCGCGGAGACCCCGGCCCCCGCGGGCGCCGCGGCCGAGCCCCCGGACCGCCCGTCCGCCGCGCCCTCCCCCCTCCCCCCGCCCTCGGCGATCGGCCGCGACCTCTCGGCCGACCGCCTGGCCTACCTCGGGCGCTCCCTCGCCCAGCTCCGCCGGCTCGAGCGGGCGATCGGCGAGATGGGCGCCAACCGCGACGCCGCGGCCGCCCTCGCCGCCGCCGCCCTCGCCGCCCACGGCCGCGCCGAGCCGGCCGAGGCCGCCACCAAGGTCGCGGAGGTGCTCGACCGCTGTCCCGGCCGCTGGCAGAAGGCGGAGTGCGAGCGCGGCCTGCTGTCGATCCAGCGGGTGGCGATCCAGTACCCGGACGTGCTGCCCGCCCCGCTCGCCGAGCGGCTGCGGCGCGAGGCGGCGCGGGTCGCCCCGCCGCCCGCCCCGGAGCAGATCGCCAGCCCCTGGACCTTCCGCCAGACCGAGAACCAGCGCGCCGTCCTCCTCGCCTCGACCCTGGCCGGCCACACCCTCGCGGGCAGCGGCGACTCCCCCGCGGCCCGCGCCTGGACGGACTACGCCACCGCCTTCCTCCGCGCCCACGACGCCGTCGGCTGGTACGAGGCGGACAGCCCCGGCTACCTGGGGATCTCGGTCCAGGCCCTGCTCCACCTCTACGACCTGGCGCCCGACGACACGGTCCGCGAGCTCGCCCGACGCCAGCTCCACCTCGTCTTCGCCCGCTGGGCGGCGCGGGAGGTCGGCGGCGTGCCGGCGGGCGCCCGCACCCGCACCTACGCGCACTGGGCGCTCGGGGCGGAGAACACCCCGTGGCGCGCCTGGGCCCACTACGCCGCCGGCGTCGGCGACCCCGAGGAGATCTCGTTCGGCGACTGGCCGGAGATCGCGGTCAGCGCCTACGAGTTCCCCGAGCCGCTGCGCGAGCTGCTGCGCGACCGCCGCGGCCGGGGGAGCTACGAGGTGCGCGAGCGGCGGCGGATCGACCCGACCGGCCGCTCGGCGGTCGACGGGGCGGTGTACAGCTACGTGACCCCGGACTACGTGCTGTCGGCCGCCCAGGCGGTCGAGGGCCTCGCCCTCGCGGTCTCGGGCGGCCAGGAGATCGTCGCCACCCTGTTCCCCGAGGGGCCGGACTTCGCGCCGCTCTACCTGTGGAGCCGCGCCGACACCGCGCGGCGGAACCGCTGGGCGAGCCGCGTCGGCCACGAGCAGGCGGTCGCCTCGCGCAACCTGCTGCTCGCCCGGATGGGCACCGCCGCCGAGCCCGGCTACGCCTACCTCGCGCCCGGCTGGGAGCGGCCCGAGCCGGCCGCCGCCGGGGCGGACGACGGCGCTCCCTCGCCGGTCCTCGTCACCCGCTACGGCGACACCTGGGTGGCGCTGGTCGCCGAGGGGGGCTGGGAGGTCGCGCCGGCGCGCCAGCGGTTCCCGGCGCTGTTCGGCGGCGACAAGGCCTACGCCGGCGCCTGGGTCGCCGTGCCCCGGCGCCAGCCGGCGGCGATCGCGCTCGAGGCGGCGCGGGCGGCCGAGGCCGGGGACTTCGCCGGCTGGCGGAAACGGGTCGCCGGCCTGGGGCTCGCCGTCGAGCGGGCGGACGGTGAGCCGCAGCGGCTGGCCTTCGTCTCGACCGAAGGGCGGCGGTTCACCTTCCAGCCCGGCCGGACGGCGACGGTCGACGGCGAGCCGATCCGCGCCGCGGCCTACCCGCTGCTCGACTCCCCCTTCCTCGCCCACGAGAGCGCCCCCGGCCGGCCCGCCGCCTGGCGCTTCCGCTACGGCGACGTCGACTACACCTTCGAGCCGCTCGACGGCACCGGCCGACCTCCCGCCGGCCGCTGAGCGCCCGCCCGGAGACCCACGATGGCCAGGATCCGCGAGACGGAAGGCAAGACCGGCGCCCTCGCCCTCCTCCGCGAGACCTTCGAGGAGTGGAAGGAGGACGACGCCCTGCAGTGGGGTGCGGCGCTCGCCTACTACGCCGTCTTCTCGCTCGCACCGCTGCTGCTCGTCGCGGTCTCGGTCGCCGGGCTGGCGTTCGGCGAGGAGGCGGCCCAGGGGCGGATCGTCGGCGAGATCGAGGGGATGGTCGGCCGCGAAGGGGCCGAGGCGATCGAGGCGATGATCGCCAACGCCGGCCGCTCCGGCTCGGGCGTGCTGGGCATGGTCGTCGGCGTCGCCATGGCGCTGTTCGGCGCCTCGGGCGTGTTCGGCCAGCTCCAGAAGGCGCTCAACCACCTGTGGGACGTGCGGCCCAAGCCGGGCGCCGGCTGGAAGACGATGGTCTGGGGCCGCCTGACCGCCCTCGGCTTGGTGCTCGCCATCGCCTTCCTGCTCCTCGTCTCGCTGGTGCTCTCGGCGGCGATCTCGGCCCTCGCCGCCTACTTCCAGGAGCTCCTGCCCGTGCCCGGGTGGGTCCTCGGCCTCCTCGACTTCGTCCTGTCGATCGCGGTCGTCGGTTTCCTGTTCGGCCTGATCTTCAAGGTCCTCCCCGACGTCGAGATCGCCTGGCGCGACGTGGCGTTCGGGGCGCTGGCGACCGCCGTGCTCTTCACCGTCGGCAAGGTCCTGATCGGCCTCTACCTCGGCCACTCCTCGGTCGGCTCCTCGTACGGCGCGGCGGGCTCGCTGATCGTGCTCCTGGTGTGGATCTACTATTCGGCCCAGCTCGTCTTCTTCGGTGCCGAGCTGACCCAGGTCTGGGCCCGCCACCACGGCTCGCGCATCGTCCCCTCCGAGCACGCCGTGCGGGTGGACGAGGTCGTCGTCGAGGCGGAGGGGTGAAACGGACCGGCGCCGCGGACGCCGGTCGAGGCAGCCGCCGAGAGGGGCTCGGCGGATAGAGTCGGGAGCCGAAGACCCGATTCGATCTCGACGGAAGGGGTGGCGATGCCCGGTGAGCTGGACGTCGCCGGCGCGCTACGGGGCGAGCGCATCTTCGTCACCGGCGCGACCGGCTTCGTCGGCAAGGCGCTGGTCGAGAAGCTGCTGTGGGCGGTGCCGGACGTCGGCAGGATCCTGCTCCTCGTGCGGCCCGGCGGCGGCCGGAGCGCGCAGGAGCGGCTGCGCGACGAGGTGCTCTCCTCGCCGGCGATGGCGCGGCTGCGGGCCCGCCACGGGCCGGACTGGCCGGCCTGGGCGGCGGGCAAGGTCGAGGCGGTGGCGGGCGATCTCGGCGAGGACCGCTTCGGGCTCGAACCGGACGCCTGGGCCCGCCTGTGCGGCCGCGTCGACCGGGTGGTCGCGAGCGCGGCGACGGTCGCCTTCGACGAGCGGCTCGACCGGGCGGTCGAGCTCAACGCCCGCGGCGCGCGCCGCACCCTGGAGCTGGCCCATGCGGCGGGCGACGCGCCGCTGGTCCACCTGTCGACCTGCTTCGTCGGCGGCGGCAGGCGGGGCTGGGTGCCCGAGGAGCCGGCGCGGCTGGGCGGGGAGGCCGGCGACGAGCCGGACCTCGACGCG
>Ga0214468_1000175_pt1 | contig 20022 bp, 20 predicted proteins | sample RVTome_9_FD_187334 | JGI IMG/M metagenome (GOLD analysis project Ga0214468, IMG submission 187334) | Soil microbial communities from uranium-contaminated site in the Upper Colorado River Basin, Wyoming, United States - RVT155D38 HiSeq ...
TGGATCCGGGGTGGGCACCGGCGTCGGATCAGGCGTTGGATCAGGCGTCGGATCAGGCGTCGGTTCAGGCGTGGGCACCGGCGTCGGATCAGGCGTGGGCACCGGTGTCGGCGTGGGTGACGGCGTCGCGACCGGCCCATCGGTGCTGGTGACCTGGACGGTGTCCGAGTGGTTATCCCACTCGGCTGCGGGCTGGGCTTCGTCGCACATGAAGACGGAGCCGCCGACGATGGCGCACACGGTGTCGACGCCGCCAACTGCCGCCTCGTAGGAGATGGAGCAGAAGCCGACATCGCCGGTCCAGCACTGGAGGTCGGGACTGTTGCCCGGGCTGTTGGGTTCGTTCGGGCTGTCGGGCGTGAAGTACCAGCGGACGTGGGTGTTGCTCTCGGCTCCGACCGACGGGTCGCCGTCGGCGTCGATCACGGTCGCCGTGAGGGTCACGGTCGCGCCGATGGCGACCTCCAGGAGCTCGGGTTCGACGTTCACCCGAGCTCCCGGTGCGGCCAGCGAGGGAGTGGAAAAGGCCAGGACCAGGGACCACGCAAGGGCGACTGCCATGGTGGCGGCCAGCACCCTGCGGAATCCGCGGCCGGTCCGCTCCGTCGTTCCTCCGGGGATGTTCGCGCTCCGTTCCACGTCGTCGCTCCCTTCGTCCAGTGGGCAGAACTGGATCTTCGATACGGGAACGATGGGGCGACGCGGCCGTTGGCGGGAGGGGCGTAATCGTCACGGGGGTACGCCCGGGTGCCTGCGAGCACCGCGCCGATCCGAGGTGGCTTTTCGAGCCGGTGCGGTCCGATGCAGTACCCCGTAGGACCTGGAGCGCCGCGAAGCGTGGTGAATGGACAGGATCGGTGGGGTCCGGTGGCAGTACTCAGTTCCCGGTCCGAACGATCCGATAGATGAAGCCGGCCTTGTCGTCGGATGCGTACAGCGCCTCATCAGCGCCGACGGCGAGCCCGGCGGGGCGTCCGAGGGCATCCGACGTACCGTCCGGCAGGAATCCCGTGGCGAACGGTTCGGGGTCGCCAGCCGGCGCGCCGTCCCACGGGATCCACCACAGCGCGTAACCGACCTTGACCGACGAGTTCCACGACCCGTGCAGGGCGACCACGAGGTGGTCGTCCCACCCGACGAGCGCCAACGGCGCGGTGTGCGCGGGGAGGGTCGCCGCCGGGGTCGCCACGCCGTCGCAGGCACCGGCATCGGCGCCGAATTCGGGGTCACGAAGGTCTCCGGCGTGGCAGCGCGGCCAGCCCGCATCGGCGCCGTCGACGAGCTCGTAGATCGTCTCGGGCGGCTCGTGGTCGCCGAGGAGGTCGCGTCCCATGTTCGTGGCCCATGGGCGGCCGGTGACGGGATCGACCCACAGGCCGACCGCGTTGCGCAACCCGACCATGTACGGACGCGGGCCTTCCGGCTCGAGGAGCTGGACGCTGGCTCGGCGGCCGTCGTCCTCGTCGCAGACGTTGCAGGACGAGCCGATGGACAGCAGGGTTTCGCCCCCGGGCAGCACGGCCACCGTCTTCGTGCTGTGGCCGCCGGCTGGGAGGCCGTCGACGATGACCTCGCGCCGTGCCTCCGCCAGGCCGTCGAGGGTCACCCGGTACAGCGCCTCGGTGCCGGCGACGAGCAGGGCACCGTCCTCGGCAAACTCGACGTCGTGCGCGCTGCCGTAGGCGCGGCCGACCTCGGCGATCTCGTCCGCCCGGCCGTCGCCATCGGCGTCCGGCAGGGCGACGATCCGATCGGCTCCTCGCTCGGCGACGAACAGGATCCCTTCCGGCGAGACCGCCATGAAGCGCGGGCCGTCCAGGCCCTCGGCGAACACCGTTGCGGCGTAGCCTGCGGGGAGCTCGAGCGACGCGCGCCCGCCGCTGCCGGTGTGGACGTTCACGCTGAGGAACGGGCGGAGCTGGTCGCGGAAGACCCACACCGCACCACCGAGAACGAGCAGGAAGGCGACCGCGACGAGCGCGAGGTTGCGGAACCGCCTCACGCGCGCGGCTAGAGGTTGCCCCGGCGGGCCTGCTCGATCTCGATGGCCTCGAACAGGGCCTTGAAGTTGCCGACGCCGAAGCCCCGGGAGCCGTGGCGCTCGATGATCTCGAAGAAGAAGGTCGGCCGATCCTGTACCGGCCGGGTGAAGATCTGGAGCAGGTAGCCCTCCTCGTCGCGGTCGGCCTCGATGCCGAGCTCCTCGAGCGTGTCGATCGGCACGCCGACATCGCCGACCCGATCGGTGAGCGTCTCGTAGTAGGCGTGCGGCATGCCGAGGAACTCGACGCCGCGCTCGCGGAGCGCGCGCACCGTCCCGACGATGTCCTCGGTGCGCAGCGCGATGTGCTGCGTTCCGGCGTCGAGGTAGTAGTCGAGGAACTCCTGGATCTGGCTCTTCTTCTTGCCGGCGGCCGGCTCGTTGATCGGGAACTTGATGCGCCCGTTCCCGTTCGTCATGACCTTGCTCATCAGCGCCGAGTAATCGGTGTGGATGACCTTGTCGTCGTAGTGGATGAGCTGCGCGAAGCCCAGGACGTTCTTGTAGTAGTCGACGAAGCGGTTCATGTCCCCGAGCTCGACGTTGCCGACGCAATGGTCGACCTCGAGCAGGTCCTGCCCGGTCGCCTGCGGCGCCGGGTTCTTCACCCGGTGGTAGCCCGGCGCGAAGGTCCCGTGGTAGTCGGAGCGATCGACGAACGAATGGACGACCTCGCCGTAGGCCCGGATGGCGCTGCGGCGCAGCGTGCCCTTCTTCCCCTCCAGGGCCGCCGGCTCGAGCGCGCTCACGGCGCCCCTCGAGGTCGTCTCGCGCCAGGCAGATTCGACGTCATCGACGGCGAAGGCGATGTCCTTCACGCCGTCACCGTGCTTGGCGACGTGCTCGGCAATCTCGCCGTCTGGCGAGATCGGCGCGGTGAACACGAAGCGGATGTCGTTCTGGACCATCACGAAGCTGGACCGATCCCGCACCCCGGTCTCGAGCCCTGCGAACGCGACCGGTGTGAATCCCCACAGGGCGCGGTAGTAGTGGGCTGCCTGCTTGGCGTTACCGACCCAGAACTCAACATGGTCGATGCCCTTGAGGGGCAGGAAGTCCTGCGCCTCGGCGGCGGCGTTCTGGTTGATGACGGCGCCCGACTGGTTCGCGGCGCCCTTGGAGAGCGTGTTGGTCATGGTGGATCGAGTCTACCGCAGGACCGATGCCGATCCGTTCGTGCCTAGCCGGCCGTCCCCGCATCCAGCGCGACGTCGATCATCCGATCGATGGCCCGGTCGAGCTCCTCCAGCGGCAGGTAGCTCTCCTCCGTCGTCGTGTCCTCGGACAGGACGTCGCTGACGGTCAGTGCACAGGCGGCCTGGACACCGGCCCTGGCGGCGAGGAAGAACAGCGCCGACGCCTCCATCTCGAATGCGAGCACGCCACGCTCGCGCCAGCGGCTGGCGTAGTCGTCATCGGTGTTGTAGAAGACGTCGACCGAGGCCACCAGGCCGGTCTGCGCCTCAACGCCGGCCGCCGCCGCGGCGTCGACCAGGGCGCGGGTGAGGTCGAAGTCGGCGGCCGGTGCGTACGGCTCGCCGTGCAGGTACGTGCGGGTGGCGCCGTCGACCGGGCAGGCGGCGGTGGCGATGACCAGGTCGCCGGTCTGGAGGCCCATGGCGATCCCGCCGCAGGTGCCGACCCTGATGAGTCGTCGCGCGCCGAGTCGCAGCAGCTCCTCGACCACGATGCTCAGGCTGGGCGTTCCCATGCCGCTCGTCTGGACGCTGACCGGGATCCCGTGATACGTGCCGGTGAAGCCGAGCAGGCCGCGGTGGTCGTTAACCTCGCGGGCCGAACCAGGGTCGAAGCGCTCGGAGATGCGGCGCGCGCGGTTCGGATCACCGGGCAGGAGGACGAGCGGCGCGTAGTCGCCCTCCTCGGCGCGGAGGTGGATCTGTGGCATGCGCCTAGCCTATCCCAGCCCCTGTCCGAGCGACGACATCTCGCGACGGGCGATTGCGCGTCCCAGGCGAGTCGCTCGCGCCACCTGGCCGTCCAGGATCGACTCCGCGGCCGCCAGGTGCAGTGCGTCGAGCTCCGCATCGGCGGCCTGGACATCGGCGACCGGCATGAGGACGTCGAGTCCTCGCGCAACGATCCGTTCGTACAGCGTCGCCCCGATCTCCGCTCCGCGCACCGAGCTCAACACCGTGCGGTGGAAGGTCGCATCGGCGCGAAGGAAGCTTCGGGGGTCGCCGACTCTCCTCACGGATCGCTCGTGGGCGAAGAAGCTGATGTCGCCGAGCGTCCTGGGCAGCCGATTCCAGGGACCGCGGGCCACCATGGCGGCCACCAGTGGCGTGGCCCGCTCATCGATCGTCGTCCGCAACAGGATGAGCTCGTGGGCCGACGCTTCTCGCCACGCGTAGTTGAGCAAGACGGCCTCGGTTTTCGGCCGGGTGACGAAGGTTCCCACGCCCCGAGAGACCCGGACGAGGCCGATGGCGACCAGCACCCGGATTGCTCCCTCGACGGTCGGGATGCCCACCCCGAACAGGGCGGCAAGCTTTCGCATGGATGGGAGCTTCCGGTTCGGTGCCAGGTCTCCGGACACGATGCGTCGCCGGAGAAGATCGGCGATCTCCTCCGCGAGCGACGCGCGACGCCGGGCCCGTGCCGGCAGTCGGAAGATGGCAGCTTCGGTCCACTGGGTGTCCAAGACACCTGCACACTCGCACAGCCCCCTTACCCGCGGATTAGCCGGCGCTTATCGCTCCCAAGAGATTGGTCGCGATTGGCGCGAAGATTGCTAAGCGAGCAAGCGTGGGTGATGAGACCGATGCGAACGATGGGCGCCACTCAAGTGCGCGGCGGCATCCAGACGGGATCGGCCAGCCGCACGTTCGGCCGCGGCGCACCTGGCGCCGGCACGCCAGCCCGCTGAGCCTGGCTGCCTTCGGGGCTGTCGTGGTGCTGGCCATGCTCGGGACGCTCGGGCATGAGCGTGATTGGCACGCCAGCGCATCGGGCGTAGAGCTTGACGTTCATGCGCCCGAGGTCATCCGCAACGGGGAATTCCTCGAGATGCGCATCGGTCTTCGAAGCGATCAAGCGATTGGCGAGCTCGTCATCGGTATCGAGGAGGCTTTGTGGCGAGACCTGACCGTCAACACCATGATTCCGGCTGCCAGCGAGGAATCGGGAACGGACGGTGAGATGCGATTCACGTTCTCCGAGCTGCCGGCGGGCACCCCGTTCCTGTTCAAGGTCGACCTCCAGGTGAATCCCGACATCCTGCTCGGCAACGAGGGCACGATCACCGTGTACGACGGTGAGTCGGAGCTCGTGGCGACGAGCATCAGCATCGTGGTCCTGCCCTGATGGACATCGTGCTGCGCGCGACGGTCATCTTCTTCGCGCTCTACATCCTGGTGCGGCTGATGGGCAAGCGAGAGCTGGGGCAGATGACGCCGTTCGAGCTGATCGTGCTGATCGTGATCGGCGACCTCATCCAGCAGGGCGTCACGCAGAACGACTTCAGCCTCACCGGCGCCATCATCGCCATCTCGACGATCGCGTTCCTGGCGGTGGCCATGAGCTGGGCGTCGTACCTGTGGCCCAGGGCCGAGCGGCTGCTGGAGGGGCAGCCTCGCGTGATCATCCGGGACGGGGAGCTCCTGACCGACAATCTGCGAAGGGACCGTTTGACGCGGTCGGAGGTCGAGGCGGAGATGCGGCTGGCCGGCATCGGTCACATGGAGGACGTGGCCTGGGCGATCCTCGAGACCCAGGGCAAGATCAGCTTCATCCAGCGGAGCCAGTCCGGGGGCGGTGAGGAGCCACCGCCGAATCTCTCCTCGCAGGACGACGACAGCACCACCTGACCGATGCCCGTTGTCGGCTGGTGGCTTCCCTGGGGGTCACGAGCCGCCTGCTCCATCCAGCAGCTCGAGGCCATCGATGATGAGGCGGGTATGGCTGAATGACGCCGGGTCGTCGTCCGGCAGGTTGATCGGTATCTCGTGGAATCCGCTCGCTGCCGGCCCCATCCAACTCTGGAAGACGACATGGGTGGGCCGTCCCATGCCATCCCCGATTGCCAGCGCCCATTGGCGGACCGACTCAACGTACGTGGCGTCGGACGCGGCGACCTGCCAGTCGGCGGTCAGAATCAGGCCGAACGGGATGCCACGGGCCTCGGTGGCATCCCGGAGCCACGCGAGCTCGGCGACGAAGGCGGGGTTCGCGATGCCATCGGCCACCTCCACATCGAGGTGCAGGAAGGCCGGTGTCGCTCCAGCCGCCTCGAGGGCGGCCATCCAGGCGTCGATCTCGTGCACGGTCTGTGGTGGGCTCGTCTCGATCGTGCCGATCCGCACGTCGGGGTGCTTGTCATGCACGGCGACCACGAAGGCGGCGACCTCGGCGGCGGCCTCCTCCATCGTGTAACCGCAGGTTGTCTCGCCCTCGACGAGCTGGCCGCCCAGGAGCGGCTCGTCCATGGCGATGAAGCTCACCCGGCCGCCGTTGGCCTCGATGTTGTCGATCGCCCGATTGGCGTACTCGGCCCACGAGCCGTGGGTGCAGGCGAAGAACTTGATGACGCCGGCCTCGATCGCGACCGGGATATCCCACTCGTAGAGCTGGGCGAAGGCATCGACCTCCACGAACGTCTCCAGCACGTTGTCACCGCCGATGTCATAGGGATCCCCGGAGACGGAATTGGCGTAGAACTGGAACACGCCGACCGCCTCGCGCGCGGTGGCCCACCGATCCGGATGGCTGAACAACTCCGGGAAGTCGACCGAGCCCATGTTCGGACTGAACCAGGTCTGCGCACCTTGCAGATCGTGGTCCGGCAGGGGCAGCGGCGTCGGTTCCGGCGTCGGGCTGGGCGTCGGTGCCGTAGTGCCCGGTGCGGGAGCGCTGGCGCTGGCAGCCCCCGTCTCGGGGCTCGTCGAGCCGCTGCAGGCAGCCATGAGGAGGCTGAGGCCGACGACGATCGAATGCAGTCGCCCGCTCGCGATCCCTGGGACCGGCATGCCTCGCCCTCCAGATACACTGCGTACCGCCCAGGACGATACACCCGGCCTCGGCGATCGGAACCGTGGGCAACGCGACCGGCTAGGCTTGCGGGGTGACCCCCAGCCGATGGGCCGATGAGCTCGACTTTGCCACCGATGTCGCGCGCCGCGCCGGCGCGCTCCTGGTCGACAGCTACGAGCGGCTCGAGCGCATCGACTACAAGAGCAAGCGCGACGTCGTCACGAACGCCGATTACGCGTCGGAGCGGCTGGTCATCGAGGCCATCAAGGACCGATTCCCAGGGGATGCGATCCTGGCCGAGGAGTCGGGCGAGCATGCCGGCGTGCTCCGCGATGACGGGTCACACAACGGGCGGACCTGGGTCATCGACCCGCTCGACGGGACGGTGAACTACGCGAACGGGATCCCGTTCTACTGCGTCAGCATCGGGCTGGTGGTCGACGACCGGCCGGCCGTCGGCGTCATCTTCGACCCGGCGCGCGACGACCTGTATGACGCCGTGGCCGATGGACCGGCCCGCCTCGACGGCGCGCCGGTCCGGGCCTCGACCAAGGAGACGCTGAGCGACTACGTCGTCAGCCTGGCGGTCATCGGCCGTGGCGGGCTGGCGCGTGAGCGGAAGATCGCGCCGAGCATCCGCATCCACCGGCGGATGGGGAGCGCGGCCCTGGCGCTGGCCTACGTGGCCAACGGCCGCTTCGACGCCTTCGTCCAGAACGGTGGCCTCTCGCCGTGGGACGTGGCCGCCGCCGGGCTCATCGCCGAACGAGCCGGCGCCATGGTCACCAGCCTCAGCGGCGGCGCATGGTGGGATCCGAGGGCGCGCCCCGCGCGGGCGAGCATCGTCGCCGCGCCCGCGGCCCAGCACCCGGTCCTGCTCGGGATGCTGGCATCCCTGAAGACGACCATTCAAACGCGCCGCTGAGGAATTCAGTCGCGGTCGGCCTCGGTCAGCACGTGGGCGAGCATCCCGAGCGTGAGCGCCGTGGCGCCCCACACCCGCACGCCCGCGTGCCGGTACGCCCCGGCGCGCAGCCGGAACCCGCGTGACTCGAACTCCTCGACGCCCACCACGTCCGGGTCGAACAGCGCGGCGAGCGGCAGCTCAATGATCGAGGCGACCTCGGCGTCGTGCGGGACCAGCGTTGGTCGGGTGGCCACGGTCCCCACGAACGGACGCAGCTCGTAGTTGCTGACCGGGATCCAGACGTCGTCGAGCTCGCCCACGATGCGCACGAGGCCGGGGTCGAGCCCGACCTCTTCCCACGCCTCGCGGAGCGCCGCTGCCTCGCGGGACGCATCGGTGGCATCGACCGCGCCACCCGGCAGCGAGATCTCGCCGGCATGCGCCCGCAGCTCGTCGCGTCGCACGGTCAGCGGGATCATGAGCTGCCCGCCGGCATCGGGGTAGATGGCCAGCAGGGTGGAGGCCGGACGCGCCGGCGGCATCCCGGACCGGTCGAACCGGCGCCGGATCGCCTCGCCGTCGCGGCTGCGCGCCAGCAGTCGCTCGTCGAGCGGGATCGGACGCCGGGCGCGCCGCAGGGCATCGGCCATCGACTCCTGCCAGTCGCCCTGACCGCGTAGTATTCGCTCCATGATCCAGGCCCACCTCGATCGGGACAGCCGCGTGCGCGACGAGCTCTATCGGACGCGCGTGCTGGTCAACCGTACGCCGCATTTCAGCAAGGCGACGCGGCGGGAGGCAAACCGCGCCCTCGATGCGCTCGACAACCAGCTCGGGCTCAACCAGGTCAACGCGGCGGAGTCCGCCCGCGCCATCGAGCTGCTCAATCGCGCGCACGCGTCGCTGACCTTCGGGCTGCTTCGGAACCCCGACTTCGCGGATCGCTTCGCGCCGGCCCTCCGCAGGCTCGGATTGCGCGGCATTGCCGATCGGCTCGACGAGGTCCCGCAGTCGGTCATGGCGCTGCCGATCCCGGGGCCGATCGACGGTCGCGTGCATCGCGACGAGCTCGCTCCCGAGGAGCGCGTCGACGCCGACGGCCATCCGCTGCCGCCACCGCCCGGCTACTACGGCTAGGGGTCCGACCGCCGCAGGGCGTCGATGAGGGCAGCGTCGGTCGGGGTCGACCCGAGTCCGAGCCGATCGCCGATGCGGGCCGACAACGGCGGCTCCAGGTAGGTCGAGCGCAGGCCGTCCCAGGCGCCAGGAGCGAACGCCTCCCCGGGCGGACCGTCGGCGATGACGCGACCGCCGCGCATGACGACCACGCGCTCGAAAACCTCCGCCGCGAAGCGCATGTCGTGGCTGATGGCGATGACCGTTCGGCCCGCCGAGGCCGCGGACTCGACGATGGCCCGCACGCGCTCGACGCCGCGCGCGTCCTGCCCGGTGGTCGGCTCGTCGAGCACGAGGACCGGCGTGCGCATGGCGAGCACCGAGGCGAGTGCCAGCAGCTTGCGCCGTGACTGGCCGAGATCGTACGGGTTCGTGCGCTCCTCGCCGCCGAGGCCCGTCGCCGCGAGGGCGTCGTCGACGGCATCTCGCAGCTCCGGGCCGGAGCGGCCCAGGTTGCGCGGCCCGAACTCGACCTCCCCCCGCACGGAGGACGCAAAGATCTGTCGGCCGGGGTCCTGGAAGACGAGCCCGACGCTGGCCGCCAGCTGAGCGACGGTCATCCCGCCCGCATCGGCCCCGTCGAGGAGCACGCGGCCCTCGGTCGGGCGCAGGAGCCCGTTGAGGTGGCGTACGAGCGTGGTCTTGCCGCTGCCATTCTGGCCGACGAGCACGACGCGCTCACCGGGGCGGATGACGAGGTCGACGCCGTCGAGGGCACGCACCCCGCCATCTCGGTAGACGTGGGCGAGGCCCTCCGACCGCAGCTCAGGCATCGAGCGGCACCTCCAGGCGAGCCGGATCCAGGCCCGCCGCCTCCGCCGCCCGCCGCAGCCGCACGGGCGCCGGCTCGGCCACGCCGGCCTCGACGAGCCGTGGATCGGCGAGGGTCTCGTCGGCGGGGCCGGAGAACAGGATGCGGCCGTCGGCGATCACGACCACACGGTCCGCGACCTCCGCCAACAGGTCGGTCTTCTGCTCGGCGACCAGGATGCTCGCCCCGCCGGCCGCGAGCCGGGCAATCGCCTCTCCGACCAGGCGCGTGCCGGCCGGATCGAGCTGCGCCGTCGGTTCGTCGAGCACGAGGTGCGCCGGGCGCATGGCGAGCAGGCCGGCCATGGCCACCAGCTGCTGCTGCCCGCCGGACAGCCGCCCCGGATCGCGCTCGGCGAGGTCGTCGATCCGCATGTTGGTCAGCGCCTCCCAGGTGCGCTCGACGACCTCGTCGCGCGCAGCGCCGAGGTTCATCGGCCCGAAGGCAACCTCCTCGAAGACCGTGCCGGCCACCTGGGACAGCTGCGTCGACGGGTTCTCGAAGCCGATGCCGATGCGCGCGCTGAGCCGATGCATCGGCCAGGCGTCGACGTCCTCACCGTCCAGCAGGACTCGACCGCGGATCTGCCCGCTCACGGTGCGCGGCGCGAGGCCGCTGGCGACGAGGCACACTGTCGTCTTGCCCGCCTCCGACGGTCCGACCAGGCCGACCACCGCGCCGTCCGGGAGTTCGAGGTCCACGTCGAGCAGGGAGGGCCGCGAGGCGCCGGCATAGCGGTAACCGACGCCCGCCAGGGTGAGCGTCACGTCCAGATCCCGGCGACGCGGGCCACGATGAGGGCGAGCAGTGCCGCCACCATCGCCCAGCGCGCGAGCCGCTCGAGCCCGGCGTCGGCCGGCGCCCAGAGCAGGGTCCGACGACCGGGCCGTGTGAAGCCGCGCGCCTCGAGGGCCATCGTCCGTTCCTCGACCTCGGCGATCGATCCGAGGATGACCGGGCCGACGATCGGGATGATGCCGCGGATGCGGCGCCACAGGCTGCCCTCCGTGTCGAGCCCGCGCGCACGCTGGGCCGCCGTGATCTGCGCCGCTCGATCGACCATGGCCGGCACCGTCTGGACCGATGCGTTCGCCACGAACGCCGCCCGCGGGCTGATGCCGCGCCGCTCGAGGTCGACGACGAGGTCGGCCGGCCGGGTGGTGAGGTAGAAGAGGGTGACCGCGCCGCTGATGGCCAGGATGCGGACGAGGATCTGGAGCGCGAACTCGAGCCCCTCGGCGGTGGCGGTGATCGGCCCGATGCGCAGGAGGACCCGCTCGGCACCGGGAAAGAAGAAGAGGTTGACGAGGAAGGCGGATATCGCGATCGGCAGCGCCAGCAGCAGCGCCAGGCGGAGCAACCGGCCGAGCACGCGCGCGAGGGCCGCCGGAACCAGCACCGCCACGGCCACGAGCAGGATGGGACCGACGAGCCCGCCGAGCGCGACGGCGGCGACCGCGGTGACCGTGGCCAGCGTCGCCTTCGTCAGCGGGTTGAGCCGGTGGACGGGCGTCGGCCCGGGACGCCCCAGGAAGTCGGGGAGGCCCCGGGCCGGCTGCGGGTCGGTCAGGCGGACGCGCCCCGCCACTCACCCTCCTCGAGATCGGCCGCGCCACCCTCCTCGAGCAGGCGATCGCCCTGCGGGAATCGCGCCTTCGTGCGCGCCGCCATGCCGGCGAGGATGAGGTACACGACGAAGAAGGTCGTGATCTTGTCGATCGGATCGCTGATCAACCCCTGGCCGAGGGTCGCGGCCCCGATGTCGGCTCCGGCCTGGCGCAGGGCGGCGACGAGGAAGTCGGTCCCGCCACCGGTCACGCCGCTGAACACGTTGGCGCTGATCGGCGCGCTGATGAGCGCGGCGATGATGCCGGTGCCCAGCCCGGCGACGACGACGTAGGCGGCGGTCAGGTCGCGACGGACGAACAGGAGCGCGAGCAGCCCGATGATTGTCCCGGCGACGAGGACGAGGACGAGCCAGCCGAGCACGTTGAAGATCGCGTCGGATCCGGCGACGTCGAAGTTCACCTCGCCGCCGAACGCCGGCGAGGTCCAGCCCAGGTAGGCGAGCCACGACATGGCCACGATGACGCCGACCGTGATGACGGCGCCGATCCCGAGCTGGCCGATCGACCGGTTCGGACGGGGTCGCATCCATCCGGCACGCCCGGCGAGGCCGGCCAGGACGCCGATGATGACGGCAACGACGGCGAAGGCAGCCGCCGGGCCGTTCTGGAACGGCGGGGGAATGACGTACGTCCACAGGATGTTCGACAGGAAGCCGGTCAGCGCCCCGGCCACCGGTCCGGCGAGCACGCCGACCAGGATGGTGCCGATGCTGTCGAGGTAGATCGGGATCTTCAGCGCGTTCGCGACGGTCGCCCCCAGGATGATGTTGATCGCCACCGCGATCGGCATGAGCACGATGGTGCGGGTGTCGAACTGGCGGGCGATCGAGCCGAGGCCGCCGGTCTGGGCGTACTCGACCCCCGCGTACACCACGAAGCCGACGACCAGGGCGATGGCGCCGATGAGCGCGAATGAGTTGGCCCCCTCGGTGTCGAAGAAGTTGTCCGGGTCGATGCCGGTGTCGAAGTTCCCGATGCTGACGATGCCGATGAGAATGACGACGATGAACGCCACCAGCGCGGCGATCCAGCGAATGCCCACGGGTGCGACCCTCCTCCGGTTCGGTTCGATGCTCAGCTGTAGGGCGCTCCGACCGCGCGGGACAGGCGCGCGATCAGCTCGGCCTTCATTCCAGTGGGTTCAATGGCGGTGGCCAGCGTGACGGCCCGACGATCATCGGCCTCCGATCGATACAGGCTGCCAGCCAGGTAGGCGTCCGACGTGGTGTCACAGGCCAGGGACTCGCTGACCGTGTCGGTCACGAGGTCGGGCCGCAGGAGTGCCCCGATGAGCGTCACCGGGTCGTGGAGGTACGCTCCGTCGATGCCGTCCGTCTGCTGGTGGAACGCGACGTAGAACCGCACGGCGTCGCGCACGATCCCCGCCAGGTGCGTGTCCGGTAGGGCGGTCAGGTCCTGCATGGTGAACACGATGTCCTGGGTCGCATCGAGCGGGAAGACGCGATGGAGTGAGCCGCCGGCCAGGCAGACCTCGGCGGCTTCGGGGTCGACGCAGGCGTTCCACTCGCCGGTCTCCGTCGTGTTTCCACGCTCCTCGAGCGTGCCGCCCATCCAGATCACGTCGCGCGCACTGCCGGCCAGATCCACGCCGTGCTGGGTGGCCGCGGCCAGGTTCGTGAGCGGACCGAGCGCAAGCACCGTCATCTGTCCGGGATGGCGGCTGATGTGAGCCCCGAGGTAGCGGCTGGCCGGGATGGCCGTGTACTCGGTCGTGCCCAGCTGGCGGTCCTCGCCGCGCAGCTCGACGTAGCCGGTGCCGGTCGGCCCGTGCGTGTCGGGCGCGGTCCGCAGCCGGCGGACGAGCGGGCGAGCGGCGCCGATGCTGACCGGGACGTCGCCGCGTCCGACCATGCGCAGGATCTTGCCGGTATTGCGAGCCACGTGGTGAATCTCGACGTTGCCGGCCACGCAGGTGACGCCGCGCAGATTGAGCTCGGGGCTGGTGGCCGCGATGAGGAGCGCGATCATGTCGTCGATCCCGGTGTCGACGTCCATGATGAGCGGGCGGGCCGGGGACTGCGTCGCGGCGTCGGCGTCCATCGGCCGCCTATGGTAGACGCCAGCCGCCCGCCTGGCCCACTTTCGTCGACAGCGGCCTGCCGAGCGTCTCGCTGACATGGTGCGCCGCGCGCAGGAGCGCGTCGAGGTCGACGCCGTGGGAGAGCCCCTCGCGATCGAGCAGGTAGACGAGGTCCTCGGTGGCGAGATTGCCCGCCGCCCCGGGCGCATACGGACAGCCGCCGGTTCCGCCGGTCGACGCGTCGAAGGTATGGATGCCGAGCTCGAGAGCAGCCACGACGTTGGCGAGCGCCGTCCCGCGCGTGTCGTGGAAGTGCATCGCAAGGCGGTCGACGCCGATGCCCGCCGTCCCGAGCGCATCGACGACGCGGCGGACGTCACTCGGCCCGGCCACGCCGATGGTGTCGCCGACGCTGATCTCGTCAACACCGAGCTCGAGGAGCTGTTGGGCAACGGCGACCACGGCGGCCTCGCCCACCTTGCCCTGGTACGGGCAGCCGAACGCGGTGCTCACGTAGCCCCGCGTCCACCAGCCGCGCTCGGTGGCCCGCTCGATGACCGGCCGGGCCGCATCGATCGACTCCGCGATCGTCATGTTGATGTTCGCCCGGGTGAACGGCTCCGACGCGGCGGTGAAGACGCAGATCGCGTCGGCCCCGGCCGCCTCCGCGCGCTCGAGCCCGCGCGCGTTCGGTACCAGGACCGGGTAGCGCACCCCGGGCTGCCGCTCGAGGCCGGCCATCAGCTCGTCGGCGTCGGCCAGCTGCGGGATGGCCCGCGGCGAGACGAAGCTCGTCGCCTCGATCTCGCGCAACCCGGCGTCGGCGAGGAGGGAAATGAAGGCCAGCTTGGCCTCGGTGGCGATCGGAGCCGCCTCGTTCTGCAGCCCGTCGCGCGGGCCGACCTCGTAGATGCGAATGTCGCGGGTGATCATGGGTCCGATTGTGCGACTTCCCCGAGGAGGTCGCCGCGCTGCACCTGCTGACCCTCACCGACGGCGAGGTGCACGAGGGTCCCGTCGATCGGCGCCACCACGGCGTGCTCCATCTTCATCGCCTCGATGACGATGATCGGCTGGTGCGCACGGACCCTTGCGCCCTCGGAGGCTCGAATGGCGATCACGCGGCCGGGCATCGGCGCCAGCAGGACACTGGTGCCGTCGGTGCCCGCCGTGGAGGCATGGCGCACGGCCTCCTCGACCGTCGGCGGTGGTGCGAGCGCGAACTCGAGCGACTGCCCGTCGACGTCGACGTGGATGTCGTCGTCGGCGCGCGCGGCGTCCGGGCCATCCCAGGTCCCGTCCTCGCCGGCGGCGTGCCCGACGTCGATGGGCACCGAGCGTTCCTCGTCGCCGTGGCGCAGGCGGACCACCGACGGCCCGTTGAGGCGCCAGCCGCCCGCCCACGGCCCGCCCGCCGGCGGGTTGGCCACGAGCGCCGCAGCCGTCCAGTGCTGCGCTTCGACCGAGGGCACGCCCGGGAGTTCGAGGCGGCCGATCGTATCGGTGCGGACCTCGCCGTCTCGTACCGCCGGCTGCTCGAACAGCCAGCGCAGGAAGCGCAGGTTCGTCCGCACACCGAGCACGGCCGTCGCGGCCAGGGCGGTGCGCATCCTGTCGAGCGCATCGTCGCGCGTTCGGCCGTGGACGATGAGCTTGGCGAGCATCGGGTCGTAGCGGTCGCTGACCTCGTCGCCCTCGGAGATGCCGGTGTCGACGCGCACGCCCTCCGGCCAGCGCACGAGGGCCAGGCGTCCCGTGGCCGGCAGGAAGCCGGACTCGGGGTCCTCGGCGTAGAGGCGGGCCTCGATCGCGTGCCCGCGCAGTCCCGGCGCGGCGGCCAGCCCGAGCGCGGCGAGCGACTCGCCGGCGGCGACGCGCAGTTGGTCCTCGACGAGATCGCGCCCGGTGACAGCCTCGGTGACCGGATGCTCGACCTGGAGCCGCGTGTTCATCTCGAGAAAGAAGAACTCGCCGGCATCGGTCAGCAGCATCTCGACCGTTCCGGCGCCGACGTAGCCGACCCCGGCCGCCACCGTCAGGGCCGATGCCCCCATGAGTTCGCGGAGCTCGGCGGTGACCGATGGCCCCGGCGCCTCCTCGACGATCTTCTGGTTCCGGCGCTGGGCGCTGCAGTCGCGCTCGCCGAGATGAACGCCCGCGCCGTGAGCGTCGAACAGCACCTGGATCTCGACGTGGCGCGCGCCGGCCAGGAAGCGCTCGAGGATGAGCCGATCGTCGCCGAACGACCGCTTCGCCTCCCGTCGCGCGGCGCTGAGGGCGTCCGGAAGGTCGGTGGCCCGGTGAACGACGCGCATGCCCTTGCCGCCGCCGCCCGCGCTCGGCTTCACCAGCAGCGGGTAGCCGATCCGCGCGGCTTCGGCAGTGAGGGCGGCCTCGTCGGTGGCACCGCCGTCGTAGCCCGGAATGGTCGGCACGCCGAGCTCCGCGGCCCGCTGCCGCGCAGCGGCCTTGTCGCCCATGGCGCCGATCGCGTCGGCGGGCGGCCCGATCCAGGTCAGCCCGGCGGCCTCGACCGACCGCGCGAATGTGGGATTCTCGGCCAGGAATCCGTACCCGGGGTGCACGGCATCCGCGCCGCTGCGTCGGGCGATCTCCAGCAACGCGTCCCCGTCGAGGTAGGAGCCGATCTCGTGCGACTCGTCGACGCCTGCGGCGGGCCGCTCGTCGGTCGCGTGGACGCCGATCACGCGGATGCCCGTGCGTCGGGAGCTGCGCGCGATGCGGACCGCGATCTCGCCGCGATTCGCGATCAGGATGGACCGGATGGGACGGGCGGTGGCAGCCGCGGGTGCTCCGTCCGCCACCGCGCGGAGCGACGAACGCGACAGACGAATGCGGCTGCCGACGCGTCGTGCCGGCAATCGCCCGTCGGCGATCCAGCGTTGCACGGTGCGGACGGTGACGCCGAGCTCCTCGGCCGCTTCGCGCGGCGTCAGCTCGTCAGACATGTCGCGATTGTCGCAGAGTCAATAGCGGACGTGGATCGTATGGCTCGGGCCGTCCACCCGCATGCGGCCGCCGTACGGGACGACCCACTGCGGGTCGGTGTGGCCGATGTCAACCCCGAACACCGTCAGCGCGTCCGGCCGGTATCGGTCGAGCACAGCGAGCACCGCGTCGCGCTGCTCGCCGACGAACGCGGCACGCTCCTCGTCGGAGCGCGGCGCCAGGCGGGTCGAGGCCTTCGGTCGCCCGACGACGACGGCCGGGAACTGCTCGAGCATGCCGCGCTCGCCCATGTTGCGGAGCATGCGGCCGACCTCGATGGCCGACGGCATCTCCTCCGATGTCTCGATGAGCAGGATGCAGCCGGCGTAGTCGGCCACGGGCCGGATCCAGCGCCCGGCCGCCAGGTTCCAATGCAGGATCTCGAGGTTGCCGCCCCAGGTCGGACCCTCGACCACCCGGTCGTCGCCGTGCCACGTCCATCCGCCGGCCGGCCGCGCCGGTGGCGGTGTCGTCAGCGCCTCGGGTCGGTCCCAGGCGACCTCGTCCTCGCTGAACGTCCCGACGGCCGTGATCTCGAGCTCATCGGTCGTGAACAGGGCGCTCCGGAGCGAGCCGATCGAGACCGGGTGCGGCCCGCCGCCGCGTCCGAGGTGAACCATGGTCGAGCCGCCGTGGTAGCCGACGATGCCGAGGTTCCACAGCCAGTTGAGCAGGTTCGTGTTGTCGCTGTAGCCGACGAACGGCTTCGGGTTCGCCGCCACGAGGGCAGCGTCGAGATGTGGCAGCACGGTGAGCTGGTCGTCCCCGCCGATCGTCGCCAGCACGGCGGCGATCCCGGGATCGGCGAAGGCATCCACCAGGTCGGCGGCGCGGTCCGCCGCGCTGGCACCGAGCCGTCGGGTGGTCGGGTACTCGACCGGCAGCAGGCCGAGCTCATCCTGCAGCCGCTGCAGGCCGAGCTCGTGGACGGCGGGAAACACGCCTGGTCCGGCCCACGACGGCGAGACGATCGCCACACGGTCGCCGGCGCGCACCTTCGGCGGGACGACCAGCTCGGGCCGTGCCATCAGTCGTCGGGGCGGGCGCGCCACCCCGGCTCGCGCTTCTCGATGAAGGCCGACAGGCCCTCCTGGCCCTCGGCGGACGCGCGCTGCTGGGCGATGTGGCGCGGGGTGTGGCTCCGCGCGGCCTCCGGGCCGAGCGTGCGGACCTCGCGCACGAGCGCCTTGGCCGCCCGGATGGCGGTCGGCCCGGCCGTCCGCAGCTCGCCCAGGATCGCGGCCACGCGCGCGTCGAGCGCGGCCTCATCGGCCACCACCTCGTGGACGAGTCCGATCCGCATCGCCCGGTCCGCGCCGAAACGCTGGCCGCTGGCGAACAGGGCGCGGGCGTGCGTCTCGCCGATCTTCGGGATGACGAACGTGCTGATCACGGCCGGGATGATCCCCAGCTTCGTCTCGGTGAATCCGAACGTGGCGTCGGCGGTGGCCACCACGATGTCGCTCACAGCGCACAGGCCCACGCCGCCGCCGAGCGCGGCGCCCTGGACTCGAGCGATGACCGGCACGGGACATTCGTCGATGGCCGTGAGCATCGCCTGCATGGCGGCTGCGTCGCGCTCGTTGTCCTCGATCGACAGGCCGACCGCGGCGCGCATCCATTCCACGTCGGCGCCGGCGCAGAAGGTCCGGCCCTCGCCGTCGAGGACGACACCACGGAGCCGATCGGCGGGGTCGCCGCGCAGCTTGTCGAACGCCTCCCGCAGCTCTGCGATGAGGCTCGCGTCGAACGCGTTGCGGACCTCCGGCCGGGTCAGCGTGACGCGGGCGAACGGGCCCTCACGCGTGACCCGCAGGCGATCAGTCATGGGGTGCGCCCGCGACGATGAAACGGCTCGGTGACCGCCCGCACCTGGGTCAGCAACGGCTCCTCGAGCCAGACGACGTCGGTGCCATCCGGGACGTCGACGGTGGCCGATGCCCCCGGCTCGCCGACGAGGCCGAGCATGAGGCGCGCGTTCCCCCCGTCGTCCGTCTCGACGAGGTACGCCGCCCCGACACCGGTGGCCGCCAGCTCCGTTCGGAGGCTCGCCTCCAGCTGGCGGGTGTCGCGCCCGGGCGGGCGGACGCGGATCGAGGTGCGAGTCGTCGCCTCGAACAGTGGCGCATCGGTGCCCGGCAGCCGGCCGCCGGCGAGGGCCGCGAGCTCCTCGGCGTCGAAGCGGTAGGGGACCGGGCCGGCCGGATCCATGATGGCCGGGAGCCCGGCGGCGGCCAGGTTGGCGATCGCGATACGCGCCGGGAGCGGCAGGTTGCCGGTCCCCGCCGGCGCCCACGCGGCAAGCGCCCCGACCGACGCGAACACGACGCTGACCGGCCGGCCCTCGGCCTCCTGGGCGAGCATCACGCTGATCTCGACCTGCTCGTCGTCATTGACCGCCGATGCGAGCGCCGCCCTGGCCTCCTCGCCGTGCTCAGGTGGCACCGGCAGCAGCAGCGTGCCGCTCATGAGCGTGCGGTAGAACTCGTGGAGTGCGCGGGTGTCGCCGCCGCGCTCCTCGGCCGCGCGGGCGGCGAGCATCGTCTCGAACAGGTTGGCCGCGCTCGTCTCGAGCGCGCCGGAGGGGATGGAGCGATCGTGGGATCCGGGCGCCGGCCGGTCGGTTTGCTGGGTCATCGGTCCGGTGAGCCTACCGGATGCTGGTAGCATCGTCGCATGATCCGGGGCATCGACCACCTGGTCATCGCCTGCGCCGATCCGGACGCCGCCGCGGCGGAGCTCGAGTCAGCGCTCGGCATCGTGTCCCACGGAGGTGGCCGCCACGACGGATCCGGCACGTTCAACCGGATCGCCTGGCTGGCCGACGGCAGCTACCTCGAGCTCATCGGCGTGGACGACCCCGACCTCGCACGGCGCACCCCGGTCGGCGTCGCGGCCATGCGCACCATCGCAGAGCACGGTGGCGGTCTGGCCACCTACGCCCTGCGCGTCGACGACCTCGAGGCGACGACGGCCGTCTTGCGTGCGGCCGGCTCGCCCCTCGGGCCGGCCACGCACGGGAACCGGACGCGTGACGACGGCGCGACGGTCGAGTGGTGGACGTCGTTCCCGGACGCCGGGCTGGCGCCAGACGCCACGCCGTTCCTCATCCAGCACGCCTACACCGGCGCGGAGTGGGGGCGGGCCGCCATGGTCGAGCGCTCCACGTTCCGCCACCCGATCGGGTCTCCGGTGATCCTGGCGCGGCTCGATATCGCCAGCGCCGAGCCTCCGTCCGCCGCGGCTGCCCTCCACGAGGAGCTCGGGCTCGAGTTCTGGGCGGTCGCCGACCTGGCGGTGGCCGATATCGGGCCCCACGTGCTGCGCCTGGTGCCGCGCCGCGAGATGGCGGTGCCGGCGGTGGTGACGCTCGGCGCGGACGTCGACGTCGCGCGCACCGAGGACCTGCTCGGGCTGCGG